>Ga0070729_10005669_pt1 | contig 12744 bp, 11 predicted proteins | sample tdDd472_FD_66725 | JGI IMG/M metagenome (GOLD analysis project Ga0070729, IMG submission 66725) | Marine sediment microbial communities from the Atlantic coast under amendment with organic carbon and nitrate - tdDd47.2 | ecosystem: Environmental > Aquatic > Marine > Coastal > Sediment | place...
GGCGGCTATTCCAAGGGCAAGGGCGGCTCCATGCACATGTTCTCGGTCGAGAAGAATTTCTATGGCGGCCACGGCATCGTCGGCGCCCAGGTCAGCCTCGGAACCGGGCTTGCCTTTGCCAACCGCTACCGCAAGACCGACCGCGTCTGCCTGACCTATTTCGGCGACGGCGCCTCCAACCAGGGCCAGGTCTATGAAAGCTTCAACATGGCCGAGCTGTGGAAGCTGCCGGTGGTCTATGTCATCGAGAACAACCGCTACGCCATGGGCACCGCGGTGACCCGCGCCTCGGCCCAGTCCGATTTCTCCAAGCGCGGCGCCTCCTTCAACATTCCCGGCGAGCAGGTCGACGGCATGGACGTGCGCGCCGTCCGCGACGCGGGAGCCCGCGCCGTCGAATGGTGCCGCTCCGGCGAGGGCCCGTATATCCTCGAAATGCAGACCTACCGCTATCGCGGCCATTCCATGTCCGATCCGGCCAAGTACCGCACCAAGGAAGAGGTGCAGAAGATGCGCACCGAGCACGACCCCATCGACCAGGTGCGCGACCGGCTGATCGCCGGCAAGTTCGCCACCGAGGACGAGCTCAAGGCGATCGACAAGGAGGTGCGCGGCATCGTCGCCGAGGCCGCCGAGTTCGCCCAGACCGATCCCGAGCCGGATGCGTCCGAGCTCTGGACCGACGTGACGCATTAGGGAGGAAGGACGATGCCGGTAGAAATTCTCATGCCCGCCCTCTCTCCCACCATGGAGGAGGGCAACCTCGCCAAGTGGTTCGTCAAGGAGGGCGACACCGTCGGCTCGGGCGATGTCATCGCCGAGATCGAGACCGACAAGGCGACCATGGAAGTCGAGGCGGTGGACGAGGGCACGGTGGGCAAGATCCTCGTCGCCGAAGGCACCGAGGGGGTCAAGGTCAATACCCCCATCGCCATGCTGCTGGGCGAGGGCGAGGACGCCTCCAGCCTCGAAAATGCGGCTTCCGTAAAGCCTGCGCCCGAAAAGCCAACGCCCGAGGCAGCGTCGACGCTCGAGCGGGACGAACCGGTGGCGAGTTCGCCGGCGGCCGCCCTGCCGACCCCGGCGAAAGCGCCGCCGGAGGCAGAGGTGCCGGCCGGCACCGAGATGCAGAAGCTCACGGTCCGCGAGGCCCTGCGCGACGCCATGGCCGAGGAGATGCGCGCCGACGAGCGGGTCTACGTCATGGGCGAGGAGGTCGCCGAATACCAGGGCGCCTACAAGGTCACGCAAGGCCTGCTGGCCGAATTCGGCGCCGACCGGGTGATCGACACGCCGATCACCGAGCATGGCTTCGCCGGCGTCGGCATCGGCGCGGCGCTCGCCGGCCTCAAGCCGATCGTCGAGTTCATGACCTTCAACTTCGCCATGCAGGCGATGGACCAGCTCATCAACTCGGCCGCCAAGACGCTCTACATGTCGGGCGGGCAGATGAATGCCTCGGTCGTTTTCCGCGGCCCCAACGGCGCCGCCGCCCGCGTCGCCGCCCAGCACAGCCAGGACTACGCCGCCTGGTACAGCCACATTCCGGGCCTCACCGTGGTCATGCCCTACACCGCCGCCGACGCAAAGGGCCTGCTCAAGTCGGCGATCCGCGATCCCAACCCGGTGATCTTCCTCGAAAACGAGATTCTCTATGGCCAGTCCTTCGAGGTACCCGTGCTCGACGATTTCACCGTGCCCATCGGCCGCGCCCGCATCGCGCGGGCCGGCAACGACGTCACCATCGTCTCATTCGGCATCGGCATGACCTATGCCCTCGGCGCCGCCGAGGCGCTGGCTTCCGACGGCATCGAGGCGGAAGTGATCGACCTGAGGACCATCAGGCCGATGGATATCGACACCGTGATCGCCTCGGTGCGGAAGACCGGCCGCTGCGTCACCGTCGAGGAAGGCTGGCCGCAGAGCTCGGTCGGATCGGAAATCTCCGCCCGGCTGATGGAAGGCGCCTTCGACTATCTCGACGCGCCGGTGACGCGGGTGAACGGCAAGGACGTGCCGATGCCCTATGCGGCCAATCTGGAGAAGCTGGCGCTGCCGAGCGTCGCCGAGGTGATCGAGGCGGTTCGCGCCGTCTGTTATGTCTGACGGGACCCCGCTTTGGTTCCGTCTCGTCCGGTTCGTCGTGCTCTTCGCCCTTCTGGGCGGGGGCGGCGCCGCGCTCGGCGCGTTCGAGCCGACCTGGACCAATATTCTGATCGGCGCCGTGCTGCTGCTGGCGTTCGAATTCCTGCTGCCGGGTCTGACCGCGCTGATCAGGAAACTGCTTGAAAAAGAGGAGTAGAGCGGCCGGACACGCTCTAGGAGAAGCAATATGGCAATCGAGATCCTGATGCCCGCCCTTTCGCCGACCATGGAGACCGGCAATCTCGCCAAATGGCTGGTCAAGGAAGGGGATTCGGTCTCCGCCGGCGACGTCATCGCCGAGATCGAGACCGACAAGGCGACCATGGAGGTCGAATCCATCGACGAGGGCACCATGGGCAAGATCCTTGTCGCCGAGGGCACCCAGGACGTGGCGGTCAACACGAAGATCGCGGTGCTGCTGGAGGAGGGCGAGGACGCCTCGGCCATCGACGCGGCCGCATCGCCGGCCAAAGCGCCGGCTCCTGAGGTAGCCAAAGCCGCGCCCGCCGCCCGGGAAGCGTCACCCGCTCCGGCCGAAACCAAGGCGCCGGCCGCGCCGAAAGCCGCCGATGGCGGCCGGGTGTTCGCGTCGCCGCTGGCCCGCCGGCTCGCTTCGCAGAACGATCTCGACATCGCCGCGATCTCCGGCACCGGCCCGCATGGCCGCGTCGTCAAGCGCGACATCGAGACGGCGCTCGCATCGGGAACCGGCAAGGCACCGGCTCCAGCCGCGCAGCCGGCAGCCGCTCCGCCCGCGAAGGTTGCCGCCGGGCCGTCGGAAGAGCAGGTCCTCAAGATGTTCGAGGAGGGCAGCTACGAGGTCGTCCCGCACGATTCCATGCGCAAGGTCATCGCCCGCCGGCTGACCGAGTCCAAGCAGACCATCCCGCATTTCTACCTCACCGTCGAATGCATCCTCGACAAGCTTCTGGCGCTGAGGAAGCAGCTCAACGACGCCGCGCCGACCGACAAGGACGACAAGACGGCCTACAAGCTGTCGGTCAACGACATGGTCATCAAGGCAATGGCGATGGCGCTTCAGGACGTGCCCGAGGCCAATGCGTCGTGGACCGACAGCGCCATGCTGGTTCACAAGCATTCCGATGTCGGCGTCGCCGTCGCCATTCCCGGCGGCCTGATCACGCCGATCGTCCGCAATGCCGAGCAGAAGACCCTGTCGGCGATCTCCAACGAGATGAAGGACTTCGCCGCCCGCGCCCGCGACCGCAAGCTGTTGCCGCACGAATACCAGGGCGGCACCACGGCGATCTCCAATCTCGGCATGTTCGGCGTCAAGGAGTTCTCCGCCGTCATCAACCCGCCGCACGCCACCATCCTCGCCGTCGGCGCCGGCGAGCAGCGGGCGGTGGTCCGCGACGGCACTGTCGAGGTCGCCACGGTGATGTCGACGACGCTGTCGACAGACCACCGGGCGGTGGACGGCGCGCTCGGGGCCAGGCTGCTGGCGGCCTTCAAGGGCTATATCGAAAATCCGATGAGCATGCTGGTCTGATCCTTTTCGCACCCTTGCCCGCGCAGGCGCGGACGGACACGTCCCGGCGCCGCGGACACGAAAATTTCAAGGAGTTCCAACCATGTCCGAAACCTACGACGTGATCGTGCTCGGCTCCGGGCCGGGCGGCTACGTCACCGCGATCCGCTCGGCGCAATTGGGCCTGAAGACGGCGATCGTCGAGGCGAAGCATCTCGGCGGCATCTGCCTTAACTGGGGCTGCATCCCGACCAAGGCGCTGCTGCGCTCGGCCGAGGTGTATCACAACATGCAGCACGCGGCCGATTTCGGACTGTCGGCCGGCAAGCCCGGTTTCGACATCGCCGCCATCGTCAAGCGTTCGCGCGGCGTCGCCACCCAGCTCAATACCGGCGTCGGCTTCCTTTTGAAGAAGAACAAGGTCGACGTCATCTGGGGCGCCGGCACCCTGACCGGCAAGGGCAGGATGTCGGTCAAGGCCGCCGACAACCCGCCCAAGGGCGCCCTCGGCGCCGGCGACTATTCCGCCAAGCACATCATCGTCGCCACCGGCGCCCGGCCGCGGCAACTGCCGGGCCTCGAGCCGGACGGCAAGCTGGTCTGGACCTATTTCGAGGCGATGGTGCCCGACACCATGCCGAAATCGCTGCTGGTCATCGGTTCCGGCGCCATCGGCATCGAATTCGCCAGTTTCTACAGGACGTTGGGCGCCGAGGTGACCGTGGTCGAGGTGCTGCCGCAGGTGTTGCCGGTCGAGGACCACGAGATCGCAGCCCATGCGCTCAAGCGGTTCCAGAAGGCCGGCATGACGGTTCTGACCGGCGCCAAGGTGGCGAAGCTCGACCGGGGCAGGAATTCGGTCACCGCCACCATCGAGACCGGCGACGGCAAGTCCGAAAAAATCACCGTCGACCGGGTGATCGCCGCCGTCGGCGTCGTCGGCAATATCGAGGATATCGGGCTCGAGACGCTTGGCGTGAAGACCGACCGGGGCACCATCGTTACCGACGGCTTCGGCCGCACCAATGTCGAGGGCGTCTACGCCATCGGCGACGTCGCCGGCCCGCCGATGCTCGCCCACAAGGCCGAGCACGAGGGCGTCGTCTGCGTCGAGAAGATCGCCGGCCTCGACGTCCACGCCTTCGAAAAGGACAAGATCCCGGGCTGCACCTATTGCAACCCGCAGGTCGCCTCCGTCGGCCTGACGGAGAAGAAGGCGAAGGAAGTAGGCCACGAGGTCCGCGTCGGCCGCTTTCCGTTCATCGGCAACGGCAAGGCGATCGCGCTCGGCGAGCCGGAGGGACTGGTCAAGACCGTGTTCGACGCCAGGTCCGGCCAGCTCCTCGGCGCCCACATGGTCGGCGCGGAGGTGACCGAACTGATCCAGGGCTTTGTGGTGGCGATGAATCTCGAGACCACCGAGGAAGAGCTGATGCACACGGTCTTCCCGCATCCGACGCTCTCGGAAATGATGCACGAGAGCGTGCTCGACGCCTATGACCGGGTCATCCACGTGTAATGCGTGGAGGGGAGCGACCAATTGGACATTTGGGTTCAGCTTTCCGAAATCGTCAGAAATCTCGGACTGGTTGCTGCCGCTTTTTTCGGTATCTATCTGGCTTGGCGTCGAGTGAGGGCGTCTACTCGACAGGCAGACGCGGCGCTATGGGCATCTGAAATGGCGCGTCGCGACCATGTAGCCGAACTGTTTAACAGGGCTGTCGGACAACTCACGGATTCACGGTTGGAAGTACGGCTTGGAGCCGTTTACACGCTAAGGCAGATTTCCAACGATTTTCCCGATCTGGCCCGTCCGACATTCGAATTGTTGAGTACCTTTCTGCGAGAGAACCCGATAGATTACGGTGACGCGCTTCCGCCCATTGACGTTCAGGAAATCATGAACACTTTGAAGATGAGGCTGGTCGAAGATGAATGAACATAGCACGATCCCGGTTTCAGAACCCCTCTCGCTGGATTTGCGCGGCGCATTCGTGCGCAGAACGAGCCTGCGCAAGGCCAATCTGACGAATGCCAACCTCAGAGGCGCGGACTGCACCGGTGTGGACTTTTCCGGTGCGAATTTCGCTGGCGCGGTATTGGAAGGTACGATCTTACGCGAGGCGAACCTTACCGGCGCGTTGAACCTGACGATCGAACAATTGCGTAGCGCCGTCATCGACGAGGCGACCGTGTTACCTGATTATATCAGCCGTTCTGCCCTGCGTGGGAGTTGACCGAAATGCGAGGACGGGCGGAGCCTTGTTTACGCCCCAAGCGTACTTTCCCGCTGTTTTTGTCTTTGTTGGGAAATGGGCATCTTGAACCCGAGGCGTCCTCTTTGCCATGAACGGGTCATCCACGTGTAATGCGCATTCGGCTATGCTGCATCGCACGCAATGCATGGTGAATTGGCGCGAACTGCGTTAATCTCGGTTTGTTTTCGAGGGGAGATCGAAGCGATGAAAATGGATCCTAAGGAACTCGTCATCTGGCTGGTCATCGGCCTGATCGCCGGCTGGATCGCCGGTCTGGTCGTCGGCGGAGGCGGACTGATCAAATATCTCATCTGGGGCCTCGTCGGCTCGTTCGTCGGCGGCTTCCTGGCCCGCCAGTTCAACGTCAAGCTCAGGCTCGGCAACGCCTTCGTCGAGCAAGTCATCATCGCGGCGGTCGGCGCCATCATCGTCGTGCTCATCGCCCGGCTGCTGACCTGACAGAAACGTCGAAGACCGGTTTCCGTGTGACCGAGTTCCCATGACCGACACCCTGACCAAGCCCGTCCTCCGCCACCCGGAAAAGGCGCATCGCCCGGACAATCCGATCCGGCGCAAGCCCGCCTGGATCCGGGTCAAGGCGCCCGGATCGCCGATCTATCGCGAAACCCGCGACATCGTCCGCGACAACAAGCTGGTTACCGTGTGCGAGGAGGCGGGCTGCCCGAATATCGGCGAATGCTGGTCGCAGCGCCACGCCTCGTTCATGATCCTGGGCGAGATCTGCACCCGGGCCTGCGCCTTCTGCAACGTGCGAACCGGCATGCCCGGTCCGGTCGACCCGGACGAGCCGGCCGGAATCGCCGACGCGGTGGCACGCATGGGCCTCAAACACGTGGTGGTGACCTCGGTCGACCGCGACGATCTCGCCGATGGCGGCGCCGGCCATTTCGCCGCCGTCATCAAGGCCATCCGCGAGCGCTCGCCTCAGACCACCATCGAGGTCCTGACGCCCGACTTCCTGCGCAAGCCGGGCGCGCTCGAAACCGTGGTCGAAGCCCGGCCCGACGTCTTCAACCACAATCTGGAGACGGTTCCGGGCAAGTATCTCACCGTCCGTCCCGGCGCCCGCTATTTCCACTCGCTGCGGCTGTTGCAGCAGGTCAAGGAACTCGATCCCGAGATGTTCACCAAGTCGGGCATCATGGTCGGCCTCGGCGAAACCCGCAACGAGGTGCTGCAATTGATGGACGACCTCAGGGCGGCGGACGTGGATTTCCTGACTGTCGGCCAGTACCTGCAGCCGACGAAGAAGCACCATTCCGTGATGGACTTCATCACACCGGATGCGTTCAAGTCCTACGAGACCATCGCCTATGCCAAGGGCTTCCTGATGGTCTCGGCGAGCCCGCTGACCAGGTCCTCCCACCATGCCGGCGAGGATTTTTCGAAACTCCAGGCGGCGCGCGCCAAAAGCCGCGGCCCCAAAAGCCTCGGCCAATAACCGGATGACATGAAGACGTTCACGACCCGGCATCTGGTCCGGCATTCGGCCGATAACATGTTCGCGCTCGTGGCGGACGTGGAATCCTATCCCGACTTCGTACCGCTCTGCGAGGATCTCAGAATCCGCGGCCGGCAGGACCTCGACGGCGACCGCCAGATCCTGATCGCCGACATGACGGTCGGCTACAAGGTCTTCCGCGAGACCTTCACCTCGAAGGTCACCGTCGACCGTCCGAACCTGCTGATCACGGTCGCTTATCTCGACGGCCCGTTCCGCAAGCTGGAGAATCGCTGGCGCTTCACTCCCAAGGGCGAGGGAGCTTGCGACGTCGAGTTCTACATTTCCTACGAATTCAAGAGCCGGACATTGGGCCTCGTCGCCGGCGCGGCCTTCGACAGGGCCTTTCGCCAGTTCTCGACCGCCTTCGAGGAGCGCGCCGACGCGATCTACGGCAAGGCCGAGGTCGGCTGACGGCTCAGCCCCCGTGCGCCTGTATGGCCGGCTCCTGTTCCTCCACCGGCGCCGCGGCTTCCGCCTCGCTTTGCCTCTGCATCGCCGCCGCCGTCAGCATCTGGCGTTCGACCCGGCCGTTTTCGAGCCGCGGGATCATCGGCACCAGCACCACCGAATGCGGATGCTTGTGGACCGCCACCTTGCGTTCGGTGAGGAAGGCGCGAAAATCCGACGGGTCGAACGGAATGTCTGCTTTCGGCACGATCGCAGCCATCAGCCGCTTGCCGAGCCGCGGATCGGGAACGAACAAAGCCGCCGCGTCCTCGACGGCCGGATGCGCCCGATAGAGCGCGTCGAGTTCCTTGAGCGGCATCGAATGGCCGGCGACGGAGGTCGAGGCGGGGGCGGGCTCCAGCGGCAGGACGACGCCGCCGGCGGAAATGTCGAGCACGCCGTAGAGCCCGGTCGCCATGCCGTAATACATCTGCGCCATCTGCGAGCGCGCGGTGCCCGCCGCCCGATAGTCGCGCCAGGTATATTGCGGCACCATCGGCCCCTTGACGTAGAGCTGCCGCGGACGCCGGGCGTCCTCGGGACTGGTATCGAGCTCGAACTCGCCGAAGCTCAGGTCGACCAGATCCGGCTTCTCGCCCTCGCGGGGGCGCTTGTGGGCGCCGACCTTCAACGGCGCCGGCTTCGCCGCCGCGCCGCGCGGCGCGGTCATCAGCCCGGCTTCGCCCAGACAGATGATGTCGGTGACGGCGGTCGGAAAGGGAACGGGCAGGGCACCGTCGGAAGCGTCGCAGGTCCACACGGCGGCGAGGCGCGGCGGCTCCATGGAGCGTTTCGCCAGGCCCTTGACGAAATACGGCGCCAGCGCACCCGGCAGCACGGCGATATCGGGCATTTCCGAAACGCATTGCCCGACCAGCCCGCCGAGATTGCGGAAATGGTGGCAATGGAGCGTCGCCCCCGAAATCAGCCAGGGCGCCAGCCCGCTCGCCAGCCCGCGCAGGCTCGACGGGCCCAGCGTGCTCAGGAGCCGCGTCTTCGGGCCGAGCGCGCTGTCCACGGTCAGTCCAAGACCGGCGGCGATCAGGTGGTTGTGGCTTCTGGGCACCGCCACCGGGCTGCCGTCGCGCGCTTCCGCCCAGGTGATGACCGCGACGTGGTTGGCGGGATTCTCCTTGCGCGGCGGCGCGGCGACGAGCGGTTCGATACCGGGCTCCCGCGACAGGGCAACAAGATCGATCATCCCCTCCGGCAGGTCGTCGCCGACGCCGAGCAGGAAGCGGATGTTGAATGCGTCCGCGGCCACGTCGCGCAGGCGCAGGCCGATTTCGTCGCTCTCCACCCGGTCGGTGGTGAACAGCGCCTTGGCGCCGCATTCGGCGAGCGCCGGCACCAGTTCGCTGGCCCGCCAATAGGGCGGGAACAGGCTGACGATAAGCCCGGCGCGCCAGGCGGCGAGGCAGAACACGACCGCATCCGTGGTGTTCGGCATCTGCATGCCGACGACCGTGTCGGGCTTCAGTTCGAGCGTCACCATGAGCCCGGCGATGCGCGCGACTTCCGCTTCGAGCTCGGAAAAGCTGAGCGCCCGCGGCGCGCCGCTCGTCCATTGTTCGCGGTCGCCGCTGTCTGCGATGGCGAGACGACCGGCAAGCGCGCCGGACCAATGGCGCAGCAGCGCGTCGAGCGGCTGCGTCCCCCAGATGCCAGCGTCCAGATAGGCATCCTCTCTGGCCTGGCTCCTAAACACCGAAGACCCCCGATCCGCCCATTCGTTTCCCGTTTCCTCCGTCACGCCGCCAGCGCCGTCATTGCGTCGCCCACCAGGTCTGGATCCGCACTCCGTAGAGCGACGATTTCTCCGGCCGGCTCACCCGTTTCCAGCGCGCCAGCCATTGCGCCGGAATGTGATAGAGCGGCACCGCATAGGCGCCGGTGAGCAACAGGCGGTCGAGGGCGCGGATCGCCGAGACGAACGGCCCGCGTTCGCGGGCGGCGAGCAACGCCGCGATCATCGCGTCGACGCCCGCGTTTTGAATACCTGCCTTGTTGAAGCTCGTCGGCTGATCGGCGCTCGCCGAGCCGAAACGGTGGATCTGTTCGTTGCCAGGCGACAGCGACGCGAACCAGGTGAACGGAACCATGTCGAAGTCGAAATGGTCGATCCGCCTTTGGTACTGAACGTCGTCGACGGACCGGACCGTGGCCTTGATCCCCAGCGGCCGCAGGTTCTTCTGGTATTCGAGCGCGATCTTGACCTGCTCGCCCAGCTTCGAGTTGACCATGATCTCGAAGGCGAACGGCGCGCCCGTCTTAGCATGGCGCATGGCGCCGCCGTTGATCCGCCAGCCCGCCGCCGCGAGATCCTTCGCCGCCTCGCGCAGGAGCTTGCGATCCCGTCCCGAGCCGTCGCCGTCCGGCGCGCGCCAGGTGCCGTCGAGGATCGCCTTGGGAATGCCGGACACATACGGCGCCAGCAGGGCCTTCTCGGCCGCTTCGGCGGGGTGGCCGGTGGACGCCAGTTCCGAGCCCTCGAAGTAGCTGTTCGTCCGGCGCACGAGCCCGTGGTAGAAGCTCTTGTTGATCCAGGTGAAATCGAGCAGCTTGATCAGCGCCCGCCGCACCCGGATATCCTTGAAGATCGGCCGCCGCGTGTTGAAGACGAACGCGAACATCGGCTTGGGCAGGCCGGTCTCGACGGTTTCCCGGACCACGTCGCCGGCCTCGATCGCGGGAAAATCGTAATTCGTCGCCCAACGGCTCGGACTGTCTTCGAGGAAGAAATCGATCAGCCCCTTCTTGAAGGCCTCGAACAGGGAATTGCGGTTGCGGAAATAGACGATTCTGATCTCGTCGAAATTGTAGAAGCCCCGCCGCGCCGGCAGGTCCTTCGCCCAGTAGTCCGGGTTCTTCTCGAACACCAGCGTCGCGCCGGGATCCACCGAGACGACCCGGTACGGCCCGCTGCCCAGCGGCGGCTCCAAAGTGGACTTGTTGAATCGTCCATTGTCGTAGCGGTGTTTCGGCAGCACCGGCATCAGCCCGAGGATCAGCGGCAGTTCCCGGTTCTCGCCATTGGCGAAGATCATCCGCACCCCGCGCGGCGGGACCTTCTCGATCTTCACCACCTCGCTGTAATATTTACGATGATTGTAGCGGCCATCCTTGCGCAGGGTCTCGAGCGAGAAGATCACGTCGTCGACGGTCAACGGGGTGCCGTCGGAGAATGTCGCCCGCGCGTCGAGCTGGAATTCGACCCAGCTCCTGTCGTCGGGCACTTCGACGGTCTTCGCCAGCAGTCCGTAGAGCGTGAACGGCTCGGTTTCGCCGCGCGCCAAGAGGCTTTCGAAAACGTTGTCGCCGAACACCGCATCGCGAAGCCCGCGCGCGGGCAGGCCGGTGATGATGAAGGGATTGAGGCTGTCGAACGAGCCTTCCAGCCCGATGGTGATTCGTCCGCCCTTGGGCGCGTCCGGATTGGCGTATTCGAAATGGGTGAAATCCGGAGCGAGCGCCGGCGCGCCGTGCATGGCGATGGCGTGCTTCGGCTCGGCCCTTAACGGAGCCACGACCACCAGCATGGAAACCGCCAGGCAGGTGAGGGCAAGGCCGAACGACACCGCACGCCGCGAACGGGATTCCCCCTCGCGCGCCGCTATCTTTGGCCACGGTCGCGGCCGGACCCAATTCATCGATCGGCCGAGCATTCCCCTTGCGTCTCCCGGTCGCTGATTCCCTTCCCGACAGGGTAGCACAGCTTGCAAAGTCGTTGCTTTTAATACAAACGCGCAATTGGTCTTTGAATTTCCGAGCCGGTCCGGTTATTGATGCAGGGGATTTGACGCTGGCGCCTCGACGGTCCGGTCACCAAAGCGCCATATTTGCGCTCCACACGGCATGCTTCTCCAGGTTCGGCGGGGCAGCGAGCGGGGCCGGTAGGGCCGCCCACTCGGGCACTTGTCCGGGGGGCGGGCACTTGTTCGGGGGGCGATCATTCGGGATTGGCCCGGATGACCCGAGAAACCAACGCGAAGACGAACAACGCGAGAGCAGTAATGCGAAAAACGATCTACAGCGCCACCATGGGCGCAATCCTCATGGCCGCGACTTCCATCGGCGGTTCGGCTGTCGCGCAGACCGCGACCGAGGCGGCTCCGCCGCAGGGCGGCTGGGTCAAGCTGTGCAGCACCGACCCGAAGAAGAAGCGGGAGATCTGCCTGACCAGCATGGAAATCCGCTCCAAGACCGGCCACCCGCAATCCTCGGTGCTGCTGATCGAACCGGACGGCGAAACACGCAAGATCTTCCGGGTGATGGTTCCCCCCGGAATGCAGATCCAGCCCGGCCTGGCGGTCCAGGTGGACAAGAGCAAGCAGATCAACGCCAAGTATGCCATCTGCTTCCCCAACACCTGCTTCGGCGAAGTGGCCGTCGACGAGAACTTCGTCAAGGCGCTCAAGGCCGGCAGCAACCTCGAGGTCACGGTGATCAACCACCTCGGCAAGCAGGTCCCCTACAAGTTTTCTCTGGTCGGCTTCACCGCGGCGAACGAAGGCAAGGGCCTCGATCCCGTGGCCTTCCAGAAGAAGCAGAAAGAGGACGAGAAGAAGTTCCTCGAAGCCGCCCAGAAGCGGTCGCGGGAAATGTTCAAGAAGCTCAAGGACCGCCAGAACAAGGCGACCGAAAAGGCGATGGAGAACTGATCGCCGATTGGCGCTCGCTTCGATCCCGAAACGACGAAGGGCGCGGATTTCCGCGCCCTTTTGTTTGCCGTTATTATTCTCCGGAACCGGGTTCCCGCTCAGTTCAGCCGGTCCGCCTCCCGTGCCCGGTAGCGGCCGTCCTCGAAGTCGGAGAAGACTTCCTCGACCTGCGGATGGCGGACGGGCTCGCCGGATTCGTCGGGCACCAGATTCTGT
>Ga0070729_10005670_pt1 | contig 12744 bp, 9 predicted proteins | sample tdDd472_FD_66725 | JGI IMG/M metagenome (GOLD analysis project Ga0070729, IMG submission 66725) | Marine sediment microbial communities from the Atlantic coast under amendment with organic carbon and nitrate - tdDd47.2 | ecosystem: Environmental > Aquatic > Marine > Coastal > Sediment | place...
CCGCATTCCTTCCGCAGCCGGTCGTCATAGGCGAGGCCGGAAGTATTGATCACCATGGAGATTCTACGACTCACGCGACTCGGTCCTCCCTGATCCAACAGTCTTGATCACCATGGTTGCCACCCTTCAATCCCGGTGGGAAAGACGCTCCCGGCGCTTCATCCGGATTCCCAGAGCCAGGATGATGGCCAGAGCGATGAGCATCACGGGGTTGAGGATGGTGAGTGAGATCGACGAGATGGGAATCTGATAAACCGTCAGGACGAAAAAGACCGCCAGGAAGGTCCAGAGCGCCTGGCTGCGGCGTCCGAACCAGTCGACCATCGCCTGGGCCAGAAAAACATAGCCATTGGCCAAGAGCAAGAAGAGAAGAACCCCGGGCCAGCGGAAATTGGCGAAGCCCTCGCCCGCGAATCCCACCGGTGCGTTGCCCTCGCGCCCCATGATCTCCAGGTGGAGCATGCTGGGCAGGTCGACCGGGGTGTAGGGGATGAGCAGGCCGGGATTGCTCAGCGTCATACCGCCGAAGGTGCCCCGTTGCTCGACCAGGGCGATGACGGCCGCCAGGGTCTGGGTATAGGACCCACTGATGCGGCGGATGATGGACGGCAACAAGAAGGTTATGTAGGAATCCATCTCTCGGGCTGGATTGTACATCAGGTAGAGCATGCCGATGAGGACGATGAATCCCCCGGTGGTGAGGACGGCGAACCGCCAGCGAATCTGCTGGCGATAAAGGACCACCCCGGTGATGAGCGCAAAGAGCAGCATCACCAGGGGAGTCTTGTGCAGGAAGGCCAGGGTCAGCATGGCGCCAAGGATGATCTGTCCCATGGCCAGCAATGATCCAGGCCATCGAGGCGGCGGTCCCAGGTGCCGACGCTCGAGCCACATGAGCATGCCGGCCAGGGCGGCGATGATCGGGAAGTAATAGAAGCCCATCCTCAGGAAACCCAGGCGGATCTGCACCGAGGCTGTCCTCATGCTGATGATCTCACTCTTGCCCAGGCTCAGAGGATTGATGGTCCATCCATAGGGCATCCCCTCCATGAACACGTAGAGCAGAACCATGGCCAGGGAGAGGACCCAGAAGACGAGACTCACCGGCTTTAGCTGATCATAGGCCAGCCCTTCTCGAGATGTCGGGGATGGGATGCGGTAGCGCAGATTGAAGAACCAGAACAGGTAGAAGACCAGGATCTGCACCACCACGATCAGGTAAAAGGTGGTGTTGATTTCGGCTGACAGGTGACCGATCTGGCTGAACTGGGGCCACACCACGTAGAAGCTGCCGACCCCATTGAACAGGAACATGGACAGGTAGAAGACCGCCGGCAGCGGCTGGCGGAACAGGCCTCCTCGTCCCACGACCAGCGGCCAGCCGGCGGCATACAGGCCGAGGATGGAGATGAAGATGAGAACCTGCTGCACGCGCCTTACCTCTGCTCGGAGAACACGATGGGCTTGGTCTTGACGTCCTGGTCGCTCACTGCTCGCCAGATGGGGTCAGCCACGGCAAGCCGCTGCTCATCACGTTGGCCGTAACCGGATGAAACGGGCAGATTCTGCCGCGATCCATACCGGAAGCCGAATGATTGGACGGTGATGGCGCCGGCTTCGATGCCGATGTGGAGCCGGCCTCTGTCCTCACCTTCGACCAGTAGTTTGCCGACGAACCTCCGGGGCGTGGCCAGGAGGCATTCCCCCTGGGGCGACGCACCGAGATTGAACAGTCCATGACCGAGCATCTGGCGTTCCGTCGAAGCCTCGATCCGTGGTCCGAAATGACTGCCCGGTGACCGATACTCATTCCGTCGCTCCGGAGCGGCCGTGTACAAGTACGTTCCCGGATCCTCGATCAGATCCACGCCGTCGACGTTCAACGCCATGGACAGTTGGTCACCGTGATGATGGCCGAGACTGTGGACCCAGTTGCCGGTCACCCTACCACATCGGATGACTAGATGCAGTCGAGGGGAACGGTAGACATAGAGTCCGAAACCCGGGAAGGGAGTCATGGTCAGGTCGGATTGCAGGTCCTCGCCGGGGAACTCGAGACGCAGGTTGGTAGCCGCTTCTTCACGGGAGGACTCCGCTCCCTGACCAGGCGGCGGGGCAACCAGAGGAGGGGTCTTGATGGACGTCTGGTGGACATGATGGCCGGCCAGAGCGATGACGAACTCATGCTGGAGACGGAATCGTTCATCACCTGTAGCATCGAGGCCGGTCGTCAGGAGGGCCGAGAGCGTGGTCAGAAGATCGCCGCCGGCCAGACTGCGCTGCGCCGCCGGCAACGAGAAGTCGGGGACGAGGTCGAGGAACCGCCCACTGTCGTTATCGCCGATCTGGTGCAGGCGGCCGTCCGGGCGCATGACGCCCCGCGTGAAATCGCCCATGCCGGCCAGCCGCTGCCAGGTGGCATCGGGAAATCCACCATCATGGCGGGCCAGGTGCTCGCCTCCGCGCGGGCTGCCGACAACGGCGGCCATGCCCAGGGCCACCATTTCCGAGCATAGCCGATGGTAGCAGGTGGACCCTTCGCGGCTCGATCCTTCGGGATGGAACTGGTGGTCAGCCTCGGTGATCAGGGCCGGGGCGGCCAGGGCGAGCCAGCGGTCGGCCTGTGGGCAATCTTCGAGCCAGGTGCCGGCGAAGACGAGGCCGACGATGTCGGCCAGGTAGTGGTTGTTCCGGCGCTCACCGGTCCGCTCGAGGTTGGTGAAGACATGATGACCGTGGCTGATGATGCTGGCGGTGAAGGCTTCGGTGAAGGGGTCATCGAACTCGACGCCCGCGGCCTGGAAGAGGTCCCAGGCCACCAGCCAGTTGGCCACGCGAATGGCCACATCCATGGGGCAGGTCCAGTTCACCCCGAACCTGGGTGGGTTGTTGGCGATGAAGTCGAGGACTTGGTTCCGGAATTCCTGCACAAGCAAGTCTGGTAAGGGCCAGGGCCCGTCCACATCGGCCCGAGCTAAACCATGGCCCACCGCCAGTTGCACCAGATGCTGACCGCGAGCCAGCTCCCAGGGGACCTTGAGGTCGGCACCGGGAGCGGTCACGGACCGCAGGTCGCGGTACCAGAGAGATTCGGACCAGCGGAAGCCGGATTTGGTGTCTCGCTGCCAATCGATGGGTGCATAGGGGCCCTCGATGAGTTGCCAGCAACGGCGCCCGAAAGCGAGGTCGGGCCCGGCAAGGCGCGCCGTGAGCCAGTCGCCCTCGGCATCAACGGTGGGCCAGGAGGCTGGCGGGTAGGCGTGCCCTTCAGTGCCCGGGGAGATGGCGGCGTAACCGACATCAAGATTCTTGCCCCCGAGGAGGTCGAAACGGTGGGCGAGGTGTCCTTCGAGCAGCCGGGCGTAGGCCGGAACATCGAGATCGCCGGCTTGCCAGCTGAATGATTTCAGCCTGGGGGAGAGCCGACCCCCGTGCTCGGTCGTCTGGGTTCCCCGCTGCTGATCGTGATGTCGTTGCTGTCGGTCGAAGACTCGAATCCGGACCTCTCGATCCAGGCGTCCACGGAGTCGCTGGAGCAGGACGCCAATCATGACTCGACCTCGGGCGGCTTCTCACCGTCGAGATACCGGCGGGCGAAGACGAAGGTGCAGGTCTGGAAGTAACCGTAGGAGATCAGCGTCGCCATTGCTGCACCGTTGATGCCCAGCCAGGTGATGAGGCCGTAGCTCATGACGATATTCAGCACAACGGCTGACCCGATCATCTTGATCAGCACGCCGAAACGCTTGTGCTTGATCAGGAGCGTCATGAAGGGACTGAAGACGAAGGAAATGATGGCCGACAGGCAAAGGATACGGAAAATCAGAGGCGCGCCCGGATACTTGCCCTTGTCGATGATGGGGATGAGATGGGGCGCCAGCACGATGGCCAGAACCACCACCAGAACATAGATCGCGACCATTCGCTTGTGGGTGCTGAAGAGCTTCATCAGGTCGGCCTTGGAGGTGGCTTTCTGGACCTGGGGCAGGAAGACCGACTTGAGGGACGAGGAGGCCATGACCAGCAGGAAGTAGTAGCGGTAGGCCGAACCGAAGGTCGCCAGATCGTGGTCCTCCACCAGTCGCCGCAGCATCAGGATGTTCACGTTGGCGAATACAGCCAGGAGCGCCTGATAGACGAACAGCCCACCGAATCCCTGACGGATGACCCGTTGAATCGTTCTGGCGGCCGGGGTGACTTTGAGCATCCCGCGCCAGTCAAGGCGCCAACCGACGAACACGGCGAACACCAGCGCCATGACCACGGACCGCAGGGCCAGGGGCTGCCACGCTTCTGCCAAGGGGATCAGCATGAGTAGTCCGGCGAGGCCGGCCACCAGCATGACACCATGCAGGAGCTTGATGAGGGAGAATACGAAGAACCGTTGTTCCTGCTGCATGTAAGTCGTGGCGAAGACCAGCAGGCAGTTGGCGATGATCATGCCCATGATCGCCCAGTAGAGTGCCGGTGACTGGTTCCAGAAGGGAATCGTCACCGCCATGATGATGGCGATGAAGATGAACTGCACGGACAGGAATGACGAGGTGTTCTCCCGGATCTCGAGGGATTCGTAGCCGACGATGTAGATCCGGTTGAAGGATGCGGTCAACAGTCCGGCGGCGATGCTGGCCAGCGAGGTCGCGTAGGTATAATCCGCGAAGGCCGAGGCCGGGAGATGGCGAATGAGCAGGATCCCGAAGACCCCTGTCAGGACCTTGGCTGCGAGGTCGAATCCAAAGACCTGGATGAATGTGCGCATCCCTTGCTCACCTCCCCTCGACAGGGCGGCCGAAGCCCTCCGGCTCTTGCCTGATCATGATCGGACCACGCCCGGCTTCAACAGTCCTTTGATGCCGCCCAGATCGACGGAGCGCTTGATGTCGAGGCGGGACTTGAGCCACTGGTACCTGGCCTTGGATTTCAGGGATGACGTCCTTCGGTCGCCGGCGGGAGTGGCTACCGTTTCGTAGCCGTTGCCTTCGAGTTCAGATCCCACCAGACTCTCGATGCGCTGGATCTGCTCGCTACTGAGGACCTTCCTGTAGCGTTCGGCCCGGGACGGGTCCACGCTGCCGGCCTTGCCGCCGCCGAAAGAGGAATGGATCCGGCTGACCTCAAGCCCCATCTGCTCCTCGCCAGGCAGGTCGAGGAAGGAGCAGAGACGCTGGGCCATGCCCGGTACGTCGGCCACCAGATCTTCGTATCGGATGGTGAGGAACTGGTCCACGGGGAGCCGACGTGCATGCTGCCGGCCGAGCTCGGCGAAGTACCGCCAGAGCAGAGCGGCATCATCGAGATTGTCGGGTCCCACGGGCCCGTTGAGGATGGAGGCCACCACGGCCCGGGGATCACGCACGATGTTCACGACCCGGCAGCTCGGGAAGGCCTGGGTGAGGAAACTGGCGTAGTAGAGGTCCTTGGGATTCTTGGTGCCGGGATAGCAGTCATCCGGCAACGAGCCCCCGAGACTCTTCTCGGCGAAGAGTCGCATGAGCTCGGCATAACTAGAAACGTAATCCACATCGGTCAAGGCGGCCAGACGTTGCTGCCACTCCTCGATGTCGAGGACCTGCCAGGCTTCTTTTTGCTGAGTCCGGGTCGCGAGGTAGCGGCCGAGAAACTGGCGAGCCGATGGCGACGTCGGCGTGCCAAGACTACGGCGATATGCGTAGACGCTTTCCCAGTACTGGGTCTCCCCGATGATGGGCTCGACACAGGAATGTCCCTGCAGCACATCCAGCAGCAAGGTCGTGCCCGAGCGGGGGCAACCTGTGACGAAAAGCGGTCCTCTCATGGGGCGGTGCTCCTCATACGCTTGGCCATCAGTGCTGGTGGTGACAGCTCAAGGCCGGGAATCGGGATCGACGATGATCCGGTGATACCTGGGGATCTGCACCCGGAGAATCACGGCGATCACGGCGAGCAGTCCACCCAGGATCATGGCGAGGATCCAGATCTTGACGCGATTCGGGCCCGAGGGCCGGTGGGGCGTCCCGGCGCGGTCGAGAATGGTTACGGCCAGGGTCTGCTTCTGTTCCTCGATGACGGCGGTCTCGAGTTCACGCTTCAGGGTCACCCACATGCCGGCCAGTGCTTCCACCGCCCGGTTCAGCTCTCCGTGCTGCTGACGCAGTTTGGGCGAGTCGTTGTGCTGGCGATTGGCGAGCTCGAATTCGATGCGCTCCTCCTCGGCCCCGCGCAGCCGAGTCTCCACCTCTTGCAGTCGCTCCTGAACGAAGGTGCGATTCTCCCTGGCCTTGTTCAGGCGCAGATCCTCGATGAGGGCGGCCAGCTCGTCGGCCAGGGCGTTGGCCAGGCCCGCGGCCAGTTCGGGGTGGTCGGGGAGGGTGGTCGAGAGCTTCATGTAGCCGGTGAATTTCTCACGGGAGAACTGGATGACCTGCTGCCGGAGTCGGCGCTTGATCCGGCGTTCCTGGCGGGCCTTGCCCTGGGCGTCGGCGGGTGTTTCGTCGAGGCCGAGAACCGCGGTGAGGGAGAGTCCTGGTTCGGCAAGGCGCTCGGCCCAGTCCACGGCGATCACGGCGTCGAGGACCTTGTTGGAATGGAGGATCTCCCCGTAGAGCTCCTCGTAGTTTCCACCCTCGAGGCTACCCATTCCGGTGAACGTGGCGAGGGTGCCCAGCAGATCGCCTCCACCGGATTCGATCTGGGGGAGCATGGTCACCTTGGCGGTGTAGACCGTGGGCTGCAGAAACGAGATCACCACACCGAGGATCAGGCAGGCGAGGAAAATCCCGAGACCGAGCTTGTAGTGTCTCATCAGGTCCTGCAGAAGGACCACGATTCCGGTGGCTTCCTGAGCGTTGTCCTGATGATGCTGATGGGCGGTGTGCTCGGTCATGAATCCTCGTCCTGGGCCATGGGTTTGGGGGCGTTTAGCCTATCTTGGGGATAGCCGCGTGCTCATCGACCGTCAAGTATTAATCACTTTCTGAAGGGGAGCCTGCCCCGCCAAAGCCCTTGGTTCGGCGATGGGCATGCATTACTATCGCCGCCAGAGATGGCGCATCCGCTGGATCCGGTCAAGGAGGACCTGCGTGCTTCGGCAGCTACCCGACATCGTCAGGAGCCATGGTGTCGGCTGGATGGCCTGGCGCCTGACCTACCTGCTTGCCCGCCGGTCACCCTGGTTTCGCTGGCGCTTGCCGGGTGGCCCGGACTACATCTCGAGCACCCATTCACTCCTGGGATCTCATGACCAGGCTGACCTGGCCAGGATCTGGCGTTCATCGCCCGGCCCCTTCTTTCTGCCTGCAGACCGGGGAGTTCCGGCCGAGGACGTGAGTGACGCCTCCCGGGCGGTGGCCGATGCCGACGCCATCGTGGATGGCCGCCTTCACTACTTTCAGGCTCATTGGCGCTCCGTGGAGACCCCGCCGGCCTGGCACCGATCTCCGGCCACGGGATCCGACTGGCCCGCGTCTGAGCACTGGTCACTGGTCGAGGAACTGGGCCGACCGGGCGACGATGTGAAGTGGGTCTGGGAAGCCTCCCGCTTCACCCACGTGTTCACCCTGGCCCGGGCCTACGCCGCCACCGGCGACGAACGATATGCCGAGGTTTTCTGGCAGCACTGCCTGGACTGGCTGCGTGCCAACCCTCCCGAACGGGGTGTGAACTGGGGTTGTGGACAGGAAGCCTCACTGCGGGCCCTGGCCTGGTTGTTCGGACTTCAGGTCTTCCGGGAAGCACGGGCGACCACCGACGAGCGGGTGAGCACCTTGATCACGGCCCTGGCCTACCACGCCCACCATATCGACCGTGTCCACTGGTATGCGCGCCGGTGCGTCCGGAACAATCATGCCATCAGTGAGGCCGTGGCGCTCTGGTCGCTGGGCACGTGCTTGCCCTGGCTGCCGTCCGCCAAGCGCTGGCGACAGCGCGGCTGGCGAAGTCTGGGCGAGGAGCTGAACTGGCAGATCTATGCCGACGGCAGCTACGTCCAGCACTCATTCAATTACAGCCGACTGGTGGCCGATCTCGGAACCTGGGTCCTGTCCCTTGCTCGGGCCGCCGATCAAGAGGTCCCATTGACCATCCGGCAGCCTCTGGAACGCTTGCTCGATTTCCTGCTCGCCCACCAGTTCGGGGCCGACGGTTCGCTACCCAATTATGGTGCCAACGATGGGGCCTTGCTGTTTCCGCTGTCCGGGTGTGAGTACCGGGACTTCAGGCCGGCCCTGACCAGCCTGACCGTGGCGCTTGGCCGAGCGCGTCCCTGGCCGGAGGGTCCCTGGGATGAGGAGTCGAGATGGTTCGGCTGGCCGTTGGGCGCCTCGCGCACCGATGCCCTTGAGGTCCCTGAACCGGCGGCTGTCACCTCGTTCCCCGAGGGTGGATACCACGGTCTCCACCAGGGACCGAGCCGGGTGATGGTCCGCTGCGGCCGCTATCGTCATCGACCGTTGCAGGCCGACATGCTCCATGTCGATTTCTGGTGGAATGGACAGAACGTCCTGGCCGACCCCGGCACCTATTCGTACAACCCACCCGCCGGTTGGGGGGGGCATTTCCCGGGGACCGCCAGCCACAACACCGTCACCGTCGACGGTCAAGATCAGATGACCCGTGGGCCGCGCTTCATGTGGCTGCACTGGGTGCAGGGTGAGGTGCTGGGCTCGGGAGATGAGGACGGATCCTGGATTGCCGTTCAACACACGGGCTATTCACCGGCTCGGCATCGCCGCCTCATCCATCTCGCCAACGATGGCAGCTTGACGGTGGTCGACCTCATCTCGGGCCTCGAGCATGCCCGACCGCTGACCTTGCAATGGCTCACCGGCGAACTGCAACTCGAGGGTGAAGACGGACAGCGCCGGTTCCACCTGGCCGATGACACGGTCCTCGAGTTTTGCACCTGGGGCGATGCCGGGGCGTCCGAGAGCTGGGTCCAGGGCTGTGAGCCGGGGCCTGAAGCCGAACCTCGGGGCTGGTTGGCGCGCCATTACGGTGCCGTGGAGCCGGCCTGGTCGGGCGCCTGGACGGTGACCGCCAAGACTGCTCGATTCGTATCCTGGTGCGGCCCGTCCACCGCTCTTCCCATCTCGGCCGACGAGGTGATCCAACGCCTGCCCGACACGGTCGAACCATGGTTGGCATGAAAGGTCAGACATGCGCATAGCGGTCATCCATCAGTACTACCTCGCCGCCGGTCAGGCTGGAGGTTCACGGTTCAACGAGATGAGCCGGATGTGGAGCGAAGCCGGGCACGAGGTAACCGTCCTCGCCGGCACCGTGGAGTATTCAACCGGTCTGGTTCCCGAGAAGTATCAGGGCCGGTGGATCACCGAGGAGCATGACGGCGATGTGCGGGTCCTGCGATGTCATGTCCCGTCGACTTATGGAAAGGGCTACCTGGGCCGGGCCTGGGCCTTCGCGGGCTTCATGGCCTCGTCGTCCATGGCGGTCAGGAAGTTGCAGCACCCCGATGTCGTGGTGGCGACGAGCCCGCCGCTGGTGGTGTCGCCTTCGGGCTGGCTGGCCTCGCGGCGGCGCTTCGGCAAGCCGGTGCCCTGGGTCTTCGAGGTCCGTGATCTCTGGCCCGAGAGCGCCGTGACCACCGGCGTGTTGAGCGCGGGGTCGCCGGTGACGCGGGTGCTCTCCAGTCTCGAGAAGTGGTCCTACCGCCATGCCGATCACATCGTGGTGCTGACCCCGGCCTTCCGTGACGACATTGCCGCGCGAAACCTGGCCGCGGTCGAGAAGATGACCCTGATTCCCAACGGAGCCGACACCGACCTCTTCCATCCGGGATCCCGGGACAACGACCTCCGCCGGGAGCTGGGCTGGGGCGACCGTTTCGTCGTCATGTACGCCGGCGCCCATGGTCGGGCCAACGCCGTGGGGCAACTGGTGGAGGCGGCCGACCTGCTGCGCGACCGTCCCGAGATCCTCATCGCCATGGTGGGCGACGGTCCCGAACGGCTCCAGCATGAGAAAGAAGCACAGCGACGAGGCTTGACCAACATCGTGTTCCACGGTCCACGCCCCAAGGGTGACATGCCCGCCATCGTCCAGGCTTGCGACGTGGGGGCGGCGGTCCTTCAGGACAACCCGACCTTCCGAACGGTCTATCCCAACAAGGTCTTCGACACCATGGCCTGCCGGCGGCCGGTCTTGCTGGCCATCGATGGCGTGGCGCGGGATCTGGTCTGCAAGGAAGCGCAGGGGGGCGTTTTCGTGGCGCCGGAAAATCCCCGGGCCCTGGCCGAGGGGATCGTGTCGCTGTACGAAAACCCCGAAGATCGTGATGCCATGGCCAGTCGTGGCCTCGCCTGGGTCCAGGCCAACGGCACCCGGACGATCATGGCCAGTCGCTACCTGGATCTGTTCAACTCGCTTCGGTCGCCATCATCGCCGTGATCTGATCGCCGGTGACCAGGTCGCCCTCGGCCATCAGTGTGGAGACCAGACGTTGAGCCTCGTCAGCGCTCACCTTGGGATGGGTCGGCAGGTTGAGCAGCCGGGCCGCCACCCACTCAGACCGTGGACAGCACCCGTCCTGGTAGCCGAAGGAACAGCTGTTGGCCTGGCGAGGATGCAGCGGTGCATCGAACCAATCTCCCCACTCCAGTCGTGCCGATCTTGCCACCTCGAGCATGGCGTCGCGATTGTGAACAAGGACCGGAAACCGCAGGGAGACATTGGTGCTGTCAGGCAGGACCTCGGGCAGGAAGCAACCCGTGGTTTCGAGCTGTTCCGTGTAGAACTTCGCCAGACGTTGACGGTGGACAAGCTGGTCGGGTAGAGGCGTGAGGACCCGTTTCATGGCTGAAATCCGGGGGCGGCCGAAGCGCTCACAGTAGCCGTCGGGCATGGTGTCATCGTCCAGTTCGCCACGCCCCGAGGAACCCGGCACCAGCCCGTGGCTCCCCGCCCAGCGGTAGGCGTCTTGCAGCTTCCAGAAGAACTCGGGCCGATAGAATTGGCGGTGCAGCGTGCTGAGCAGGTGGAGCACCATGGACTTCATCCAGCGCGGCTCGGCGAAATCCTCCTGGTAGATGCGGACCATCTTCCGAGCCAGTTCCTGGTTGTTCACCCGGGCGATACCGCCGAGGCCGGTGGACGCGATCTTTGACCATTGGAAGCTCATGAACGCCGCGTCACCCAGGGTCCCAACAGGGCTCGAACCCAGGCCGGCTCCCACGGCATGAGCGCAATCCTCCACCAACAGCACGCCTTCTCGACGACAGAAATCAGGCAGTTCGCCGAGGTCGGCGACGTTGCCGAAGGTATGCTGGACCAGGACGGCCTTGGTGCGAGGTCCGATCAGCTTACTGGCCAGTTCAGGATCTCCGTTGAGTCGCAAGGGGTCGATGTCGTGGAACACCGGCTCGGCGCCCAGGTATCGTACCGCCGCCGGCACCACCACGCAGGTGAAGCCGGGCATGACCACCTCGTCGCCGGGGCCGATGCCGGCGGCCTTGAGAATCGCATAAAGGGCGACCCGACCCTTGATGAAGGACCAGGTCTCAGCTGGATCTTGCCAGACGGCAATGTTCCGTGACAGCGGGGCCGAGTCGGTTAGGTCGTTCACCATGACTGTTCCAGATCCTTGATATACTCGTTCATGGCATGGTCGTGGTGCTGGAACTCGCGCTGATGGCGAAAGCCAACGCCCAGATAGAAGGCATTGCTCCGTGGATCGGAGGCCGAGGTCACGACTCGATAGGCGCCACGATAGTGGCGCTCCCGCAGGCTCTGCTCAAGGGCCTCCACGAGCTTGCGGCCGAGCCCCAGGCCTCGGGCTTCCGTATCGACGGCGATGGAGAGGAGTTCCGCCGCCTGGCTGGGGGCCGTGGTCGTCTCGGCCTGGTCCGATTCCTGGTCCCTGGGATAGCGTAGGGTCTCCAGGATGTGGCGGATGTTGGCCGGGTTCACCAGGGACGGAATGGCCAGGATTCCCAGCAACCAACCCCGCCGCAGGAGTATCTGGCGATAGCAGATCCTTGTGTTGATGGTCCCCGACACGAATCCCAGAACCTGATCATCTTGATCGACCGCGACCCAGACCACGGCATCCGGGGCGGCTGCGATTCCCAGATAGAGGTTGGCCAGGAAGGCGTCGCCGAGCCGGGAGAGGAACCCCTGGGGAATGGCCTGACGGTGCAGCCGGGCAACGGCCGCTCCGTGGGCACGCTCCAGGTTGACGATCCGGGTGGGCTCGGTCATGGAGTCCGTTTTTTTCATGAGCGGCCAAGGGCCTGGCGAACGGCCGTCACGACGTCGGTCACATCGTCATCGCTGAGCGACGGGTTCAGCGGGATGGTCACCAGGCTCTCATACGCTGCCATGGCCTGGGGGAAATCCGAGTCCGGCCAGTTGTACTTGGTGCGGAAGTACGGATGGGTATGAATGGGAATGAAGTGCACGCTGGTGCCGATGTTCTGCCCGGCCAGGTGGTCGATGAATCCATTGCGGTCGATGGACAGTTCATCCAGCTTCAGCCTGATCGGGAAGAGGTGCCACGCACTCTCGACCTCATCACGCTCCACCGGCAGGATCAACGGCAGGTCCGCCAGCTCTTCCAGATACCGCGCCACGATGGCCCGCCGGCGTTCCTGCATCCTCTCCAGTTTTCGCATCTGGGCCAGGCCCATGGCCGCCATGATATCCGGCATGTTGTACTTGAAGCCGGGCATCACCACCTCGTAGTACCAGCTGCCACCCTTGTCGTATCGCTTCCAGGCATCGCGACTCATGCCATGCAGGCTGGCCACCCGG
>Ga0070729_10005673_pt1 | contig 12735 bp, 12 predicted proteins | sample tdDd472_FD_66725 | JGI IMG/M metagenome (GOLD analysis project Ga0070729, IMG submission 66725) | Marine sediment microbial communities from the Atlantic coast under amendment with organic carbon and nitrate - tdDd47.2 | ecosystem: Environmental > Aquatic > Marine > Coastal > Sediment | place...
TGTCAGCAATTTCGCGATTCGGCTTCCCCATTTCGATGAGTTCAATCAACTCCTTTTCTCTATCTGAGATCCCCCAATCCGCTAGGCTGGGAAGTGTCGTGCCAACGGAATCGAGAGAGGTCGTTCCACCCCGTTTGAAAAACCGAATCCAAATCCACGGGACGACACACAAATAGGTGAGGACAAATGGGTCCGTAAAGTGTCCAAAAGAAATCCCGAATCCATAATAGACCAGATTGGGGGCCAAGTATGGCAGAAACGCCATCAAATTGAGCCAAGAGAAGCTTCTTTCGCCTTTAACGATTCCAACACCTAGGAAGAGGATAATGGTCCCGTTGAAACCGAGTTCCCATAAACCGTCCAGAAAGTATGCATATTCACTGTATGTCTCGGTAAACGATGTAACACCAACAACTAAATACGCCAAACCGAATCCGAGCCCACAAAATAGAAGTAGGTTTCCCACAGTCTTGGAGAAGCGCCAGGGTTTCATCGCCTGAAGCGAATTCCACAGGAACCAAACTATCGCACATTCAGAAAGAAAATAAAATGATTGGGAAAAGGTTCGAAAAATCTGCCCCCAAGTCTCGTTGGATTGGAACGGAATATTGTGGTGCCCATAATGGGACACAAAATAGGCGGCGCTCAGGCTCGCACAGGACAAGCTGTAATAAAAGAGAGGTTTGCCGATGGGGCTCTGGTTCCTGTCCAAATGAAAGTGAATAAACTGAGATACGAGGACCCCAAGGATCACTGCGATTAAAACTCCAAATAGATACAGGTGCCCCACTCAATTCTCCAAAACCTGCTGATCTGGTCCCTCGAAATTCTAGCAATCAAGGCAACGAATTGAAACAGAACTTGGAGATTAACCAATCAATTTCATCGTCATGGGTCTTCTTGAGCATCTTGGGGCTTTGCAAACACGCCTTCCTCGATCTGTGTATTCGAAACAAAGCGCTGGACTTCCGCGAGGTAAAGCTTCTCGCGATTTCCGAAGAAGTATTTAAACTTCAAGGGGACAGACCATCCTTCCACCTCTTGGTACGACACGATTTGTCTTCCCCACACCTGGTCCTTCCCCCTGTTTTTCACATGGGCCAGAATGGTGTCGGGTAGGAAGGTTTCCATGTTAATGAAATACTCAACCCAGACATGGTGGGTTAAAAGGACCTCAATTAAATAGAACGTTTTACCTTCATATTCGATTTCTCCTCGGAAATGTGAATCGTGGTCAAAGAATGCGGGGTAATAAAAGGTGGGTTCAGCCACGAAGTCCGCCATCTCCGCAGCTGGAATCAGTTCAGTTTTTGTTGTTTCTGTCGTATCGGTTTTTTTGCGGATGAATGCAGTGTCTCCATCCACAACAACCGAAGTTCCCGGAGTTAAGTTTGCAAACCGGTTGGGTCGTTGAAGAATGGTTTCCACTAGATAATCATGACCTGGGTATCGAATTACAAAGGTCATTGTTTTCACCACGTCATTTTCGGCAGTCCCAAACATCGCCATATGGCATTTTTCTCGAATTGTCTCAAGGGTTTCGACCGCCTGGGAACAAGCCGTCAAAGCAAATGGTAATAGCAGCATAAAACGAATGTTTTTGTTCATGTAACACCTCCAAACAATGATCATGAAGCTGAAATCATGCAGCATGGAGTCCCTTAAGAAAATAGACCATTCGTCTCAATTTCATCCAAATGAGATAAATGTCTCATCCTTTTTTGGAGGGAGTTAGTAAGACCTGTCTCAAACATGCCATAGAAAGGAACTCAATCAAAATGTCATTAATCGGCAGTCAACGAGACATCGACGAAAATTTCCTCAAAAGCCTGTTTCTCTTCCCACCAGTTCCACTCGAGCACCTGGCGACGTGGCACCTGGGCATGCCCTTTGTGGCCTTGAACAACCAGGCGTCTACCTGGGTCTTCAACCAACCATTCAAGGCGATAATCTGCCTCGTCCATCAGATCGAGGATGGGTCCGATAGGAGCTCCTTTTTTCAACATTTTGTATACCGTTCGAGCCAACAGGAAGCGTTTCTTTAGTCTGATGGCGCGCTCAAGAGAGAGCATGAGCACCGCATGGCGTTTCAGCCAGGGGCCCAGTTGAGGGTCTTCTTTAGCGAGATCTAGAAGGTTTCCATTGGAAATCATCTTATTCAGAACACTTAAACGCACGATTAGGCGGAAACCTATGCGCCCGTGACGGCCATCCATTTCCTCCAGTGTATCGTCTGGTATTCCTAGCTCCAGGCCCAGGCGTTCCGCCCAATCCTGACGGAACTTCATGAGTTTCTGGGGTGTCCAGTGACCATCCTTGGTCATGTCTTGTATGGTTATAAATACTTCATCAGGAAATTCGTCATTCATAATCCCATAGAGCAGTAAGTCACGGTTATGTGAACCCTTGACCCATCGTCGATTACTGTTGGTGTTGATCCGAAAGCTATACCCTGAACGCTGATGTCGCCGTTGATAATCAAAAACTTCCCAATCGTCAGATATCATTTCAGTGCTTCTACGAAAAGCAATTGGACGCGATCCTACCTTGGTATAAGATTCCCGCAGTTTAAAGCTGCCGAGTAACGCCTGATCCCATTCGATTTCCGGAATTTTTTCAAGGAAATAGGACTGGGGATGTTCGTGATTTGGGTGGAACATGAAGTAAAGGGCGGTTCGGAACCCGAAACTCAGGCCTCGCAGCAGCAACCCGTTCTTCATGGCTTTCTTCAAAAGCCTCACCTGCTCAGGATGATCCAGGTCAATCGCCTTCTCCAGATAAACTCGTTTCCCGCGTCCGCCTTCAAAACGATAACGTACCATAGAACCAAAGAGTAACCGCAGAGGATCAGCCGCTCCGTCAAAATCCGGACGCATATCAAAATAGGCGTCAAACAAACGCTCGAGCCGTCCACCCACTTTAAGTACCACTCGATTTTCGTCAACTTTCGATACACTCACCATCACGGAGCCCTTTACACTGATACCTGTTTGCAGCTTTTGGGTAATATCGGAATCTTCGAAATAGTTGAATTTTGTCTTGGCGATCAAGGCCAATGTGGCCTCATGGGGAAAGATAATGCGCATTCCAACAGGTAGCTTTCGAAGGTTTTCTTCGTTATAGGGCAAGTTTGCCGGATTAATAGCAGAGGAAAAAAGTGCCTCGTGCCATGTTCGGTATCCAGAGTGAACCACCGTAACTTTCTTGCTGATCCCGAGAAAAGGACCCGTTTCGGAATAGAAATGGGCGTGTTCTCGCTCTCGCACGTTGCCGAGAAGAAACTCTCCTCCCAGGAAAAAAGTATCGAACACGGAGTAGAGCCCATTGACATTGAGACGCAAACGTCTCTGGAGCCTTCCTTTAGCCGATGTTCTGGAAAAATCTTCTTTAAAATGCCAGGTCTTGGACATACTCAACCCAAGACCATCCTGGTCAAGGATTTCTTCAAGTAACACATCCGAGAGGAACTGCTTAGCTCGTCGATCCTTTTTACGTTTGGACGGTTCAGTCAACTCATTAAGTGAAAGCTTACCAAGAGAATAGGGTGGTGTTTTCCATGCCTCTTCAAATGAGGGGAAAAAACGCCAGACACAAATTAGTCCCTCTTCCGGCACTGCGAATATACGATTCTTTCCAATTTCATACCTGAATCGTCCCCAGTCTGGAGGGTCTTGTCCTTGCATATCGTAGCCCCAGTGGGCTAGGAAAACTGGCAAATCGCCTGGTACAATTCTCCAATTTTCCGCAATGAGGAAGGTCTTATCGGGGGTTTGACGTATTCTTCTGCTATAGCGCGCATGGCTGCGCATTCCAGACAAGCGCTCCTCCCAAAGGACGTCACAAGCATAAAGGTCGGTAACCCAAAGTGCGGGCTTTTTCTTCATCCATTGGTTTTGTATGCGTTCCAAGAGACGGTCCATCTCCGGGCTCTGGCGAAGGGGTTCCTGTGCCGACAAAAAACCTGCACTTAGTATCAGCCATGAAAAAGGGACAAGCCTATGAAAACACATACGAAAAGAACCCATATACGGATCATATCAAGAGAACGCCAAAACACATTAAAAATAACATCGATTATTCGACTCGGGAGCAGGTGAGGTCCTCTTCGCTTCCTGCTATAATGAAGCTTTGCACGAGATCTAACCGTCAGATTCCCGGTTGTCACAGGCTAAAGATGTGTATCTTCAGAGGAGTTTCATGGAAATGATGCCAATACGGTTCGTTGTTATTTTTTTTACCCTTCTCTTGATGGTGGATTGTTCAAATCCTGTTCCGCCCAATGAAGGGGACCCATCACAAAGTGATTCTTCCTTCACAATTAAAGCCGAGGATCAATGCCCTGTTTGTGGCATGACGATTCAGGAACACGCCAAATTCGCTGCCTCAATTGAACTCAAGACAGGCGAGCACTTTTTTACCTGTGGCCCTGGTTGTATGGTTCGGTGCTGGGTTGCGACCGAGCGCTACCTTGGCCACCCCCAGCAGGCTATCGCTCGAATGCAGGTCCAAGAGTTCTTTTCAGGTCGTATTATGGATGTGGACAACGTCGTATTCATTGTAGGATCGGATTTTATCGGGCCCATGGGACGCACGATCGCACCGGTTGACCCCAAACATGAAACAACCTACCTAAAACGACATGGCGGTGATCAAGTGATTCAATTGAGGAGTTTGGATAAGGAAAAATGGGAAGCCATTCAAAAGAAGTTCTAGGAACCAAAAACAATCGTTCTTCCCCAGCAGGTGTGAACTGTTCGAATGAGGTGATCTATTCAATGTTCAGTCGCAATTCACTACAGCAGATCACCTCGCTCTGGACAGGAAGTCTCTTTGCCTGTTTATTGGCCGCCCTGACTGTTGCTTGGCATCTATCTCAAAAAGAGCCTTTGGATCCACCCCTAATCAGTTTCTCACCCCCCGGGCACAGCCTTGATGTCCGCACCTGGAATCCAGCTAACATTCCGTTAAACTACGGGCCAGGCCCTTGGATCCATGTTGCGCCATTTCGGACCCTTACACCACCATGAAAGATTCACCAAAAACACCATTCTTCCAATGGATGCTCCGGGAGTGTTTTCGCTACCCGAGAATTGCTTGGTCAACCGTCGCCTGTCTGTTCATTCTGACTCTCTTTCCCGGAGTCATCCTGTGTCTGACCCAGGCTTTAGGTACAACCGCAGAACAACTTCTTGCAAGAAGCCCTGCGATGGTGATCCGCAAGATTGGCCCCTTGGGTTGGCAACCCATCCCAACAGAATATGTCGATGCGCTTGGGCAAATCCCGGGCGTAAACCGAGTTGAGCCGCGCATATGGGGCCTGGCCCACGCGGAATACAACACATTCACATTAATCGGTTTTGGGCCAAGTGCCCAAACGCTAAAAGAAGCTCAAATCGCCATTGGCGCAGGCAATAGCACGGAACAGTTGGATTCGCTTGAGTTTAAAACAGTACCAGATGAATCGTTCAAGGTGGTCCCAACCCCAGAAGGCCTACACATGTGGCCCGGAACGGCATTGGTCAACGAATTCGATGCTCGCAGGATTCTGCAACTCCCACTCGGCTATGTTAGCGATATTGCTCTTTACTTTTTCCATCCCCAAGAAGCTGCCTATGTAGATGAAGAAATTCGGGCGCTTTTCCCATTCGATGTGCAGCTGGAAACCAGTCAGGATTACGCTAAACGTTACAACAGCAGCCTATTCAAATGGGGCGGACTCGGCCTCCTTCTAGGTATGCCCATGTTGCTGGCGGCATTCTTCTTCTTCATCGGACAACGCCACTATCTGAACCTTGAGTCCCGTAACATCGGGATCATGAAATTGATGGGCTGGCGTGTAAAAGACCTTTTGTGGCTTCAAGCTGGCAGAGCCCTTCTATTGGGCATCCCGTCTGTCAGCTTGGGAATTGCTACTTCGTACTTCATGGTCTACGGTCCAGGATCACGAATTCTCATCCGCATATTCATGGGTTGGTCAGAGCCTACCCCAGACTTTCGCTTTGCCCTTGGATTAACCACCATTTTCCAGCTGGTTTTTCTAATATTTATACCCTACCTGATCGCCTACCTACTTCCCATGTATCGAGCAGCATCGCGCGATCCGGGTGAAATCCTGGAGAAACAAAATTGAAACCAATTGGAATTGAGCTGAAACATCTCAGCTTCGCTTACGGAAACAGCCCAAACGTCCTTGACGGAATTTCACTTGAGCTTGAGTTTGGCAGCTCTTACCTGATTCGTGGAAATACCGGCAGCGGTAAATCGACTTTGCTCCAGATATTCTGCGCCATGAAACGACCAACCGAAGGTGACTGTTTACTTGGTGGACAACCTGTTTCTCGTTGGACTGCTCCACACCGTGACCGCTGGCGAGGAAACATGGGCTTCGCTCCTCAAGATCCACTCCTCTTGCCTCATCTTACCGTGGCAGAGAACATCATGTTACCCCTTATCACCCAAAACCTCACTCAGCCAGAGATTGACACCGTAGTCAGGGAGGCTATAGAGGAATTGGACCTTTTGCACTTAGCAACTCAACGCATCTCACAATGCTCTGGAGGAGAGGCTCAGCGCGTAAGCCTTGCAAGGGCAATAGCCAAACAACCGACATATCTTTTCTTGGATGAGCCAAGTTCTCACCAGGACGACGTGCACCTCAGTCAACTTCTTAGCTTTCTGGATCGCAAAAAAGGTACAAAGACTATCCAAGTTGTTACCTCACATGATCCTCGACTTCAATCATCCTGTCATTTCGACATGCAGCTAGAGTTAAGTGCCGGGCAGTTAGAAGTCCTATGATACTGCACCCGCTAAGCCTATGTATTCTGCTTCTGGAAGCAGCTGCGCTTTTCCTGCTCCTTCAATCGCTCCCTGCCTTGATCCAAGGGCACCTTAAATGGGATCCGGGCAGCGCATCGGTACTTCAGCTGCGACTTGAACCGCGTATCGAAATCGCATTTTTCCGAAACCAACTTGGTTTCGGGCTATTCGCAATGGCCTACCTCATGTGGATTATTGGAGTTTCCAATGTGTATTCACAATCCATTCCAGGCGCGATGTGCGGACTAGGTGTCATAGAGGCCTTGAGTCGTGATGCCCTGCCACTCGTCATTTTGAAGTCGCTTTGCCTCCTGATCTATTTCCTATTCTTCTGCGTCCGTCTGGAAACAGGGAAATATCCACTTGGAACTTACCACAAAAAAACGATGGCACTCCTTCTTCTCCTTTTACCGATTTCTATGGTTTCTTTCTGGCAAACGTTTCAAGCATTGACATCAATTGATGCCTCACAAAGCGTCCACTGTTGTGCGGCTCTGATCACCCAAACCCCATCGCTTGCTGGAGAAATCCACATCCCTTTCGAACCCTGGCATGCAAAAATATTAGCGGTTCTGGCGCTGGCACTAGTAGCCTTATGCCATTTGGGGGTTATTAGAAATAGCAATGCTCAAATTGTCTTAATACCCATTTGGCTGTTCAGTTCTCACTATTGGCTTAAACACCAAATCCTACCCTATGTGTACGGAGTCTTGGAACATCCTTGCTTCTGGTGTGCATTTCGCCCGCAATACTATTCACAGGGTTTTATCTACCTCGGCGCCTATCTCATTATTATTGGACTGGCAATTCGGATCTGGATTGCGACAAAATTTCCGGAACACCGCCCAAAAAACAACCGGGGCCTGAAAGTTTGTTTCTGGGTCACCGTTTTTGTTTACGAACTCACCGCCCTGACTCCTGCATGTTTATGGAAACTACAATCTGGCCAGTGGATTCAATAAAAACGGATTGCCTAGCCTTCGAGGCTCAATAAGGCACCGCACGTTGAGTCTATAAATTCCCGACCTGAAGGATAGTGGAGCTCATAAATGGATGTGTTGGCAACCGTATGGGCCAAAATAGCCATACGCTTTGGTTGTAGCCCAAGCAGATCAATGACTTCAGGTTGGTAGCTATTTCGGATGAGGGCCATGAGGGCTTCAGCAGGACCTAAAGGCTTCAATGCGATTTCGGAGCTACTCGACTGACGACGCAATATAACAATGGTTTCAAGTCGGTGAACTTCATCGCAGAATCGCTGGCCTCCATCAGCACGTTTAAACACTTTGCGTTTCCTGGATTCAGGATGCGTTCGGGTCAGGGTTTCAAAGTCATCGAAAAACCATTGACCTGTTTCAGGCCAGATTCGGGACATGGGTATTCCTGGATAAACCGATATTTGATTGTCTTCCTTCATGAGTGGTATCAGGTCATCGGTCACCAACTGGAGTCCGCGGTTGCTCAAGGCAGCACTTAGCGTGCTTTTACCCATTCCACTGTCCCCTAGAATACCTATGGCCCGTGCATCTCCAAACGAAATACTGGACCCATGCAAAACCGGCACGCCTCCCCGTTCAAGCCACAATGCCAGACAACGGCCAAGAAGCGGCAAAGTGGCATCCTCTCCAGATTCGGGCCAGACCGCTATTTCACGGGCTTTCACTGCATAGACCCCCGCTCTAATAACACGGTACACCGGATCACCGTCAACCACGTGCAGCTCGGCAACATGAGTCCCATCCTGATACCTCTGAGGATCAACCCACAAAGCCTCCGCAAATAAAGGGCTGGGTGCTTTGGCGTGGGTATAGTTAAGGCTTGAAAAAGAAGGACTTTGACTCTTCAGCTCTTGAGCATCACTTAAACGAAGATCGAAATCACTTTTTATTTGAATGCCATGGTATATGTAGCTTCTCACGAAGCCGCCATGCAGTTATCAGGAGTTTTCACCGGGACTGACGAGAGTAAAACTGGTATCTCCCGGGAGGAGACCTCCACCCTTTGTGATGTCAAAAATATTGCCACAAGGTGTCACTTCGGGCTTTTCATACATTTCATTTTCAGTTTTTCTTGGAGTTATGTCTTTATACTCTTCCATTGTGTTTAAGCCCTTTCCTCGAGATTGAACTAATTCAAACAAAACCTGTTACACTAAAAATAAAGGGGTTTCTGTTTTCTGTCAAGCGAATTTTTTGGAGGAAAAGGCTCAAGCTAAATTGAATCCACTTTGAATAAGTGCTTCCGTTTGTAATCTTTCTCAACTCGATGTACAACGAAAGACTGCTGGTTTTTAGGAAATTTGGGTAAAATATTGAAGAGTTGCGACACAGTTTTTAATAAGAAAGGCAAAGGGAATAGTATGAAATTATGGAAATCGTGGAAAAACGTTCCCACTGAAATAAAAATTCTTCTACCAGAGGCCTGTCTCCTTCTAATTCTTCTTTCCATTGCCCTCCTTCTCCTACCCTACAAAGTCTTGATCAGATACCTCAAATATCAACCTGATAAAAACCCACAATCTCCCAATTATCATGTCCCAAGCCCAAATTCTCCCGAAGCACATGTCGCACGAGCCATTTCAATTTGTTCTCGAAGGTTGGTACCGTGGGCAAAATGCCTGCCGCAAGCTATGGCTGCCGACATCATGCTCTCACGTCGCGAGATTCAATCCCACCTTTTCGTCGGCGTTTTTCTTCAAAAAGATGGTAAACTCGGGTCCCACGCTTGGCTTTGTTCTGGTCGTGTTTTCGTCACAGGCCTAGAGGGCAGCCATGGAACTGAACAAATAATTTGTTATCGCAAGACTCATTCAGGCGACTTACCATCCTAACCCCATGAGCTCTTGTTCTTTTGTAGTGAACTCAACCAATTTTATACAACCGGCATCTCGATAGTGTAGGGTAATTGCTTCCACAAACCTAGCCACCAGCTTAGGGTATTTCAAAAAAATTGCGCCAAAAACATATGCCTTTGTAATAATGGAGACTCAAGAAAAAATAAACGATCGACCTAATAAGGATGGAATCCTGCTGTTTTCTTAGGTGAACACAAAATTCTATCATCCAGAAAAAATGGCCGGATCATACGATCCGGCCATTAAGAAAATTAAAAGGTAAAAAGCAGCGTTTTATGCCCTTCGACGGAGGAACACCAAACCGGCACCCGCAAACAAGGTGATTAGTGCAATCAAGCCCCATTCACCCAAAGTAGGAACGGTCGTCGCGGGACCAGCAAGGATCACTGTTGGGAATCCAGTAGCTGTAGCAATGTAACAGGCATCGGGCTCGGCGATTATACCTGTGTCGACGCATCCTCCAGCAGGAATCGTGAAGGTACCAAGGAAGAGAAGCGGATCTTCGCAGCTGTCGTAGAGATCAAATACGCATCCCTCGGATCCACAGGCGATGATACTAGAACCAACAGATACCTCAAGTGACATAGGCCCACAGAGATCTTCGTTTAGGTTCGTAACTGAAACGCTCGGAGCAGCAATACCATCATAAAGAGGATCACCCGATGCTACAGTTAAATTGACCGGGTACGTAATGTCTCCATCCACAATGCCATCAGTCTGACCTTGTACGGTTACCGTTTGAGGCACATCCCAGGTTGCGGCGGAGAAGAACAAGTCTACCGATGTGGTGAACGGAGCACCACCCGTTGAGCTGAGAAGTCCTTCGGAAGTGTCGCTGGATGTCACGGTGATCGTAGTGTCAAACACAGGTTCACTATCAAGTACAACCGTAAAAGTATCGGTTGTGTTTCCAAGTTCGGCGGTTTCAACACCACCGAGATCATCAGCAGAAACGCCTGCAGTATCGCCATCATCGGCATTTTGTGCCGCTACTGATACGGCCTGAACACCAACCCAAAATGGGTCTGTGCTTGTTGTGGGGGTAGCGATAATGTTGTAATCTGTCAGACCATCGTCGATATCATCGTCTACGCCGGTAACTGTCACAGTTTGGGGTGTATCCCAATTTGCATTGGTAAATGTTAAGGAGGCAGGGGCAACGCTTCCTTCTGCAGGGTCATCAGAATTTAACGTAAAGGTAACATCTGCAGTGGGCTGTGCCGTTAATACGTAGTCAATCGTATCGGTACCACCGACTTCGGTTGTTTGAAGCGGTGTCTGGTTTGGCGTTACCGTAATGGCCGCTGTGTTACTATCTGTAACCGTTCCCGCCACATCGGGAGGATTAACTCCTGCGTACGCCAAATCGCCACTAACTGCAGCTTCTGTGGTGACTGAGAAAGGCATGGGGTTCTCAACCACATCATCGGCGACGCCGGTGACCGTGATATCAACCGAGTAGCCGTTTCCAGCAGTCATAACTGCAGAGGCAGAGCTAAGAGTTACTTCAGTGGGTGAGTTATTGGTCAAATCGACCGTGACGTCTGCAGTTGGAGTCCCTACAGCCGAAACCGTGAATATGGCAGTTGTCACCCCATCTTCCGAAACAACCAAACCGCTGGCAGGATCCACAATAATCGTCGCAACGCCTTCAATATTGGCATTAGTTACATCCACGTTGCCTGCAGTTACACCTGAGTAGCAAGTGCCAGTTGTTGAAACACCATGCGTGATACTGTACATCACGTCGCCATCATTTCCGTCACCTGAAGCGCCTGGCGTCACCGTGACCATTTGAGGAATATCCCAGTTGGCAATCGTAAACATCAGAGCACCAGAAACCGTACCTTCGGTCACATCGCCACTTGCTGGAGTCACGGTTACGGTTGCACCAGCGCTCGGCGGAGTATCAAGAACAACGGAGTATTGAACTGCACTGCCATCTTCCGTAGTGAAAAGAGCCGTAGGCGCAATCGTCACGCCTTGACCCGTTGTGTAATCGGTTCCACCCAAGCGGAAGGCAAAGTCACGATCCGCAGGGGGATTTGTGTCAGGGCTACGAGTCATTTGGCAACTGGTGACACGTGCGTTCCAAGCACCCACACATTCCGCATTCCCTGTAATAGGGCTAGCAACACCAGCTGAGATTTGAAACCAGGCAGATTCGTTTCCGTTTGTTGTTCCGGAGTTGGGGGTAAGCGAACTTTCTGTCCAGTTCCACTGTCCAACGGCCAATAGTTCAATGTTTGCCTGAACAACCAACCAATAGGTTCCCGCTGTGAGAAAAACACCACCACCAGGCAACTGGATTTCAAAGTCACCACCGTTAACAGCATCTAACTCAGTGTAGGATAGGCCTTCGGCAGCATAGATTGCACCTGCTGAAAGATTGGTTGTATCTGGAAGACCTCCAGCATCACCAAGGATGTAGATATTCACAGAGGTGGCCGGCCCACTACTTCCTGTCATAGCCGGATCCGAATAATTCCCAAAGGCGGTAACTTCAGTTATTTGCCAACCGCACGAGGGAACCGTGAAATCATCGGCACCTGCAGCCATAAATCCGCCCAATACTGCATCCGTGAAGGACGAAGAAACAACCGCAAATGCTGGAGGGTCAACACCCGGCTGACTGTTGAACAACTCGGGAGCTCGGTTATTAGAAGTTGGAATGATGTAGTCAATACTCCCGGCTTGCACTAGTTCGGCACCTTGTCCTAAAAGAGTAAGGCCCGACAACATGATCGTTGCTAACAAGAATAATCGTTTCATGATTTCTCCATCCTGACGTTCATTGGAAAACCCAGTATTTGTGCTTTTAAACTGAATCCTCACCCGTTTTATCATAAGAGTTAGACTGATGTCCAATTTAAATTGGAAAATCCGTGTTTTTTTTTATCGGCCTGATTTTTGTCACTTTTTTGCTAATTATTGATGCAAGATAATTACTTAAGTAATTATCAATAAGTCACTTAATTGCACGGTTCATTAACCTAACATAAACATTATTAGTATCGTAATCATATTAACTCTCATAGGCGTATTTGATGGCATCACTAATC
>Ga0070729_10005675_pt1 | contig 12731 bp, 12 predicted proteins | sample tdDd472_FD_66725 | JGI IMG/M metagenome (GOLD analysis project Ga0070729, IMG submission 66725) | Marine sediment microbial communities from the Atlantic coast under amendment with organic carbon and nitrate - tdDd47.2 | ecosystem: Environmental > Aquatic > Marine > Coastal > Sediment | place...
CCTTGTTTGAACATAACAGCCCTCTTCTATTTCTGCGCTCACTATCATATCACGCATTGTTCTATGAGGATAATTTTGCTGCTTTTTAAACCTTAATATGTTAAAATTATGGTAATGTAATAATAACACGTTTTACGTAAAGTAAACTGGGAAATTACCAATGGGTGGGTTATCTGAAAATTTTAATGCGGCTCCAATAGTTGACGTAGATATTAATAATTGGAAAAACAACAACCCTGAAGGGTATGCAAACGCTTATGCACAAGAAAAAATAGCTCTTATGAACGTCGTTGATGCTTCCCGTTATGAAGAGGGAAAGCCTGCGTTAAGCAAACAAGAACGCGCCGACTATCACACATCAGACAATCCTAACGAAATTAGATTGGCGCGTGGGCATATATTTGAATCTTTAGGGCCAAAAGGACTTGAGTACAGCGACGACATAGTCACAGTTGCGGCAAACATGGATATGGCTAACGACATTCACTATAGAGAAAATGCTGGCCCTGACAGCCTTGATCTGGCCGACAAACTAATAGAAAGATCACAGCAAATATGTGAAAAATATGGTTTGGATCCAGCAGTAGTCGCAGAGAATAATGGCCTTTATTTAGTTTCAGACATGCGCAACGCCCTTGCAGGTGAAAGAGACCCTGTAATGTTACCTCAGGATGAAGGGTATGTTGCATCACCCCAAGACAGGGGACCTGTTCTGTTGCCTCAGGATTACGTTGCTTCCGTTGATGCCCATTCCATGGGCGGGCTAAATTAAAACTATTTCAGGCATAAAAGTAGATTAAAGGGCGCTTATCAGCGCCCTAATATTTTGTTCTACGACTTTTTTCTAATCATTACGCGAAATTTTCAGGGAACATTTTACGGGCTAGATCGGGGTCGCGGAAAGATACGTTTTCTATTGTAATAGACTCAATATCATTCACGATTTGGTTAAGATGCGCAACGTTAAGATCGTTAGATATTGAGCAGAATATACGGCTCCCAAGTATTTCTCCGCCCAGACCTTGCAAATATGCAGCGCCGCTGGGAAGAGTTGAGAGCATCTCGATATTCATTCTGCCCGGTGTCTTTTGCCCAAATGGGTTAACAAGCTCGCTAGCAGCCAAAACCTCGTCGAGATATTCCAGCGTGTCATGGTCACATGCATCAATGCGGCTTTCTTCACAAAACCACTGTTTAAAAGCAGCGAGTAGGGCTTGGCGCAAGTCCAAAGCCGCAGTAGGGCGACGCTCTAGGTAATTGGCAAATGCCATAGCCAGATCACAGCTCTCAGAGCCAGATAAATGACGCCAGCATTCTTCATAGCCAGCCTCACGCAATTCCCATGCGATAAGAACGCTTAGAGTATCAAGATCGGCAAAACGCACGCGCTCCATAAGGACAACGTCTTTGGGGCTATAATCTTCGTCAAAACCACCAAAGCGCTTCTCCTGCCACACGTCACGTAAAGCTTTGCTAAATGTGATGAGCAGGCGATTTAAAAAATATTCGCTGCGGGCTAGGGCGTTACCAGATAGGCCACCATTATCGAGAATAAGCAACTTTGCTTCAACATTCATGCAATAATCGCCACCATCACGATCTTCTAATGTGATGCTCCAACCTTTATCTGAAGCTTCTTTGAGCATTGCACGCGCGCTGGGGCTGTGTTTCATAACACTACATGCCCAAACAAGAACGTGGTCTTCGGCAAATTGTTGCATATCAAGCGCGTTGTCAAAGCAATCAACGTTCAGGCTATAAGAGCATAAATCACGCAGCAGAAAACCGGACGCGGAATCTTTTTCCGCCTCACCGTTTGTGCCAACATTATCATTTTCGTAACCATCAAAAGCCAAATACGTAAAGGACTGCTCTTGCTGATCTTCATCTGCAAGACAGTTAATAACGCGCTTTTGCGGTAAGTCTGGCTCGTATTCCATGATCCCGTCTTCACCCAAATATTCAATATTCTTGCGACTAGAATTCGCCGCGTGACCAGTTGCCGATATCGATAACATTTCCACCGGCACTCCCGCTATTCTTTCCGCCGCCAGCGCGCTTCTTGCTTTGCTGTTGCTCTGGAGCGTGTTCAAAGAGTTGAATAATGTCTGCGCCTGATGTGATGTCATTTTCGTGATCCTGACTTTCTTGATTGAATAACCCACGGCGAACGCCATGTGTGGATAAGTCAGAATTACTTTGCAATTCTTGTTCCGCTTCCTTAAAGGAGCGCTCGAACTTGATAAACCATAGGAAATTCGCGCTTGAGCGGTCACGTACTTCCATAAAGATCGGATCATCTATGATGATGTGTGCATACTTGCCCAGGTAATTTTTGCCGAATGGCACTTCACCCAGCGCGGCAAGCAATTCCACCGTGATATGGTGTGAAGATTGATCATCTCTGATGGTATAACCACTGTGCTCGGCGAGCATAGACTGGATGACAATCTTATCTTTCTGACGACAGCGCTCGGACATAAACCATGCCTCAAATACAGCCGTAGCAGCTTCGCCATTATTGAGGGTACGAAAGTCCATGAAGGCTTCGCGTGCGAAGGCTCGTGCCAGATCACCCATGGGAGAGTTTTCAACCCGCTCCCACACATCTCTTTTTCCCGCTAATTGTAATTCCCAAGCAACACGTATCATAGCAGCACAAAGATCAGCTTCCTGTGCGCGATTAATAAGGATCGCGTGCTCTGGTTGGAAATTTAAAGGATTAAGTAACGCGCCCTGACGATGCTGCCAGTGACGGCGTAACTCTCTTGCGACTAATAGAGTATGGTCTATCAGTTGCATATGAGGATAAAGGAAAATTGTCCCGCTGCGACGATCGTAATGGGCCGTTTCGACCTGTTCGCTCATCTTTATTGTTATGTCGTGTTTGTCTGCCACGTTCAGGTAAGAGGCTGCAAGGCGGCTATCTCCCAGTAATTCTTTTATAGACGTAACACGTTCTTGCGCATTTTGCGTATTATGAAGTTTCGCCAAGCTCGTCATGGCATTAATATCATCCATGTTATCGGCAAACTCACAATAAGCATCAATGGTGCTTTCTTCGACGTAAGTACTTAGTGCGTCATCACCCATGATCTCTTGTTTTAATATCTGGATTTCCTTGGCAATCTCACCTAGTTCATCCATATCGAAAAGATCATCATCATGCTCATCAACAATTTCTTCATCCAGATAATATAGTGGCTGGTCACCAATATGCGTGCAAATCACAGGCTGCGCGTCATCTAATGTATATGCGACACCACATACACGATTTTGCAGATTGTGTGCGTTACAGAATTTTTCAAAAGTGTCGCTCATGGTTCTGACCACTTATCTGTGATTTGTTTTGACCTGCCGCAACCATTGCAGCGCGATATGTGTTTATTATGCGGGGGTAATTATTAACGAATTACTACCAAAACAAAGATTATTGAAAAAAAATTTGACTTTTTCAGAATTATGCCAAATCAGCGACAGAAAATGGCATAAATGTTTATATTCTTGCGCCCACTTTATGTATTATGGTAATAATAGTGGCGCCACAAAAACGGAATATAAAAATGGTACAAGAAATATGTAATCTTTTTGCTCAAGACGCTCCAGAGATAACAAAAAAATTCCCGGCGGGTTTTGGTGATACAGGCCATCCCCCAACTTACCTTGACTTTATAAAACGTCTGGGTATGGAAGTTTTAGACATCTTAGAAAGAGGCGATAGCATAGTTGAAGCAGAGGACATTCCTTTTTCAGGAGACGACTGGGCTACTGTAATGAACGCTTGGAAAAATATTGAAAATCTTAGTAACGGTAATACTTCTAACATTAGTGAACAACTTGAAAATCTTCCCATAGCGCTACAAAACATTCATAAATTTTATACTTTAAGAGTAGAAAAATCTCTTAATCGGGCTTCCAAACATGAAGGCGAGTTAGATCATTTCCAAAAAGTGACAAAACAGTCACTTCTAAACCAAGGTGATGAAGGATATGCCAAACTATTTGGCGGTTTCGATGAAACGCTCCCCGATCATTTACAGGGAGACACTGTTGATCTAGCCGAATATAATCGTTGGAAAAAAGAACAGGATGAGCTCCTATCAGATTATAATGGTGCTTCAGAACTTAACCCGGCATTATTAGGCATCGGTGGTCGGCCTCCTGAAGAGATAGAAATAGAAGATAAAATTGCAGCATGTGGACAAGACGAGCAGCGCCATAAAGAAACTGCATTTGAGATATTAACACTGATTAATAAAATGCGAGCAATAGGACTTAGCGCCCAGCCTTCGCACACTAGTCATTATGCGGAATTAGAAATATAAATCACTCACCGCCTGCGCCTCAAAAAAACATAGAGAGAGAGCCCCCTTCACTACACAAGGATCATGTTTCTTAATATTTTTTTATGAAAAAAAGTATATTGTTTTTACTAAGATACAAAACAGTTAATTGGTGATTATGGCAGATCGCAAAGAATACACGATTGAAGATATCGAAAACTATCTGGTTGATAACCTCTTATTCATAGGAGATCGCACCGAAGTTGATGAAACTTATGATCAAGTTATGCATTTGCTTGTTTCCATGCCCTATGAATTTCAACGGGTTGTCATAGAACAAAAAACCAAATTTGTTCATTGTGATACCAAGACCTATGGGAAAGAATTTGATAATGAAAGTTACGCCACCTCTGTGGCAAATGAAATATATTTTCCAGAGAACGTTACATTAGACACCTTACGCCATGAAGTGGAACATACAGCGGAGAGAGGCGCTTTGCACGATCACCCTAACTGCAGACCTAGATCTTTATTCAATAAGGGATATTATACAACCGCTTCTTATTCGAGCGTAAGCGAAGACTGGAAAGCGGCGGCAAGCGCTGAGATATCTGATAAAAACCATTGTTCAGGGCGTTGGTGGTTTAAAAAATTTAAGGATGTTTTGTATAACGGTGATGAATCAGCGATAGGTTACTTGAGACACACTAGAGGCGACCTACCTAGAGAAAGTTTTGCAGAGATAACACGTAAATATCTTTCATTGTATGATCTGCATCTAGGGAATTCTGAAACCATCGATGAAATATTAGCTTCTCAGTATCCAAAGTTATGGCCCATTTATCGCGACGAAGCTATGAAGGAAATGGACAAAGCTCCCAGTGAATTTTTGCAGGCCTATTTTAACAACTATAAAGGAGCTTTGCTTGCCAGTGGTGGATCTATAGGTCCTGTAACAAAAAGAGATAATGTTTCCTCATATAGTCAAGTTATGGAATTATCCCGAAAAACGTTCCTAAACTCTACTCATGAACTTGCATAGAAATCCGCAGGTAAACTCGCGATGTTCTACCTACGGCCGCATAAAATCATTCACCGTCTGCGCCTCAAAAGCACATAAAGCGCCCCTTCCCCGCCATGATTAGGGCGGGCGGGTTGAATATCCAGTATGTAAGGGCTTAAAGGAGACATACTAAGCCATTGCGGTGTTTTTTGTTTGAGCACCCCAATATGCGCCGAACGCTCAATTAAACTCGGGTCGCCGTGACGTGGCTGCCCTTTCCCTGTAATAATGAGGATACAACGCTTACCTGAAGCATAGGCTGCCGGAATATACTCTTGCAAAGCGTCATATGCCTGCCCTTGAGTCATACCGTGCAAATCCAGCCGTCCATCTATTGACATTTTTCCACGTTTTAAGCGTTGCTGCGTACGACGGTCTATGTCAGCTGATTTTTCATGTTTTTTCTCTGAAAGCGTCTTAATTGTTATGTTAACGTCAAGTCGCTTATCATCGGCGTCTGATCGGGGCGTATTCTTGTTATCAGAAACAACTTGTCGCTTCTCTTTTTCCTTACCTCGATAAATTGTGTTTTTATCCTTTAAAGGTACAACGTCCTTAGTCACAGTATCCCACAAGACCGTGTCTTGTTTTTTTCGCCATTCTGTTTTATCTTTCATCTTGGCTTATCCTGATATTGGTTAGTCATAGTATTAAAATAAAACTTCAATCTGATTATTTGGTAATAAATAGCATGCTTCCTAATATACGGGATAATAAAAAATTCCTAAAAAATTTAATAGTTGTTCTAATTTTTACATTGAGCTTTGCTTTCACCATTGACCTATCACCTGCGGAAGCACAATCAAACGAATACTTTTCCACCAAAATCTCTACGGAAGAGCAAGCTATTTTTGCTTTTTTCAGAGCGGCAAACGTCCCTCCTGAATACGAATACTGGATATCATCTTCCCCGGAATATAAAGCATTAGATGATAGTCACAAGCAAGACTTCCTTATTAAGGAAATGCTCAGATTAGGGCGTGGATACGGCCTGTATGATGTAAAAACAGATGTATTGGAATTAAAAACCCCCGTTGTCGCAAAATATCACCCCGCAGAAAAAGATGGTGAGAAAGCACATATGTCATTCCGCTTTTTTAATTTAGGACAAACCAATGTTCCAACATTTGATTTTCCTTTTGGTCCTAATACTGTTTCCCTAATTGTGAATAATCTTAATGCCTTTTCCAAATTGGCTCTTTCACCCGAACAAGATCAAGCCGTGCGTTCAAAAGTACCTTATGAAGAAGATGAATTTGATGCAAATTTAGTCATTCATACTCAGGTTTATAAAGCTGATTACGACCGCCCGGTTGAACAAAACAAAAAATGGAAAAGATGGCTAATGACAGGTAAGATTGCCTACGTCAAATGTGAAATTGATTCTTTTTACACTCAGAAAAAAAGTACCTTATGGGACTTTGTATCACCATGGTATGAAGAACAATTTCGTATAAAAAATATGCCTGAAGAAGAGAAATACCCTCATCCTTTCGACTTACATAGATAATGTCATACAGCTCAAAAAAACGGGCGTGCATTGCTTTTTGACTAGCTCCTTGGTATAGTTATCCACATACACAATTATTGTGAGCTGCAAATAAGATGTTTTCTGATATTCAAAACATCCATTCTGCGTCAGAGCCTCTCAAGACAGAGGCGGTTGATTCACGCCTAGGCAACAAAAACAATTCTAATAAAGACCAAAATAAAAGCCGCGCTAAAAGCGATGGCGACGACGAAAACAAACAAACATCCACAGATGAAGCTAATAGTAACGCTTTAAATAATCCTGATACCACGGTTAATAACAAAGATGATGAAAGTATTAATCGTTTTTCTGTAGATTCCCTGATTTTCTTTCTGGAAGACTTTTTAGAAGATCACATGATTTTACTGGCTATGCAAAAAAGTAAAATGCAGGATGATCCGCACATCCAACCAACAAAAGTAGTATCGACGCAAAAACAAGTACAAGATATTTCCACTTCGGCACCTTGGTTACGGAGTAAACACGTAAATTCAAACCCATCAACCAATCCTTCTTCCTCACCATCCTTGTCTTCTTTGCAAAATTCCGAGAAGCCACGCAACGTGGTTACTCCACGTTATGCTGCTCATGCCTATGCCCACCGCGCCTTATCAAATAATGTTAGTCCGCCCGCACATCGCAAAAACAAGCGGCATGGCGCCTTTGAAAAAATAGCGGACTCCATTCCCTCTACTGTCCACAGTGAAAATTCAAAGGAAGAGATAAGCGATATTTACAATCTTATTCAAGATCTACGCGTGATGAAAGAACTCGGTACTACACATCTTGACGTCAAGGATAATGCAGCCTTGCTTGAAGGAATTGGCGCAGCCATTCGTAAAGACGGACACCCTTAAAAAGAAGCGCCCACGAGGTCTCTATTCTGCTTGGTTGCCCAGAAAATACCCTTCTTCATCTTTTTTCAAAATCATCGGAGATGCTGAATCGGGTTCAATTTTACGACGCAAACGATAAATATGCGTCTCTAGCGTATGTGTCTCGGTGTTTTTGGCATAACCCCATACAAACTCCAATAGCTCGTCGCGCGGAATTTTTCGCTCTGCATTATCATGCAAATATTGCAATATCTCGACTTCCTTTTCGGTAAGTAATATCTCGGCTTTTCCATCCGGGGGGCTAAATCTACCCAGATCGATATTTAAAATTCCACAACCCAAGTCTAAATATGCAGAACCTTGCCTTTGAGATTTTTTGCAAAATAAAACAATCTGATCGAATAGAACGCCCACACGCACCGGCAGAGGAAACATAACCTCTTGTTCTTTATGGCGTAAAATAACGACCTCTTCTTTATGATCTTCAAAAGTACAAAAATCTGCCAATTCAGCTCGCTGCAACATTGGCTCCAAATGTTTATGTACTATACTATTGGCATAGATAGTAATTTGCAGATCTTTTCGATGTATCAAAGTGTCTGGCATAATTGTCTTCTTAAAAGGTCAATCCATTCGTTTTCATCTTATCATGGCATAGTTTTTGCAACTTTTCCAAAGCGAAAAATGTTTATGGATTTAAAAGCACTATGGAAAGAATTAATTCGCCAAGTTTACTGAACTATGCCCCACAGCCACAAAGCTCCTCTTTGGAAAGAAAAGCTCCGGGTAGTTACTCCATGGTGCGCTCGGAGCGTACAGCTGGATACATTCCCTCTTATAATACATTAGTAGATAAATCAGCCAATGAAACCAAAGCACTTTCGCAAGATGAAGCTTTCGCAAAAATCGTACAAGATCATATCGGCCCACCAAATGATACCTATACATTAACACTTGATGAGCAAAGAATTGAGGGCGGGACGACGCATGAAGGCAAAAACCGTTTTGATATTTTTGACTTTTTAGACATGATTAACCCCCTGCAACATATCCCTGTTGTTAATTACGCCTATCGTTACCTGACCGGTGATAGCATCAAGCCAATCAGCTCTATTATTGGCGGAGCCGTATTTGCCGGGCCAGTGGGCGCGGCCTCTGGGTTAGTTACGGCAGTGGTGGAGCATGAAGTCGGAAGTACGCTACCAGAAACCGTTCTTTCTATAACTTCAAAAGGAATGCAAGCAGAGAGAATTGCAGCATATGGAAAGCCTGATGCTTACGCACAACTCGTAAACGATAGTAATTACGATTTTAATACTTAAGCAACATCCAGTGTTTCTTCATCACCAAAATGGGTCATAAAATCATCCCTTAGTTCATCCTGCACCTCTAGAGACATTTGTCCGCCATCTCTCAATTTAACACGAGAAGAAAATTTCGCATTGTGCCCCACTCTCGTTATGTGGCCATATGTAAGATCGAGTCCTTTGCTATTAAACATCTTGGCAACATCATCAAATAAACCCAAACCAAATGGGGCAACGATATGCACTCTGGTTGTGTCCTTTTTCAATACATTTGAAAACTCAATTCTCGGTTTACTTTTGAGCTTATCATTCTTTTTATTGCGGCTAGGATCGTCGCTCGGACTAGCAGGCGGTACCTTCATAATTTCATCGCTTTCAAGGGATTCTATAAGATCTTTTTGAAGCGCTATTGTTTTCCTAACACCCAGCTTCTGACCCTTACTATTCCGAATAACAAACACGTTATTTGCGAGCGGTTCACCGTTTGTCGTATCATCTGAAACAGTTTTGATCCGTGCTTCTTTAATGATGCACTTTTGTGCTCTAATAGCTGCTGTTATTCTTTGAAGCAGGCGAGGCTTATCCGGTGTTATAATCTCTAATGAAGTTTGATCTACTTCCTCATTAGGCTCTAAACGAATATAAGGTTCACCCTTTACATAGTCATCTGGTAATTGAACAGCTTGATTGAATTGCCCCGACAGTCCTGAAGAAGACAAAATATTACGCGCGTGATTATATATTGAATCAGCCCGGTATGATGTACGATCTGTTAAGCGCCCCGGTCCAAGCGCCAATGTATCTGCGAATGTTAAAACATGCAGTAGCTCTAAATGCTTTAGATCAGGTACTGCTGCTGCAAATTCTCTTATTTCTTCAGGATCTTCAATATCAATAAAATGCGATGTGTGCTTCAAGAGTAACCGATTTTCGGCAAGCCAAGTCGCAGTTTCCAGCATTTCTCCCTCCAAGCCAAGACGAGGGCCAACCCTTTGCATTAATTCACGGTTATAAGCCTGCATATTATCGGGTTTGGATTTTTCTGCTCTGTAAATACCATGTAACAAAAGAACCGTTGATAGTATTTTTTGATCATCTGGTTTTAATTTCGCAGCAATAGTACTAGCAGCAGGGGACTTCTCTATATATTCCCCTTGCACAATTTTTGGAATGTTTCCGATTGCTATAATAGAATGATCATCAATCGTATGGGCATGATATGAATTATACAGCATAAACTCTCGAATACTTTCAAACTCTGGTACAAATTTTGTAAGCACGCCAAGCCTGTTCATATACATCAGTGTTTCTTCAGCATTATCATGGGTAAGTATCTCCATCATAATGCGGTTAGCCTCAGGATTTTGAACAAATTTATCAGTAATCAAATCAGCGTTCTTTTTAACTGCATGCATAGCTGAATAATGCAAATGACAACCTTCTTTCGCACTTTTAAGAAAGAGCTCCATAATATCCATCGGCCCGTTAAGTTCATCTGGACCATTACATTCTTCATTTTCAAAATTAACAGTTTTTTGGGAACTTGCTCCGGGAGGTTTAATTCCCAGCTGCTCGGCAACATTAGAGCAGACTATTCTGGCATAATGCGACACTTCACGGGTTTCTGTGAAATAATCTCTCATGAAAGATGTCACATCTTCATAACCCATACTCTTTGCTATATCTGGCTGTAAGTGAGTTAATAAACGCTCCTCCTTATGTTCTATCATTGAGTGCAAATGAGAGCGAGCAGTTAAAATAAATTCAAGCGCCTTATTGAATCTTAATTCATCATCTCTTTTGAGAATATTGCTTTTTTTAAGCCCTAAATTCTCAGCCTCTGCCAAAATCCATTTCGCTGTGTTAACCCCTCTAAGACTGCCATATCCTTTTTTTGTATTTGGTTCGGTTACAGTATAACGTCCATTGCTTTCCAAGCCTTTTTCAGTCGTTGAATAATCTTGTTTTGCTGCATCATCCAAAAGATCGTTATACATACCAAATAGCTTTTCGATATAAGCGACGCGGTCTTCTTTACTAATTCCATTAAGTGCTTCGCTCAACTGCTCAAATAGATTTTCTTCCCCCCAACCAAAACGTCGATCAATAAGCTGCGTCCAGGTCTCGGTATCTTCAAGAACAAATTTGGTGATATAATCTATCGTACGAATAGCACTAATATTTGCTACACGTGCATCTGCCACTGCCTGAACAAAATGTCCGTAAGAATCTTCAAATGTTTCTTGATCCTCACTACTTTGCAAAGATTCATCAACTACGGCTGTGATATCACAATCCGAATTGGGGCATATTTCTTCCCGGCCATTTGCTCCCGTATAAACAAGGCAAATTCTATCTTTATAATCCCCTAAAAATTCCTCTGCTAAAATATCAACTGTCTCATCAACAAGAGCGCTAATGCCTGCAGTAAGCTCTAGGGCATCTATTTCGCCCTCAACAAACCGAGATACAAGCGCCTCTTTGGCAGCTTTGAGTTCTCTTCCTGTTTGTAATGAAAATTGTATCCGCTTTTGAATACCCATCACTGTTTTCTCCCTGTAGAAAACGCCCTTTTTTATAGTTTTTTTATTGGGCGGAAATTATTTATGCGTATGTTTTCGCAAAAATCTCACGAAAACGCAAATTTACGACAAATAATCATTTTTTTAGGGAGTAATCGATCTATTGCATAAATGTAGGATCAAGCACTGGAATATCTTCCATAATGATCTGATGATCCGACATAGAAACATTACCATTAGGCTTCACAAATATCTGCACGCCAAATAAGGCGTCTTTAAGCATCATAAATGCATTTACAGTATAGGTGCCGTCTTTCTTTTTTTCACTAAGCTCCAGAGGGCTTAATGCTTTATTAAGTGATCGTTTAATCTCAGTGGAAGGTTCTTCCTTCCACCGGATATGATCCGCTGTTTCGCAAATAATAAATCGACCGTGACGTCCTTTAACATGGCCAAAGTAAAAACGTACATATTCTAAAATGTTTTCATCTGTAAGATTTATCGGTGCTTCATAATTAATTTTTTGAATAGTCTTATAGCTCCAATCTATAACCGTAAAATCCATTGTATTTGATTTTTGGAAAACATAACGTTGAAGCGGCGGGCTAGTGGCATTATCTGCTACATTTAAAAAACGATATTCTGGATAAAATGAAAGTTCTATCGATAGAATAGTTGTCTCAAGTGGATCAAATATTGAGCCATCTACTTGCTCGTTAAGAACATCCAAGATAGATGCTGTTTCTTCCATTTCCAATTTGGTGTGAGCTTCATCAAACATATCTGATTATACTTCTTTATTGTTATAATTTTGCTAAAAGGTGATTCGCTAAAACAGCGCATAATATGCCTAGTGTGATGGCTTTATGTCTAAAAATCAAGACACAGCATACGGGAAAACTCTGTGAACGAATCTAATAATGCTTTTTGTATAAAACTAGGGATTAAGTTACCCAGATTCTATCCTATCTGTTTGACCATGAGTCGTTCTAGATGGAAAAGTATAATAGCTAAAAAGTATAAAAAAGACTCGACAAAAAGCGACTCATAACAACCATCTTGATTTTGCTTATTTGTGTCTTGTGTACAGTTATGGGGAAGACTTTTCATCCCCGTAATTCACAGGCCCTATATACTACTAATACCTTAAGAATCTAATATATTTATTTATATTTCTTCCTTGATTAAC
>Ga0070729_10005676_pt1 | contig 12728 bp, 12 predicted proteins | sample tdDd472_FD_66725 | JGI IMG/M metagenome (GOLD analysis project Ga0070729, IMG submission 66725) | Marine sediment microbial communities from the Atlantic coast under amendment with organic carbon and nitrate - tdDd47.2 | ecosystem: Environmental > Aquatic > Marine > Coastal > Sediment | place...
CCGGCCTCGGCCAGCTGCTTCTCCAGGGGCGCCACCAGGCTGGCCGGCAGCATGGTCACCCGGTCGCGCTGGCCCTTGCCGCGCCGCACCAGGATTTCGCGGCGCACCAGGTCCAGGTCCTGCACCCGCAAGCGCAGCCCCTCCATCAACCTCAGGCCCGACCCGTACAGCAGCCTGGCCACCAGGGACGGTAGGCCCCCCATGCAGCCCAGCACGGCCTGCAACTCCTCCACCGTCAGCACGGTCGGCAGACGAGCCGGGCGCTTGGCGCGCACCAGGCCGTCGAGCCAGGGCAGGTCGTGGCCCAGCACCTCGCGGTACAGGAAGATGATGGCGCTCAGGGCCTGGTTCTGGGTCGAGGCCGCCACCTGGCGGCGGTTGGCCAGGTCGTTGAGGAAGGCGGTCACCTCGGCGGCGCCCATGGTGGAGGGGTGGCGATGGTCGTGGTGCTTGATGAAGCGGCGAATCCACGTCGTGTAGGCCGTGGCGGTCTTCGGGCTGTAGTTCTTCAGACGGATGCGCTCGCGCACCTGGTCGAGCAGGTGTGACATCTCCGTGGGGTCCTCACCGGGAGGTGGTTGCAGCCACTCACGGTGCAAGACCCACGCCCGCCCTCGAGCCATCGCCGTCCGTCAGTCGTACGCCAGCCGGGTCGCCTCGTCCGCCATGAGGTCGTTGAAGTCGTTGGGCTGCATGACGGTCTGCATGACGGGCCAGGTGCCCAGTGGCTCGTGCACCACGTTGTACTTCTCGGGAATGGGGTGCGTGCCCACCACCACCTCCATGCCGTACTGCTGCGGGATGAACTTCTGGAAGTAGGCGAGACGGGGGCACGGCGGGTAGCCCACCACCAGGCCGGTGGCCAGGTGGACCACCGTCGCGCCGTTCTTGCGCATCTCCTCCGGGGCGTACTCGACGTTGCCGCCGGGACAGCCGCCGCACGACGTGTAGCCCACCAGTTCCACGTCCTGGTCGGCGTAGCGGGCGAAGCCACCCACGCGCTCCTTCAGCGAACGCATACACTTGCCGCCGGCGCAGCCGCTGTATCGGTCGCAGATGATGATGCCGATCTTGACCATGATTGCTCCTCGCGTCGGAGTTCAGTCCCTGTCGAACAGTTGCGCCAGTTCGCCCTGATCGAGATCGCGTCCGATGCACACCAGGTAGTCCGCCTCGGCGTCCTCGCCGTTGGGATGCTCGGAGAGCTCGTAGCGCCCGGCCACGTACTGCACCACCTGGGGCTGCGACCGTTCGGCCAAACGCACCACGCCCTTGACGCGGAATACGGCGGCCGGCATGTGGTCCAGCGCGCGCTCCAGCCGCGCCGCCGGCAGTGGTTCGTCGAAGGTCAGCTTGCAGGTGTGGAAGTGGTCGTGGCGATGGTCGGGCCCGTGCTCGGCACCGATCATGGCGGGCGTGGCGGTTTCCTCGCCGTAGAGCAGGGCCGGGTTGATGTCGCCGCGGATCGTGGGCACGATGGGCGCGACGCCGTTGATGCCCGCGATGACCTCCTGCACCGCTCCCAGCTCCGTGTCGTCCAGCAGGTCGGCCTTGTTGAGCAGGACGACGTCGGCCGCCCGGATCTGGTCGCGGGCCACCGTGGTGTGGGTCAGCGAGGCCGCCAGGTTGGCGCCGTCCACCAGGGTGGTCACCGAATCGAAACGCACCATCTCGGCCACCTCGGCCAGCTCGTCCAGCAGGTTCAGCGGGTTGGCCAGTCCGGTGGTCTCGAGCACGATGTAGTCGGGGTGGAACTCGCCCATGATCTGGCCCAGCGCCGCCTTCACGTTGCCCACCAGGGTGCAGCAGATGCAGCCCTCGTCGATCTCGGTGACGGCGTAGTCGTGGTCCAGCAGACCGCCGTCCAGACCCACCTCGCCCACCTCGTTCTGGATCACGGCCACGAAGCGGTTGTTGCGGTTCATGTGGTCGATGAAGTTCTGCAGGAAGGTGGTCTTGCCCGAGCCCAGGAAGCCGGTGACCACGATGAGCTGGGGCCGCTCGTCGATGCCCAGGGCGTGCTTGTCCACCGCCTTGAAGTCGCCGATGCGGTGGGCCGACCACCACGCCTCGTCGGCGAACTCGCCATCGCCGTCCTCGCGAAGCTGCCAGCCCGCGGCCGGTGGCCCGGCGTCCAGGCCGTACACCAGGCTCAGCTGCCGCTGCGGATTGTCCGGCGTCTCGTCCTCGCGCATCCCGCCGTCGCGGTCGTACGCCCGCACCCATCCGGGTTGCTCCGCCGACGTCAGGGCCGTGGGCGGCCGCTGCAGGTTGAAGCTCAACGAGGCGGCCAGCACCCGCAGCAGGTCCAGGCTCACCGCCCAGGCGGGGAAATCCTGGTCGAGGCCGCCGGGGGGCACCAGGGTGAGCGCCTGGCCGTCCTGCTCGAGGGTCACGCCATGAGTGGCCGTCACCTGCTGCCGGGTGACGCTCTCCAGCCTCACCGACACGGCCTGGCCGCCGGTGTGCAGCGCCAGCTCCAGGGTGCCGATGTTGAACAGATCCAGGAGATGTTCGTGCACGGCGAAGTCGCGCACCTCGGCCACGTAGCCGGAACGGGCCGTGACCAGGGACGCTTCCACGCAGACCTGCTCCACCAGCTCCTCCTCCGGATGGGGGAAGTAGCACAGGTTGAACAGACCGCGCCGCCACGGGCCGTCCTCCACCATCACGTCGAACACCAGGCCGTAGACACCGCGCCGGCCGTCGATGCGCATGGTCCAGGCTTCGGCGCCGTGGGAGGCGTCTTTCACCCCCCGCCAGCCCAGCACGTGCCGCACTCCCGGCACCAGGTTGGTGCGCACCACCAGGCCGCGCAGCAGTTCCTGCACGGCCATCACCGGCTCGCTGGCCACGTCGGATTTGCAGAGGTCGTTCAGGTTCAAGATCTCGTCCTCATCGAGAGGCTCCCCGGAGCTGCAGAACACCCCGGGGAGCCGGCAATACCATGCTCATTGCTTTCGGTGGAGTGCGGAACTCCGTCAGCCGAAAGCGATGGTATCGCCGTTGCCGAGGTAGGCCTGGTCCTTCGAGCGGAACCGGGCCGACCCTTTCACCACCGGATAGCCCGCCGCGATGAACTTCTTGGCGCAGAAGATACCGGTGCAGTGGTTGCAGCCGATACGCTCGAAGCCGTAGTCCTTCAGCGAGATCACCAGATCGTCGTACTTGGGATCCCAGTCGTCGAACGGCGAGATGTGCAGACCTCCGTAGATGCCGTGCAGGTTGTCGTTCTCGTACTGGATCTCGGCGTAGGCCGTCTCGGCGAAACGGATGATGCCCTGGTGGCAGCAACCGGTGACGCTCACCAGGCCCTTGTCCTTGACGTTGAAGTACATGCTCTGCTCGCCGTACACGCGGCAGATGATGGGGATGTCGAACACGTAGGTCGCGAAGCCGGGGATCACCTTGTTCAGGCCCGGCTCCACCACGGTGACCTCGCCCGTGTGCCCGCAGTCCTTGATGTACTGCAGACCCTCCTCGTAGAACCCCTTGGGGATGTAGAGGGGAATATCGGGCGCGTACTTCAGGGTCACCGGCAGGCCCCAGTAGTGGTCGAAGTGCTCGTGGGAGATGAAGAGGGCCTCGATCTCGCCGTTGGCCAGCATCTGGTCGATGCCCTCGCGCTTGAAGCACTCCTCGGTCCACTTGTACGACCAGCCGGTATCCAGCAGGAACTTGCGCTTGGTGCCGTCCAGCTCCTCCAGCTCGATGAGCGCCGCGTAGCCGCCGGCGTTGTCGGGATTCACCGAGTTGGCGTGGATGATCTCCCAGGCCTCGTCCAGCCGATCGGGCAGCAGGTGCTTGATCTTGGCCATGCCGGCCTCGTAAGAACCCTTGCCCAGACCCTCGCCATTGCCGAAGGGCGGCCAGTTGTAGTCGTACTGGTTCACCAGCAGGCCACCGGCACCCTTGATGTCGCCCATGAGCACGGCGTTCTCGAACCAGCTGGTCTCCGAGATGTTGGTCACCTTGATGCTCTTGCAGACGCCGATGTCGGCCATCTTGCGCTCGATACCGGCGAAGTGACGCTTGCGCTGCGGCGAGTACGAGTAGAGGCCCATGGCCAGGAGCGACCCGCCGGCCGCGCCCATGGCCGCGCCCTTGAGGAAATCGCGCCGGCTCACCTGTTTGTTCTGTTCAGCCATGATTGATCCCTTCCGGATCGTGCCGCGTGGCGATCCACGCCGCAGATCACTTGATCACGTGGACGTTGTTGTAGAACCAGGGCAGCACGTAGATGGTGACGAAGTAGAAAGCCACGCCCATGACGGCGCCGGCTCCCATACCCCAGACCAACCGCGGCGTCCAGCGGATGTCCTCGTTCTGCGCCGTCACGTGAGCATGCTCCTCTGCGTGCTCCTCGGCGGTCTTGGGCACCATCTTCCAGCCCGGCCAGTTATCCATGAACCAGTGGTGCACCAGCCAGATGTTGATGAGCCAGATGGTGGGAATCATGGGGAACTGCTGCGGATGCGAGAAACCCTTCTGCGTCCCCAGGAAGAGATGGGAGGTGTTGTAGTAGAAGATGTACAGCGCGATGGCGCCCACGATCATGATGCCCGTGCGGACGAGCACGTTCACCGGCAGGCTGAACTTCCTGGGCCAGTTGCCGCAGTAGAAGTTCAGGAACAGGGCGGGCACCAGGAAGAACACGGCGGTCTCGCCCACGTGCAGCCAGCGCCAGTCGGGCGCGAAGGTGCGACGGGTGCCGCGGATGGCCTCGCCCCAGGTGAGCTCCTGGGCGAAGTAGAAGAAGAAGTGCATGGCCATGGCGATGGCGATGATGCCGAAGAACGTCGTCAGGCGACGGGCGGCGTTGTTCTTGATCAGACGGAACGGGTAGCGCTCCCAGATGGTCTCCACCAGCCACACTGTCACCGTACAGCACATGATCCACGACACGTGGAAGTTGCCCGACACCGTGTCGGCGAAGGTCTCCCAGTATGGCGGCGTGATGGACGTGAAGCTCTGCCAGGGGTCGTAGAGAATACCCATGTGCGAGTGCATGGTGATGAAGTAGACGATGGTGCTCAGGAAGAAGGTCATCACCAGGATGCTGATGCCCTTGCCCGGCTGCTTGAGGTTCTTCCAGGGCTCTTCTTCGCAGGCCACGATCCAGGCCGGGCTGAGCCACGACGCGATGGCCGCGAACATGAGGCAGGCCAGGGCCGCGTACTCGATGGCGAAGAAGTGAGTGATGCCGGGCAGCTCGGTGAGCCGATCCGGATTGAAATACGCCAGCCCGTAGTTGCCCAGAATTCCCTCGAAGAATCCCTTGATGAGGGCCCACAGGACCAGGAACGACACGAACGTCATCACCGCGCCCTTGAGGAGCGGGTGCGCCTTCATCACCCACGACCGTTTGAACGGCCAGAAGTCGAAGAGGTACACCATCCAGATCAGGACGATCAGCCACCAGCGGGTGTACATGTAGCCCACGTACGGGGTGTACATGCGCATGAGCCCGCGGGGATCCTGGAAGATCCACCAGGTGGCGTAGAAGGCCACCAGGGTGACGAGCAAGCTGACCAGCGCCGGGATGGGTCCCTTCCAGCGTTTGACGAGCTTGCGGCTCTCGAGGTAGTTCGTGGTCTGGTCCATGTCCCCTCTCCTAACGGTTTGGCGGAAAATTCCGGGGTGGGAATGGTCGAATTGCTGGGGCTGGCACACTCCTTTCAGCGCTTCACGGAGCGATCGCGGCACGGGCTCGCGCCACGAGGTCCGGCAGCTGCGACGCGTCCACCGTGCCCGGGTCGATCCCCAGCGCCATGGCCTCGTAGAGGAGGTCGTCGGTGGCGTGCGGCGCCGCGTCGGCTGGCGAGCTGTGGTCCGGCGAATCCGAGAATGTGGTCCGGAGGAACGAGACCGTCCTGGCGGTGGCTTCAATAAAGAATTCTTTGCGGGATACCACAGCAGATCCTTCAGGCGCGCGGGCCGCCCAGGCTGGTCTCATCGAAAACGGTCAAGGAGATCGTCAACACCACTACTGAAAATTAATTGTATTAGACACACCATTGCATTACAACTGGAAATATCGAGCAATAGTGGCCGAAATCGGCCTAAAACGACCCTTATAACCTGCAGGCCGGCAGCATCATGGTGCGTCAACGAGTGCCCCCGGGCACCCGAATCAACGAACGCGAGACGATCTTGAATCTCGGGAACGTGACGCACAGCCTCGTCCGGCGTTGAATTCAGGCGCATCTTTACCAATCACCGCGGAGATCATGATTCTCTTTCTCCGCCACGACGGATGCGTTGCCAGGGGAAGACAACATGGCGGAAATCCTGCACCGGGGCGGGATCATGATGATCCCGATCCTGATCTCATCGGCGCTGGCCCTGGCCGTCGCCATCGAACGGCTCTACGTGCTCGTCTTCAGGACGAGGTCCCTCGATGACGAGACCCTGACCTCGGTGTTCGAACTGGCCGAGAACGGTGACCGCGCCCGGGCCGCCACCCTCGTGCGGGACGCGGACTCCGCGGTCGGCGAGCTGTTCATCGCGGTGCTCGAGGAGCGCGATCCCGAGGAGCTCGAGAACGCCGCCGCCCTGTCCGGCTCGGACCTCCTCTTCCAGTTCAACAAGCGGCTCAACATCCTGGCGGTGCTGGGCTCGGTGCTCCCGCTCATGGGGCTGCTGGGCACGGTGCTGGGCATGATCAAGGTCTTCTCGCAGGTGGCCCACGCCGGTGACGCCGCCGACATCACCATGCTGGCCGGCGGCATCTGGGAGGCCCTCATCACCACCGCGGCCGGCATGGCCGTGGCCATCCCCGTGGTTCTCGTCTACCACTTCTTCCGACGCACCGTCGAGAGAATCGCCCATGCCATGCAGCAGTCGATCTCTCGCCTCATCCAGATCCTGAAGCATGGAGAGGCCCATGGTTGAGTTCCACCAGCGACAGCCGGGAGATGACGGCGGCCTGATCAACGTCATGCCCCTCATCGACGTCATCTTCATCCTGCTCATCTTCTTCATGATCACCGCCGCCATCACCACCAAGGGCATCAGCCTGGACCTGCCGGAGGCCACCACCGCGGAGAAGCTTCCCGCCCGCAGCTGGGAGATCGTCATCGACCGGGACCGGGAGATCGTCTTCAACGACACGCCCATCACCCTCGATCGACTGGCGTCCATCATGACGGCCGAACGGGAACGGCCGGACGGCGAGCAGGTGCTCGACATCATCCTCAAGGCCGACGACCAGGTGCCCTTCGGCACCTTCGTCACGGTCATGGACCTGGCCCGGCAGAACGGGCTCATGAACCTGATCATCGCCACCGATCCCCGGCCGATCGACCGCTGATCATGAAGGAAGAGCGGGTCTTCATCGCCGCCGTCATCGTCTCGATGGTCCTGCACCTGCTGCTGCTGCGGGTCGACGCCGGCGTCTTCACCGAGCCTAGCGCCGCGGTCTACATCCCGGTCACCATGACCCCGGCGTCGAATCTGGAGCAGGAGCGGGCGGACGAGCCGCCGGAGATGGTCGTGCCCGAGTTGCCCGACCAGCACAGCGACGGGGCCGCGGCGCGCCGGGGCAGCCTCTCGGCCCTGGAGGACCGCTACATCGAGGTCGTCCGCGAGGAGATCGAGCGGCGCAAGTTCACCCCCGCCGGGTCCCGCTACTACGGACTCATCGGCAGCGTCACCGTGGGGCTGGTCGTCGGTCCGCGGGGACGATTCCACGACGTGGCCATCATCCACTCGTCGGGCGACCAGCTCCTGGACGCCACCGCGCTGCGGGCCGTGGCCGCCACCAACGGGCACATCAAGCGCCCGCCATGGTCCGGCAGCAGAGAGCTAACGGTGCGGCTCGTGATCAAGTATCAGTATCGGCTGTGACACGGGGACAGGGTCGTCCGGTTGTTTTCGGCTGGCCAAAACGGTGAATGGGCCGAGCTTGTCCGGGACCATCGACGACAACTCGTTCTCAACCAAGGAGACCCCCATGGCCCAGTTCAAGCTGCAGGGCAACCCCTTCAACACCACCGGCGACCTGCCCGCCGTGGGCGCCGACGCCCCCGACTGCACCCTCGTGGCCGGCGACCTCAGTCCCGTCGAGCTGGGCGGCTTCAAGGGCCAGCGCGTGGTCCTGAACATCTTCCCCAGCCTCGACACCGGCGTCTGCGCCGCCAGCGTGCGCCGCTTCAACGAGGAAGCCGCCGGCCTGGCCAACACCAAGGTGGTGTGCGTGTCCATGGACTTGCCCTTCGCCGCCGGTCGCTTCTGCACGGCCGAGGGCATCGAGAACGTGGTCACGGCCTCCGACTTCCGCGACGGCGCCTTCGGACGCGCCTACGGCGTGCGCATCGCCGACGGTCCCATGGCCGGCCTGTGCGCCCGTTCGGTGGTGGTGGTGGGTGAGGATGGCAACGTGCTCCACACCGAATTGTGCCCCGAGACCGTGGAAGAGCCCGACTACGATGCCGCCCTCGCGGTGCTCAAGTAGCCGACCGCCGATCCCGGCTTCCCGCCCTCGTGGGTGTGGGCTTCGACGCCGTGGCCTCCCTCACCCTCGACGCCTACGACGCCGACGCTTGCATCTGGGTCCTGGACGACCTGGGATTCAACGGCGGCACCGTGGCCGCCGCCGGCAAAACCTGGTCCGGGGTGAAGAGCCTGTTCCGCTAGCCCATTGCGCCCGCGAATCCGACGCCCCGACGTCCCCGTCACCCTCGCCAGTGACGGGGACGTTCGTCACGCCCCCCCCCGACATTGATTTTCCAACCAAAAAATGCGATCATTGATCAACTTCGCCCACCAACCCGCTCTCAGGGAGCCCCCATGCGCCGCTTGCTGACCCTCGCCGTGCTCGTCGCCCTGGTCGTTCTCGTGGCACCGGCCACCACCGCCACGGCCCAGACCTACACCGTCGGCGACACCCTCACCGTGATCCAGCGGCCGCTGCTCAACATCCCGTCCATCGTGCGCCCCGGCGATGCGCTGCCCATCTCCTGCGACGCCGACCCGGCCACCACCGGCTGGACCGCCACCCTGGTCCACGACGACCTCGCCGTGCCCCTGACCATCGACGACGCCTCCTACGACCCGTCCACCCTCTGGTGGACCCTGTCGGTGATCACCCCGCCGGTGCCCCTGTTCGAGCTCTACGACCTGCGCGTCACCGCCGACGGCCTCGACGACACCACCCGCGACGCGGTGAAGGTGATCCCCGAGTTCCGCGACACCTTCGAGATCGTCCACATCACCGACACCCACCTGCCCACCTACCTCTACTGGGACCAGGCCGGCGCCGACACCGACTCCACCAACTCGGTGAACCTCCGCGCCATCACCCAGGACATCAACCTCATCAACCCCGAGTTCGTGCTGCTCACCGGCGACTTCATCCACGAGGGCGAGCTCGAGGATTTCCTCAACAAGCGCTACTACAGCCGCTCGCAGATGCACCTCAACGAGTTCGACGTGCCCGTCTACCTCACCGCCGGCAACCACGACATCGGTGGCTGGAACGCCACGCCCCCCAGCGACGGCACCGCCCGCCGCGACTGGTGGCGCTTCTACGGCTGGCGTCGCCTGAACGACCCGCCGCCCGGCGCCCCCTCCTACACCCAGGACTACAGCTTCGATTACGGCGACATCCACTTCACCGGTCTCGAGGCCTACGACAACTACGACTCCTGGCGCTACAGCATCTACGGCCCCAACAGCTTCACCAACGCCCAGATGAACTGGCTCGAGGACGATCTCGACGACGCCGCGGACGCCCAGCGCCGCGTGCTCTTCCACCACTACGACTTCGACCACGAGCTCAACCTATCGTCCCTGGGCATCGACCTCTCCCTGTCGGGCCACACCCACGGCGGCCACGAGGACAACACCTACCCCCTGGACATCGTCACCGACAATGCCGGCGGCCCCAACCGGCCCTTCCGCCTGGTGCGCTTCGACGGCGCCGACATCGACCCCCGCCCGGCGCTTTCGGCCCAGTACGAAGACCGGCTGCGGGTGGCCTACACTCCCGCCAACGACGGCGCCAGCGACAGCGTCATGGCCCGCGTGATCAACGGCCACCCCGAGGCCTTCCATCACGCCCTGCTGCGCGTCGCCATGCCGGCCGCCGCGGGCTACGTGGTCACCGGCGGCACCCTGACGCAGGTCGACGCCACGGCCGACCCGGTGATCTGCTACGTGGAGGTGGACCTGGACGCCAGCGACATCGCCACCGTGCTCGTGGAGGTGGACACCAGCATCGGCGTCGACACGCCCGGTGTGTTCAACAGCCTCAGCGTGCGGCCCAACCCCTTCAATCCCCGCACCGAGGTGGCCTTCGAACTCGCCGAAGCCGGCCACTGCCGGGTGACCGTGTTCGACCTGCGCGGTCGCGTGCTATCGGTGCTTGCCGACGGCTGGCGCGGCGCCGGTCGCCACACCCTCGCCTGGGACGGCACCGACGCCCGCGGCAACGCCCTGGCCTCGGGCACCTACCTGCTGGGCCTGCACGCCGGCGGCTACGGCGAGACGCGGAAGGTCATGCTGGTCCGTTGACCTCGCGATTACGGTGACTCAGATCGGCCCCCTGGCAGCTGGCCAGGGGGCCGATCTCCTGCCCGACCGATCACCCTCCCTACGCCTGCTCTCGCGCCTGGACCCGCGAAATTGAACAAGAATTCTTTTTGCATCGTTATTGCATTTACTATCTTCGGGGCACACACAACTGCTTGCCCCCAGAACAGAGGGAACCCTGTCATGAAATCCACCGACGTCCTCATCATCGGCAGCAGCGCTGCCGGCCTCGTGGCGGCCATGACCGCCAAATCCATCAACCCCGAGAAGCACGTCACCGTGGTCCGCCGCGAGGACCAGACCCTCGTGCCGTGCGGCATCCCCTACGTCTTCGGCTCCGTCGACTCCACCGACAAGAACGTCCTGCCGTCCAACAACATGTTCGACGGCGCCGGCATCGACCTGGTCATCGACGAGGTGCTGTCCATCGACCGCGAGCGCAAGACCTGCCTGCTGCGCAGCGGCGACGACATCACCTACGACAAGCTGGTCATCGGCACCGGCTCGACACCCACCAGCCCCGCCTGGCTCGAGGGCACCGAGCTCGACCGTGTCTTCACCGTGCCCAAGGACAAGACCTACCTCGACGACATGCAGCAGAAGCTCGCGGGCTGCCGGAAGGTGGTCACCATCGGCGCCGGTTTCATCGGCGTCGAGCTGTCCGACGAGCTGGTCAAGAACGGCAAGTCGGTGGTGCTGGTGGAGAAACTGCCCCGCATCCTCGGCCTGGCCTTCGACCACGACGTGTCCGAACAGGCCCAGACCCTCCTCGTCGAGCGCGGCGTCGACGTCCGCACCGGCCAGGGCGTCAGCCGCATCCTGGGCGACACCCACGTCACCGGCATCGAACTGGAGAGCGGTGAGATCATCGAGACCGACGCCGTCATCCTCTCCGTGGGATACCGGCCCAATGCCGAGCTGGCCCAGAACGCCGGCCTGCCCGTTTCCAAGCTGGGGTTCATCGAGGTCGACGAGTACATGCGCACCGAGGATCCCGACGTCTTCGCCGTGGGCGACTGCGCCGAGAAGCGCGACTTCGTCACCCGCAAACCCTGCGCCACCATGCTGGCCTCCACCGCCTGCGCCGAGGCGCGCACGGCGGGCATCAACCTCTACAAGCTCTCGGTGGTCAAGACGTTCAGCGGCACCATCTCCATCTTCTCCACCGCCCTCGGCGACACCGGCTTCGGCGTGGCCGGGCTCACGGAGTCACGCGCGCGGGCCGAGGGCTTCGACATCGTCACCGGCGTGTTCGAGGGCATGGACAAGCACCCCGGCTCGTTGGCCGGCACCCACAAGCAGATGGTCAAGCTGGTGGTGGGCGCGGAGAGCGGCGTGGTCCTGGGCGGCGAGGTGGTGGGCGGCCTGTCCACCGGCGAGCTCACCAACGCCATCGGCTTCATCATCCAGAACCGCATGGACATCAACGCCATCCTCACCGCGCAGATCGGCACCCATCCGCTGCTCACGGCGTCGCCCGCGGGCTACCCGCTGGTGAAGGCGGCCGAGATGGTGTCGCGGAAGGTCATGACCGGATTGGTGAACCATAGCTGACCGTGGTGGGGGATGGTCGGCCGAGAGACAGCGACCCGGGTCATGGGCACGTGGCCTTGATCCGGGTCGTCAGGCCGCGGCCGCAACCATGACGCCCCGCCCCAGCCCCACGAATCCCACGCCGATCACCACGCTGCCGATGATCATCCCCGTCGGCCCCAGCGGCGAGGCCCCCAGGGCCGCCGTCAGCACGAAGCCGGCCAGCACGGTGCTGGGCGCCCAGCGCGCGGTCACCCCCGACCGCAGCACGCTCGCCGCCATCAGGATCCAGCCCAGGGCAAACAGGCCCGCGCCCGACGCGAAACCTGCCGCCAGCAGCGGCGCATTGTCGAGCACCGCCAGAGCCTCGGGTGCAACCTGGGCCACCGGCCGCATCACGAACACGTTGCTCCACTCCAGGCCCACGAGCAGGCAATTGCCCACGAACGCCACCCAGAAGGCCAGCTGGTCGTAACGGCCGGCGCGGTCGCCCTGGGCCAGGCGCACGCCCACCGTCCCGAGCACGTAGGTGATGGCCGCCGCCACCGCCAGCGACAGACGCACCAGATAGGGCCAGGAGGTGCGGACGGCGGCCTCGCCGTCGTCGGTGGGCATGAGCGGCGTGAACACCGCGTTGAGCAGGATGAGGAGCACGCCGCCGA
>Ga0070729_10005679_pt1 | contig 12724 bp, 8 predicted proteins | sample tdDd472_FD_66725 | JGI IMG/M metagenome (GOLD analysis project Ga0070729, IMG submission 66725) | Marine sediment microbial communities from the Atlantic coast under amendment with organic carbon and nitrate - tdDd47.2 | ecosystem: Environmental > Aquatic > Marine > Coastal > Sediment | place...
AGGTGTCAAACGACCTGTTTTGTCCGCTCTGTTTGCTGTTAATAATCACCGTATGATTTTCTTGGATGTTGGTGCTAATACCGATGCTAAAGCTGAATGGATGCAGCAATTTGCCGTTATGGGCAGTATTTATGCAAAGCGTGTTTTTGCATATACAGAACCAAAAGTGGCTTTACTCTCTAACGGTGAGGAAGATACTAAAGGTAATGCTGCAATACGAGATACAGCAATCCTTTTACAACAAAGCAATCTTAATTTTATTGGGAATATCGAACCCGTAGAGCTGATGACAACTAAAGCTGATGTAATTGTTATGGATGGTTTCGTTGGAAATATTGTATTGAAAATGTTTGAATCAACAGCTCGTTATGTTTCGGATCTTATTCGAGAAGAGTTTCGTAATGATATATTTTCTATGCTTGGGGGATTACTTGCTCGCCCTGCCTTTAACCGAATTCGGAAAAAAGTAGATACATCTGAGGTTGGTGGTGCGCCACTTCTTGGTGTTAACGGTGTTGTAATTATAGGTCATGGAAAAAATTCTCCTATCGGCATAAAAAATGCGATTAAACAAGCACACACAGCCGCACAATCTCATGTAATCGAAGCTATTGAAACAGATCTTTCACAACTTTCCTTAACTCTAGGAGCAAATTCAAATGGAATTAACGCGAAATAATCTTAAACGTGCGGTTATTACTGGTGTCGGGCTGGTTTCGCCACTTGGATATAAACAAGAATTTTGGAATGCTATAAAACTAGGAAAATCAGCAATTCGTAAGTTACAAAACACTGAAACTGAGCATCTGACTGTTAAAATCGGAGCAGAAATTCTTGATTTTGATTCATCTGATTATATCCCGATCAAGGAAGCCCGACGGATGGGGCGTGCAGCTCAGTTTGCTGTTGTTGCCGCAAATCAAGCTGTAGAAGATGCAGGATATACACCTGATGAGATCAGTAATATAGGTGATCGTGTTGGTACAATTGTTGGTACTACTTTAGGAAGCTATGAAGTTGGTGAAGAAGGAATTTATAATTGGCGCAAATCCGATTATAAACGTGCCAATCCAACGAGTATCATTAACGCACTTCCTAATATGCCCTCTCACTACGTTAGTAAATTTATGGGAGCTGTAGGCCCACTTATTACACCATCAGTTGCATGTGCTACTGGAATCGAAGCGGTAGGCCAAGCAAAGAATTTAATCCAGCTTGGAAAATGCGATGTTGTAATTGCTGGAGCTGTGGATGCTGTCATGTTTGACTATATTCTTGCTGGCTTCAACGCGACACGAGCAATGACAAAAGATTTTAATGAAACACCGGACCTTGCTAGCCGTCCATTTGATGCAAATCGTTCTGGATTTGTCTTGGGTGAAGGTGGTGCTGTATTTATCATTGAAAGCCTTGAACATGCAATTAAACGCGGAGCAGAGATTTATGCAGAAATTTTGGGATATTCAAACTCCTCTGATGCGTATCATGTTGCGGCTCCCGATCCTGATGGTTTAGGTGCAAGACGAGCTATGCGATGGGCGTTAGAGGATGCTGGCGTAAATTCTGAAGACATAGAATATATCAATGCACATGGGACATCTACTCAAGTAAACGACGCTATAGAAACATTTGCCATAAAAAATGTATTTGGCGAGAATGCGTATAATATCCCTGTTAGCTCAACTAAGAGTATGATCGGTCATGCAATGGCAGGATGTGGTGCACATGAATTATCGGCGTGTCTAATGACGCTTAAAGACAAAGTCTTGCATCCTACCATCAACTATGAAACCCCTGACCCTGATTGCGATCTCGATTATGTACCAAATGTCGCACGTGAAGTGCCGAACATTACAACAGTGATGTCGAATAGTTTTGGACTTGGTGGGCAAAATGCCTCCATCATTGTACGAAACCTTTAAATAAATACAGAGGAGTAAACATTTAAATGAGCCAAGAAATAGTTGTCATAGGTGGCGGTTTAGCGGGCACAGAAGCTGCTTGGCAATTAGCAGAGCGAAATCATCCTGTTAAGCTCTATGAGATGAGACCTAAGAAAACAACTGGAGCACACGTTAGTAATCGGCTAGCTGAGCTCGTATGTAGTAATTCATTGGGGTCAAAGCTACCGGATCGTGCGACCGGTGTTTTACAGAATGAAATGAAAATGCTTGGCTCATTATTATTACAATGCGCTGAAGAATCCGCTGTTCCTGCTGGAGGTGCCTTGGCAGTTGATAGAGAACGTTTTGCCGAACTTGTAACAGAAAAAATATCGTGTCACCCCAATATCACGGTAATTCGTGAAGAAGTTACCTCTATAAATCTTAAGCAACCGTCTATTATTGCATCTGGCCCATTGACATCAATTGCATTGGGAGAAAAGATCAGTGAATTAACTGGGCAAGAATATCTATATTTTTATGATGCCCTCTCACCAATAGTTGTTGCTGATACGATTGATATGAGTATTGCATTCCAAGCAAATCGTTATGATCGCGGTGACAATGAAGAAGGCGATTACATTAATTGTCCGATGGATAAAGAACAGTATCAACGTTTTGTAACAGCTTTACAAAATGCCGAAGTCATTACTTTACGCGATTTTGAACGGGAAGACCCGCATTTCTTTGAAGGTTGCCTCCCAATTGAGCAACTTGCTAAACGCGGAGATAACACACTAGCATTCGGTCCTATGCGTCCAATAGGAATCAGAGACCCACATACAGGGAATCGCCCTTATGCTGTGGTTCAGTTACGTCGAGATAACCTTGCTGGAAGCCTATATAATATTGTTGGATTCCAGACAAATATCAAATGGGGTCAACAAAAAGAGGTCCTTAAGCTTATCCCTGGATTAGAAAATGCCGAGTTTGTGAGATTTGGTCAAATGCACCGTAATACATTTATCAATGCCCCAACTCTTCTACATCCAACTATGCAATTCCGAACACAAAAAAATCTATATTTCGGTGGTCAGATTACAGGTGTAGAAGGTTATGTCGGAAATGTAGCAACTGGTTTTATAGCAGCTCTAAATCTTTCTCGTCAATTACATGGATTATCGGAATGGATACCATCTCCAGAGACAATGCTTGGTGCACTCTGTTATTATGTTACCCACACCGAGCCCAAAAGCTTTCAACCAATGAAAGCAAATTTTGGTATTTTACCTCCTTTAGAATTAAAAATTAAAGGCAAACAACAACGGAAACAAGCCTATGCAGAACGTGCGCAAATAGCTATGCGCGAGTCATTGGCTACATTAGATGATGAAATTATCCAAAAGAACCTGGAATTAAGCTGGTAAGGAATAAGGATATCGCCAATGCCCCAACCTTCAACCCGAATTCAAAACTTGCCTGTTTATGTATTTGCTGAGATTGGTGCGAAGATTCGTCAATTAGAGATAACGGGTGCTGATGTAATACGACTTGACATCGGCAATCCTGATATGCCACCTGACGATTCTGTGATTAATGCACTCTATGAACATGCTTCAACACCAAGTAATCATGGTTATTCAGGTTATCGTGGAATTGCATCTTTTCGAGAAGCGGTGGCGCGATTTTATAAAAGACGATTTAACGTTGAATTAGATGCTGAAACTGAGGTACTACCACTCATCGGGACAAAAGAAGGCATCGTTAATTTGACTTTCGCATATATATCAGATGGTGATATTGCTTTAGTTCCTGATATTGGTTATCCATCATATGCTATGGGAACTCAATTAGCAGGTGGAAAAGTTATCTATATACCGACTGATCCTAACACTTTTTTATTAGATATCTCCCAAATCCCCACATCTATGTTAGATCAATCAAAATTAATGTGGGTTAATTATCCTAATAATCCAACGGGAGCCGTTGCTACTCAAGAATTCTATTCAGAAATACTGGAAATTTGTAAGAAACATGATATTTTACTCGCTTCAGATAACCCATATATGGATATAACATATGATGGGTATGAAGCTTCGAGTTTTCTAGAAGTTCCGCACAGTAAAGATCATGCTGTCGAATTCTTCTCACTGTCTAAAACATATAATATGGCTGGTTGGCGTATTGGTGCAGTAGTTGGTAACTCGGAAGCATTGAGACACATTCTAAAAGTAAAGAGCAATGTAGACGGCGGTCACTTTAAAGCAATATATGAGGCTGGAGCTGTTGCTTTAGATACAGTTTCCGATGAGTGGATTGCAAAACGTAATCTAACTTATCAAGTCCGTCGCGACTTGTTATTTGAGGCATTGTCACATGTTGGATTATCTGCAAAGTTGCCGAAAGCGTCTCTATATCTTTGGGCTAAAATACCAGCATCTTTTGGAAATGACGACATAACATTTGTCAATCGCATTCTAGAAGAAGCCCACATTTCCATGGCACCGGGCTCTGCTTACGGCCCTGCTGGTAATGGTTATGTGAGATTATCAGTCAGTGTATCAGATACACGATTGCAAGAAGCAATTGCTCGACTCACAAGATGGTTTAGGAATTTGGATTCATAATGTCTACTTTTCAATATGTACAAGGTCAGGATACTGAACAAGGATATTTAGTGGGTGTTAATGTCTATCAACATACATCCCTACTAACTGTTGATGACTCATTACAAGAATTAGCATTGCTGGCAAAAACTGCTGGAATTGAAGTTGTCGGACAAACCTCTCAAAATGTAAGACAGATCAATGCGTCAACGTTTATCGGTACTGGTAAAATAGAAGAGATTGTTGAAGAAATTCAATATTTAAAAGCAGATGTTGTTATTTTTGATGATGAGTTATCACCACGTCATCAACGTGAATTAGAGAAACGATTTGGTGAAAATATACGCTTATTGGATCGATCAGCATTGATTCTCGATATTTTTGCCCAACATGCTAGAACTCGTGAAGGAGCATTACAAGTTGAACTAGCACAATATGAGTACCGCTTACCTCGGCTAACGCGACAATGGACACACCTTGCAAGACAAGCTGGTGGTGGTAGCGCTCGTGGCGGATCAGGGGGTGTTGGGTTACGTGGCCCTGGGGAAACTCAATTAGAAGTTGACCGTCGTGAAATTAGTCGAAAAATCATTAAACTAAAAGCTGACTTAGAACAAGTTAGAGCACACCGAAGTTTACATCGGGATAAACGGCGTAAATCAGGGTTGCCATTGGTTGCATTAGTTGGTTATACCAATGCTGGTAAATCAACATTAATCAACGCATTATCTGATTCTAATATCTATGTTGCCGATCAATTATTTGCAACATTAGACCCAACGACACGTCGAATAGAACTCCCAAATCGTTCAGAAATTTTATTGAGTGATACTGTAGGCTTTATTCAAAAGTTACCGACTACCCTAGTCGCAGCATTTCGAGCAACCTTAGAAGAGATTACAGAAGCCGACATACTGTTGCATGTTGTTGATGCTAGTCACGTTAATGCAAATGAGCATATTGAAGCTGTAGAGGATACTTTAGCTGAAATTGACGCTTCTGATATGCCTAGAATCCTTGTTATGAATAAGATAGATCGTTTAGCAGGTAAGAGTCCAAATTTAACATCAATTGATTCATATACTTCTACTGTATCAGTATCTGCTAAAAATAATATTGGGCTCGACCATTTGGCTCAATCTATCATTAATGCTTTAGAACAACATAAAATTATGATGACAATCACGCTACCATATCAAGATGGGAAAACATATTCATATTTGTATGAAAATAAATATATTTTATCTGAATCCACTGGTGAACTGGGCTGGGAATTAAGCCTTCGTATACCTAAAACACTATATAATCAGTATAAAGTATATATAAAAGAAGACGAGAATACTCATGCTGAAGAAAATTGATTCATCACAAGTCTTAGTTCGTTTTTTAGAACGCTTATCTACCCTCTTAGCTCGTCGGAGAGGGTTACCAGCCGTAATTGGGATTCTCTTAATTGCTCTCGGATTTGGAGTTGAGCTAATAAATATAGGCATGGATTTGCAATCTTTAGAAGTAATTCAAATTATCTTACGTAACATAGGTGTTTTGATTGCTCTGATTGGATTGCTATTAGCTGAACCACTTGGTGAATAAGAGTAATCAAAACCCTATGAGGGATTATTAGGTAACTGAACCCAATAGATTTCTGGTCTATATCGACTATGTAAGAAAAGACGCATATCATCGGAAAGTGTCATGCCAGCAATAGGCGCAGGAATATCAGAAAAAACAACGATTTCTACATCTTCATTGGTACATCCACCATCTCTACATTGACTTGGGTCAATCCGTCCAACAATACCCCGTGTACCTAATGCATATGCAAAATATAAAAAGTTATCCTGTGCCATAACTACATTGGTAGTATTTTGTAAACCTGAAATTAAGGTTTGTGGTTCGGTATACTCTCCATTTTCAGACATTTCGAACCATTCAATCCCTCGTCTTGCACTTCCACCATTAGCAAAATAAATATAATTCTCTTGAATTGCGATCCCTGTAGGAGAGCGAAGTTCATTTAATACAGGTTGAGCAACTCCATTTTTGGAAACTTCTACAATGGAATTTCCCTTGGAATTTGTGATAAGAAATTTTTCTTCAGATGCTTTTGCAATACCCCATGGTGTAATTAGCTGATTATTAATGCTTGAGGGTGCAGAACGATTTTGGTCTACTTTCCACAAAGTATCACTATCAGAATCTGGTATCCAAAGGTCAAAACCTGCTTCTGTTTCTTCTAGAAGTAAGCTATTCCCGTTCTTAACACCAAAAATAAATGTAATTGTAGAACCACTGGTATCATCAATTCGATATAAAGTCCAATCTCCGTTACACACCGTATATAACTGACCATCGTGCCATATAATACCATTTGGTCTTTGCACATTCCCAACTAAAAGTTGTAAATCATCTTGTGTAAATGGATTTTCTAGCAAGCTTTGTGTTATAACATCTTCGGTTTCGGTATTGTTGTTGTCTGTATTAGTATCTGTTGGTTGGGGTTCTAGTGTAGGTGTTTTTGATGGCGCTAATGTAGGTGTGGGATTTACATCTTGTGCGAATATTGGTATGGCTAGTAAGCTTAAATAGAGTGCGATGAGAATGGTTTTCATTAATATGTCCTGACTATACGAATTATTCAACCCAATCAAAAATTAATTGGAAGCAACTACCTTTATTAGGCTCACTTTTTACACTAATTGAGCCTTGATGGTTCTCAACAATTGATTTTACAAAACTTAAGCCTAAACCACTACCGCTGACATGTTGATATTGATCTTGTTGACCACGGAAAAATCGTTCAAAAATTCGTCCTTGTAAATCATCTGATATACCAACGCCATTATCTTTTACGCTAATAATGATTTTAGCCTTTGATGTTTCCCCCGTTAACCAAACAGTACCGTTCTCGGGTGTAAACTTTATAGCATTTTCTACTAAATTAACAAATACTCGTTTAAGCTGATGAAAGTCACCATTTAAGATCTTATTATGTAATATATCAAAATCTCGTACGATTCTAATACTATTCTCATCAGCATAATCCTCGACTTCTTCGACAACTTGATCTAAAAGATTATGTATATCGACTGATTGATTATATACTTGATGACCCATCTTAAGGCGCTCTAAGTCGAGAATACCTCCAATAATACGTGACATTTTGTCTAGTTGCTTTTCAATTAGATTTAGAGAAATAATAGCTTCTACATTCTGTATATCGATATCTTCTCGCAACAGGTCAAGATTTGCTAATGCGGCTTGTAACGGATTCTTTAAATCATGACTTGTCATACGAATCATTTCGTTTTTCATTCTGTCGAGTTCCATTAGATTAGTAATATCATTCAGAACAGCCACCCACCCATTAATATGTGTGGCACCTAGTGTAGCAATTCGACATAAATAGATATGATCACCGAAATCGTATTCATGTGTAAAATATCCGTTATTTCGGATTTGGAATAAAAAGTCCTTTAAGTCAGATGGAAGGAAGGATTGTGGAATAGGCGTAAGCCCAGAGATAATAGCATCTGCATTCTCAACTTCACGTGAGAATAAGGTTTTGGCGCTTGGATTAATAAAAATAATCTTCATTTCTTTGTTTACGGCAATGACAGGATTGTCAGTACTTGTTAGTACCGTTTGAAGCTGACTGTGTGCATTTTCTAGATTCTCGTACAAATGACTATGCGAAATAGCCACAGCTATCTGATTCGACAATTGCTCTAACAACCGTAAATCATGACTATCAAAGACCTTGCCTTTCTGTCCAGCAATCACTAATAATACCCCTAAAATATTATCGTTGGAAAACAGGGGCACACTCATCACAGATCCTGCTGTCTCATCTGCTAACAAGAAATCTTCTTGACCATGCCAATCTCGCGAATAATTTTCATATAACAAGGCCTTTCGTTCATTAAGGGTCTCTCTAGCCACGCCTTGATTATCTGTAACTATTATCATTTCATCAGGAATACGAAAAGCCGATGCCATCTTGAATTGACCATCATCTATCAAATAAACAACAGTAGCATTAGCACCTAACCAATTCACGACAGCTTTAGAAGCCTCGTCAATTACTAAATCAATCCTATTCCGTTGCATAATTGATAGGCTTATTTGCTGAATGGTCTCTACCTGAGAAATACGTTCATCTAATGGTCGAATAAGTTCAAGTTCAATAATTGAAAAACTCGTTATCACAGTTGCAAACGCACTCACCAATAAGGCGAACGACGTAATACCTAATTCAGGATTTAAAAATGTCAGACCTTGCCCAAAAATAAACAATGATAAACCTACAAGTAAACCAAAGGAACGTATTTTTCGACGATATAGCAAAATTAGATACAAAGAAACAACATCAAACAATAAAAAATATAAGATTGAAACACCAACAACGGGTGCATTTGTAATCGATTGTGATAGCGTATCATTAAAGACATTTTGCACGATAACTAAATTATTGAGAATAATTAGGCTAAGGCTAGATAGCGCAAGAATACGAAATCCTCGAGTATGTGTAACAATTAATGACGAAACAAAAATATAAAGGGTGATTGAAGAACTTGCGAATCCAATGTCTCCAATGAGTGAAAACAAGGTACTCATTTCCATGCTCGGTTCAATTAATTGAGTTACTTCCGCCAATAACGCCGCACTATGCCAAAATGTCACTGACATTAGAAAAAGCGAAAATGATTGAAGAAGTGGTTTTTTATTGTAGAACCAAAGCACAATAATCAAAAAAGCTAACGCTAAAGCAAGCGATAGACCATTTAGGAAAAGAGAAAATACTCGAAAGTTCTCCATATGATATTTAGATTAATCCAAACTCAATCGTCGCTCAAATCGATAACCAACTCGATGCTCGGTTAAGATGTATATTGGATTACTAGCATCAGGTTCAATTTTTCGTCGAAGCTGGCTGATATAGACACGTGGGTAATAGACATCATCAATATATTCCCGCCCCCAAACTTGTTCTAATAAATCACGCTGAGATACAACACGTCCAGCATTTTCCATTAAAACCGCCAATAATTTAAACTCAGTTGGGGTTAAATGAACTTTGATACCATTGACATAAACATGTCTACGATGCAAATCTACACTCAGATAACCATCATCATAATTTTGATCTATATCTGTTGACGTAATCTGAGACCGTCGCAATATAGCACGTACACGAGCCACAAATTCATTTAATCGAACAGGTTTGATAAGATATTCATCTGCTCCAGCATTCAGCCCTTCAATCACATCATCTTCAGTAATGGCCTGCGCTGATAACATCATAATAGGCGTATCGGCTAACTCTCGTATACGACGACATACAGTCAACCCATCCATACCACCCGCCATGATAATATCTAGAATCACCAGATCGGGATGCTCTGCATGAAACGCTCGTAAGCCTTCAGCTCCATCACTACATAATGTTACCTCGAATCCTTCACGACGTAATTTTCGTCCCAATGCTTCACGAATTGCCTGTTCATCATCTACTATTAGTACTTTCATCCGATTTAACTCATCCTATTTATCTATACCATATCCTGATCGCATGAATATCGTCAGGTTACTTATCATATTATCAAGTATAATTTAAAAAAGTATTTAGACCAAAGAAAGGAACTACATGAAATCCCCATACCATAAAAAACGACTGTGGCTTGTCGTTCTTTCAATATTAACCATGATAGTCATATCAGCCTGCAATCTCGGGGCACCAGAGAGTGACCAAGTTGAAATCACCAGCGCACCAACTAATACAGGGGCAGCGCCAACACGTACCCTTCAACCGACGGGGATTAATGTAACTCCAATACTCTTCCCTACACAAGTTCCACAACAAATATCAACCGTTAGTGTTGTACAGTTACCACCAACAACCAACCCAATTCCAACAAATACAACTGTACCAGCTAGTATAGTAATATTATCACCACTCCCCAATAATATTATTTCAGGCAATACTCAAATTCTAGGATCGGCCATTCATCCCAGTTTCCTACAATATCGGGTTGAATTTGGTCCGGATCCAAATCCCAATAACCTTTGGTTCCCAATTACAGGTGTTGTTCAAACACCGATACTAAATGGTATATTAGGGGTATGGAACACTACAACGGCAGCCGCTCCAGATGGTAATTATCAAATTAGGTTACGGGTGTTCCTGCGGGACGGAAGTGAACAATCAACAGTTATCAATAATGTTCGCATTCAAAATCAACAACCAACACCAATCCCAACAAATACCCCCACGATACCACTCCCAATTGCAGGATTTACTCAAGATATTACATCAGGGAATGCACCACTTGTGGTTAAGTTTACAGATCTTTCTCAAGGTCAAATTAACACCTACAGTTGGGACTTTGATGATGGAGGGAACTCAAATAATCGTAACCCTACCCATACATTTAATACTCCCGGACTATATACTGTCAAATTAAAAGTTACAGGTCCCGGCGGCAATAGTAACGTTACTCGTCAAATTAATGTAAAAAGTCCAACTGCTCCAGTTGCAAACTTCACAGTTTCACCAAATAGTGGTGAATCACCCTTCACAGCAAAATTCACCAATACAACTACAGGGAATGCAACCTCGTATATTTGGAAGTTTGGCGATAACTCAGAAATAAGTACTAAGAAAAATCCGTCACATACATATAATGTTGTCGGAACATATAATGTCATATTAGAGGCTATCGGCCCCGGTGGACAGACATCATCAATTCGCCAAGTAACCGTCACCAATCCACAAGTGCCAGCACCTGTAGCAGATTTCGATATGTCGACTCAAACAGGTCAAGTTCCACTAACGCTTCAACTCACCAATAAGTCCACAGGAAATATTGACAGTTACCTCTGGGACTTTGATGGAGACAATATTACAGATAGTGTAGATAAGGATCCAACTACAAAAATAACGACACCTGGTGATTATACCATTCGTTTAATTGTAATCGGCCCCGGCGGGCAAAGTGAAACAACAAAAACTGTCAGTGCAAGTAACCCACCGAATGCACCTGTAGCTAGCTTCTCAGCAAGTCCAGAGTCTGGAGACGCACCGTTAACAGTTAGTTTCACAAATTCAACAACAGGTGATGTCACAGGGTATGTTTGGGATTTTAATAGTGATGGTCAACCAGACAATACGGAGACAAATCCATCAACAACATTTGCAGAGTCTGGTACCTATGTTGTACAGCTCACAGCCGCCGGTCCTGGAGGATCGACAACAGCAACAAAGACCATCACAGTACTCGCACCACTAGAAGCTCCAATAGCCAATTTTGATGCAAACCCAACTATCGGGGAAGCGCCACTTGCAGTCGATTTCACAAACACATCTATCGGTAGTGAGTTAACTATTTCATGGGACTTCCAAAATGATGGCGTTATCGACAGTAATGAGAACAGCCCATCAACCGAATATACTGTTGCTGGTTCTTATACTGTAATACTTACCGTCAGTAATAGTGCAGGAACCGATACAGCTTCGCAAACGATAAATGTTAGCGAAGTAGTTGTTCAACTACCTCCTACTGCCGCATTCTCAGCAAGTCCAATGACGGGAGAAGCACCATTAACTGTAGCATTTAATAATCAATCGTTCGGGGATGTTACCTCATATGAATGGGACTTCCAGAACGACGATATTATTGACAGCACCGAAACCTCTCCTAATTTTTCGTTCAACACAGCTGGGAATTATACAGTCAAATTGAAAGCAATTGGACCTGGTGGTTCAAATGAAATCACAAGTACCATTACCGTAACAGAACCACAAGCCGAACCAGTTGCGGGATTCTCTGCCCTACCTACCAACTTAACCGTCGCATTGACCTCGACGGCAACAGGCGATAACCTCACCTATCTGTGGGACTTCGGCGATGGTAATCAATCTTCCGAAATCAACCCTTCCCACACTTATGCCAGTGCCAACACATACAGCGTCACTCAAACTGTTTCTAATGGCGCAGGCTCTAATTCGGTAACTCAACAAGTAACCGTAACAGAACCTCTCGCCGCTCCTGTTGCTGGCTTCTCTGCCTTACCTACCGACTTAACCGTGGCATTTACGTCAACAGCAACTGGGGATAATCTCACCTATCTATGGGACTTCGGCGATGGTAATCAATCGTCCGAAATCAACCCTTCTCATACCTATGCCAGTGCCAACACATACAGCGTCACTCAAACTGTTTCTAATGGCGCAGG
>Ga0070729_10005681_pt1 | contig 12724 bp, 9 predicted proteins | sample tdDd472_FD_66725 | JGI IMG/M metagenome (GOLD analysis project Ga0070729, IMG submission 66725) | Marine sediment microbial communities from the Atlantic coast under amendment with organic carbon and nitrate - tdDd47.2 | ecosystem: Environmental > Aquatic > Marine > Coastal > Sediment | place...
TCGCGATCGAATTCGAAGCAAACTCGATTGTTGGCGGAGATGAAGTCGATCTTGCGGCCCGCTGCGGCTGTATGGAAGTAGAGATTCAGCCCGTCGTAGCCAAAGGAAACAGGGACCAGATAGGGTTCATCCGCAACGGCCAGAGCGAGTCTGCAGACCTCGCAGTCGCGTATGATGGCGTCGATCTCGGCACGTCGGGTGATTTCCTTGTCGTTTCTTCTCATGACGCCTCCGCTGGTCCGTCGAAGCGTCCGATTCTCCCGATCGACCAGTATGCCGCAGTCAGCGCACAACGTCGATGGGCAACTCGACCGCGTAGGAACAGGAACGGGCCGAGACACCTGTTCTCATGTATATTTATCGGACATATTTAGTCCGCTTACTATTCCTGTCCCCATGAGCCCTTCACAGGAGACGATCATGTCCAGCAGCGACTCGACCCATCTCGATCGCCAGCAACTGGCCCGCGGCCTCGAACCCCTCTTCGGTGATTTGCCTGACGACGTACTGGCCGAGATTGCCGAACGACTTGAAACCCGGCGACTGCGCGCCGGCGAGGTCCTCGTGGCCCAGGGCGACCCCGGCGACAGCATTTACATCGTCGTCAACGGCCGGCTCTATGCCTCGGTGAGCGACGCGGCGGGCGACGAGCGGGAAGTGGCGGAGATCGCTGCCGGTGAGAGCGTCGGCGAGACGAGTCTGCTGAACCGGCAACCGCATTCGGTGACTTATCGGGCGCTGCGCGACAGCGTCCTGGTTCGCCTGAGCCACGGGGCGTTTGTCGAGTTGAGCCACACCCACCCCGGCCTCCTCTGGACGGTGGCGCGATTGGTCACGCACCGTCTGAAACACGCGCGCGATGGTTCGACCAGCGATGCCACGGTTCGCACACTGGCGATCCAGTTCCTCGACGACCGGGTTGACCGGCGAGCCTTCCGCCAGCAATTGTGTCAGGCCTTGCGCCAGCATGGACAGGAGATCTACGTCGATTCGAACGAGGGCTTGCGACAGGGAATCACCGGGCCGGAGGACCCGAGGCATAGCGAATGGCTCAATCGGCTCGAAGCATCCCATCGCCTCGTGGTGATGGAACTCGACCCGACGGTTACGCCCTGGTCGAGCCTGTGTATGCGACAGGCCGACCGCATTCTGCTGGTTGCGGCGGCCACGGGTGCTCCTGCAGTGACTCCCACCGAGCGAGCTCTGGGTGAATGCCTGTCCGCCGGTACCCGCACAATGAGTGAACTCGTGCTCGTCCACGACCACGACACCGTCCTGCCGACCGGCACCGCCGCTTGGTTGACAGGCCGCGATCTGCTGCGCCATCACCATCTGCGTAGTGGGAATGAGGGCGACTTCGGCCGACTGAGCCGCTTCATGGCCGGCAAAGCAAACGGCCTGGTGTTGGCCGGTGGCGGCGCCAAGGCCTTCGTGCACCTGGGCGTGTTCCAGGCGTTGCAGGAAACCGGCATCCCCATCGATATGGCGGGCGGCACGAGCCTCGGTTCCATCCTTGCCGCCGGCGTCGCCATGGACTGGGATCCAGCCCAGCTCACGGACAACGCACGCCGAGCCTTCACACACCGTAACCCGTTATCCGACTACAGCTTCCCGCCTTTGATATCGATGATGCGGGGCAAGCGTATTGAAAAGCTGCTCCGCGATTTCTTCGGAGAAGCGGACATCGAAGATCTCTGGTTGCCGTATCTGTGCGTGTCGGGAGATTTCTCGGCAGGCAGGATGGCCGTTCACAGGTCCGGGAAGCTCTGGCGAGCGATCAAGGCCAGCATTTCCCTGCCCGGGATACTGCCGCCCACGGTGATCGACGGTCACCTGCACGTCGACGGCGGTACCTTTGACAATTTCCCGGTCGAGCCCATGCGGTCCGCAGGCGCGGGCCGCATCATCGCGTCGGATATCTGGACCCCGACCAGGCCGAGTATCGGCTACGAAGACACGCCGTCGGATTGGCGTTTCTTCGTGGACCGGTATCTGTTGCGCCGTCGGAGACTGAAGGTCCCCCACGTGATGACAACGATGTTCCGTTCATCGTTCCTGGCCAGCAATGAGCGCCGACGCGCGGCGAAGCACGGTGCCGACCTCTATTTCAGTTCGCCGGCAGGCAGGGTCGGCCTCACCCACTGGAAAAAGCTGGACGAGGCCATGGCCGCCGGCTACTCCCACGCCCAACGCAGGCTCGCGGAAGTGGATCCCCAGGTCCTGGCGACGTTCGGCGTGACGCCACCGCCAACGGTCGAGCGTGAGTTGCAGAAAGCCGCGGCGGCCGAATGAATCGCCAGTTGCAGATTGCTGGCGAACAAGGGCCACCTTCTGCAGCGCTTCCAGGTGATTTGCCGGGCTGATGGGGCGGGTTACCTAGCCCCTCTCGTTGCCGCGCTTGAAATTTCCCGTGGCCTTGGCCATGGCCAGCTGTTGCTTAATGGCGTCCAGCCCGGAGAGGCGTTTCAGGAACGCCTCGGCCTTGGGGCCCTTGAGGATCATCACCTGCTTGCCACGGAAGGAGATCATGACTTTACCCTGGCCCGTGGACCGATAGGAGAACGGGTGGTCGTCCAGACTGCCGTGTTGATTGGGTTTCCCCTTCATGCTGCCTCCGGATCAATGAGAATCATGGTCTGATCGACGCAACGACCACGACCAACATGATACCATGGATCGACAATGCGCCATCGATCCGATTGTTGCCCGGTAGTCACACCGATGGCGATGCAACGTACTCATCTATATACTCACTCGCGAACGCGGAACCCGTTACCGCAGCACATCGAGAGGTTGTTCATGTTGATCATCAGCACACGCGCTACCGTCGTATCGATGGGCCAACTAATCTTGCTGGTAGCGGTCCTCCTGACTGCCGCCTCCCCCGGATACACCCAGTGCTCGGACGCGGGCATTTGCGCCGTGAGGCAACCTGAATCAATCGTGGCCGGCCAAAGCTCGGATGACCGCACCGCTTCACCGGGAAACCTCGGCTTGCTGTACCGCTACGGAACCAGCGGATCGGTCAACGACGACGACAAGATCAACTACCATAGCATCGAACTGGCGGGACAGGTCCGCCTCGGTGCCGCCACACGCGTCTCGGCCCGTTTGCCTTATCGGCACCAGAGCGGCGCTGCCGGTTCGGTGAGCGGGATCGGCGATCTACTGATCCTCCTCGAACAGGAACTCGCCGATTTCGGAGCCTTCGCGAGCTATGCCGCCCTCGGCACTCGTCTGGCCACCGGAGACGCAAATGCGGACGCCACCCTGCCCCAGGCCTACCAACCGGGCCTCGGCACCAACGATCTGCTACTCGGCCTGGGCCTGCGCAGTGAGGCCTGGTCCTTCGCGCTGGGCTACCAGCTGGTGGAGAACACCTTCACCGACAATGCCCTGACTCCCATCCGGCGGGGCGACGATTTCTATGTCCAGATCGGCCACAGCCGCATGGCGGGGCCGGTGGCTCTACGCTTCGACCTGCAGGGCATCCAACGCCTGACCACGACCGAGTTGCGCGCCGACGACGAATCCATCCTCGAGGTGGACGATACCGACCAGCTGCAGATAAATCTCGGCGCCGAAGGAAGTGTTCCGCTGGGTAGAACGACCGATCTTCGGCTGGGCTTGGCCGTGCCGCTCATGAAACGAGAGAGCAACATCGACGGATTGCGGCGCGCCTTGACCGTGTGGGTAGGTGCGGGACTGGCCTTCTAGCCTCATTGCCGCGCAGTCTCGGGATCATTGACTTATGCGAAGCTATTGGACTATGATGAAAATCGCCGATCGCCTGTATCGCCGTACGCCGGAACCGACCAAGGATTATCATGTCCGACCCGCCAGACGTACCCAGGGATCCTTTCGGTCCCGACCGCGTCGTTGCCTCGCGCATCCTCGATTCCATCTCCCAGGGGATATTCTGGAAAGACCGTGACCTGGTCTATCTCGGCTGCAACGCCGCCTTCGCAGCCTCGGTCGGTCTGGCCCACCCCAATGAGATTCATGGCAAGACGGACTTCGACCTGCCCTGGCCGCGGGAGGATGCCGAGGCCTACCGGGCCGATGATCACGACGTGATTGAATCCGGCCTGACCAAACATGCCATTCTCGAACCCCTGCAACGGGCCGATGGTACGCGGCTCTGGATCGAAACCACCAAGGTACCGCTGCGCGACGATTTGGGCAGCATCATTGGTGTACTCGGTCTTTTCGTGGACATGACTGCACACCGGCGTCAGGAACTTGACCTGCAACAGACCCAATTGATGCTCCAGACCGTTTTGGACACGATTCCGGCGCGGGTTTTCTGGAAGGACCTCGACAGCACCTACCTGGGCTGCAACCAGCTGTTCGCCCAGGATGCCGGTTTGGCTGAACCCGGTGAGATCGTCGGCAGATCCGACCATGAACTGGGCTGGGCCGAGCAAGCCGACCTCTATCGCGCCGACGATCGCAGTGTCATGGAATCCAGCATCCCCAAGGTCAGCTACGAGGAACCACAGACCACTCCCGACGGTGAACAGATCTGGTTGCGCACGAGCAAGATCCCCATGCGCAACCTGGACGACGAAATCATTGGCGTCCTCGGTACCTACGAAGACATCACGGCCAGCAAGCGGGCCGAGGAGGAACAGCGTCGTCTCGAGTCGCAGATACAGCATGCCCAGAAGCTGAAAAGCCTGGGCGTTCTCGCCGGGGGCATCGCCCACGACTTCAACAATCTACTGGTGGCCATCCTGGGCTACGCCGACCTGACACTGGAGGATCTGACACCAGCATCCACCGGCTATCAGTACGTGGAGGATATTCGTACCGCGGCCATGCGGGCCCGAGACCTGACTAACCAGATGCTGGCCTACTCGGGCAAGGGGCGCTTCGTCGTGCGCAGCCTGCAACTCGGCGACGTGGTCCAGGAAATGGGCCACCTGTTCGAAGCCTCCATCTCCAAGAAGGTCGATCTGCGTTTCAGCCTGGCTGACGATCTGCCCGACGTGGAAGTGGACGTGGCGCAGATCCATCAAGTGGTGATGAATCTGGTGACCAATGCAGCAGAGGCGATCAACGGCAACGGCGGACTCATTTCCCTGACGACGGGCTTCCAGCATGCGACGGCCGATTACCTGCAGAAAAGCTACGTCCAGGAAGATCTGCCTACCGGCGAGTATGTCTATCTCGAGATTTCGGATGACGGCTGCGGTATGGACCGCGACACCCGCGATCGCATTTTCGATCCCTTTTTCACCACCAAGTTCCAGGGCCGCGGACTGGGTCTGGCGGCGGTGCTGGGGATCGTCCGGGGGCACGGCGGGAGCATCAAGGTGTACAGCGAGGAGGGCAATGGGACCTCGTTCAAGGTGCTCTTGCCTGCCGGCCAGGGATCCGCACCGTCGCTTTCCGCTACCGAGCCTGCGGTGGACACGAAAGATCGGCTGGAGGGCACGGCCCTGATCGTCGACGACGAGGAATGTGTGCTGAAGGTGGCCGGCCAGATGATTCAGCGGACCGGCCTGGAAATCTTGACCGCCCGGGACGGCGTCGAGGCCCTGGAAGTCTACCGGAAACACCGTGGTGACATCGTTCTAGTCCTGCTGGACATGACCATGCCCCGCATGGACGGCGAGGAGACCTTCCGCGAACTTCGAGCCTTGAATCCCGAAGTACGGGTCATTCTGGCCAGCGGCTACAACGAACAGGATGCCACCAACCGGTTCGTGGACAAGGGTCTGGCTGGGTTCATCCAGAAGCCGTTCACCCTGCAGAATCTCGAGCAGATGATACACGCCGCGCTGGAGCCCTGAGCGATGACTACCGCCCCTAGAACGCCTCGTTGAAATTGAAATAGAAAGCAGGAGACCACCCCGACACGTCGTCGGCGAAACCAATGTCCAGGCGGACATTCATTCGCGGCTGGACCTCGAATCGGTAGCCGACGCCGAAGTTGGGCAGCCAGTTCTTGTACTCATTGGCTCTCTCGGCCAACGAGCCCGCAGCGATCCAGGCGACAACTCCATGGGGACTGATGCCGTCGGGTTCGCGATCCCGATCCGCGATCATGTTCCGAAACTCCAGGATCGAGTAGACCATGGCCTTGTCCCGATACTGACCCCAGCGATAGCCTCGCAAGTCAAACGGTGAACCGGGTTGGGAAAGTTCCGCCCACGGCACATCGCCGCGGCCGGTACGAGACCGGAACTGCCAGACCAGGGTTCTTCCAGGGCGCCCCAGCGGGAAGTATCGGCGGAAGTCGAGATCGAAGATCTGGTAGTCGTTGTCGCTGCCAAAGGTCGCATCGTAAAAACGGACCCGTCCGCTGAAGTAGGTCCCCCCCCATGCGTTGACCGGAATATCCCGGGAATCGAACTGCACGATGAACCCGAGTCCGTGGTTGAAGTTCTCGGCGCCGAACTCCTGGAAGTAGGGATCCGCCAGCATCACCGTTCCTGGGTCCGTCGCTCGCGTGTAATTGACGTCCCAGTCCAGGCCGCAATAGAGGTCCGTCTTGACCCGAAACAGAATGCGGGGATTGAACCAGACCCAGGTCCGGTGGTAGCCGGTCGTCGATTCCGATTGCGGAGTGTGCCTCCCCGCATCGTAGCCGACACCGAAGTAGTGATCGGGCATGTCCTTCAGGGTCAAGTCGGCCTGGATCCGCAGCGCATCCTCTTTCCAGTACGAGGTGAGAATCACGCCGAGCAGGATTGACTTGTTCGTGGAATAGGACGCGACAATGGGCAAACTGGAGCGCTGAATTACGGTATCGGCCATGCTGGTCTTGAATGACAGGAGCCCGCCGGCGGCGAGCAGCGCACCCATCTCGGGAGTGTAGCCAGGCGCGATATAGGGAGTGACCCGCCAGTTGTCACCCAGGGGGAAGGAGAACCCGGAATGGCTCGGTTTCTTGCTGGTGGTGACTTGCTCGTCGGCCCACGCCGACATGGAGATCATCAGGACCGAGACCAGCAAGGCCACGCGGAGTGGCCGATGGAGAGTCGTCTTCACCAGGTAGTGCCTCCACAGCTTGCCACCGGCCCCCACACTGCACCGGGACATCAACTGGTGCTCCGTACGCCGGGGTTTCCGACTATAGGGCCGATGCCTCACCGGATCAAGATCGACTACCAAGTGATCATGTGATATCATCATTGAATGACGTTTAGGGAGGGTTCTATCCGGGGGACTGATCCATGCACACTACGCTACCAAGTTCGCTCCGTTCAATGCTGGTCGTCACCTGGCTGATCGTCGCGGCTCTCGTTATCTCGACTCCGAACCCAACGCTGGCGCAGGACCGCGACGCCACTGACGCCTTCGTGGCCATGGCCACCGCCGGAGCCGCCTACGTGAACGACAACACCAGCTGTCCAGGCGTGATCTCCGCAGTCTTTCTGCTAGACGATCTTTCTGAGTTTACGGTCATTGACATCCGGTCCGAAGTCGATTTCCTGGCGGGCCACATTCCGGGGGCCTATCACAGCACCCTGTCCACACTCATCCATGACCTGGAGACTTTCATACCAACGGACAAGCCCTACGTCATTGCCTGTTACTCGGGACAATCGTCGGGTCATGCCAAGATCGCCCTGGAGTTGCTGGGCTATCAGGACGTGTACAGCCTTCTGTTCGGTATGTCAGCCTGGAATGCCACGCTGGACGTATGGAGTGCCCATTGCGCCGACGAGCTGGCGAATCCCGAGACGGAGAATCAGAACGGCAATCTGGTCCAGCACCCCTATCCCGAGCTCGTCGGTGACCCTGAGACCATCGTTTCGCAACGAGTGGCTGCCATGCTGGCTGGCGGGTATCGTGGCATTTCCTACCAGAACATCGCCGACAATCTCGAGGAGTATTTCATCATCAACTACTTCGGTGAAGCGGACTACCAGGGCGAGGGTACGGCCGGAGTCCCTGGGCACATTCCCGGCGCCTTTCAGTTCACTCCCTATGCAAGCCTGTCGATGGACCAGATGCTGAGCAACATCCCCGTTGACCAGCCCGTGGTGGTCTACTGCTGGACGGGACAGCACTCCTCCCAGATCACGGCCTATCTGAATATGCTGGGCTACGACGCCTACAGTCTGAAGTGGGGAGCCAACGCTCTGTTCTATTCTGATCTCATTGCACACAAGTGGTCCCCCGCACAGATGCATGACTATCCGCTGGAAACCGGGCCCATGTCGCCGGTTCCGGCGCCGGAGCTACCACTTGTGACCGGTCTGGGCAATCATCCCAACCCCTTCAATCCTGCCACGACGATATCGTATCGCCTGAGCCACCCGGCCCAGGTCACCCTGCGGATCTACGATCTGGCGGGCCGCCTGGTCAGTGAGCCGGTCAGGGGAACCGGTCAGGAAGCGGGGCTGCAAGAGATCGCCTGGCGCGGGATGAGCGACGATGGGCGCCCGGTGCCCTCGGGAACCTATATCTATCGGTTGGATGCCGGCGGCTTCCAAGAAAGTCGCAGATTGATGCTCTTGAAGTAGATGCTGTCGTCGTCGCGGCCAGGTCGATTCAACTCCCAGGTTCAGTCGCTATCTGTGCCGGTGGAGAACCTCCGCTGCGTGTCTGCGGCGACCTCGACGGGCTTCATGGTCTTCGCATCGACCGGGCACCATATCGTCAAGGCCTTGGCCAAGAGCTTGCCGTCGGCTTGTCGCACCAGTTCGGTGTGGCGTTCGAAGGCGCGGCGCGACGATCCGCCGACCCACGTCCGGGCGACGATGGTGTCGTGGATGAAGGCTGGACGCTTGTACTCGATCTCATGCTTGACGACAACCCAAAGCAGGGCCTGTTGCTCCGCTTCAGTAGCAGCGGCGTACCAATGGGCAACCGCGGCGTCCTGAACCCAGCGCAGGTAAACGACATTGTTCACGTGCCCCAGTTGGTCGATGTCGGCGGTCTCCACCTTGATCTCGATCTCGTAAGGGGCGTTTGCTTCGCTGGTTGCCATTGCGAACTACCTTTGCTGGCTGAAGGCTTTCCACCATCTGACATTCGGTCCGCTCACTGGAGTCAGAACTCCCGGATGATGGACGCTATCGCCACGGTACCGACGAACGCAATCAGTCCGACAACCGTGCAGAAGATCGCTATCCGGATTATCCGGAACTTGACTCTGGTCCATTCTGCCTTGCCGTAGATCCCCACCCACAGGGCGCGCTCAGCTTCTTCATCGGTGATGGCGAGCCCTTCTTCGACCACCTCTGCGCGAGTCTTACATACGATAGTGCGGTAGAAGTACGAATCCTGGAACTTGGTCGAGTCCGGGTCCTGATCGTCGGCACATTTGCCGCCGTACTTTTTCTTTGAGGTCGGTTGTGACGCGAAGAGCGCAGTGACCAGGCCGGCAAGGACTGTCAGCAGAGCCATTCCCAGGACCAACTCCAAACCACGGGGCAACCACTCTGCCAGCTTCAGTTCCTTGTACAACGTGACCAGAAACACGGATATCAAGGCGTTTGCGGCGACCAGGATATTCGCCTTGTTGTGCGCCAGGATGACCTGGCCCTCTACGTGTTCGAAGTACTGCAGAGCACACTGCCTGGCAAACGTCCGCGATTCACCCTTCTCGGTCTTTTCCTCTGGAGATTTCATTCGCCACCCCCCAAGCATGCCAGTTACGAATCGGAATGTCATCGACCGGATCTCACGAGATTCTACTCCGTCTACCCACCGAGTCACACGTAGTATTCACGGCTCGACACCACGCTCCTGAGGGGAGACCCTGGCGACCGCAACTGGTCACTTTCCCCGTTTACAGCTATCCTGACTGAACACCGATCAGCAACGCCTTCCGCATTATTACGCCCGGAGGTGATGCTCTTGTGAACCGGCACACCCTACTTTTCCTGAGCCTATTCCTCTGCCTATTCCTCTGCCAGTTGGCCCCTTTGACGCCTTTCGCCGCCGCAACCAGTGACGACTATACCTGGTCCACCGAGTTCGCCGGAGTCGGTTTTGACGGCTCCATCTCTGCCCTGATCGAGTTCGGCGGGGACCTGGTCGTCGCCGGCAGCTTTGGTCGCCACAGCACCCAGTACATGACCGACGTGGCCCGTTGGGATGGAAACCACTGGCAAGCCATGGGAGAACCGGGCTTCGTCCAGGCCACGGCCCTCGGTGTTTTCGACGGCGACCTCTACTTGCACGGTTTCTGGGGTGGGGCACCTCAGCTGCCCTTCCTGAACTGGAACGGAACCGGTTGGGACACGACGGCTGTCTTCGGCACCGCGCCCGGAGCTTCGGCCGGCTATGTCCTCGACATGATTGAATTCGATGGCCGGCTCGTTGTCGCCGGTGGAGTGTGTATCGACGGACTGTGTCGCCTGTTCACATACGATGGTGACTCCTGGAACGACGTTGGCAACGGCCCCGAACTGGTGGGCTCTTTCGTAGACGTCCGCGACATGCTCGTGTTCGGTGGCGATCTGTATGCCGTCGGCGAGTTCTGGCAACGCCAGGACGGGTTGCCCATGAGCGGCCTCGCCCGGTGGGATGGTACGACCTGGTCAGCGATCGAGGGACGATCTCACGCCGGTGGGACCCTGGTCGAAGGTCTCCATTCCGGCGGCTCGGCGGGCGTGGGTCTCGCCCTCGCGGAGTACGACGGCCAACTCGTGATCGCCGGCTGGTTCGACCAGGCGGGGGACCTGCCGGTCTCGAACATCTGCAGCTGGGATCCGGTGACGCTGATGTGGGAAGACCTCGGCGGCGGCAGTCCCGACCTGATCAGCTCGCTGGCAGCCCAGGGTAACGATCTGGTCGCAGGCGGATCCTTCACGTCGATAGGAGGCCAGAACGTGGCCAACGTCGGACGCTGGAATGGTGTGGCGTGGGCAGACATGGACGGCGGTACCTCGGACGACGTTTTCGAACTACTGGCCTACCAGGGCTCGATCATCGTCGCGGGCAAGTTCAAGTCCGCCGGCAGCATCCAGGCCGGCCGGATCGCCTGGTGGTCCGACGACGGGTTTGTCACCCACGCCGAGCCGGGAGGATGGGGCTTCGATGACCGGGTCCACGACCTGACCGTGTATGACGAGTCGCTGGTCGCAGCCGGGCGCTTCGAGTTTGCGGGTACGACCCGAGTCAATCGGGTGGCGGCCTGGGATGGTTTCGGCTGGAGTGCCCTGGGTGCCGGTATCAATGGCCAAGGCAATGAGGTACTGGTCCACGGAATGGATCTGGTAGTCGGCGGCGAATTCAATGAGGCAGGCGGCAACGCGGCCCCCTATGTCGCCCGCTGGGACGGGTCCCAGTGGCTCGCCTACGGATCGGGCCCACCCGGCGCGGTCACGGCCATGTGCGTGCATGACGATGAGCTGTATGTGGGAGGCGAGAGCGACGGCACCTCCGACGGCTTCATCGTGCGCTGGGCCGGTTCGACCTGGGAGTCGGTTTCCCTCGGCCCGTACAACAACGAGGTACTGGCCCTGCAGTCGTACAACAACCAGCTGGTCGCAGGATCGACATTCTGGGTCTTCGAATCCGAGAACGATCTGCACGGCTATGTGGCCAGGTACGACGGAAACGAATGGTTGCCCTTGCTGGGCGAATGCGGCGGCACCATCGCCGACCGCGTCCACAATCTGTACGTCCATGACGACCGGTTGTACATTTCCGGCCAGTTCTTCTATGTCGATCGGCGCTGGCCCGGCGGCCCCAATTGTTCGCCGACCGGAGCGTTGACCGGTGTCTGGGATGGATCGCTACTGGTCGCCCTCCAGCCCACCGACATCGGCGGTAGTGGTCCCTTCGTGACCCTCGCGGTCGCAGCAACGGATGATCGAATGTTCATCGGAGGCAGCGGCGGCGGTGGCATCTGGTCGGCCAATGACACGAGTCCGTACTGGGAGGTCGTCAACGGCGGAGTCAACAACGCGGTGCGCGCTCTGCAGGCTCACGATGGAAGGCTCTATGTGGCAGGCGACTTCACCGAGGTGGCAACGACGTCGACCGGAGGCGTCTTCTCCGCCCGGTTCGGGGCCGTCAGCACGGCCTCCACGGCTGTCGAAACGATTCCGGGGGTCTCTGCATTGCGATTGTATCCCAATCGTCCGAACCCCTTCAACCCCATGACCGAGTTCCGATTCGCGGTCCCCGAAGACGGCCCGGCGAGTCTCGCGGTATTCGATCTCACCGGCAGACGCATCACGACTCTCGTAACCGGGCACTTGACTGCGGGGCTCCACAGGGCGAGCTGGGACGGGCGGGATGTCCGGGGCAACACCGTGGCCAGCGGCGTGTATTTCTGTCGCCTTTCAGCAGGCGGAACCTCGGTGATGCGCAAGGCGACCTTGCTCAAATAGTCGGCACGCCACCCCATGTGAACTGCCAACGGCAATCTACTGATGCACCCTGCCCAGCAACATGTAAACCGTGTGGTTGCCGCCTTCAGCCCAGCCGTAGCCTGCGTAAAAGGGTCCCAGCAGTGACTCGACCCCCAGGTAGACGTTGCTGCCCAATATGAGATCGTCAAAAGCTTTCTTGTTGGTGTAGCTCCAGATCTGGCCTGTTTCGGCATTCACACCCAGAAAGAGGTTGCCGCCCAATGACGGGCTCAAGGTGGCGATGTGCATCTGGAGGCCGGCCACCAGCAGGGCGTAATCGTCGCCGAAAAGGCGACCCGGTTTGAAACCGGAAAGACGGTTGAAACCACCCAACTCGAAGCGATCGTGGAAGGGGAGCTCGGTATTGAACGACGTCCCTCCCTCGAGCTGACCAATCA
>Ga0070729_10005682_pt1 | contig 12722 bp, 11 predicted proteins | sample tdDd472_FD_66725 | JGI IMG/M metagenome (GOLD analysis project Ga0070729, IMG submission 66725) | Marine sediment microbial communities from the Atlantic coast under amendment with organic carbon and nitrate - tdDd47.2 | ecosystem: Environmental > Aquatic > Marine > Coastal > Sediment | place...
GTTCCAGCTATAGCGATGCCTGCACTTATTGCAACCATCATATTATTAAGTGGACTTACAAAGGCGATTACAGCAAGTTCAGTTTTTCCAATGTTGGATACAAATATAGTATCTATAATGTTATAGGAGGCTATAAAAAAGTTATTGAACATTAAAGGAAGTGATATTAATAAAAGTGCCTTTAAAACATTTCCATTTACTATTAGATCTCGCTTATCCCTTTTTATTACACTCATATTCTGCTTTTCCCCCTTTAGTAACAGTACATTCAAATAGTATAAATCAAATAATATTATTTTGCAAATACACACATATTACGAATATGCGAAACTTATAAGCACTTAATGCCTACAAAAAAGTTTAAATATTTTGCGAAAAGTATTTGCATATACAAATTTGATGTGTTATAATAATTCGTGTAAAGGATTTGTATATACGAAATCATTACACAATCATAAAGTCTAAAGAGGTTAGGGATGAAAAAGAGTCGTGCTGCTATACGTACAATTGATATACTGGAGCTTATTGCAAGTGAGTCTAAGGGATTGTCTTTAACTGAAATATCATCAACTTTAGATATACCTGTAACAAGTGCAAGCGACATTATAAACGCACTTTTAGAAAAAGAGATGATAGAAGTGATAGATAAGCGCAGCAAGATATACGGAATAGGCGTTAAAGCATATTTCATAGGAAATTCATTTATTGCTAACACAACTCTTGTGGATAAATCAAAAGATATAATTGAAGATCTAAGTAAAAAAACACATAAAACAGTTTTCTTGGGCAAAGAAGTAAACGACAAAATAACATATATCTATAAATATGAGCCTGAGAATAATTTAGTGGCAACATGCCCTATCGGAAGCAGAACCAATTTACACTGTACATCATTAGGAAAATGCATACTTGCAAATAACAAAGAATTATTAAAGAATTTAGAAGGCAAAGAGCTAGTAAAAAAGACTGAGCATACAATTACTGATTATAATGAATTGCTAATTGAATTAGACAAAGTGAAAAAGCAAGGGTATGCAATAGATGATAAAGAGCAAAATGAACATTTACTATGTATAGGTGCTCCAGTATTTGATGGAAGTAATGAAGTAGTAGCGGCAGTTAGCATTAGCGGTCTTCATATGAAAGATATAGACATAGAAGCTGAAGCTGCAATGGTTAAAGAAAGTGCAATGCAGATATCAAGGAAAATGGGCTACACACTATAACATTGTGATTATATGCATTAAATATATAAATGAAGGATTTCGTAAAGGAATCCTAAATTTTAAAAGATAATAGTGTAACGGTTACGTATATACGTAACAAAGAAGAGGGATTGGTAATGAGAGATTATATTTTTATTAATCAAGACATTAATGTATTAAAGGATGAAGTGAAATCATCAAAGCAAGGTGTTTTCAATCGTCTAATAGATCAATGTGCTACATATTTTAATGTGGATTTACCAAAAGTTCACCCTAAGCTTAGTACTACTTTTATGGGTATTGCTATGGCTAACTTATCCCTAGTCTATATATTAACTAATGAAGATAAATACTTATATGAAGCAAAAAGATGGATTTTTACATGTGTCAATTATGCACACTGGGGCAATGCACATTTGGTGGATGTAGACTTATCAGCTGCATGGATACTATTTGGAATGGGTATTTCTTATGACTGGCTTAAGGGTGCTCTGTCAATAGAAGAAAAACAAAAAGTAAAAGATAAAATTATATTACAGGGCAACAGAATGTATGACTACAAGATTGCTAACTCAACAAGCGGATGGTCCATACAGTACTGTCAAAATCACAATTGGATTAACTTAACAGGCTTGTCATGTGCAGGTTATGCACTTATAAATGATGGCTGCGGATTTGCTCAAGAATGGATAGATGATGCGAAGAAGAATTTTGAGACAGTTTATGACCTTCTTCCTGATGATGGTAGTGACTATGAAGGAGTTGTCTATTGGCGTTATGGGGCAATGTGGCTGTTTGTGTATGCTCATTTGCTAAAAGAGCGTGAAGGAATTGATTACTTTAGAACATGCAAATTTTTAGAGAATACTTTCTTCTATAGGCTTTACCAATGCACTGGTAGCTTGGAAGAGCAGATGAATTTTGGAGATTGTCATGACACTAGAAGTGGACACTCAACTGCCATCTATTACAAAGTGGCATCTGAATACAACAATCCGTACGCTCAAAAGATGGGTAATTTAGTTAGAGATGAATTTTTAATGAGGGAAGCTACACTTTCCAAAGTAAAGCCAGGTATACTTCCTGAATGTTTCTTTGAAGCTCTATTTTATGATAATAAAGTTGAAGAAAAAGACTTTTCTAATTTACCAACAACAAGATACTTTGATGATCTAGGATTATATTCCTATCGTTCATCATGGAGTGAAGATGCAGTTTGCTTCTCGTTTAAATGCTCTTACCCAGGTGGCAAAATACAGTGGAACAAGCTTTGGGATATGAAAGAAACTACAGAAATAAATAGCTTTGGTTTATCTCACCAACATCCTGACAATAACTCGTTTTTGTTAACTATGGGCGATACATATTTTGCAATAGATGATGGATATAACAGAAATGTTATGGCTGAGGATCACAATATAGTCTTAGTAGATTCATTAGGATATGAAGATGAGGGTAATAACAACATTTGGCGAAATTACTCAAAAGATATGATAGGTCAAGTTGAGAAATATGAGGATACTGATGACTACACATATGTAGTAGGTGAGTCAGCAAAGACATATAAAAAAGAGCTTAAACTCAATGCTTTTAGAAGGCATTTAATAAATACAAAAAAACCTTATTTCATTATGGTTGATGAGCTTTCAAGTGAAATTGAACATAAATACACTTGGGTTTTAAACAGTAGTATTCACCCAAAGTTCAAGGATACTTTAAGTTACAAGATAGATAATAAAGAGCTAGATTTATATCACTATTCCAATATGGAGACAGAGATAGATTTTAACAAAAAGACTATACGTGCAGTTATGACTACACAAGAACCTGATAAATTTACAGAGACTGATTTAATGGGTTTACATATATCAAATAAAGTAAAAGCAAAAGATACATCATTTGTTAGTGTACTTATGCCAAGGTGTGAAGAGAACAAAGGAATTAAAATTAGTAAAATCGAAGTTATTGGTGGTTACGGCGTAAAAATAGAGGGTAGAAATACATCAGAGGTAATTATTTATTCAAAGGACAATGGATTTATCTATGATGAAAAAGAGTACAGGATGAAACTAGCAATTATAAAACTGAAAGGTGGAGTAGTATCTGAGGTGTTTAGTTTATGACAATTGGCAAATACAAACAAGTAGATATAATCATGCTTACTCTTTTGGCAATAGCATGTGAACTATTAGGATATTTTGCTCATCTTAAATTCCCAGATGCAGGATTCTATCTAAGTTTTTCCATAGTGCTTTGCATCGTAGGGATGCTTCGCTGGGGATATAGTGCATTTATTATTTACCCTATTGCAGGGTTAGCATTAGTTTTTACTGCACAGCCTAGTGAAATATTTGACAAGATACTTTTGTTCCCAGTGGCAAACAGCTTTATTGTATTAAGTGCTGTAATGTTTAAGTTTGTAAGCAGGGAGACGGTGAAGGATAGCGGGACGAAAACGTTAATATTTGTCTTGGCTGCATATGCTTCAGTGGCAATTGGTAAAGGGTTTGCAATGCTGATTTTAGCAGGTGGATTATTTAACGGAATGGCAATATATGTACTAGCAGATTTGTTTAATATCGTTATGGTATCACTAGTATTACTGTTTTTAAGAAAAAGAGATGGATTGCTATCGGATATGGAAACTTATTTTGAAGAAGAAAAAGAGGAGAATGGTGCTGTATGAAAATGAAAAGAAGCAACAAGCTTTTCAATGGACTAAAAACTATAAAACATGATTGGCGATTATATACGCTGATAATCCCTATAGTTTTGTGGTATTTGATGTGGCAGTATAAGCCAATGGCAGGATTGTTGATAGCTTTTAAAAATTATCAGCCAAATCTAGGAGTTATGGGTAGTAACTGGGTAGGATTCAGCAACTTCCAGTCACTTATTAGTGGTGTGTACTCAGCTCAGTTTTGGAGAGCTTTTAGGAATACGTTTCTAATAAGTATATATGGTATGATTTTTGGCTTCCCTATTCCAATAATATTGGCAATATTCTTTAGTGAGATGTCCAATAAAGTGTACAGAAATGTTACTCAAACTTTTACATATCTTCCTCACTTCTTATCTGAGGTTACTATAACTGGACTAGTGCTAACACTCCTTTACAAAGGTGAAGTTAACACAGGGGTAATTGCTAATTTCCTATACTCCATCAAGCTGATTCCTGAAGGAGCAAAGATAATACAGGATGCATCCTTCTTTCGACCGCTCTATATTATAACGGGGATATGGAAAGAAGCAGGATATAGCTCTATTGTTTACTTTGCAGCTATTATGGGAATATCACCTGTTCTATATGAAGCACTTAAAGTATCTGGAGGAAACAAGCTTCAAGAGATAAGATACGTCACCTTCCCAGGAATGGCACCTACCTTGATAATTATGATTATATTAAGAGTTGGTCGGATGCTTTCTGTTGGATACGAAAGAATAATTCTACTTTACAATGAAAACACGTATGTGACGGCGGATGTTATCCAAAGTTTTGTGTATAGAGTTGGTCTAGAAGCTGGTAATCAGGCGATAGGCTCGGCAGCTGGTATGTTTAATGCTTTAATAGGATTTGCCCTTGTTATGGGTGCTAACTTTATAAGCAGGCAAGTGTCAGAGACGTCATTATGGTAAGTGAAAGAATGTTTAAAGTGAGAACGAGGGAGTAAAGAATGGAAAGATTAAGCAGAAATGAAATCATATTTAAGATAATAGCCTATTTTATCGGTGGAGCATTTGCCATTATGGCACTATATCCTTTAGTGTATGCGTTTTCTGCATCAATCAGCGGTAAAGTTGCTTATGAAACTGGAAAAGTGGTGTTGTTACCCAAAAACATCAACTTCCAAGTATATGCTCGTATATATAACGATAAAGGATTCTGGATTTCATACATAAACACTCTTTTCTATACAGTGTTTGGAACAGTCTGGAGCATGTTTGTGTCCATAACTGGTGCATATGCACTTACAAAAAAAAGGATGCTGTTTAGAAACCAAGTAAACCTACTTATTGTTTTTACAATGTGGTTTACAGCGGGAATGATTCCATTGTACTTAAACTATGTAAACATGGGTGTTAACAATAGATGGGGAATTATATTCTCCTTCGGAGTACAAGCATACAATGTAATTCTTTTAAGGAACTATTTCAGTGGTATACCAAAAGAAATTAACGAAGCTGCTATTGTGGATGGAGCAAATGAGTATCAACTGCTGTATAAGATATACATGCCAATGTCCAAAGCTGCAATAGCTACAGTTACTCTGTTCTATGCAACTAGTAGATGGAACGGATACTTCTGGTCAAGACTATTGCTTCGTGAGCCAACACAACAACCATTACAGGTATATATGAGGATATTGGTTGAGAACTATCAATGGATGATAGATGACTGGGGAGACTTCCTACCCTTTGCAGCAGACTCCTACATTTATGCTATATTGGTTTGCTCAATAATACCTGTGTTAGTTATCTACCCATACATACAAAGATACTTTGCAAAAGGTGTTAACATGGGTGGTGTTAAGGGATAATCGTATATTCATAGCAACTGCTATTTATATAACTTAATTAAGGAGGAAATGACATGAAGAGACTATTAGTACTATTACTCGTACTATCATTAATTTTGGGAATGGTAGCTTGTGTAAAGACTGAGCTTCCTGGAGAAGTAGAAGCAACTCCAGAAACACAAGAAGAAGCTGAACAAACAGAACCAGAAGTTTCGATTGAAGACTTGGAAAAAGCGGATTCAATCAAAATAAATTTCTGTATGGGTAATAACTCTAGAACCATGACTTATCAACAATCAGATCCAATGGAATTACCTGATGGCACAATCATTTCACAAGGTGATTTAAAAGCAACATGGCAACACATCCAAAGTGAAATTGGAATAGAGCTACTTGATATTGCTATTCAAGATCAAGACTCAGATGACATGATTGCTTTAGAATCTGCAACAGGTTTCGCAAACGCAGTTATCTTTGGTGGTGACTCAATTGCTCAAGATTTGATGAACTATGGTGCACAAGGAAACTTTGTTAACCTAAAAGATTACTTGGACTATATGCCAGATGTTAAAGCATATCTAGAAGCAAATGAAAATATTGCACAAGCAATAACAGCATATGATGGCGGAATATATCACTTGCCATACGCTGCTGAAATTGGCAACTATGCTCGTGGATTTGAAGGCAGAAATGACTGGATTACATCATTACTAGACAGTGAAGATGCACTAGAAGCTGAAACAAAGACTTTAGAAGTAGCTTACGAAGGATATTGGGATCGTAACTCAACTAATGTAATTGATTTGCAAAATGAGGCAGCTGAAGGCGGAGTATTAACACAAGAAGTAGCACTAAGTGTATTAAAAGACTATATTGCAGATACATATCCAGACCTTGCTAAGCCATCCGATTTATATCTTGGCGCAGATGCATTCTATGATATGGATGAATTAGTTGCTTTATGGCGTGCTGTAGAGCTTTCACCAAATACACTTTCAAAAGTTACAACTGGTAGCGTAGTAGAAGGCACAGAAATATCTCCATTCTTCTTACGTAAATCAAAACAACGTGAAGACCTATTTCGTTTAATGACATACTTTGATGGATTAAGAGTTCACGCTGGTGATTCATATGACCAAAAACTATATGTTGATAACGATGGTGAAATGCATTTTTCATATGCAGATGAAAACTTCCTAGAAACAGTAAACTATCTAGAACAATGGTTCTCTGAAGGCTTAATACATACTGAATTTTCAGATGAAAGCATAAAAGATAACTTCAGAAAAGCAATGATCTTCTCAGACACTGCTGAAGGACAAAAACAATTTGGATTTATGACATTTGACTGGTTTGCTTCAACAACAGCAGGCAGTGACAAGATAGTTGGTTTGCTACCTCCTGTTACAACAGTTTCAGAAGCTGGCATAACAGACTTTATCCACTATGTTGAAAATGCAAGAGCTATTAAGCCAGGCGGCTGGTCAATATCATTAGCAGCTAGTGAAGAGGAAATAAATTCAGCATTAGTATTATTTAACTACTTCTATACAGAAGAAGGAAACAACGTACAAAACTATTCAATTCCTGAAGGCAGAGTTGAAGGTGAAGTATTTACTGGACCAGATGGAACTGAATATCCTAAGTTCAATCAATGGATTTTTGACGCAGCTAATGAGTACAAAAATGGTGATATTTCTGGATTCTTGCGTGACTTCATGGGTTCACAACTAGCAATTGGTTACCAAAAGGAAATTGGTTTTGAACTACAATATACATCTCAAAGTGGATTCGATGTATGGGAGCTATATACAAATGCTGACGTATTGACAATGTCATATGATGCTGAAGTAGATTATCTAAGAATGATGCCTCCTGTAATTTCATTGAGCGAACAAGAAGCATCTAAGGTTCAAGCTATACCAGTAAATGATGATCAAGTTGATGAAATATTCAAGTTTATAACAGGTGCAGAAACTGCTTTAGGAAGCACAGATGATATTTTTGAACTTTATCAATCTGTTGGAATAGAAGAGTATATAGATATATACGAAAAAGGCTACAACAGAATGATAGGTAAATAGTAAATAATAAGTACTATGTAAGTTAGTTATCACAACAATATATCCTGCTTGCTCACATTAAGTGAGCAAGCGGAGATATAGTAAAAATGTAGGGAGGAAGTATGAAAGGGAAAGATTACAGCAAAAGTCTGCAAGTAATAGTATCATATTCTTTAATAGTTGTGTCAATAATTTCACTTGTTTTTGCTCTTGGCTTTATGACCAATTTTTATGAATTGTTCGTAAATGGAGACGAAATGATGTACGATTTTTTTAAGGATTTACAAATATTAAATAATGCTATATTCAATTCTGCTATAGTATGTGTAGCTATGTCATTAGGCTATATTGCATTTGATATAACCAAAAAGAGGGTTGGTATTTTTGGAAGTATATATGCAGTTGTAGTGGCAGTTGTTACATTTTTTAATACTCAAAATATAATAAGAGTTAATAATTATTTTGCTGTTACATATAAAGGTATGGATTTTTCTATACTAGAAGAGTATACAAAATCTATGTTTCCTTTTACATTTGCCAAAACAGTTTTCATTGCAATGACGGCATTAGCTGTAGTTGTTGCTATCATAACATTTCTTAACATCAATATCTCATCAAAAGAGGAGAGTGAAGTAAATGGCTATTAATCAAAGAAGACTTTATGAAAAAAATAAAATTGGCTATGTACTTGTACTGTTTCATATTGTTCTTAATGTATTTTATTCAATCAACACAATTAAGCATATGGATACAAGTTATGATGTCGGAATATTTATTATGATAACCATTATGCTTTTGTTAGTAGGTTTTCTGACTGCTGTAAAGGTACAGAATTATTCCATGGTTTGGAGCATGGTAGCTATTATTATTGGATTATTCCAGTTTTCAAGGTTGCTCTTTACAGATAATCCTGTTGATGGAATGTTTGGATCAGTGTTAATTATTGCTCTTGTCTTATCCGGAATATTTTGTGTATTAGGCGGGTTGGTATCTATTAAAAATACCCAAGTAAGAAGAAAATGCGTAAAAGAGTATAACAGAAAAAACGACTACGGCATTAAATAGGAGAAATCAGCATGTCTAACTTAATGTTAAAGAATGTAAACAAAATATACGAAAGTGGAATCCACGCAGTTAAGGATTTCAGTATGGATATCAAAGATGGTGAATTCATTGTGCTGGTTGGTCCATCTGGCTGTGGGAAGTCTACAATGCTTAGAATGATTGCAGGTTTAGAAACCATATCAAGTGGAGATATGATCTTAGGTGGAACAGTAATTAATGACTTTGCTCCAGCTGATATTAATGCATCAATGGTGTTCCAAAACTATGCTTTATTCGGCCACTTATCCGTATATGACAACATGGGAATAACTTTGGAAATTCAACATGAAAATAGAGATGAAATATATTCAAAAGTTATGAAAGCAGCTAACGTTGTTGACTTGAAAAGGGAACTAAATAGAAAGCCAAATCAACTTTCGGGTGGACAAAGACAACGTGTTGCATTGGGAAGATCGATAGTTAGAGATCCTGAACTTTTCTTAATGGATGAACCTTTGTCAAATCTTGATGCGAAACTAAGAGCACAAACTAGAAAAGAGATAGTAACCTTAAACAGAAAGCTAAAGACTACTTTTATCTATGTTACACATGATCAAGTGGAAGCTATGACAATGGCTGACAGGATAGTTGTAATGAACAATGGATACATACAGCAAGTAGGAACACCAAGCGAACTGTATGACAACCCTGCAAATGTATTCGTAGGTGGATTTATCGGTACACCTGCAATGAACTTTCTTTATGGTTCTATATCTCAAGATAAATTTGTTAATGAAGACTTTAGTATAACTTTGCCAAAAGAAAAGCTAAGAGAGCTAAAAGATGCAAAAGTAAATAATGTGATAATGGGAATACGACCAGAAGCTTTTGCAGTGAGTAATCCAGGTGAAAATGTAATAAATGCAAAAGTAGATATTGTTGAATACCTTGGATGTGAATATGTAATAACTTTTGGTGTTGATAGTGAAAGATACTATACTGCAAAAGTAGAAGCTAACAGTATAAAAGGAGAAGTACATAAGAATCTATCACTTTCAATTAATGTGGATAAAACATACTTTTTTGATACTACTAGTGAATTAAGGATAGTGTAGGAGCTAATTATGAAAGAAAGAATATTTAAAATATCAAAATTTGTAATTGCAGCAATTGCGATTTTACAACTTGCAATATCCCAAGTACATATAAAAGTAATTACTAAGGTATTTGCATCGGATATTGGTTTCTATCTGTTTCTGTTTATATTGTTTGGGTTGGTTATGGCATTTAACTTATCATCTTTAAAGAGAGATTCTAAAATGCCACGGTACTTGATGATGACTATTGCGGCAATAGGGACTGGACTAGTTTATATAATTATGCTTTTTGCAGATATTGCTACAGGTCAATATCTTACATTTGATGTTGCGTTGCTCTCCATAGTGGTTTCTATTGCCGCAATAGCTATTTACTTTGTGGGCACAGCAGTAATTTTATTGACAAAAGAATGGCGTGGTAATGAAGATGGAAAAACAGAATAAAAAAAATCCTACAAAAAAAGCAAAGCTGTATGTCTTTTTAATAAGGTGGTGGTGTGCTGGAGCAGTATTCTTTTTTATAGGCTGGGGCACTACAGCAGGGAGTCGTACTTCGATTTTGGATTTAGTAGTATTGCTTGCAATAGTGATGGGGCTTTTTAACTCATTTATAGTAAATCCTGCGATTAAGATGCTATTTAATATTGGAAAGCAAAAAGAATACAAAGATATGACTGTTGCTAAGCGAGTGATGATGAGACTGAAAGATGTGGGTGTTGCTCTTGTTACCATAGCATTGATTTCATGGATTTATGATACGGTAAATGTAGTTGCAATACAGCTATTTAATCTATCCAACCAAGCTGTGTTTTTACCTACTGAGCCTTTATTGTTTGGATTGTTTTACGCATTAATAATGACTTTAGGCGGATATGTAATACCTAAAATATTAACAAGAATGAAAGTTAAGAAAAGTTGAAGTATATAGACGAGAGTTGTTTAATTGGCCATATAAATAACAATACTATTAGTAAGAAGTTTATTAGTACCATCAAAGAAGAAGTGGATATATTCTTTAATAGTTTTAATGATGATGCAACCAAAGTATCAAGATGGGCACATCACTACTTCTGTAAAGATGATGGTGGATTATTAATATTTGATATTAAAAAACCTACAAAACACGTGTGTTCTATATGTGGTAGGTCATACGAAGGCAATAAACTACTAGATGGCGTATGGCACACAATGTATAGAAATCTTGCAGCTACTAATGCATGGAAGTCAGCGGTTGTATATAAATATAATGGTGATAAAAAGTATTTAGAGAATGTTGTTAGATTAGCTAGCTTTTATGCTGATAATTATATGTCTTTTAAGCTTCATAACAAAGAAGCATTAGAATTTGATTCAATAGATGATGCCAAGTGGGGTTCATCTAGAATAATGCCTCAAGCTCTAAACGAGGCAATATTTATAATACGTTTAGTAAATGCATTAGAGATTATAAAAGGCGATTTAACAGATGAGTATATTGCTAGGCTAGAGGATAATCTATTTAAAGTAATGTTTGAAGAGATGAAACCTCAAATTGATCAAGTACACAATATAAGGTGCTGGCTAAATAGTGCAATTGGTATTATGGGGCTATTTTCCAATTATACTGAAATGGTTAACTTTGCCTTTAATAATCCATATAACATAAAAAAACAGCTGCTAGAAGGTGTTACAGAAGACGGCTTTTGGTACGAGGGATCCATACATTATAATTTCTTCTTACTGGAAGGCATAGTTAACTTATTGTTATTTTGCAAAATATATGGTTATGAGTTTTCTATTGGTGAGAGCATTGTAGAAAACATGCTGATAAAAGCGTATAACTATGCCTTTGATAATCATAGATTGCCAAACCCTAATGATGGATGGCCTAATGTTAACTTAAAGACCTACTCATACATATATGCCGTAGCAGCAAGGATATACGGCAATGAAAGCCTAATAGCTGATATATTAGCAAACATTGTAAAGATGGATGGAGAGAGAGCAACTATACCTCTTTCAAAGCCTTATTACTATAACAATGATATATCCCTAGAAGAGTTCTTGTTTGCTCAAGGTATAAGGCAAAGAGATATAAGTGTAGATAGAGTAAAATCGTATAATTTTGGCACTTCATACTGTGGACTTATAAAAAGTAAAAATGTAAATATATTTATTAAATATGGACACAATGGGCCTAGCCATGCTCATCCTGACAAGATGAACATTGAGGTAATGCTTAAAGGTAAAAGTTTAAGCAGAGACTTATCTAATTCAGGTTATGGGAATCCGTTTTGCAATCAATGGCATAGACAGAGTGCATCACACAATACTGTTGTTGCAGATGGTAAGAGCCATAGTAATATTTCAGATGGCGGAATATGTCATGTATATGATAATGCATTTATTGATGCTGAATGCAAGGAAGTTTACAAAGGGATAAACTATAGAAGAAATATTAAAATTGTCGAAAATGGATTTAAAGACGAATTTAGAGCATCATCAAAAGATGAACATATATATGACTATCTGTTTCATGTAGAAGGCAAACTATTAAGTGATATAGAAATGAAGAGAGTTGACTTAGGTTTTACTGACAATGGGTATGAACATATTAAAGATGTAAAACAAGTAGATGTATCAGGTGATATGATACATCTGAGCTGGGATATAAAAGGAGTACTAGTAAAGTGCAATATTAACTTGAGGGGTAAGCAACTTTATATTGGGAAGTCTCCTGATAACCCTGTTGATAGTGATAGATACACAATAATTGTAAGAGAAGTAAATAGCAAAGCAGTATTTAATCTGCAATGG
>Ga0070729_10005683_pt1 | contig 12719 bp, 10 predicted proteins | sample tdDd472_FD_66725 | JGI IMG/M metagenome (GOLD analysis project Ga0070729, IMG submission 66725) | Marine sediment microbial communities from the Atlantic coast under amendment with organic carbon and nitrate - tdDd47.2 | ecosystem: Environmental > Aquatic > Marine > Coastal > Sediment | place...
GCGTCCTGGGCGCCCGCGTCATAGAGCAATCCGACCCACAGGGCCGGCAAGGCGCAGATCCGCGCCCAGGGCCCGCCGTCGGCGCCGCGCATCTCCAGGAAATGCTTGAGCCGCACCTCGGGGAAGATCGTCGTCATATGGTCGATGAAGTCGCCCAGCCGGGCGCGCTCTCCGGGCAGGGCCGGCAGCCGTCCGGCCATGAAGTCGCGGAAGGACTGGCCGGCGGCGTCGATATAGCGGCCGTCGCGATAGACGAAGTACATCGGCACGTCGAGGGCGTAATCGACATAGCGCTCGAACCCCATCCCATCCTCGAAGACGAAGGGCAGCATGCCCGTCCGGTCCGGGTCGGTGTCGGTCCAAAGATGGCTGCGATAGCTGAGCCAACCGTTGGGCCGACCCTCGGTGAAGGGCGAATTGGCGAACAACGCCGTCGCCACCGGCTGCAGGGCGAGGCCGATCCGCAGCTTCGTCACCATGTCGGATTCCGAGGCGAAGTCCAGATTGACCTGGATGGTGCAGCTTCGCAGCATCATGTCCAGGCCCAGATCGCCGCGGGTCGGCATGTAGGCGCGCATGATCCCGTAGCGGCCCTTCGGCATCCAGGGGATGTCGGCGCGCCGCTCGGTCGGATGAAAGCCCAGCCCGAGCATGCCGACGCCAAGCCTGTCGCCCACTTCCTTGACCTGGGCCAGATGGGTGTTCACCTCGTCGCAGGTCTGGTGGATCGTTTGCAGCGGCGCGCCCGACAGCTCCAACTGGCCGCCCGGTTCCAACGTCACCGACGCGCCGTCCTGGGTCAGGGCGATGATATTGTCGCCTTCCCGGACCGGCGCCCAGCCATAGGCTTGCAGGCCTTCGAGAAGGGCGCGAATGCCCGCCGGCCCGTCATAGGGCAGCGGCTTGCGGTCGGCCAGGCGGAAGGCGAATTTTTCGTGCTCGGTGCCGATCCGCCAGTCGGCGACCGGCTTGCAGCCGGCCTCCAGATACTGGACGAGGTCGGCCTTGCTTTCGATCTCCGAGCCGGTGGCGGAAGGCGATGTGGTCATCCGGTGCGTTCTGGTCTGGCGCCGATCGGGGTCGGTGCGATGGAGTCAACGTGGTCGGATCGGCGCGCCGGGCCCTACCCGGCGCGCGGCGCGCGGTCCCCGTCGCCGAGCACCGCTTGCCAGCATGCCACCGCCGCCAGTGCCGCCGTGTCGGCGCGCAACAGGCGCGGCCCCAGCCCGGCGCGGATAACAAAGGGGAGTTTACCAAGCCCGTCAAGCTCGGATGGCGCGAACCCGCCCTCGGGGCCGACCAGCACCGCCCAGGGACCGGCGGGCCCTTCCACCGCCGCCCGGCTCAACGCCGCCTGGATCGGCGTTCCGCCGGTTTCGTCGCAGACCAGAAGGCGCCGCGCCGGCGGCCAATCGGCCAGGACGGCGTCCAGCGGCGCCGCGTCGAACAGGTCGGGCAGGTCCAGCCGCGCGCATTGCTCCGCCGCCTCGACGATGTTGGCGCGCAGCCGCTCGGCCTTCACCCGGTCGGGCTGGGTCCGGGCGGTGAAGACCGGCCACAGGGCCGAAACGCCGAGCTCGGTCGCCTTGGCCACCAGATAGTCGAGCCGCAGCCGCTTGACCGGCGCGAACAGCAGCCACAGATCCGGTCCCGCCACCGGCGCACGCCGCAGCGCCTCGACCGCCAAACTGCCCGCCTTGCGGTCGAGGGTCTCGATCCTTGCCGCCCATTCCCCGTCGCGGCCGTTGAAGGCGGCGACCGGGTCGCCCGGCCGGCGCCGCATGACGTTGCGCAGGTAGTGGACCTGTCCCGCGTCCAGCGCCACCGTCTCGCCGGCGCCCAGCGATGCCGGCATGTACAGGCGGATCGGATCGGCCTCGGCCATCGTCCTTGTCCCGAATTTCTCGCGCGGGCCTTGAGCGCGGCCCGTCCCGCCCGCAAGATAGCGCCCATGACCGAACAAGCGAAATCCTCGACCGACGATCCCGCCAGCGATATGCCGCGCGGCCATTGGCTGGACCGTTCATTGCCGCGCCGGCTGCGCCCCTATGCCCGCCTCGCCCGGCTCGACCGGCCGATCGGCACCTGGCTTTTGCTGTTTCCCTGCTGGTGGAGCCTGGCGCTGGCCGCCGAGGGCTGGCCCGACTGGCGCCTCGCCGCCCTGTTCGCCGTCGGCGCGCTGGTGATGCGCGGCGCCGGCTGCACCTACAACGATATCGTCGACCGGAATCTGGATGCCGGCGTCGCCCGCACCCGCACCCGCCCGATCCCGGCCGGCGAGGTCGGCGTCCTCGGCGCCACGGCCTTTCTGGGCCTGCAATTGCTGATCGGCCTCGGCATTCTGTCGATGCTCAATCCCTTCGCCATCGCCCTCGGCGCCGCGTCGCTGCTGCTGGTTCTCGCCTATCCCTTCATGAAGCGCATCACCTGGTGGCCGCAAGCCTGGCTGGGGCTGACCTTCAACTGGGGGGCGCTGCTCGGCTGGGCGGCGGCGCGCGGCGATCTGGACGGGCCGCCGCTGTTTCTCTACGCCGCCGGGTTCTTCTGGACCCTCGGCTACGACACCATCTACGCCCATCAGGACAAGGAGGACGACGCCCTGATCGGGGTGCGCTCGGCCGCCCGGCGCCTGGGCGACGCCAGCCGGCCCTGGCTGTTCGGCTTCTACGCCGCCGCCCTGGCCCTGATCGCCGCCGCCGGCGCCGCCGCCGGACTGGCCTGGCCCTTCTACGCCCTTCTCGTCCTCGCCGGCGCCCATCTCGCCTGGCAGGCGGCGGATGTCGATATCGACCGGCCCGAGGACTGCCTGGCCAAGTTCCGGTCGAATCGCTGGTTCGGTTGGCTGCCGCTCGCCGCCATCCTCGCCGGGCGGCTCGCCGGGTGAGCGCCGCCGCGCCCCGGCCGGCCGCCGACCCGGCCGCCTTCATCCGCGCCAACACCGACCCGATCGCGCCGCCGTTGGTGCCCGAGATGCGCCTGCATCTGGCGACCGAGACCCTGCCGATCTGGCGGCTGACCGAGGAAGAGCTGGCCGCCGAGGGGCTGCCGCCGCCCTTCTGGGCCTTCGCCTGGGCCGGCGGCCAGGCCCTGGCCCGCTATCTGCTGGACAATCCCGAGCTGGTCGCCGGGCGGCGGGTGCTGGACTTCGCCGCCGGGTCGGGGATCGTCGGCATCGCCGCCGCGAAGGCCGGCGCCGCCCATGTCCGCGCCAGCGAAATCGACGCCTTCGCCGTCGCCGCCGTCGCGGTCAACGCCGCCCTCAACGGGGTCGCTATCGCGGCGGCCGAGGAGGACATCGTCGGCCGGACCGACCTGGCCTGCGACCTCGTCCTCGCCGGCGACGTCTGTTACGAAAAACTGGCGGCCGAGCGGATCATCGCCTGGCTGCGCGGGCTGGCGGCGGCGGGCGCCACGGTGCTGATGGGCGATCCCAAGCGCAGCTATTTCCCCGGCGGCGGGCTGGAACGGCTGGCCGAGTACCGGGTGCCCGTCAGCCGCGAGCTGGAGGATATGGCGATCCGCCGCACCGCCGTTTGGCGGGTTCTGGCCTGACGGGCCCGACCGTCCCGCCCCGAAAAAGGAGGCGCCCCGATGCCGTTCTTCTACGACCTCGACAGACTGCCGCCGGGCGAGAACCCGGCCCGCGCCGCCGCCGGGCTGATCCGCCTGCGCGCCCAGCTCGACCGCGACATTCCCGCCAAGACCGTCACCGACCGGCTGCTGGTCGCGACCTGGAACATCCAGCGGCTGGGCGGCCTGGCGCGGTTGGCCGAAAGCGGCCTCTATATCGCCGAGATCCTGTCGCGCTTCGACCTGATCGCGATCCAAGAGGTCCGCGCCGATCTGACGGCGCTGGACGACTTGCGCGCCCTGCTCGGCCCCTGGTGGCGCTATGTCGTGACCGACGTTACCGCCGGCAAGGCAGGCAACGGCGAGCGTCTCGCCTACCTGTACGACACCCGCAAGCTGCGCTTCGGCGGCCTGGCGGGCGAGATCGTCCTGCCGCCGGTGACCGACGCGGCGGGCGAGACCCGCCCGGCGGCGCAGTTGGTGCGCACCCCCTTCCTCGCCGGCTTCAACAGCGGCTGGTTCGACTTCATGATCGCGACCGTCCATCTGCTGTACGGCAAGAACGCGGCCGGCCACCCGCCGCGGGTCGAGGAGGTCCGCCAGATCGCGTCCTTCCTGGCCGGGCGGACCAAGGAGCGGGGCGCCTGGTCGCGCAACCTGATCCTGCTCGGCGATTTCAACATCTACGAACCCGACGGCCCCGCCTTCGCCGCCCTGACGGCCGCCGGGTTCGTGATCGACGACGCCCTGACCGGCCTGCCGAAGACCAATATCGGCAAGAAGGCCCGCCATTACGACCAGATCGCCTTCCTGTTTCGGGATCGGCGCGGCCTGCGGCCGACCGCCGCCGGGGTTCTCGACTTCTACGATTCGGTCTATCGCGCCGACCAGCGCGGCGCCTACGCGCCCGAGATGGGGCCGGCGCTGACCCATACCCGCAAGGGCCGCGCCCGCACCGCCCGCGAGCAGAAAACCTATTACGAAAGCGGCTGGCGGGCGCGGCAGATGTCGGACCATCTGCTGATGTGGGTGGAGCTGCCGGTCGAGTTCGCCGACGCTTATCTGCAAGGCCGCGCGACGCCGGCCTAGGCGAGCTTCCGATAGGGCCAGGCGAAGGGCACCGCGTCGGCGGCGAGGACATCGACGGCCGCGGCGCGGAAACCCGGATCGGTCGCCAGCCGCTCGACGAAATCCTCGAAGGGCGTCTCCGGCGCGACCCGTTCGCGCAGCCAGGCCAGCATCTGCGGCACATCCCAAGCCGGCCAGCCGCGTCCGGCGCAGGCGATGGCGGCCAGCGCCGTCGCCGCCGCCGCGCCGGCGCGGGTCCGGGCATGGCCGCGCCGCCCGACATAGAGATGCACCGCGTCCTGCACCCGTCCGTCGTCCAGGACGAGTCGGATATCCTCGATCACGCCGAAATCGTAATTCGTCCCCAGCCCCTCGGTCGCATGCATGATCTCCAGCTGCCCGGCGTCCAGCCAGGTCACGGCGATCTCGACCTCGGCGCCCGGATGATGCTGCAGCATCGCCGGCGCCGCCCCGTAGCGGGTCACATGGGCCGAATAGACCACGTCGAAATCGGCGAGCCGCGCCCGTTGCACCGGGACCGTCGCCGCCGCGCCGGCGCCGAACTTGCGCCGCAACTGTTCCGGCGCCCGGTTCGACCCCACGGCCAGCACCGCGAGGCGTCCCTCGGTCGCCGACGCCTCGAAAGGACGGACCCGCCCCTCCGACAGGATATAGGAGCCCGCCGGCACGTCGTAGGGATAGCGAAGCGCCCGGCGGCGGCGATGTTGGGGCGTCGGCATGATGGCGGAGGGTACCATGACCGATCGGGCGTCCGCCGCCGCCTTTTCCTTGACCTCGCCAGGCCCGACCGGCAACCCTAGGCGCGGAGTTCCTGTCCCCGACGGCGGCGCCCATGCCCTACGATTCCCTGCGCGATTTCATCGCCCGGCTCGAACGCGACGGCCGGCTGGTCCGGGTCGCGGCGCCGGTGTCGCCGCATCTGGAGATGACCGAAATCCAGACCCGCCTGCTGGCCGAGGGCGGGCCGGCGGTGCTGTTCGAGAATGTGGTCGGGCCCGACGGCGCCCGGTTCGACATGCCGGTCCTGGTCAACCTGTTCGGCACCGTCGAGCGGGTCGCCTGGGGCATGGACCGCGAGCCCGGCGACATCCGCGCCCTGGGCGAGACGCTGGCCTTCCTCAAGCAGCCGGAGCCGCCCGGCGGCTGGCGCGAGGCGCTGGACATGCTGCCCCATCTGAAGACGGTCATGGCGATGAAGCCGAAATCGGTGCGCGCCGCCCCCTGCCAGGAGGTCGTGCTGGAGGGCGACGAGATCGACCTCGCCCGGCTGCCGATCCAGACCTGCTGGCCCGGCGAGCCGGCGCCGCTGATCACCTGGCCTCTGGTCGTGACCAAGGGGTCGGGGTCGGCCGGCAAGGCGGACGACGCCAATCTGGGCATCTATCGCATGCAGGTGCTGGGCCGGAACCAGACCCTGATGCGCTGGCTGAAGCATCGCGGCGGCGCCCAGCACCACGCCCGCTGGGCGAAGGAAAAGAGCGAGCCCCTGCCGGCGGCGGTCGTCATCGGCGCCGATCCGGGGACCATCCTGGCCGCCGTCACCCCGGTCCCGGACACCCTGTCCGAATATCAGTTCGCCGGCCTGCTGCGCGGCCGCAAGGTCGAGCTGGTCGATTGCAAGACGGTCCCCCTGCAGGTGCCGGCGACCGCCGAGATCGTGCTGGAAGGCCATGTGTCGCTGACCGACATGCGCGACGAAGGCCCCTATGGCGACCATACGGGCTATTACAACGCGGTCGAGCCCTTCCCGGTCTTCACGGTCGGCGCCATCACCATGCGCCGCGACCCGATCTATCTGTCGACCTTCACCGGGCGGCCGCCCGACGAACCCTCGGTTCTGGGCGAGGCGCTGAACGAGTTGTTCATCCCGCTGCTGACCCAGCAATTCCCCGAGATCGTCGATTTCTGGCTGCCGCCCGAGGGCTGCTCGTACCGCATCGCCGTGGTGTCGATGCGCAAGGCCTACGCCGGCCACGCAAAGCGGGTGATGATGGCGGTCTGGTCGTTCCTGCGCCAGTTCATCTACACCAAGATCGTGATCGTGGTGGACGACGACATCGACGCCCGCGACTGGAAGGACGTCATGTGGGCGGTCTCGACCCGGATGGACCCGGCCCGCGACATCACGGTGATCGAGAACACGCCCATCGACTATCTCGATTTCGCGTCGCCCGACTCGGGCCTCGGCGGCAAGCTGGGGCTGGACGCCACCACCAAGCTGCCGCCCGAGACCAAGCGCGACTGGGGGCGGCTGATCCGCATGGACGACGACACCGTCGAGGCGGTGACCCGCAAATGGGCCGATTACGGCCTGCCCGGGTCCGGCAAGCCGATCTGGAAGTAGCAGCGGGCCGCCGGATCGGCTATATTTAATCACTTGATTAAATATCTCTCGCGGCCAATCGGAAAGGGGGACTCCGATGTCTGAACTGTTCGTGCCGGTGACGGCGATCTATGTCGGGATCAACGCGATCGTCCTGATGGCGCTGGGCGCCATGGTGACCGCGCGGCGCGCCAAGCTGAAGATCGACTATGGCGACGGCGGCAACGAGCTTCTGATCAAGGCGATCCGCGCCCATGGCAACGCCGCCGAATACGTCCCGACGGCGCTGATCCTTCTCGCGGTCCTGGAACTGCTGGTCGCGCCGCTGTGGCTCTTGCACGCCCTCGGCATCGCGCTGACCGTCGGCCGCCTGGCCCACGCCCAGGGCATGTACCAGTCCCTCGGCGTGTCGCCGGGACGGTTCGTGGGCGCGACCCTGACCTGGCTGGTCCTCCTCGTCGGCGGTCTCGCCTGCCTCTATATCGTCCTGATCTGAGCGATCGGGCGGCGCGCCCCTTTGCAGGGGCCGCCGGGCGGCCTATATGGGGGGCGCGCTTTCGCAACGGAGCCCCCATGGCCGCCGACACCGACCTCGACTTTCTCGCCGACCTGATCGCCGCCGCCCGCCGCGCCGGGGCCGACGCCGCCGACGCGGTCCTGCTGAACCAGATATCGATGTCGGCCTCGGTCCGGCTGGGCGAGACCGAGGGCGTCGAGCGCGCCGAAAGCGGCGATCTGGGCCTGCGGGTCCTGGTCGGCAAGCGCCAGGCGGTGGCATCGTCCAGCGACCGATCGCCCAGGGCGCTGGACGAGCTGGTCGAGCGCGCCGTCGCCATGGCCAAGGCGGCGCCGGAGGACCCCTATTGCGGCCTCGCCGCGCCCGAGGCGCTGACCAACCGGGTTCCCGATCTCGATATCTGCGATCCGATCGAGCCCGCGCCCGACCTTCTGACGACCCGCGCCCAGGAGGCCGAGGACGCCGCCCGCGCCGTCGCCGGCGTAACCAATTCCGAGGGCGCCGAGGCCGGCTGGAGCCGCACGACCGTCGCCCTCGCCGCCAGCAACGGCTTCGCCGGCGCCTACGCGGTCTCGCGCCACATGCTCAGCGTCTCGGTCCTCGCCGGCGAGGGCACGGCCATGGAGCGGGACTACGACTATGCCGTCGCCGTCCATGGCGACGATCTGGACCCGCCGGACGCGCTGGGCCGGGCCGCCGGCGAACGGGCGGTGCGACGACTGAACCCGCGCAAAGCGAAAAGCGCGCGCCTGCCGGTCGTCTACGACCAGCGGGTCGCGGGCGGGCTGGTACGTCATCTGGCGGGCGCGATCAACGGCGCCGCCATCGCCCGGGGCACCAGCTTCCTGAAGGACCGGATGGGCGAGCGGATCTTCCCCAAGGCGATCACCATCCGGGACGATCCCCTGCGCGCCCGCGGGCTGGCCTCGCACCCCTTCGACGGCGAAGGGATCGCCGGCGCGCCGCGCGCGGTGATCGACGAGGGCCTGCTGACAACCTGGTTCCTGGACCTCGGCACCGCCCGCCAGCTCGGCCTCGCCAGCACCGGCCACGCGGCGCGCGGCACGACGGCGCCGCCGTCGCCGGCCAGCAGCAATCTGTGGATGGAAGCGGGGCCGCTGACGCCCGAGGCGCTGATCGCCGAGATCGACGAGGGCCTGCTGGTCACCGAGCTGATCGGCATGGGGGTCAACGCCGTCACCGGCGATTACAGCCGCGGCGCCGCCGGATTCCGGATCGAAAAGGGCGAGATCGCCTATCCGGTCAGCGAGATCACCGTCGCCGGAAATCTGTCCGACATGTACGCCAACCTGACGGCGGCCAGCGATCTTCGCTTCCGCTACGGGACCGACGCGCCGACCCTGCGCGTCGACGGCATGACGATCGCCGGCCTGTAGCCCATGCGCGTTGGCCCGCCGGTCGCGGCCGTGCTATGGTCGCGGGATCGCAAAAGGCCCGCGAAAGGATGGCACAGGCCTTGACCGAACCGACCGCGGACCCGAGCCGCGAAGCCCCCGCCAAGACGACCTATCTCGTCCGCCGCCTGGCGTCGGAGAGCGTGCGCCCCCATCTGGGACGGCTGCTGCTGGCGGTCTTCTGCATGGGGATCGTGGCCGCGACGACGGCGGCCAACGCCTGGCTGCTGGAGCCGGTCCTCGACCAGATCTTCGTCGAGAAGAACGAGAGCCTCCTGTGGATCATGCCGGCGGCGGTGTTCGGCATCGCCCTGGTCAAGGGGCTGGCGACCTACGCCCAGGCGGTGCTGATGGCCTTCGTCGGCCAGCGCATCATCACCGACATGCAGGTGCGCATGTTCGGCCATCTGATGCGCGCCGACCTCGCCTTCTTCCACGGCACCAGCACCGGGCGGCTGATCTCGCGCTTCACCAACGACGTCACCATGCTGCGCGCGGCGGTCTCGACCGCCCTGACCGGGATCGCCAAGGACGCCCTGACCCTGGTCTTCCTGGTGGCGCTGATGTTCTACCAGCAATGGGACCTGGCCCTGATCGCCTTCGTCGCCTTTCCCGCCGCGGTCATCCCCATCGCCCGGATCGGCCAGCGGATCCGGGGCGTGTCGACCAACACGCAAGAGCAAATGGGCCATTTCACCACCCTTTTGGACGAGACCTTCCAGGGCGCGCGCCATGTCCGCGCCTACGGGATGGAAGACTACGAGACCGGCCGCGCCCGGCGCCTGGCCGAGAACGTCTTCCGCCTGATCATGAAGGCGACCCGGGTGCGCTCGATCTCGCATCCGGTGATGGAATCCCTGGGCGGGATCGCGGTGGCGATCATCATCCTCTATGGCGGCATCCAGGTGATCGGCGGGGCGACGACGCCGGGCACCTTCTTCTCCTTCATCGCCGCCCTGATCATGGCCTACCAGCCCTTGAAGAACCTGGCGAAGCTGAACGCCAACCTTCAGGAGGGCCTGGCCGCGGCCCAGCGCATCTTCGCCCTCCTCGACCTGGAACCGCAGATCCGCGACGCCGACGACGCGAAAGCTTTGAAGATCAAGGGCGGCGCCATCGCCTTCGCCGACGTCCATTTCGCCTACACCGACGACAAGCCGGCGCTGCATGGCGTCACCTTCGAGGTACCGGCCGGCAAGCGCGCCGCCCTGGTCGGACCGTCGGGCGCCGGCAAATCGACCATCCTGAACCTGATCCCGCGCTTCTACGACGCCGGCGGCGGATCGGTCGCGATCGACGGCCAGGACGTGCGCGACGTGACCTTGGCCAGCCTGCGCGGCGCCATCGGCCTGGTCAGCCAGGAGGTCACGCTGTTCGACGACACGGTGCGCGCCAATATCGCCTACGGCAAGGCCAACGCCACCGACGAGGAGATCTTCGCCGCCGCCCGCGCCGCCGCCGCCCACGACTTTATCCTGGACCTGCCCGAGGGCTACGACACGCCGGTCGGCGAGCATGGGATCAAGCTGTCGGGCGGCCAGCGCCAGCGCCTGGCCATCGCCCGCGCCATGCTGAAGGACGCGCCGATCCTGCTGCTGGACGAGGCGACCTCGGCCCTGGACACCGAATCCGAGCGTCAGGTCCAGGCGGCGCTGAACGATCTGATGCGGGGCCGCACGACCCTGGTCATCGCCCATCGCCTGTCCACGGTGATGAGCGCCGACATCATCTATGTGGTCGAGAATGGCCGGATCGTCGAATCCGGCGACCATGCGACCTTGCTCGAGGCCGGCGGGGTCTATGCGCGTCTCTACGCCCTGCAATTCGCCGATCAGGCCGAGGCCGACGCGCCGGCGCGCCGGGCCGGCGCCCCGGCGGAATCGAGCCGGGCCCACGCCTGACCCGGCGCCCGGTCCCGTGCGCCCCCTCCGCCGAATTGCCCGAAGCGACGCCCTGCGGTGGCTGGTCGGCCGGCTGGCCGCCGCCTATATCCGCGTCGTCCGCCTGACCGGCCGCTGGGAGGAAATCGGCCGCGAGGTGCCGCAATCCTTCTGGGCCGAGGGCAAGCCCTATATCGGCTGCTTCTGGCATGGCCGCATGCTGATGATGCCGCCCTTCGGCAATCCGGACGTGCCGTTCCGCATGTTGATCTCGCGCCATCCGGACGGCCAGCTCATCGCCCGGACCATCCGTCATTTCGGCATCGACAGCGTCGCCGGATCGTCGTCGAAGGGCGGGACCGAGGCCTTGCGCGAGATGGTGCGGGCCCTGAAGGACGGCGCCTGCGTCGGGATCACGCCGGACGGGCCGCGCGGGCCGCGCATGCGCGCCGCCGCCGGGATCGTCGCTCTCGCCCGCATGACCGGCCTGCCCATCCTGCCGGCGACCTTCTCGGCCTCGCGCCGCTGGCTGGCGCCGAACTGGGACCGGTTCCTGGTGCCCCTGCCCTTCTGCCGCGGCGTTTTCCATTGGGGCGCGCCGATCGCCGTGCCCAAGGACGCCGACGCCGAGACGCTGGAGAGGCTGCGGGTCGAGGTCGAGGACCGGCTGAACCAGATGACCCGCGACGCCGACCGCGCCTGCGGCGTCGCGCCCGTCGAGCCGGCGTCCCCCGCCGCGCCGGGTGCCGACCGCGAGATGCCGGCCGCATGATCGCCGGGCTCTATCGCTGTGCGTCCGATGCCGCGGGGCCGGTCATCGCGGCGATGCTGGACCGCCGCCGGGCCAAGGGCAAGGAAGACCCCGACCGCCTGGACGAGCGCCGGGGCATCGCCTCGGTTCCGCGTCCCGACGGGCCGCTGATCTGGATCCACGCCGCCAGCGTCGGCGAGGCGGTCTCGATGCTGTCGCTGGCCGACCGGCTGGCGGGGTTGCCGGGGCCGCGCCTGTTGATCACCACCGGCACCGTGACCTCGGCCCGGCTGCTCGCGGGTCGGATGCCGGCGGGGGCCATCCATCAATATGTGCCGGTCGACCGGATCGGCTGGGTCCGCCGCTTCCTGGACCATTGGCGCCCGGACCTGGCGCTGTGGGTGGAATCGGAACTCTGGCCCAACCTGGTGGGCGAAGCCCGACGCCGGCAAATCCCGATGGTGTTGCTCAACGCGCGGATGTCGGAACGCTCCTTCCGGCGCTGGCGCTGGGCGCCTGGCTTTGCGCGGAACCTGCTCGCCGGCTTCGCCCTATGCCTCGCCCAAAGCGAGACGGCGGCGGCGCGGCTGGCGGCGCTGGGCGCGGCCGACGTCCAAACGGTCGGCAATCTGAAGTACGCCGCCGACCCGCTGCCCGCCGATGCGGCGGAGACCGCCCGCCTGGACGCGGCCTTCGGCGAGAGGCCGCGCTGGCTGGCCGTCAGCACCCATGCCGGCGAGGAAGAGGCGGCGGCGGCGGCCCATCGCGCCCTCGCCCCGGGCCATCCCGGCCTGCTGACGATCATCGTGCCCCGCCATCCGGCGCGCGGCCCGGCGATCGCACGGGCGCTGCGCAAGGGCGGCGTCGCGGTCGCCTTGCGGTCGGCGGGCGAGCCCGTCGGCCCCGACACCGACATCTATCTGGCCGACGGGATGGGCGAGCTCGGCCTGTTCTTCCGCCTGGCCGAGATCGCCTTCGTCGGCGGCTCGCTCGTCCCCCATGGCGGCCACAACCCGATCGAGCCGGCGCGGCTCGGCTGCGCGGTCCTGTTCGGCCCCCATATGGGCAATTTCGCGTCCATCGCGGCGGCGTTCCTGGCCGCCGGCGCGGCGCGGCAAGTCGCCGATACGGCCGCCTTGGCCGAGACCGTCGGCGCGCTGCTGGCCGCGCCCGA
>Ga0070729_10005687_pt1 | contig 12716 bp, 7 predicted proteins | sample tdDd472_FD_66725 | JGI IMG/M metagenome (GOLD analysis project Ga0070729, IMG submission 66725) | Marine sediment microbial communities from the Atlantic coast under amendment with organic carbon and nitrate - tdDd47.2 | ecosystem: Environmental > Aquatic > Marine > Coastal > Sediment | place...
GAGGGTCTCCCGTTCGGATTTCGCCAACCTTCTCAGAACTCCGACGACGTCCTCGTCAGTCAGTTTCTTCGCATCCTGACGATCGAATTCGCCGAGAACGACGCGCAGCGCCTCCCTCCGTTCAACATCTTTCGCTTTGATCGCCTCCATCAGGTCGCTTTTGATTCGTTCCTGCGAGGTCATTTCCCCACCTCCCTCTACCTGAGACGTTGCTTCACGGCTGTCGACCCCGTCACCAGCGACCAGCATATATCGAGGTTCTGCTGAGGGGTACCAGGTTCGGCAACAGTGGACATGTAGGACATCGAGCATTGTCGCGCTTCTCTGTCTGCCTGCCGTGGCCGGCGCTGGAACCGAAGAAGAGGTCGTCAAGGTGACCTATGCCCAGTGGGCTGCGCAGATCGCGGGCGACTCCGATGGTGCGGCTGCGGTCATGGCCGATGACTACACCGAGTTCAACCCGAGCTACCCGACCCGCGTTGACGGCAAGGCCCTCAACACAAGACTCGCCGATGCCATGGACGAAGGCGGTGGAAGCATGCTCGCCGGCGAGATGGCCAATGCCAAGGTCCAGGTCTACGGTGATGTCGCGATCCTCACCTATAACTTTCTCGGGGTTAACAAGACCGCAGATGGCGAAACATCGACCAATCTCGCGAAGTCGACCCGCGTCTATGCGAAACAGGGCGGCAAGTGGAAGTTGGTTCACGCCAATTTCGCTCCGGTTGGCGCCGACGACTAGATCGAACGCTCCTGAGTCGGTGGGCGGATACAAAAATATCTCAATTAAAAGAAGATATGTGCTAAGGTGTCTGCCTTGTCGCCGGCCAACGGGGCCGGCTTCTGTATAGGCGGACGCACGGTCCACCACGATTTGCGAGACGAGCGCTCCATTGAACGGCAGTGCTCACGGAGATGGAAAAGATATGTCGAAGAAACTGTTTGTTGGAAGTTTGAGCTGGGGAACGAATGATGACGCGCTGCGGAATGCATTCGCCGTGCATGGCGAGATCAGTGAAGCGGTCGTGATCAGCGATCGTGACACCGGCCGTTCGCGCGGCTTCGGATTTGTGACCTTCGAGGATGACGATGCGGCCGACAAGGCCGTTGCAGCCCTCAACGGCACCGATCTCGATGGCCGTACCATCCGTGTTGACGTGGCCCAGGCCAAAGAGCGCAACCGCGGCGGCGGCGGCGGTGGCGGCTACGGCGGCGGCAGCGGCTGGTAAACCAAGCCTGACTACAACCAAGCCCCTCCTCGCGGAGGGGCTTTTTTTGGCTCAATAAGATACCGGTGGGGTCGGATCTCGCTGGATATGCCGAAACGCGTGGTCACAGTGTGACCCGCGGCACCATTGAGCCGTCGTCCTGCATTTCGAGAAGCTGTTCATTGGACTAGACTCGGATTGAGACTTCGGTCGAGCGGATGGTCACTGCTCCGCCTCGCCGTCGAAGGATTCAGTCATGAAGAGCTCACCTGCAACATGTGTCCGACTCGCCGTCTGGTTCGCCGCCCTGATCCTCGGGGTGCTGCAGCCGGTTTCGGCGATGGCCCAGGGCTGTTTCGACCATGTCCTGAACCTCGACTACACACCGGCGAACTGCAGCGCTCAGCCCGATATCGATCGGGTCTTCCGGCTCCAGGAGATCAGCTGGAAGGGTCACGACTATCTCTTTGTCGATGAGGGCAACGAGATCAAGATCTTCAACATCGACAACCCCCTGAATCCCACCGTGGTCGCGACTTCAGACTTCGATATCCCGAATCTCGGTGACTCCGACTACGATTTGGTCAATTTCTCGGTCTGCGACGACTGCCGTTTGGGCATCGCGAACTACAAAATCGCAACGGTCCTCTTCGATCTCGGGGCCGGTCCGACACCGGTGTTTGCCGATTCGTCCGCGAACTTCGAAGCTTCGCTCATCCTCGGTGGGTTCACCTTCGAGTATGGTGCCCAGCAATATCTCATCGCCTCGAGCCTCGGTCCCAATCCATGCAGCAACAACAAATCGGGTCTTTATGCCTTCAACGGGGTTGATGTGGCCGCCAACCCTCGGCTTCAGTGCCTCGACAACGGCGGGGCCGGTCTCGAGATCGCCAACGGCATCACTGTCACGGGTGGCGAATCAGATGTGGTCTATCTCTCCGAGCGCTTTGATCAGTTTCGGATCTACGAGATTCGAGTCAGCCCGACCTTCGCTCTCGACTATGTCGGAAACGGCGGGATCTCGAGGGCGAATATGTTCCGGGGCTATGGCGCTGCGGTCGATGAAGACGCCGGGCTTCTGGCCGTGGCCGATGGCGGGCGGCTATCGATTTACGACATCGGTTATGACGCGGGCAGCCCCGCCGGCCCGGTCCAACTGTCGAGCATGACCCTGTCGGCACAGCCGAACGCCAACGCGGTCGCCCTCGAGTACCCCGTCGTCCATGTATCGCAGCAATTCACGACGACCCCTCCCCTGAGCTTCAATATCTCGATTCCAACATTTCCCAGGTCTCTCGATCAGGCGTTTTGGAACCCGAGCCGGCCGTGGAACAATCTCGGTAGCTGTATGTGGAACAACCACGCGGTGTTCTCCCCTGATGGCGGGGCGCTCTATTTGTCCAGATACAGCGTGCTGCAGGTCATCGACACCGAATCATGTTTGATCCCGCAGGCAGATCTCAGCCTCGACCCTCAACCAGTGTTTCCCGGTGCTGCGGTCCTGCTCACCAATGCCTCCGGTTTCGGGGATCGATACGCCCAATGGATCACCGATGGTCCGGAACCCCACAACGACACCATCCTCGCCGGGAGCCTCTCGTTCACCGGCGGGACCGTGATCGGCTACACCGCGCCGAGAGACCTTGGCGCCTCTGATGAGCTCTGGGCTCACGCCGCGGTCGAGAGCGATCTCTATCCATACTCGCCGACTGGTCCACCTTCCCAGATCAAGAGCGTGCAGATTGCCGTCGATCGAACACCGGAGGCCTCCATCGGCTTTTCCCAGCAGGTTGCCGTGACAGGAGACACCATCAACCTGTTGGCCGATGCCGAGGGCCACCCTTCAGTGGCTGGGGGTGGTGATCCCTACGCTTGGACGGTCACCGATCCATCGGGGGGGCAGTCGTCCTACCTCGGGTCCCCCTCCGGCAGTGTCCTCCTTGCAGAAAGCGGTCAGTGGATCTTCGACCTCGATGTGCAATATGAGCACGAGGACCCGGGCCAGCCCGGGGTTCCATTCACTTCTTCGACCCGGCTCATCCGAGCCATCAGTTCGGTGTCGGCGGCGTTCGACGTCGCACCACCGACTCCGGTTCATTCCGAGAGCATGACCCTGGTCAGCACCTCGGCTGCGCAGGGTGGTTCCGCCCTCGACTTTGACTGGGATGTCATGACCTGGGGCGGCAATGTGGTCGACGAACTATCCCTCTGCGACGGCCCGGGGCCGGTCGATGACGAGTGCGTGATCCCGGCAGAGACCCTGACGCCGGGGATCTACGATCTTCGTCTCACGCTGACCAACACCAACAACGGTGATGATGACATTGTGGTGCTGCGGGATCTCGAGGTACTTGACGGCCATCCCGAACTCGACTTCGCCTGGAATCCCATCAACCCCGAGATCGGCCAGTGGGTCGCCTTTCAGGTCACCGGCATCGGAGCTGCCGGTATCGACCGGGCGGTCTGGTCCTTTGGTGGTCCGGGATGCGATGGGAGCACGACCTACACCTGCACCGAACCGAGCTATCCGGGTTGCGATCGAGCGGCATTCGCCTACTCAAGTGGCGGCGCCAAGACCGTTCGCGTCACGGTCACGACCTCGAGCGGCATCGAACTGCCTGAGGTCCAGCAAACCCTGACACTTGAGGGCACCGGAAGCTGCGGAGGCTCGACCTGCACCTACGCCGTCAACCCGAGTTCAAAGAGCCTCACGAGCGCCGGCGGTTTCGCCATGGTCGAGGTCGACACCCAGCCGGGATGTGAGTGGATCGTTTCGGAAGACTCGAGCTGGATTTCGATTTCCTCGGGATCGGGCGGAACCGGGCCGGGGACCTTCAACTACCAGGTAGCGCTCAACCACGGAGCGCCGCGATCGACCCACCTCGGCGTGGTGGGAGAAACCCATTTGGTGCTTCAGGACTCGGGGAACGACTGCTCGGTCTTCATCGAACCGGTGACCGGTTCGTACCCGTGGCAGGGCGGCGGCGGGACGATCGCCATCGGCACCACTTCAGGTTGTTCGTGGACGGCCTCGAGCCCCGATGAGTGGATCACCCTCACCTCGCCGGTTTCAGGGGCCGGGTACGGAGAGGTGACCTACACCATCGCCGAGAACAACGGCGATGCGAGATCCGGATCTGTACTCATCGGAAACCGGATCCACACCGTGAGCCAGAATTTTGCGGGTCCCTGCTCAGAGGGAACCGTCTCCGATGACGGATCGGTGGAAAACGGCTACGGCTGGGGGACCGGATACATTTTTGTGCAGGAGTTCACACCGGATGAATACCCGTTTGTCTACTCCGATGTCTGCGCCGGGTTCACCAGGTCCGAGGGCGACTCAACCCTCATCTTCCACGTTCTCGTCTTTGACGACAATGGACCCGGAAACGGCCCCGGAAGCTTGCTCAGTGCGACCGCTGCGGTCATAGACGACGTCGAGGAGTGGCTTGATCACACCATGACATCTGTTGACATCGTCGATCAAGGGGTGGTGATCGATGGAGGATCGGTCTTCATCGGCGTCGGCTGGAACGAGAGCACCGAGCCCGGCTTCCACATTGCGGTCGATGAATCGCCCGCCACCCCCGGCCGCAACGGATACTTGAGCGCCGATGGTGCTTCGTGGCAACCGATCTCGAACGCGTTTCCGAGCTACCGTTCGCTCTTTGTCAGGGCTCGAGGCCTCTCGCCTGTGAATGGCGAATGGCAACAGGTGGTCGGGTCGATCTACGGCGGAGGGAGCGGATTCGGCGACAGTTTCAACCTCGCGGCCGCATCCATGGCGATGTTTGACGGCGCGCTTTTCGTGGGCACTGAAAATCCTTTCGGGGGGGAAGTCAACTACTCCGTGGACGGTCAGACGTGGTATCTCGGCAACAACCCCGGTTTCAACGTGCCGACCAATGACGCGATCACCAGCCTCGTGCCGTTTGATGGTCATCTCTATGCCGCGACCCGGAACCGCTCGCTTGGAACCCAGGTATGGCGTACGGGCACTCCGCTGGCATGGGCCGGCGTCGAAGAAAACGGTTTCGGCGACCCCGGCAACACTTCGACGCCGAGCGGGGCGGTTTTTGGCGGGGAGATGTATCTCGGGACCGACAACCCGACCGGGTGCGAAATTTGGCATTCCCCCGACGGTGGGGGATGGGCACAGGTCAACAGCGACGGATTTGGTGATGCGCAGAATCGGGTGGCCGAGACCATGGCAACCTTCTCCGGCGAGCTGTTTGTCGGTACCCGGAACATCGGCGGGGCTGAACTCTGGAAGACTGCCGACGGGGTGACCTGGGTCCCGATGATGACCGGTGGTTTCGGATCGTCGGAGAATGAGGCGATCACCGATCTCGCGGTCTATCGGAATCAACTCTACGCAGGTGTCACCAACGGCACCGGCGGGGCCCATGTCTGGCGGTCGAGCGACGGCGCCGGTTGGACCCAGATCGTCGGCGACGGCTTCGGCGATCCCGGCAACATCGAGTTTGACGGTTTTGCGGTCGGTAACCTCGGCCTCGTCGCTGCGGTTTCGGGGCCATCCCGTCCCGGGACATCGTGGCTGAGCGCAACCGGGGCGTTCTGGATGCAGAACTCATCTCAGGGCTTCGCCGATGCCGACAATTCCTCCATCGCAACGCTCTATACATGGGATGAGCGGATCTTTGCCGGAACCGTGAACATGGCAACCGGCTGCGAGGTCTGGAGAGCCGGCCGCCATCCGATCTTCGAGGATGGATTTGAGTCCGGAGATGTCTCCGTCTGGTCGGCGGTGGCGCCTTAGGCCGGCGGTGGACCGCCGGCGAGCGGCTCTTCGACAGGGCTTCCGATTAAGGTGAGGTCAAGGTCCAACCGAGGGTGTCCCCCGATTCGAAGTCGTCCGCGAAGATGTTGTCGTTGGTTCCCACCATCGAGAGACTCCAGTAGAGGCCTCCCGAGATCGCCTGGAAGTCATTCCTTGCTGGTGGCATTGCCTGTCCCCAGTGAGGGTGACCGGAGGCGTCTTCGCCGGCGCCCCATCCGACGACCGAACCGTCGGTCTTGCGGGCGAGGCCGTGGACATAACCTGCCGAGATCTCCACGAAATCGTTGCCGGCGGGAACCTCATCGACGCCGTATCCCCAGGGGTCGTCGCCCCAGTGGACGATGGATCCGTCGCTTTTCAGGGCCAGGCTGTAGTTGTGGCCGGCCGAGACCTGCGTGAAGATGCCGGAGGTCGGCTGACCGCTGGTCCCGTTGTAATTTCCCCAGCTGGCCAGAGAGCCGTTGGAGCGGAGCGCAACGCCATGGCTGTCTCCCGCGACGACCTGCAGGAAGTCCGTTCCCGAAGGCACGTTCGTGATCTGGTTGGAGCTGTCGCTGCCCCAGGCGGCGATGGATCCGTTGGTCGCCAGAGCGACGGCAAAGAACTCGCCGCCGTCAACTGCGGTATAGGTTCCCGCTGGAACCAGGCTGACCGTGCCGAGGTAGTCGTAGCCCCAGGCGACGATCGTACCGGCGGTCTCGATGGCGTAGGCGGTATCACCACCTGCACCGATGGCGATGCATGTTCCCAGCGATGCCGGAGGGCTGTTCTGTCCACTTGCAGGGTTCCCCCATGCGACGACGGTACCGTTGGACTTGAGGGCGACACCGTGCTCGGCGCCGGCGGCGATGGAGACGAAATCGCTCCCGGGGGGCAGGTTCGTCGATAGCAGGAAGGTGCCGTCATATCCCCATGCCTCGAGTTCGAAGGCGAGGGTCGGTTGACCAAGGAGACACGCGACGAAGAAGGCGCACCCAAAGGCGATCCACGGCCGATTCAATTTCATGCTGGACTCCTTGACTCTCGCTCAATGAATAACTGGCGCAATTGAGAAAACGTATAATCATGAGACAATGTTTTGATACTGAACGATACATGGGAATCACCCATCTGTCCATAATGCGCGTGATAACTGGCTTTCCCCCCGGGTTCTGAGATCTCCGGTTCGAGATGAGATCGAGTCAGAGGGCCGGTTTGGTGGCGGATCCTGATGCGCGCCGTTATAGAATCACCGGGATCACGCAGCGTTCAACCAGCCCAGCGTGAAGCCCAGTCTCACGAAGAGGTAGCAGATGTCCAATTTGTCCGGTCGAGATCTCGCCGCGGCTCGTGTCTTTATTTTCGTGCTCCTCGGAATTCTGGCGGCCGGAATGTCTCCGGTTCAGGCTGAGGATGTGATCGAAAAACCGCTGCCCGAGGCGTGCGGCTTGCTCGACGATCCCGAGAAACGAGCGATCATGGATGGACTGCTGTTCAAACTCCTGGTGGCATGCGATCGGACCGATGAACTCGGTCTGGTGCATCAGGCGCCGGCGGTTGATGTGGGCCCGGGCACCGATGACGGGCCGGATGTGGTCGTCAACGACCCGAGCGGCGACTCGGGAACATCAACGACCCAGAGCGAGACTTCCATGGCCGTCAACGAGGTCACCGGGACGGTGTGCGCCGGCTACAACGACAGCGTTCACTACTTCGTGAGTGGTGAGGGCTTCACCGGTTTTTCTCGTTCAACCAACAATGGGGCGACCTTTGTTGACCAGGGCGCCCTTGGCGCCGACAGCATCGGTGACCCGGCCATCGTCTGGCGCCGTGCGGACGGGCACTTCTATTTCGGAGCGCTGCACACCAACGGTCTCGGGCTGTGGAAGTCCACCGACGACTGTCAGAATTTCCAGTGGGTGGGCATGATGCACTCCGGTGGGTCCGACGACAAGGAACTTCTCGCTGTGGACAACAATCCGGCAAGCCCGCATTACGGCAACCTCTATATGGTTTTCACCAACTTCTCGGTGGACAGCCGGATCTGGGCGCTGCGCTCGACAGATGCGGGGGTGACCTGGACCAACAGCCAGGCGATCAGCGCAACCTCGGGGGTGCAGGGATCGTGGCCGGCGGTGGCGCCCAACGGCGATGTCTTTGTCGGGTGGGTCAAGTTCGGCGGTTCGACCGTGACCATGGAGATCGCGCGATCCACCGATGGCGGGGTGAGCTACAGCGCGGTCGCGAGTCCGGCCGCCAACAAGGCGTCGCCGCAGAACTCGGTGGCGTCTGGAAACTGCGGCCGCGCGGCGCTCAAGGGCAATATTCGCTATTTGCCATCCCCGCAGGTGGTGGTCGGGCCTGATGGAGTCCTCCACACGGTCTACAGTTACGGGCCGGGTGGTGGTGACGACTGCGACTCTTTCTATCGGCGGTCGGCCGACAGCGGCGCCACGTGGGGTCCCGAAATCCGGTTGCATGACGACACCAGCACCAGCGATCAGTTTTTCCCGACGCTATCGGTGGGGGCCGGCAACATCGTTTCAGCGACCTGGTATGACCGGCGGCTCGATCCGACCAACAGCATGGTCGACTACTATCACGCGTTCTCCTTCGACGGCGGCCTGACCTGGCAACCGAATCAGCGTATCTCGGATGTCTCAACACCCATCCATCTCGATTCAAACCTCGCCACCTGCTATCACGGCGACTACGACACCCACGTCCAGACGGCGACCCACGCCGTGACCCAGTGGGCCGACGACCGCAATATCATGAACGGTCACAACGATCCGGATGTCTTCTCCGATCCCGTTCCCATCAGCACCGATTTTCTTCTGGCCGCCGATCCGACCGATGTCAGCGTGTGCAGTCCGAACACCGCGGTCTTCACAGTTAACATGCTCCAGTTCCAGGGTTTCACTGAGTTGGTAACGCTCAGCGCGAGTGGGGTGCCAACCGGGGCGACCGCCGGCTTTGTTCCGAATCCGGTGACACCGCCCGCGACCAGCACCCTGACCGTCAGCGGCACCGCAGGCGCAGCGCCGGGCACGCATCAGATCACCATCACCGGCACCTCGGCACCGAGCGCCGTCGTCCACGACACCGGCGTCACTCTCCATCTTTACAACGCCAACCCGGGAGCGGCGGATCTCGTCGCGCCGGCAGACGCCTCCCTCAACCAGTCGGTCCGGCCGACCTTCAGCTGGGCCCCCGCGGCCCAGGCGGAGAACTACCGCCTCCAGGTCGCGACCGATGCGGGTTTTTTAAATGTGATGATCGATGAGGCGGGAATCAGCGATACCGGATTCACCCCCGCAGCCGATCTCGCGTCGAACACCGAGTACTTCTGGAGGGTCGGAGCCTTCAACACCTGCGGATCCGGCGACTACTCCGCGGTTTTCTCGTTCTACACCGAGGCTCTGCCCGGCGACTGCGGTTTCGGTACGATGCCGTCGGTGCTCTTCTTCGACGACCTCGAGACCGGCGGACCGGGCTGGGCCCTCGGAGCCGGCGGCAGCGGCAACACCTGGTCCCTGTCGAGCGCCCGGTCGTACAGCGGGGCGACCTCGTACTACGTGGTCGACCCGCCCACCACGAGCGACCAGCGGCTGGACTCGCCGGATGTGATCCTGCCGACCGGCGTCAGCCCGTTGACTCTGCAGTTCTGGAACTGGCAGCTCATGGAGGACAGGAGCAGCGGCTGTTATGACGGGGGTGATGTCGAGATCAGCACCGACGGAGGTTCCAGTTGGACTCCGCTGCCGAACTCGGCCATGCTGACCGATCCCTACGACGGACCGACGAACGGTCTCGACGGCCTTGACGGCTGGTGTGACGACCTCGGCGCGGCCTCTACGGTGTGGAAGAAGATGGTGGTGGATCTCGATGCGTACGCCGGCGAGACCGTCCGGTTCCGCTTCCGCCTGGGTTCCGATTCGTCGGTCGACCGCGAGGGGTGGTACATCGATGACGTCAAGGTGCAGTCCTGCACCGTAGATGGTCCGCCGCTCTTCGCCGATGGTTTCGAAACCGGAGACACCACGGGTTGGACAACGGAAGTGCCCTAGGAACTCAATGACCGGAAGGACAGACCGGATGGAATGGACCTCGCACGACCTCGATGATCTGAAAAACGCGGTGGGCCTGCTCGAGAACCCGGGTCTCATCGCCAAGGTTTCCGATGTGGTGGGAACACCCGTCGAGTACGTCCTCAAGACGCTTCCGAAGGGAGCCGGCGACAAGATCACCAAGGTGACTCACGACTCTTTGATGGCCGCGGTCAACCTCGCGGTCAAGACCATCGATCCGCGCGGCAGCAGCAAACCGAGATCGAGGAGCCACCAGGCATTGGCCGGTCTCGCCGGTGGTGTCGGCGGCGCCTTCGGTCTGATCGCCCTTCCCATCGAGTTGCCGATCACCACAACGGTCATCATGCGCTCCATTGCCGACATCGCCCGCAGCGAAGGAGAGGATTTGACCGAGTTGGCGCCTCGCCTCGCCTGTCTCGAGGTTTTTGCCATGGGCAGCCCGTCCGACGAGGACGATGCGGCGGAGTCGGGGTACTTTGCGGTCCGCACGGCATTGGCGCAGGCGGTGAGCGAAGCGACAAAATACCTGACCAAAAGAGCGATTGTGGAGGACGGCGGACCGGTGATCGTTCGTCTCCTGGCGCAGATCGCGGCGCGCTTCAATACCGTGGTCGGCGAGAAGATCATGGCTCAGGGGGTGCCCATCGTCGGCGCCCTCGGCGGCGCAACCATCAACGTTCTTTTCATCGAGCATTTCCAGGACATGGCCCGCGGCCATTTCGTTGTCCGGCGACTCGAACGGAAGTACGGCGAGGTCGAAGTGAGAAGGGCCTACAGCGAGATCATCAGCCACCGGTAGCGGGTGGAGAGATGTCTGAGTTTGTCGAACCGTCGACTCTTCATCGCCGTCGTGATACAAAGCCTTCGAGTGACGATGAAGATGGAGCCCAACCATGATCGAACAGGCCGCCCTCGCCAACCCTCTCAGTCTCATGCTCGACAAAGAGCGGAGCGATTTCACCCGTGCGGACATGCTCAAGATCATCCGCGAGCGGGGGATCGAACGCCTCTCGTTCCACTACACCAGCGTTGACGGCAAGCTGCGAGAGCTCAAGCTGCCGTTTTCCGATTTCGCACAGGCCGAGAGAATCCTCGCGTCGGGTGAGCGAGTGGACGGATCATCGCTTTTTGCCGGGCTGGTTGATGCCGCCGCCTCGGATCTCTATGTCGTGCCGAGCTACCGGACGGCGTTTCTTTCTCCATTCGACTCGTCGAGCCTCAACTTCATCTGCCGCTTCCTCGACCGGGACGGACGACCTGCGGCCTTCACTCCGGACAATATCCTGGCCCTCACTCACGAGCGGTTCAAGGAGCGGACTGGGCTCGAGCTCCACGCCCTCGGCGAACTCGAGTTCTTTCTCATCCGCCCGGGCGGCCCGGAGAACTTCTCCGCCCACCGTCAGATCGGCTATCACGCGTCGTCGCCATTCTTCAAGGGCGGCGATGTGGTCAACGAGATGGTCCGCTATCTCACCCAGATCACCGGCTCGGTGAAGTACGCCCACGCCGAGGTCGGCTATATCGACTCGGTTCGCTCGGATCTCCCCCTGCTTGCCGGCCGTCGCGCCGAACAGCACGAGATCGAGCTCCTGACCCGGCCCATCGAGGAGATGGGCGATCTCATCGGGCTCGCGCGATGGATCATTCGCAACGTGGCGCACCGCAATGGAATGCTCGCCACCTTCGCACCTAAAATCGAAGAGGGGGTGGCCGGCAACGGGCTCCACTTCCACATGGAGTTGGTGAAAGACGGCCAGAACATCATGTCCGAACCCGACGGCAAGCTGTCGGTGGATGCGCGCAAGCTCATCGGCGGGTTGGTGGAGTACGCGTCGACCCTTTCGGCCTTCGGTAACACCGTGGCCTCGTCCTTTCTCCGGCTGGTGCCGAACCAGGAGGCGCCGACCCGGATCTGTTGGAGTCACAACAATAGGTCGGCGCTGATCAGAGTGCCCCTCGGGTGGTCGGAACAGAGTCATCTGGCCAAGGTCGTTAACCCCGCGGACACCGATGACTACACTGATTCCCGCGGTCGTCAGACCGTGGAACTACGTTCGCCCGACGGTTCGGCCTCATTCCACCTTCTGCTCGCCGGGATCACCACCGCGGCGGAGTACGGTCTCACAGCTGAGGGCATGCTCGAGCGTGCCGCGGAGACCAACGTCGAGGGCAATATCTTCTCCGACAAGGAGGTCATGGACCGGTTGGAGCCGCTGCCCGCGAGCTGCGTCCAGTGTGCGCGACTGCTCGACGATCGCCGTGCCATGTACGAGGAAGATGGGGTCTTTCCCTCCAACGTCATCGATTATCAGATCGAGTTGCTGTCGGACGAGGACGACGAAAAGCTCAACCGGGATTTCGCCCGATTGCCCGCCGAAGAGCGGCTTGTGGCCACTCGCGATCTCATGCACAAGGACATCCACCGACACTGAGCGGGATCGAACCACCCCGTCGCTCCGATCCCTCTCAGTGTGGTCGCCGGCGGTCGGCCGGCGAAATCTACCTGTCATTCTGAGCGAGCGTAGCGAGTCGAAGAATCCCCCGAAGCAGGAAGGGTGTTGAAAACATGAACGCCCATCCAACCCTCGGGGGATTCTTCGACTCTCTCGTCGGACTCGCTCGCTCAGAATGACAGGT
>Ga0070729_10005688_pt1 | contig 12715 bp, 8 predicted proteins | sample tdDd472_FD_66725 | JGI IMG/M metagenome (GOLD analysis project Ga0070729, IMG submission 66725) | Marine sediment microbial communities from the Atlantic coast under amendment with organic carbon and nitrate - tdDd47.2 | ecosystem: Environmental > Aquatic > Marine > Coastal > Sediment | place...
GCGGCGAAGTACCCGTGGGCGGCGACGGAGCGAGCCTGTATCCTAGCGCCTCCTGCCGCGGGGAGAGGCGGCAGCGAGAGAGAGATCGTTGCATGACCGTCCGTGAGAGGGGTCACCTGCTGGTGGCCGCGGCGCTGCTCTGCCTCCTGGGCGCGCCCGTCGACGCCCAGACCCTGGACCGCGAGCACCTCACCTGGAACGTGGGCACGATCAACCCCTTCGGCTTTCGGCTCCCCAAGAGCAAGGAAGGCCGGGTGGTCCAACGGATCGCGACCGTCGCCCCGGACACCTTCACCCTCCAGGAGCTGCGCTCGGACGCCCAGGCCCAGCGCCTGCAGGCCGGCCTCGTCGCGCTGGGGCACGTGTATGCGGTCGAGGTCGCCGAGAACAACCCCAGCCGCCCGGACGGGCGCCTGATCGCGACCTTCTACGCAAACGAGCAGCTCCGCGAGCGCAAGGTGTGGACCAGCTCCGTCGGCTACGGCGCGCTGGCCCTCGTGTTCGACTCCGGCTGGACCCTGGTCAACGTGCACGCCCCGGCGGGCTTCTACCGCCCGCGGCGGGTCTACTTCAACGAGCTCGCGACCTGGTTGGCGACGCTCCCCGGTGAGCTCCTGCTCGCCGGTGACCTGAACCTCGGCCCACGCAACGGCGCAGGGATCGGCGCCTTCCTCCCCTGGGCCCGGCGCTACGACCGCGCGACCTTCGCCATGTTCCGCGCCAACTTCGGCGACTACACGACCCTCGGCGCGACCACGCTCTACGGCTTCGGCCTGGACCACGTGTTCGTGCGCACCGGCGGGATCCAGAGCCAGCAGCGGTTCAAGGGCTGGGGCCGGTTCCCCATGGACCACCGCCCGATCCTGGCCGAGGTCCGCATGGGCCAGCCAGCGCCAGCGCCGACCGGCAGTCCCTAGCGAGCTGCGCTACCCATCGCTCTGGCGACGGAAGCGGCGACCGAGCTCGTCGAGGGTCAGGGTCAGCGTGGTCGGGCGCCCGTGGGGGCAACAGTGGCCGCGCTCGACCTGGTCGCGCTGAGCGAGGAGCTCACGGATCTGGTCGTCCGAGAGCGGCTCGCCGAAGCGGACCGCGGAGCGGCAGGCGAGGGTCGCCGCCAGCTGGTGCAGGAGCCCGTCCTGCTCTTCGTCGTGCAGGTTGACCTCTTCGGTCAGCAGGCGCTTGACCGTGTCCTGGACCCGGGTCGCGCGCAGCATGCGCGGGGCGGCGTGCACGGCGAGGGTGCTCTCGCCGAAGGGCGCGACCTCGAAGCCGAGGCGCGTGAGCTCGGCCTGGGCGTCGTCGAGGGCGGCCAGCTCCACGGGCCCGACGTCGATCAGCTGGGGGAAGAGGAAGCGCTGGCTCTCCAGCCCGTCGCGCTCGAGGCGCTCGCGGATCCGCTCGTAGAGGATCCGCTCGTGGAGCGCGTGGGGGTCGAGCAGGCGAATCCCACGCGGGGTCTGCTCGACGACGTAGCTGTTGTGGATCTGGAGGAAGCGCCCGGCGGACTCGACGAGCTCGTGCTGCTCGTGGGACGGAGCCACCGGTGGCGCCTCGGCGGCGAAGCCCACGTTCTGGGCAAAGGGCGAGGGCACGATCCCCAGCTCGCGGGAGCCGCCGACGCGCAGCTCGACGGGCTCGCCGCTGTGCACACCGTAGCTGCCGATCCCGCGCCGATTGAGCTGGAACTCGCGGGCCAGCCCCTGCTCGCGCAGCACGTCGGCGATCGTCCGCTGCACCAGGCGAAACAGCTCGCGGTCACGGCGAAAGCGGACCTCGGTCTTCTGCGGGTGCACGTTGACGTCGACCTCGGCGGGCGGCACGTCGATCCACAACAGCGCGGTCGCGTGCCGGCGCGGCGGGAGCAGGTTGGCGTAGGCGGTCTTGACCGCGGTCAGCAGCGTCACGTCGCGCACGGCGCGCCCGTTGAGGAAGAAGAACTGCTGGCGCGAGTCGCCGCGGCTGATGTCGCAGGGAGTCACGTAGCCGCGGAGCTTGCCCGGGGCGCCCTCGCTGAGGGGAAGCGCGATCAAGGACTCGGCCAGCTCGCGCCCCAGCAGCTGGGCGATCCGCTCGCGCGGCTCGTCCTCGGCCACCGCCTCGAGCACGGTCTTGCCTTCGTGCTCGACGCGGACCGTGACCGTGGGCCGGCAGAGGGCCTGTTGGCGAACCTCGTTGAGGATCCGCCGCAGCTCGCTGCGCTGGGTGCGCAAGAACTCGCGTCGGGCGGGCACGTTGAAGAACAGGTCGGCGACCTCGATCTGGGTCCCGAGGGGCGCCCCCACGGTCCGCACGCGGCTCGCCGCGCCGCCGTCGACCTTCAGCTCCGCGCCGTCGGCCGCCTCCGGGGGGCGACTGGTGATCGAGAACTTGCTCACCGCCGCGATCGAGGCCAGCGCCTCGCCGCGGAACCCCAGCGAACGGATCGCGAACAGGTCCTCGGAGCGGCGGAGCTTGCTCGTGGCGTGGCTCTGCACGGCGAGGCGCAGGTCCTCGCGCAGGATCCCGCTCCCGTCGTCGGTGATCCGGATCAGGCGCAGGCCGCCGGCCTCGAGCTCGATGGTCACCCGGGTCGCGCCCGCGTCGAGGGCGTTCTCGAGCAGCTCCTTGACCACCGACGCCGGCCGCTCGACCACCTCCCCCGCCGCGATCTGGTCGATCAAGGCGGGCTTGAGCGCGTGGATCCGCGCCCGGGCCTGGGCTTCGCTGGCGATGGTCACCTGCGAATTCTAGACCCCACCCCGGACACGCCATCGCTGACCCCTAACCTCCTCGCCACAACCAGCTAGCGTGTGAGCATGGAGCTCGAGCTGCCCGACCCCGACGCCACCCGCACCCTCGGCCAGGCCCTCGGCGCCGCGCTGGAGCCTGGCCTCGTGGTCGCGCTGCTGGGCGACCTCGGCGCCGGGAAGACCGCGCTCAGCAAGGCCGCGATCGCGGCCCAGGGCGAAGTCGAGGAGGCCGACGTGGCCAGCCCGACCTACGTGCTCGCGGTCGAATACCCCGGGCGAGTGGGCGTGCTGCACGTCGACGCCTACCGCCTCGAGCGCGGCGAGGACTTCGAGGCCCTCGGCTACGGCCCGCTGAGCGAGCACCCCTGCGCGGTGCTGATCGAGTGGGCCGAGCGGGTGGCCGACGCCCTGCCCAGCGACCGGCTGACCATCGAGCTCGAGCACGCGGAGCGCGGGCGCCGCGCGCGGCTGAGCGCAGCCGGCGAGGTCAGCGCGCGTGCGCTGGAAGCCGTCGCCGCGAGGCTGGGCTGAGCCCGCTCGCGTTCACTCCTCGAGCAGCTCGGTGTGCACCTCGACCTGACCCTCGGTCAGGGTCCGGTGCACCGGGCAGCGGTCGGCGATCTCGGTCAGTCGCTGGCGCTGCTCGGCGTTCAGCGGCCCGCGGACCACGAGCTCGCGGTCGACGCGGTCGATCCGCCGCGGCTTGTCGTTCGCGCAGTCTTCACAATCCTTGCGGTATTCCGCCTTGTGGCGGAGCACGACGTCGACGCCCTCCAGCGGCCACCCCTTGCGGTCGGCGTACATTCGCAGCGTCATGGACGTGCAGGCGCCGAGGCCGGCCAGGAGCAGCTCGTAGGGCGTCGGCCCCAGGTCGGCGCCGCCGACCTTGGGCGGCTCGTCGGCGGTCAGGCGGTGCAGCCCGCGGACCTCGACAGCCTGGGTGAAGCCCCGCGGCCCTCCCTCGACCCGCACCGCGTCGCCCTCGGACCGTGGGCTGGCTTCGGGGTCGAGGTAGCGCGTGCACCAGGCGGCGATCACCTTTCCGGCGTAGCGCGCGTCGCCGGGGTTCGAGAGCAAGTGGTCGGCGCCGTCGAGGCTGAGGAAGCTCTTGGGGTGGCGGGCGGCCTGGTAGATCCGGCGGGCGTGCTCGATCGCCACCGTCTCGTCCTGGGGCGAGTGGCACACCAGCAGCGCGCGCCCCAACCCGTCGAGGGTCGCGGGCAGGTTTGCCTCGTCGAGGTCGTCGAGGAACTCGCGCTTGATGCGGAACTTCCGCCCCGCGAGGGAGACGGTGGCTTCCCCCTGCGCCTCGAGCTCGGGGGTCGCCTCGCCGAGGAGCTGCTTCACGTGGGCGGGGTCGCTGGGCGCGGCGAGGGTCACCACCCCCCGACACTCGGGGATCCTCGGGGCCGCCGTGAGCACCGCCGCGCCGCCGAGGCTGTGCCCGACCAGCAGCGCCGGCGCGCGCCCCTGCTCGCGGAGGTAGGCGGCGGCGGCCAGCAGGTCGTCGACGTTGGAGCTGAAGGTCGTGTCGGCGAACTCGCCCTCGGACTGGCCGAGGCCGGTGAAGTCGAAGCGCAGGCTGCCGATCCCCTCCGCGGCCAGGGCGTCGCTGAGCTCACGCGCCGCCCGCAGGTCCTTGGAGCAGGTGAAGCAGTGGGCGAACAGCGCCCAGCCCCGCGCCCGCCCCCGCGGCGGGTGCAGCTTGCCGGCCAGGGTCGCCCCGCTCGCTCCCAGGAACTCGATCCGCTCGACGCTCATGCGCCCCTCCTTGCCGAGAGTGCCGCGCTCGGGGCGCTCACTCCACGATCCGCTCGTCGTCCGCGTAGATCCGGCCCCCGCCGTCGCGGAGGAACCCGACCAGGGTCGCGCCGCGCTCCTCGGCGACCTCCACCGCCAGCGAGGAGGCCGCCGAGACCGAGGCCACCACCGCGACCCGCAAGCGCAGCGCCTTGAGCACGAGCTCGTAGCCCCCGCGCCCGGAGAGGATCACCACGGCCTGGGTCAGGTCGCGCCCGTCGAGGGCGCAGCGCCCGAGCGCCTTGTCGAGGGCGTTGTGGCGCCCCACGTCTTCGCGCACGCACCACGGCTCGCCGGTGGCCGAGAACACCGCGGCCGCGTGGCTGCCGCCGGTGGCGCGAAACGTCGCCTGCTCGGCCCGCATCCGCTCGCCCCAGGCGTTGAGTTCGCTCAGCCGCACCTGCGGCCCGGCGCCGAGGGGTGGGAGGGTCTGGGCCAGCGCCGCCGGCGAGGTCAACCCACAGAGACCACAGCTGGGGCGGATCGCGTGGGCCCGGCTGAGGCGCTCGCGAGCAACGGGGCCCAGCTCCGCGCCCGGGACGAGGGTCACCCGCACCCGCGCACAGGGCGGGCCGTCCGCGTCGTCGGCGGCTTCCCCCGGCGCGAAGGGCTGCAGGCTGTGCACCTGGTCCGCTGCTCGCACGATCCCCTCGCCAAGAAGGAACCCCATGGCGAGCTCGTCGTCGTGCCCCGGGGTGCGCATGGTCAACACGGTGTCGTCGCCGACCTCGATCAAGAGCGGCTCTTCGCGCACGACCCACACCGGTCCACCGGGGGTGGAGACGCACTTCGCGCCCGGGTCGCTCACGACGCCCGCGTTCGGGTGGCAGCGCCTCGGCCTCGCTGCACTAGCGCCCTCCGGTGAGCCGCGCCTCGCACGACGCGCGCAAGCGGCGTGCCTCCTCGACCTGCGCTCGCACGCCGGCGTCGTCCCGCGCTTGGGAACTGGCCTTGGCGATGAAGCGATCGAGGTAGCGGATCGCTGCGGCGTGCTCGTCGAGGTCGCTGTAGATCCTCCCCCGCTCGAGGGACAGCATGCTGCGCGCGAACCCGTAGGGCTCCCCTTCGCGAATCAGCTCTTCGGCCTGATCCAGGCACTCCAAGGCGCGGCTAGGGACGTCGAGCTGACGCAGCACCTGGGCGCGCTCGAACCAGGCGTCGACCAACCGCGGCGCCTTCTTCGTCGCCCGGCGCAGGTCGCTCTCGGCCTCGCGCGCGTTGCCGGCCTCGACGCGTATCCGCGCCCGGATCACGAGCGCCTGGGGCAGATCGACGCGCTTGATCGCCAGGTCGACGTGGCGCTCGGCCTCCTCGCGGCGCCCCAGTTCGAGGAACATCTCGGCCAGCAGCAGGTGACCCACCGCCCGCTGTCGGGGTGAGCTGTCGTCGGAGCGCGCCACCAGGCGCAGGTCTTCGGTCCCCGAGCGGTCCTTGCCCTCGAGGCGCAGCTGCCCGCGCACGAGGTGTGCCTCGGCCCCGAGGCCGGCTTCGAGCGCGCGGTTGGCGTGCTGCAGCGCGTTTCGGCTCGAGCTGATCAGCGCCAGGGTCAGGTGCGCCCAGCCGTTTCGTGGGTCCACCCGCAGGGCCTTCTCGGCGATCCGCCGCGAGCGATCCTGCTGCTCGCCCTCCCCCACCGCCCGTCCACGCCAGTCGCGGGGAAGGGTCGTGAAGGCCTTGAGGCCGAGGGCCTGGGCGCTCCCAGGCCGTCGCGTGAGCGCCGTCTCCAGCGCCTGCCAGCACCGGCGAGGTTCGTCGCGTTGCCACCACGCCCAGGCGGCCAGCTCGATCGCCTCCGAGGCGCCCCCCTCGCCGAGCAGGGGCTGGAGGATCTGCAACGCCGGCTCGGGGTGTCCCTTGCGCAGGTCGAGCCGAGCCAGACCCAGGAGCGCGGGGGTGCAGGTCGCGTCGAGCTCGAGGGCGTCACGGAATCCCTTGCGCGCGGCCTCGGGGCGGCCCTGCTGCTCGGCCAGGCGACCGCGGGCGAAGGCCCCCAGCGGCAGCTCGGGGTGCGCGTCGGTGGCGCGCCGCCAGTTGGTCTCGGCTTGCTGAGAGTCGCCCTCGCAGAGCGCGAGCTCGGCCGAGGCCAGGAGCGCGTCGAGGTTCTCGGGCTCGAGCTCCAGCGCGCGGGTCAGGTCCGAGCGCGCCGGGCTCCACGGGTGGCGGCGACCGCCCCCCTCCGCGAGCTCGACCCGGGCGCGCGCGGTCCGCGCCCGCGCGCGCTCGATCAGCGCCGGCACGTAATCGGCCCAGGCGTCGAGGGCCTGGTCGCACACCTGCTCGCGCTCGTCGGGGGTCTCGGCCCCCGCGATGGCGACGAAGACGGCCTCGGCCCGGGAGCGGCCGTCAGCGGAGAGGGCCTCCTTCGCCTCGGCCACCACCGCCACCACCTTGGCGTCACCGCGGACGGCTTCAGGCAGGGTCGCAGCCCGCCGCAACACCTCCTCCGCGGGCAAGCCGTCGACCTCGTCGACGAAGCGCGAGGCCGGGGTGGCGTTGAGCTCGAGGAACGTCTGTACGGCGTAGCCGACGCTGGCGATCAGGAGCAGCGCCGAGACGACGACCAGCGCCCACCACCCGGTCGAGATTCCCCGTTTCGGCGGCTCGTAGCCCCACGTGCCACCGGCCTCGAAGGGGTCCGCGGGTTCGCGCCCGCTGAACACGGGCAGGGGGTCGTCCTGGAACAGGGTCGGGGGGTGACCGTCGGGGTCAGCGAGCGCCGGAGCGAGCTCCGAGGGCGCCCCGATCCCCCAGCCCCGTGGCCGCGCCTTCTTCCGCGGCCACCCGCTGAACGGATCCTCAGGAGGCTTCCCCGAGAACGGGTCGAACCCGAGCTTGGGCTTGCCCTTCGCCTTCGACGTGAACGCGATCGGCGGCGGCGGGCGCCTCCTCCCTGGCTCCGGCTGGCGCTTCTGCCGTCCCGACGGCTTGATCAAGTCGTCCTCGTCGCCGCCCCACACCAGCTTCCGCGGCTGAGGAGGCATCAGCCGTTCGGAAGGTTCGGCCTCTTCTTCTGCCTCTGCCTCTGCCTCCGCCTCTTCTTCTGCCTCTTCTTCTGCCTCTGCCTCTGCCTCTTCTTCTGCCTCTGCCTCTGCCTCCGCCTCTTCTTCTGCCTCTGCCTCTGCCTCTGCCTCTGCCTCTGCCTCTGCCTCTCCCTCTGCCTCTCCCTCTGCCTCTCCCTCTGCCTCTCCCTCTGCCTCTGCCTCTCCCTCTGCCTCTGCCTCTCCCTCTGCCTCTCCCTCTGCCTCTGCCTCTCCCTCTGCCTCCGTCACCACCACGACGGCGCGCGCAGCCGCGGCCTCCTCCTCCGCAACCTCGGGCTCAGCCTCTTCGGCGACCGGCTCACCCAGGGCGTCGGCGACGCTGCCGTAGTCGCTGTTCGCTTCCTTCGTCGTGTGCTCGAGGGGGTCGGGGAGGCGCGCGCGCCCTGCGGCGCTGCCCTGGAATGCGCGCCACTCGTGCCGCACCTGGGGCTTGGTGAGGAAGTCGTGCTTGGGGAGCACGTGCACCAGCCGGGCAGCGGGGGCGCGCTGCTGGTAGCGACCGAGCAGCCTCAGCGAGCGCGCCGCCTGGTCGATCTGCAGCTTGCCCCGCTCGAGCAGGAACGCAGCGAAGGCTTCGTCTTCGGCTTGGTTCGATCCCGGCTCAGGGGCGGGCAAACACGGCTCCTCTCCGAAGAGCCATCATGGCAGCCGCCCCCGGACCAGGCCAACGTCAGGTCACGGGTTAGCCGCCGTCGGGCTCGTCCTCGCCGGAGAGCAGGGCCCAGGGGATCGTCACGGGCAGCACCGCCGTGTCGAGCACGAGGCTGAACGGGAGGTCGAGGATCACCAAGGGCGTGAACATGCGCCCCCAAGAGGCCGAAGGGTCCCCTTCGGTGGTGAACACCTCATGCAGGAACCCGGCCTCGAGACGCACGCCTCCGTAGACGAGCGGGTTGCCGGGCCCCGCGTCGGTGAGCGCGAGGATCGTCCCGCAGCCGCTCAGCCCGAGGAGCACCCCCAGGCAGAAGCCCCTCGCCCTCAACGCGGACGCTGGCGGTAGCGCTCGTAGAGCCGTTGCTGGCGGTCGCGGAGCGAGACGTTGCGCCCGGCGATCCAGGCCCGGGTGACCCGGGTCGGGGTCTCGAGAATGTCTCCCGAGGCGACGAAGAGCGTCGCCTCCTTGCCCTCCTGCAGGCTGCCGACGCGCTCGGCGACCCCCAGGATCTCGGCGGCCCCCAAGGTCAGCGCGCGCTCCGCCGCCAGGGCAGGCAACCCGTGCGCCACGGCCTGGGCGGCCTGCAGGCGCAGGTTCCGCACGTTGCTCACGGTGAACGTGCTGGGGCCGGTGGAGAAGGCCAGCTTCACCCCGGCGGCGTGGAGCTTGCCCGCGTTTTCGTAGGCGACGTTCAGCCCAGCCCAGGCGCGGGTGGGGAGCGACTGCACCGGCCCCAGGATCACGGGCACGTTGCGCTCCGCCAGCTCGTCGGCGATCCGCCACCCGTCGCTGGCGCCGACGAGGATCAGCTTCAGCTTGTGGCGTTGGGCGAAGTCGAGGGCGGCGCGGATCTGATCCAGGCGGTCCGCGTGCACCGCGACCGGCAGCCGGGGGCGCGTGTATCCGCCCTCGCCGACGTCGACCACCGCGCGCAGCGCGTCCCACTTGACGTCGCCAGGCATCCGCTCGGCGTCGAGGGCCTCCCGCGCGCGCCAGTAGGCCGCGGCGTTGGCGATCGCCTCCTCGAGCTGGCGCAGCTTGGCGCCGCGGTCCTCGAGCTGCTTCTCCACCGGGTCGGCGTGTTGACCGCTGCGGTCGATGCGCATGCTCGGCCAGCGCATGAGCAGCGACGCCGGCGCGCGCACGGTCATGTCCTCCCAGGTCCAGCCGTCGGTGTAGATCACCGCGCTGGTCCCGTTGATCAGGCCGCTGCGTGCTCCCACACAGGCGAGCAGCACTCCGCCGGTGCGCGCCACCGGCAGCAACTCGCTGTCGGGGTTCACCGAGAGCTCGGCGCGGAGGTTGGGGTTGATCTCCCCAACCTCCTGGGTGTCACGCGGACCGGCGATCGAGTCGATCTCGCTCAAGCCGAGCACGGTGTCGGCGTCGATCAGCCCAGGGTAGACGTGCTGGCCCTGGAGGTCGATCACCTCCGCGCCCGCGGGCGCGGAGATCCCCAGCCCCACGGCCTGGATCGTGCGCCCTTCGATCAGGATCGAGCAACCACGCAGCGGCGCGTCGCTCCCCAGGTGGGCCACACCGTTCTGCAGGAGCAGCGGGCGGTCTTGCGCGGTGGCGACACAGGCCAGGAGCGCGAACGCGAGCGCGCTACGGATCGGAACACTCATCGGCAGCACCCCTGGTGCACGTGCGGGTCGTCCTTCTTCGGCGGGGCAAAGGTCGGCGTCCACCCCCCGGTGCGTGCGCCGGGCAGAGCCCGCGCGCGCAGCGCCGCGGCCAGCAGCGCCTCGCGCTCGGCCAGCAGCGCCTGGTGCCGTTCGGCGTCGCGCTCGTGCTGGAAGTAGCGCTGCGCGCCGATCCAGGTCTCGAGGCAGCGCGCGCGCACGGTCAACGGCGGCGCACTCCACACGACGAAGTCCGCGCGCTTGTCGACCTCCAACGAGCCCGCGACGTCCCCCAGCCCGAGCTGGATCGCAGGGTTGAGGGTCACGAACTTCAGCGCCTCGGCCGGGGGCACCCCGCCGTAGCGCACGGCCTTGGCCGCCTCCTGGTTCAGGCGCCGCGCCATCTCCGAGCTGTCGGAGTTGAACGAGACGAGCACGCCGCGCTCCCACATCAGGGCCCCGTTGTGGGCGATCGCGTCGTAGACCTCGAACTTGTAGGCCCACCAATCGGAGAAGGTCGAGGCGTGAGCCCCGTGGGCCGCGATCTCGTCGGCGACCTTGTAGCCCTCGAGCACGTGCTGGAAGGTCCCCACGGTGAAGCCGAACTCCTCGGCCAGCCGGATCAGGCCCAGGATCTCGTCCTGGCGGTAGCTGTGGCAGTGCACGTCGCGCTCGCCACGGAGCACCTGGCCCAGCGCTTCGAGTTGCAGGTCGCGCCGCGGAGGGACCTTGTCTGGGTCGGGGTCTTGCGCCCAGAGGGTGTGCTCGACGGTGTAGTCGAGGGCCGCCTGGAAGCGCTCGCGGATCGACTCCAAGACCCCCATGCGGGTCGTGGGGAAGCGCTTGGGCGCGTCGGACCAGTTGGAGCGCTTGGGGTTCTCGCCGAGGGCGAACTTGATCGTGTCGTTGGCGTCACCGTCGATCAGCCCCTCGGGGGTCTCGCCCCAGCGCAGGCGCACGACCACGCTCTGGCCGCCGATCGCGTTGGCCGAGCCGTGCAGCAGGTGCGCCGTGGTCACCCCGCCGCCGAGCTGCTGGTAGATCCGCGGGGTCTCGGCGTCGATCGCGTCGCGCATGTGCACCTCCGCAGTGCAGTTGTGCGTTCCTTCGTTCACCGACTTGAGGAAGCTGTGGCTGTGGGCGTCGACGATCCCAGGCGTCACGTGCAACCCACGCGCGTCGATCACCAGAGCACCGTCCGGCGCGGCGAGCTGCGAGCCGACCGCGGCGATCCGCCCCCGGTTGCAGAGCAGGTCGCCGACGAACGTCCCCTTGGGGCCCAGCGTCCAGAGCGTCGCCCCGCGCACGAGCACGACGTCGGGCGCCTCCTCGGGCAGCGGCGGCCAGCTCGGCCGCGCGAGGACCACGACCTCGGGCGCCTCCTCGACGTCCTCCTCGCCCTCCTCGGGCCGGGGCGCGAGCTTGCGCGCCTCGAGCGCTCCCTGCAGCCCGTCGGGTGCGCGGAACGCTCCCCGCGCCAGGTGCCCGTCGTAGTCGAGCACGAACTCCGCGGGCATTCGCCCACCGACCATCCGCCCGGGGAAGGTCACCCGCAGCTCGGTTTGGCTGAGGCGAGGGTAAGCGCGGACCACGTCCTGGGGGTCGACCTCCTCCTCGTTCCCGGGCGCGCGCCACGGCGTGAGCTCGGCCACCAGCCGCCCCGCGTCCTCCTTGATCGTCAGCTCCCAGGTGATCGCCTGCCCCACGATCTGCACCTCGAGCTCCCAGCTCCCCAACCACTGCGCGCGCTGCGGCGGGGGGAGGGTCGGGTGGGGCTGCCCGTCGATCCACACCTCGACCACGTCGCTGTCCTCGGCGAACAGGTCGCCGTTGGTGACGGTCAGGTTCGCGATCGCGCCCGGGGTGATCACCCCCAGCTGGGGCGCGCGCAGCAGCGCCGCCGGCGCGGTGGTCAACGCGGCCAGCGCCGCCTGGGGCGAGAGCCCGCGCTCGATCGCCTCGCGCACCCGCGCCCGCAGCTCTCCGGGGGAGCTCAAGCCCGCCGAGCTGAACGCGAAGCGAATCCCCGCTTGCTCCAGCCGACTCGGATCCTCCGGCGCGAGGTGCCACTCGCGCAGCTGACGGGGGCTGATCTCCACGCGCTCTTCGGCGCCTTCCCAGGTCGGCACAGGCGGGTAGTTGAGGGTCGCCACCACGGGCATGCCCGTCGCTTGCAGCTCGTCGAGCCAGCGGAACGCGTCGTTCTTCCCCAGCACCAGCCACCCCGAGAGGCCCAGCTCGTCGGCCAGCGCGCTCAGCCGCAGCGCCTCTTGAGCGGACTTGGCCTGGAAGCACACCCGCGCTTTGCCGTCGACCACCTCGCGCAGCGCGGCCAGGTCGACGTCGACGCGGGGGCGCTCCTGGTTGAGAGGGGCGCGCGCGTAGGCGCCGTGGGCCAGCTCGTGGTGGCGGGCGTCGAACACCGTCTGGCGGATCAGGGCGTAGGCGCCCATTTGCGAGTTGGGGTAGACCGGGTCGCCCCAGCCGCCGAAGGCCGGCGCCACGTGGTGCGCGACCCGGGCCTGGATCACGCGCTCACTGATCCCCCGCTCGTCGAGGGCGACCAGCGCGCTCTGTCCGCGAAAGATCCCCCGCTCGGGAACACACAGGGCAGCGGTGAACCCCGCCTGCCGCAGGGCCTCGCGAGCCTCGACCGAGAGTCCGCCCTCCTGCGACACGTCGCGCGCCGCGCGCACCTTGGGGTTCGGGTTGCGCGCGCCCGCGCCGACTCCGTCCTCGCTGGGGTCCAGCAAGCGGTAGGGCTCGATCAAGCCGGGGTAGATCGTGCGCCCGCGCATGTCCCACACCCGCGCGTCCCCGGGCACGCTGACAGCCCCCACGGCCTCGACGATCCCGTCGCGAATC
>Ga0070729_10005692_pt1 | contig 12711 bp, 15 predicted proteins | sample tdDd472_FD_66725 | JGI IMG/M metagenome (GOLD analysis project Ga0070729, IMG submission 66725) | Marine sediment microbial communities from the Atlantic coast under amendment with organic carbon and nitrate - tdDd47.2 | ecosystem: Environmental > Aquatic > Marine > Coastal > Sediment | place...
GTCCCCCTGATACACCGCCACATCCCCCGCAGCTAAATCATCAGCTACGGTTGTGGAGGTGTGGGTTTCCACCACGATGTAGGTGACGCCCGAATCGGTGTAGAGGTCTTTGGGGTCATAAGCCGTTGAGGTGGTCCAGGCACCCCGAGGGTTGAGCGCTCGGAAAGTTTGGAGAGCATCGTCGGTATTGGTTTGGGCCTGGGTGATAATGGCGTTGACAGAGGATTGGGCCTCGGTGGCGGCGGCGGCGATATCAATGATCGCTGATGACTCTTTGGCTGCAAGCTCACCGAGTGCAACACTTTTACGGTCGGTGATTTCCTTCAAATTACCCGCAATCGTTTTATATGTTTTACCACCGGCCTCGATGACATCGGATTCTCCACCCTCTTTGATGGCCTTCATGGCGGTAGCGGTTTCTTTGACTGCTTCAATACTGGGTCTGAGCTCACTCATGGTCTATGCTCCTTCGTCCCAGAGGGACATCGCGTCGAGAAGATCTTCAAAGTCTTCGATCGCCTCACCGGCGTCGTGGTCGTAGAGATCGATGATGGTGTCGAGTTCTTCTTCGGTGAGGCCGGGGCGGCGCTCGGCTTCCCAGTTGGCCGTGACAATGTATCGACTGGGGCCGTGGCGCTGGGCCTGGTACTGTTGTTTAAATCGGATGGTGTGGATGGCGATGCCTTCGCCTGTTTCGATGGGGCCATCGAACCAGGCGGTGCCGTCGTCGAGTTTGAGGCGGTACCATGATTCGAAGAGCCCGAAAACAGCCGTGGGCATGATAATCGATACTGAAAAATCACTGGGGACCTGACGAAACATCTGACGAACCTGGGCAGGGCCTGCCTCCACCTCGGTGCGAATGCGGTTATCCTGGTCTCGATAGCCGTACCCGCGCATTTGCGGATAGCCGAAAACATGAGCGGGCCATTGGATTTCAGATGCCATCAGGCGGTCTCCTCTGCGGGGTGGACCCTGGGGTCATCCAGGGAGACGACGAAATCGACATTGCCTTTGGTTCCTTTGGGGGTTGCAGAAACGACGAGGCATAGGGCTTCGTAGTTGTCGCCTGCGCCGAACTGGAACGGGGTCCGGAGGCGCTGGCCGCCGGTGTAGATCCAGGCGGGAGGGTCTTCGGCCATGATGACCTCCACGTCTGTGGCCCCTGGGGTGACAAGCCAAGGGCCGTCGGGAACCCCGTTTTTCTGGGAGAGCTGGATGTAGTGGTCTTCGCCCTCGGTCCAGACGGGGGGCTCGGAGAGGGTCAGGGTGCGGGTGGTTTTATCGACCGCCAGGACTTCGCCGGAAACGCCCCAGTTGGGCAGGGGATGGGAGACGGAGATGAGGTCGCCACGGCGCAGGGGCCTGCCGGCATAGTTCGCTGCGGTGAAGCTGGCCAGGGCTCGGCGGTACATGTTGCAGGCGGCTTCATGTAGCCCTTCGCGGCGGGCCTGGGGGAGGTTGCCGACGCCCCATAAGGGGAACTCAGCCGGGGCCACGCCGTCGGCGGTGGGGAGGCTGCACAGGGTGCTTTTGGACTCACCTGTCTCAGAGTCGGTGTATTTGACGTTGACGTCGTCGGGGCTGTCTTCCTCGTAGAGGATGTACTCAATCGAAAAAGACCCCCGCACGATGTTGCGGACATGGAAACTGGCTTTTTTAATGGTCTGAGGCTCGTCCCGCTTGAGGGTCACGATGCCGCCGGGGACCTGGGGGATGGCGCGGCCACACCGTGCCATCATGGAGAGAACCTTCCAGAAGGTTTTTTCTCCGGTGAGGATCCCGTCACAGTAATCCCCCCGAGCTGCCCATGTGGCATCGAGGGCGCGCAGGGTGGCGATGTCAATACGGTCGTCCGAGAGGCCGATGGAGTAGTCTGAGTTTCGGCTGACATCGGCAATAGCCCAGGCAATGGAGCGGGTGGCGACCGGAGAGGTATAGGCGGTGCCATTATGGGTGGGGAGTTTGCGGGTACTCTGGACCTTGATGTCGTTGAGTACTGCATTATTCAAGTATGTCCCCGCTTTGATACGCATGGGGATAACAGCAACATCTGAATAAGTCATCTTGGCGGGCAAACGACCTCGAAGGCCCACCCATTGACATTGGTCGACGTCTTTAATGTTTGCGTTTTCTATTGGCCTTGAGACCCTGACCTCATAACAACCGGGAGAAACAGTGAATTTGTGGGTTGTCCGAAAAGTAGAGATTGTGCGTCTATTGAATGATATTGCCCCAAGGGTTCCAAAGTCACCAATCGGGGTGCCGTCAAGGCTTAAGGCTCGGCAATCGACTCTATAGTCGGCGGCCAGATACCCATACTGTCCATCGTCACGCATACGATACAAGCCGGAAGGATGGCATAAATCTATGCAAATTTGGTCTACCTGTTGAGTTGTTTTACAAACCGGATATGGGCCAACGTATATGCGTGAGTCATCGGTTTTTTCCGTGATGGTATATTCCCGTTCAGCTACATCTGGTGCCCCGGCAGGCAATGACGTTTCTTGGAATACGGCTATTTCGTATAGCATCCCGCCTTCTGTGAACGTCCGTGACTCCTGAAATGTTAACTCGATAGATCCGCCGGCCCATGCCACAATCACCTTTTCGCCAGCCACAAAATCGGCATAGGGATAGTCATTGGGAGAAGGATGATAGACATACAGAATGCAATGCCCATCGATTGTCGGGTCAGAAGGCCAGCCCGCACCAAAATCCGGCGGATGGCTTGATTCAAGGTATTGCATTCCTTGATAGAATTTTCGCCCATATTTGGATAGCTCTGCACCACCGACATGGGGGGAGGTATACATATTGTCATGGTAACCGGGCAGGGTAATGGTTCCGCCCGGGGGGATATATTGCCACGAAATACCCTCTAATGAGTTGATATCTGAGCCGCCAATCTCGATTTTGTGAATCTCATGTTCTCCGGGGCCAAGACACAACAAAACGTTCGCGAATTGATCCCAAGTGCGATTCAGGTCCTCTGCCACAGCTATATATTCCACCCAGTCATGCGAGGCTCTGGGTGGGGCCCAGGTGTTTTTTCCGAAGGCGACGGGTATAACAGAGTCAATGGCCGGTATCTGTCCACCAGTAGCGATTGATTGGGCCTGCAGCGAAGAACCTGACGATTGGTTTTGATCGCTCACTTTGACCCCAAACATTGTGTTCATAAGGGCGGCGCCCCCGACCATGATGCCGGCAGATAATGCAATTCCTGACCCGGAGAGTACTGTTGCACCGGATGCCGTAACAGTGGTCATGCCAAGCGCCGGGGGGAAATACATCGCAGCAGCGACCATACCGATAGTCATTATCAGCTGGGCCGGGTTGCTGCCACCGCCTCCACCCTGTGGAATGTAGACAAACCTCACACACTCCCCCTTAGCTATCGGGTCATCCCAATTCATAACGGGAATAGGAATAGGTTCGACATCTTCAAAAATACGGATAGCCACCACAGGGACAGTGAATTTGATACCCGACGCATCGAGGTAGGCATGGATAGAGCAGGGAGAGGCCTCATCACACCGGAACACCTCATCCACAAGAGGCGCCATGACATGGGAAAATTCGATCATGAGGGCACCCTCCGGTAGTATGTGATTCCCCGCCAGCCCATAGTGGTCAGATTCAGAAGATCGTCAAAACAGACGCCGTGGGCACGGGTGCTATGGAGGACGCCGCCGCCGTCAACATCGATCCAGATGCCGAGGTGATCAGGGGTATCTGCCTTTGCCATTTTGACCAGGCAACCCTCTTCGGGGGCCCCGATTTTTTCCCAGAGTCGATTTTCAGGATTGCGACGGATCGCGCGGATAACCGAGAGAAGGTTTTCTCTGTTGACCTCACCGAAGGGGGGCATGTCGATACCAAAGTAGTTGCGCTGAACGACACGAAAGAGGCCGTAGCAGTCAAAAGCATCAGGACCTTCAGCCCCTTCACTCCATGGGAGCCCGATGTATTGGTTTGCCCAGTGAATTTCTTGTGCCTGTTTTTTTGTTCTTCGTTCTTCGTTCACTGTATTCGCTCCGCTCATGCCGTCATTGGAAATGGTGCGCAAGCACACCCTACCGGACCAACCCGGGGAACTCGGCCGCCGTGAACCTCAGGGAAGGACAGCGCCGGTTGGTAAAATCGAGAAAACCACAGGTGCCTGTGACCCGTGAGAACATGACCTTCACTTTCCTGAGGCTGAGCCCGGACAAGGTATACTGCGGACCTTGTTCGAGTATGTCCGACAAGTACTCTCTCAACGTCACCGTGACAGGTGCTCTGTAGCCCACGGCCTCCTGCATCTCGTCGCCAATCTGCTTGGAAACGTTGTCGATCCATATTTCCAGAGCGGGGAGATCTTTCCCCTGTTTGGGGTGTTTGTGGCCGAAGCTGCACTTTTGGAACACGACATATGTCCCTCCGGCCTCAAGGGGTGCGGCCAGATCCTGATGGTCATAAACCACCCTGACCGGCTCGGGCCATGCGGGGTGGTTCAACTCAAGGGTGATGAGGATCTCTTGGCCCGTCGGGCTGCTGGCACAACTTTCGATATATGCCTGAGTCATGGTGTCGGTCATCGGACAGCTCCGTAAGATCGGTCAGCACCGTAGGTGGATTCAAAGGTACTTGCCAATGGCCCACGCCCTTCGGCCACGTTGGCAGCCATACGGCCCTCCATCTCTTCAAAAATCATGTCAATATCGATAGACCCGTCCGCATTCTCCCGGGGTGCTGAAACCTGCGGAGTGTAGGGGCTGTTTTTGACGTTGACGTTGACGGTGACGGGCCTGCCGGATTTCCCTACCTGATTTTTAGGGATCACTGCCTCGCCGCGCTGGAGGATGGCGGGAAACTCGTCGGGCATGAGGCCGTCGTGGAAGCGGGGGGCGCCGGAGAACATGGAGGAGGGGACCGACCGAGTTGGATTGGCAGTATAACCGACAACACCGCCCAAATGGTTTACACCGGCCATTGTCATGGGGGCCCCCGCGAAGGAGGACATCCCACCGGCCGATACGTTTGCAGAGGAACTGCCCATAGCAACGCTACCCATCCACTGCCCCATGGCCATAGCCAGAGGGCCGGTGATGGATTGGCGGATGGTGATGCGGGCCAGGTCGGCCACGATGGAGTTGGCAAGAGAAGAGAACTCGAGTTTCCCGGTGGAAGCCATCTTCACCAGGGCGTCTTCCATGTTGTTGAATCCGGAGACAAAGGCGTTTTCCATGTGGGTGGCAGCATCAGTGGAGGCTTCGGCATAATCGTTCAGGCTACGGGTGGCGCCGTCGCGCCAGTGGCGGGAGTTGCGGAGACGTTCCTCAGCAGCCTTTTTTTCTTCCTCAGCTGCTTCCTTAACGGCCTCTGATTCAGCAAAGACCAGCGCCATGTAATCATCGAATGCGGCCTGGTATGATTTTGTTTTCTCCGCGTTGTGTTTAGCGATAATGGCGCCGATGGTTTCTTCTGACCATTGGGTTACGGCCACAGAGTCAGCACCTGCCTGTCTATAGGCTTCCGCCCTGCGCTCAATTTCCTGAATCTGCCAGTCGACATTCTTTTTCAGCAGCTTCGTCTGCTCCTTCTGGAATTCGGCCTGGAGGTTGTTTCGTTCCTTCAGAGCGACCTTTTCAGCTGCGGTCAGCGTTGCGCCTGCGGCTATGTCATCCACAGTGCTGGAGGCGTTTTTTGGAGCTTTATCAGTTTTGGGCCAGCCCGTCACTTTCCCCACGGACCGCTGAGGGGTAGCGATCAGCTCGCCGGTGTTCCAATCACGCAGGCCAGTCGCAACGGCTGAGATATTGTCCCATGCGGCCATATACTCTTGCCACTTAGTAGACATCGATCCGATATTCATGTTCATCTGCTTGAGTCCATCGTTAATGACAGATGAGACAAAGATGATCTTTCCAGCGTTGCCGCCCCACAACATTTTCCCCACCAGGCCGTACCCGGCGGCACCGGTGATTTCAGAAGGCAGTGAGTTGTAAATGGTCACCAGCCCGTCTACGGAGCCTTTAATATTATCAATATAGATAGGGACATTTTGCCGGATCAGGTCTTCGTTGTTGTCGACCCATGCTTTCAGTTCATCGTTGAATTCAGAGAGACTGTCCTTCACCGCGTCAAACACCCCTGCATCCATCACGCGGCGCTCAAGTTCCACAAAGTAGCTGCGGGTGACTGTTTTCAAACCGCTCCAGCTCTTCATCATGTCCTTGGCGCTGCCGCCGAAATCTTTTCTCATCCCGTCAAAAATCACAGAGACGATCTTGGAAATTTCGATGCCGGAGCCCTGGAGCTCTTCCACGGTCATCCCGAAAGCATCCTGCAGGTACTTACGGGCATTAATCCCTGCCTCAGCCATAATATTGAGATCCTGGGACATGACCTTGCCCTTGGCGGACATTTGCCCCAGCTGCAGGCTGAGGCGTGACAGGGTTTGCTCGCCAAAAATGGCTGAGACATCTGTAAGGGTCTCCAGTGTTTCAATGGTCGGATTGAGGCCCATAGCCATCAGCAAACGAAAGCTGTCCACGGCTTTCTGGGTGTTCACCGGCATGTCCAATGCCCATTGGTTCAGCTCATCCAGGACCGCAGTCCCGTGCCCCTTAGTGATTTTATCGAGCTGGATTTCCATTCGCTCAAAGGCGGAGGCTGTCTGCATAAAATCCTTGCCGATCATATTGCCGGCAAGACCGCCAGCTGTACCGGTAAGGATACTTCGCAAGGAGAAAAGATCCTTCGTGAGGTTCTGGACATACCCCTGGGTTTTTTTGAAGGCACCACCAGCGGCATCCTTGGCTGTTATGACGATTTCCAGCTCATTGCCATACATGGTCAGATCCTCCTACCGGCCATTTTTGCTGAATAGTGCTTGGCGATGTTACGGACAATCTCAGTACGGTAACGCTGCCGAAAAGGGCCAATGATGGGACGAGCAGGGGTACGCATGGATGTGGTGGATTTTTTGAGGAAGAATGGGGTATTCCCGCCCTCGATTTTGCCAAGGGCTCCACCTACATGGGCAAACCCCAGTCTCTGGGCTTTTGATACTGGAGAGACAAAGCCTTTTTGATGCATTTCTACCAGCTTTCGCCACCGACCGCTGGAGAGGTGCCTGGGGTTTATTCCCCGCTCAAGCCCCTGAGACCTTGCACGCTTGGCGATGGATCGGCTTGTGGGCCCAACAAACCCCAAAGCCACGGTAAAGGGGCGTTCGCTTCGCACATGGTAGCGAACTGCCTTATCGATGGTGCCTTTCGCTCCATGGCGGTTGGTCGCGGGAGAATAAAGAGGGACTTTGCGGGCTGGCGGAGCCCAGAAGCGTTGAGCGATGAAGGATAGGGGCGCAAATCTACGGCCACCCGGAGCGCCTTTGCGGAGCTCTTTCTGGAGAAGGTTTTTCTTCCTGTAGCCTTCAATGCGGATAGCCGTGTTAGCTGCTCGTTCCTGCTCTTTCCGGGTGCGGTCAATCACCCTCTTCAGCTGATCCACTCCCCTGATTATCGTCCCCACTTGCATTTTGCATCTCCAGAACTTGGGCCTCAAGGAGGCGGAGTTTACGTTTCAGGGCTGGCCCGACTGTTATTTCCAGGCGGGCGGCTTCGCTGTCGATGACCGTGTAATCAAGTCCCACCAGACCGAAACCGGTGGTGCGCCATTGGGTCCGGATCTCGGTCCAGAGTTCCCAAGCCTCTATGTTTCCGGGGTGGAGGGGCGGGGGCTTTTCCCAGTCACATCCTCCGCAGTCTCCGTTGCTGGTGCAGGACTCGCAGTACTCTCGTCGCCCGGGGTCATCGAACCATCGGGCGACGTCGAGGAGTTTTTTTCCTCATCCGGTGAAGAGAAGGTTTCCCGCAGAATTTCACGATACAACTGGATGCAATCAGGGTTATCCAGTGTGTCGGTGGCTTTAAACTCGTCTTCCGTGAGGGCTTCTTCCAGGATCAAGTCCATGGCCTCCTCACTCTTCTCGACAGGCAGGAGATCGAGGGGCATGCCGTCATTTCTCATTTTCCGGAGGAACCCACGCTTTAAGGGGTTAAGCTCGAAGACTCGGCCATTGATCGTTTTTTCTCTCATGCTGTTATCCTCACCCCATCCGGGGCTTTCGCCTAAGCGTTCTCGTAGGTGTTGGTCAGGCTGATTTGCAACGCCGTGCCTTCGGTGGCGTCTTCGTAGTAGGCCTCGTATTGCATGGGCAGCTGGATGCCCTTTGGGCCGGAAACTTCAGGGCCGGTGAGGTGGTACTGGATCTCGGGGCAGAGTACCTCGAGGCGGGCGCTGGCATTCTTTTCCAGGATGCACTCCACGCTGGTTTCGGTGGAGGCCTCGGCCAACTCGAGTTGAGTGATATCTTTAAACTGAAAGGTGGCGTTGCCGTTGAGGGAGGCGCCTCCGTCCACCATGCCGCCCAGCTTACCGTGTCGGTTCAGGGGGCGGTCGGAGTCTACGTCAACGTCGAAATCACCACTGAGGTCCCATTTCAGAGCCGAAGCCAGGGTGACCCCGCCTTGCTTGAAATCTGAGAAGTTGCGGTTGTTCAGGCGCACCATAGAAACAGTGGTGGGGGAGGCGTCGAAGGAGGCCAGCTCGTAGCTATGGTCTGCGGCTGCCAGACCGATGGTCACCACACGTTCACCCTTTTCGCCTACACCGAAAGAAAAGCTGGTGGTACGTACGTCAGTGAACCGGGAGTATTTCTTGGTTCCACCGAGATCACCGAAATACATCTCCAGGGTACAGAACAGGCGATCGGACCCAAGCGTGTAAACATGGGTGTAGGGACCTGTGCCGGTTGTTGCAGGGGCACCAAGGAGAGCTTTAAACCAAAAAAACATACACTCGCTGTCCAGAGGAACCACCACCTGACCCGGGGCGTTCCATTCCTCATCAAAGGGCTCGCTGGGGTTAATATTGCCCCGGATAGTGGCACCTTTGCCCTTGGCGCGTTCGGGCTTGAGGGATATGGAGTTGACGGGGAGGACAAACCCTTCTGTCGCCACCACGCCGAAGCCCGACTGAAAGCCAAGCTTAATGGTTGTTTTTGCACCTGATGCCATTGCCATGGGGTACCTCGCTTATGCTGTGATGGGGTCTGTGCCCAGGGTGACCTGCTGTGTCAGGGCAGCCGCAAGGGTGACCTGCCAAAAAGGAAACGCCTCGGTTTCGTTGTTCACGTGCTCGACGGCGGCGATGTAGACATCGATCTCATCCAAGGACTCGGATAAGACGTTCATTACCTGCCGGCGGAAGCTTTCTCGACGGCTGAAGCCTGTCCACTCCTTCACTCGGTCCAACCCTGATTGAAGGCCGGTCTCATCGTGGATGGTTAAAACCATACCCAAATAACAGGTGGTGATGGCGTTGCCGTCGTCATCTTCTTCGCTGCCGGCCTGCCCCCCGGCGACATCTATCTCAATGGCCGGGCATTGCTCCTCTGATGGACGTTCCTTATCGCTGATACCAATAAAGATGGTTGGCTCCTGGCCGTACCAACCTGCCAGTGTTGAGTTCAGCGTGGGGTTTTCATGGAGAGCCGCGACAATGTAGTTTGTGATGTCATTAGTGTTCATAGCGACCTCGCTTTATGCGTGCGGTGGCCGTTTGACCGGCACCCAAGGGAATGATCCACCGATCATCGCCGCCACGTGGCCTGAGGTTATCCTCATTGAGCACCGTGTATTCCGTTCCGTCGATAATCACCGGGGTGAGATGAACCGGTTCCCCGGTGATGTCGTCGGCGTGGACTGTGATATCCACGCGGTTGTATGGCTGGTCCGCCACATTGCGCCGCACCAGGGCACGGAGGGGAGCACCGTCAAGGGTGATGTCCGTGCCTGATACGTTGAGCATGCGCCGTAGGGCGGCTTTGCGGCGGTCCAGCATGGTCACCTCTTTCCCGTGGCGATGACACGCTCGATCTGGTTATTGATAAAAGCATCAATATCGGGGACAAGGTGCTCGATAGATTTCAGGCCGGAACGCGGGAGTTGTTTCTTGATAAGTTTTCGGGCCGCCTGCTGAGCCGCCTGCTGACCTATACTGTTTAAGTTCCCGGACGGGCTTAAATATTCGACGGGCAGCTTGGGCTTAAATTGCATCTCCACCTGCTGGACAGCTCCCTCCGCAAGGGAGACGATATGCTGAACCAGAGCGGCGGCCCGTTCGTTCTTGGTTTTGGTGCGGACCCATCGGGTGATTTCCACACCACCCCAGCTGATGATAGGGCCCAAAACCACCACAAGAAGGGGAATCAGAACCTGTTGAATCAGGAGTGCTTCCATGATGATATTTTCCTCTTAATAAGCGTTGCGAATTGTGAGGGGGAACTCGTCCACCTCGGCCATGATCTGCATGAAGTCATAGTAAGCCCCTCCGGAGTCCAGAACAGCCCGGAGGCCCTCCAGATGGCCCACCCTGCGGCCAGGGAGGATGCACCCCTGAGTATCCAGAGAGGTGTTCCCGATATGGATGAGGATATGGCTCCGACCGGTTACGTTCGTCACCTCAAACACCTCGCCACGGGTGGGGGATGTCACACGCTGGCATGCGTACTGCCCTGGAGGGATACAGGAGATATCGGGGGCATTGCCGCGATCGGGAGGCTCAAGCGTGAAGCTGTGAACCTTCCCGTCAATACGCAGCACACCGATGGTGCCCTGGCGTGAGGTTTCGATTCGGTCAATAGCAGCGTCAATCATCGCGCCCTCCGTTTGCGGTAGCGGTCCATGGCGGCCGGGATGTCCGTGCCAAACAACCTCACCACCAGAGCCACGAACACCAGAATTCGTGTGGCGGTAGACAGGCAAATGTCAGCCGACTGCCAGACCGTCGACAACCAGGCGAAAAAGGAGATGAGGTATGTTTTGCACGTTTCCATCAGGTCGTTCATGGGGACCTCAGGGTTGGGGGTTAGGTTGTGTAAACACCCTTGATCAGCATGCCGCATTTCCGACTGACGTCGGTGACGACGGTGCCGGCGTCGTCCACTGATTTCAGGAGGGTTTCCCCGACCTGATGGCGGACCCGGTAAATATCGGACCGGATCTGCTCTTCGCGGTAAGTCTCCACAACGGGCTCTTCCGCGCTGTCCTCGGTCCAGACGAAGGTCCGTCCGCAACAGGGGTCCAACTCGTCATCGCTGTGGGAAACCAGGCCAAGGAAGATATAGTTGGGGTCCCAGAATTCAGTGAGGGTGACCGTTTTTTTCTTGTTTTGGGTGGCTGCGTTGTATTGGGCACCACCGATGAGGACCTGGGGCACGTCCAGCATATGCGCAACCTGAGCAGCGGAAAGCTTTTCAATGTCGATGCCGGGGAAAGTGTACTTCAGGCGGTCTACCACAAACGAGTTGACCTTCAGGCTTTCAAAAAGCAGCCAGTTCATCTGCACCACGTTGGGAATAATGCCGTAGGTCTTCCGCATATAGGCGACACCATCCCTGACGATTTCAATGGGGTTGCCGGGGCTTGATTCGGCATTAATGGCTGCAGAGGCCGATTCGGTGTAAAAATTCGACTCGTTCTGGATAAGGTTTGCAATGCGTTGTTCTTGTCCACGGGCGATGATACCCCGTGCCCGCTTGACGGCGAGGTTATCCACGGAGATAGACCCGGCACGGCGTTCCAGCTTTTTGCGCTCCGAGTCGTCGATGGGCTCTTCATGTCCCTGTTCACGGGTATGGTAAATACCCTCCTCATAGGTCCAGTCGGAACGGTTGTAAGCGCCACGAGCTGCACGAGAGGTATCTTCCATGGAGTTAAACGCCTCTTCCGGAAGCACAAGGAAAGACCCTGCATCATCAAGGACAGGGAGCGACGGCATTAACTGCATGCCGATAAACCCCATGTCTTCAAATCCCAGGCCCTCTTCAATAACCGCACCCAGATCGGGTCGATATACGGGGGTTCCTTCGGTCGGTCTCATGTTGGTATCCTCATCGGTTCGGGTTCGAAATTGGTTGTCCGCATCGCCTTATGGTGTCGCGGATTAGGTCACGGTAACGGTTTTGCCGTCGTTGTAGGGCAGTATCTGTACGACGTCGCCGTCGGCGGTGGCGGCCTGAAGAACTTTACCCACCCTGCGGTAAGTGCCAGCGACAGCGGGGAGTGCTGAGATCTTGCCGGAAGCGGCTGCGAATGCATCCGCATCTAAGGGGATGCCCCCTGCGGCTTCCACTTCCAGGCTGCCTTGGTCGTTGAGGGTCTTCACCGCCACAGGATCGCCTGCGGCGGCGTAGCCAAGGGTGGCTCCGATGGGATCGTCGGTGGCGGTGGCCGTGCAGTAGACAACCGTTCCGGAGGAGAGTTTCACCAGGCGCTGCCCGTTGACACCGCCCGTCCCCGCCGTTCTGGTAAGAGGTCCGTTATTCCAGGTCATGATGATTTCCTCTTTGGTATGGGGTTATGGTTGCGCCCACTCGCTTGGAGGGCGGGCGGTTATTTATTCTGCTGCTTCTTGAGCCAGGCTGTGTGCGCCTCGGGGTTCGCTTTGGCAACGGCCTGGATAGCGACGCCTTTGGAGCAGCCTTCATTTGCGGACATATGGGCGGAGACCAGGGCGTCAAAGTCCTGAGATCCGCCGCCTTCACCGCCACCGCCGGAAAGGACGCCGGGGGTGAGTTTCTGAAGAGCCGCAAGGACAGCCTTCATTGTGTCGCTGGCTTTGACTTCGGACTGTTCCTCTTCCTCTTCAGCCTCGGTG
>Ga0070729_10005693_pt1 | contig 12708 bp, 6 predicted proteins | sample tdDd472_FD_66725 | JGI IMG/M metagenome (GOLD analysis project Ga0070729, IMG submission 66725) | Marine sediment microbial communities from the Atlantic coast under amendment with organic carbon and nitrate - tdDd47.2 | ecosystem: Environmental > Aquatic > Marine > Coastal > Sediment | place...
AATCGGAATCAAAGAAGATGATATTAAATGGAATGTAATTTCAAATATGAAAGGTTATCAGGGTGAAGTTCCAATTACATATCAGGTAATGGGCATTCCAACTTTTTTCCTAATTTCACCTGAAGGTAAAATTGTTAAGAAGTATGTAGGATTTAATCAAGAGAGATTTGATGAAATATTAGCCATTGCAAAAGGGGAAAAATAAATTCTTGATAAGTAATTAATAAAATTCTATATTTAAATATCATCCCATTAAGTATATCTTAATGGCCCCGAGTTGCCTGAGCACTCGGGTTTTTTTTATATGGTAAAATTTTATGAATAAAGTTGCTGTTTACATCGATGGATTTAATTTGTATCACTCCATAAAGGAAAATAAGTACAAATGGCTAAACTTAAGAAAACTATCAGAATTGTTTTTAAGAAAAGACGAAACTTTAGTTGAATTAAATTATTTCTCCGCATTAGCACATTGGAATATTGAAAAAGTAAACAGGCATAAATTATTTTTAAAAGCACTTGAACAAGAAGATGTTAAAATCATTCTAGGTGAATTTAAAAAGGTAACAAGATATTGTCGAAATTGTAAAAGTCAATATAAGACCCACGAGGAAAAACAAACTGATGTCAATATTGCAATAGAACTCCTAGCAGGAGCAATTAATGATATTTATGACGAGGCCATTATTATCTCTGGGGATAGTGATTTGATTACTGCAATCAAGAAAGTCAAAGAATTATTTCCAAACAAAAAAGTAGGTGTAATTTTACCAATTGGTAGAAGGTCTGAATCATTAAAACAAGTTTGTGATTTTTATATGAAAATGAAAAAGAAACATTTGGATAGCAGTTTGTTTGATGAAGATATAACAATTGCTGATGGTAAATCTATTTCATGTCCTGGAAAATGGAAAGTTCTATAATATTAATTCCATTTTTCTCCATCCATTGTAGTTATAATCACTTTCGCACATTCACATCAATCGGTTTATCCTGGAAAATATGAACATCTCGTTGAGGAAAAGGAATACCTATTTCTTCTTTAGCAAGTGCCTTATAGACCAGTGATCTGATTTCACTTTCTATATTGAGGGTTTTTCTAAAATTAATAAGATCAACGAAGAAATAGATTTCAAAGATAAGAGCATTATCACCAAAGTCCTGAAAGATCACAAAAGGTTCTGGTCTTGGTCGAATTCCATTGTGAGTTTTGACACTATCGATGAATAGTTGTTTGACTCTGTCTACATTGGCTCCGTATGCTACGCCGATTGTGATTTTACGACGAAGAATTTTATCCTTCAATGACCAGTTGATAACATTTTTTTCCAATAAACTACTGTTTGGAATAATGAGTCGGACATTTGTAAAAGTCTTAATCACTGTAGACCGAAATCCGATTTTTTCGATAGTACCAATGTGTTCATCAAGTTCAATGACATCGCCGATTTTTGAATGAGCCTCACCCATCAATACAAAACCACTGATGAAATTATTGATCAAATTTTGAGAACCCAGTCCAATACCAATAGCCAAAGTTCCACCAATCATTGTAAAAGCAGTCAATGGAATTCCAATTATTGATAATGAAAAAAGCAGGATGATAATAACTGAAATATATTCTATTATGGTCAAAGCTGTATTGTGTGTAGAAAAATCCAATTTCAGCAATTTACTCATATATTGATCAGTTTTGGGACGAAAAATACGAATGAGCCTTGAAGCAATTATGAAAAAACTAGTTCCAATTATCAGGTTGCCAAGGCTAATATTGCTATCACCGATTTTGAAAATTGAAAACTTCCAGATTGATGATAGTACTGATATTCTGAACCCTAATATTCCACATGAAAATATAAAGAGCAATATATGAAGTGCCAGGTTAATCAGATTAATGATGGCTACAGAATCATGGTGTTCATCAAAAGTTACCAGGAATTTCCACTGTTTCAATTTTCGGATGAAAAATCTGATGACAATTATTCCAATAAAAAAGAACAATGTTGCTAGAATTATCTGCCAAATATTGATTGAAAATTCCCTATAAGAAAACAGGGAGATTGAGAGTTTTTGTGACACGAGATCAAAGATATTTTTCATTTTGTTCATCATAATTTTAGATTAGAATTTTAGTTTTTCGTAAATTACCACAAAAAATTTGACATTATGAAATAAAAGATATAAAAATAATTGGTGTATTGAAAATAGAATATGGCCATAAAATTAATATTGGAAAAAAATATTCAAATCAATTATATTACCCTCTTGGTAAAAAATGAGATATTTGTAGTAACTAAATAAAAGGAGAAAAACATGGCAACAAAGATTGCAATCAATGGTTTTGGACGAATTGGACGTGCTTTTGTACGTGCTATCAAAGAAAAAAACATGGATTTCGAAGTTGTAGCAATTAATGATTTAACAGATGCAAAAACATTAGCTCACTTATTAAAATATGACTCAGTTCAAGGTAGATATAATGGTACTGTTGAACTTGATGGTGATTTCATGGTTGTTGACGGCAAAAAAATTAAAGTTTTTGCTCAAAGAAATCCTGCTGATCTTCCTTGGAAAGAACTTGGAATTGATGTAGTTATTGAATCCACAGGAGTTTTTAGAACACGTGAAAAAATCCAAATGCATATCGACGCTGGTGCAAAAAGAGTTCTCTTGACAGTTCCTGCTAAAGATGAAATCGATGCAACAATCGTTCTTGGTGTAAATAATGACGAATTAAAAGCAACAGATAAAATCGTATCCAACGCTTCCTGTACAACTAACTGTGCTGCTCCAATGGCTAAAGTTATGGTCGACAATTTTGGCGTAAAACGTGGTATTCTTCAGACTATTCACGCTTATACAATGGATCAGAATTTATTAGATGCTCCTCATAGTGATTTGAGACGTGCACGTGCTGCTGCAATGTCAATCATCCCAACAACTACTGGTGCTGCTAAAGCTATTGGTAAAGTTATTCCTTCATTAAAAGGTGTAATTGGTGGTGTTGCTTACCGTGTACCAACTCCAGACGGCTCATTGACAGAATTAACTTTTGAACTTGAAAAAGATACAACAGTTGAAGAAATCAATGCAAAAATGAAAGCTGCTGCTGAAGGTCCAATGAAAGGTATCATGTACTACACAGAAGATGAAATGGTTTCAACAGACATTATTGGTCTTCCTTATTCAGTTACATTTGATAGTAAAATGACAACTGTAATTGGTGGAAACCTTGTGAAAATTTCTGGCTGGTATGACAATGAATATGGTTATACTTGTCGTGTAGTTGACCTTGTTAAAAAAGTTGTTGACTTAATGTAATTTCAAATATGAAAAGAATGTGGTGAAGTTTTTTTTGCCACATTCTTTTTTCTTATTTTTACAATTGTAAAAATAAACTATCCCATAACACAGGAGGGTTATCCTTGAAAACTGTTAACTTTATCTTCGGAATTCACAACCATCAACCAGTAGGGAATTTTGATTTTGTGATCGAAGATGCTTTCAAAAAAAGTTACAAACCCTTTATCGATGTTTTGGAAGATTTCCCGGGAATCAATGTATCAATACATTTTAGTGGATGTCTTTTAGAATGGCTTGATGAAAATCATCCTGAGTATCTTGATAAAATTGCCGAAATGGTTAGGAAAGGCAATATAGAGATTATTTCAGGTGGCTTCTTTGAACCTGTGCTGGCAATGATACCAGACAGAGATAAAGTTGGTCAGATCAAAATGTTGAATGATTTCATTAAAAATCGCCTCGGATATGAGGCCAAAGGGTTGTGGCTCACAGAGCGAGTTTGGGAACCCGGACTTGCGAAACCTATTGCAGAAGCAGGAATTGAATATATCACAGTAGATGATTATCACTTCCTTGGTGCCGGAATGCACCAAAATGATTTGACAGGAAGTTTCATGACTGAGGAGCAAGGTTATCCTCTTAGAATCTATCCCATCAATCAAAACCTTAGATATGCGATCCCATTTAAGGATCCTAATGAAACCATTGAATATTTGAAAAAATTTGCTACTGAAGAAGGTGATAATGCGATTGTCATGGCTGACGATGGTGAAAAGTTTGGAGTTTGGCCTGGCATGTACGAAGTGGTTTTTCAGAAAAACTGGCTTCGTTATTTCTTTCAGAAACTGGAAGAAAATAAAGACTGGTTGAAAACAACTACCTTCTCAAAATACAATGAAAATCACCCACCAAAAGGTAGAATATACCTTCCTACTGCATCTTATTTTGAGATGAGCGAATGGTCATTGCCTGGCGATGTTGGTGAGAAATTTGAAAATTATGTACATGAATTTGAAGATCAGGGGAGATTCGATGAGTTGAAACCTTTCTTCAAAGGTGGTATGTGGCGGAATTTTCTCAGTGTCTATGATGAATCCAACTGGATGCAGAAAAAGATGCAGCATCTCTCCAATGCAGTGGAGGATTTGAGAAGTAAAAAACTCTCTGCTACTGATAAGAAAAATCTGGAAAAAGCCAACTATCATGTATGGAAAAGTTCCTGTAACTGTACTTATTGGCATGGAATTTTTGGTGGACTTTATTTGCCACACTTACGACATGCAGTTTACGAGGAAATGATCATAGCAGAGAAATATCTGGATCAGATTACCAAGCCAAAGGCTTTGGAAATTAATGAAATGGATTTTGATCTTGATGGTTATAAGGAAGTTTTGGTGAAAACTCCTGAGTTGCAATTGGCAATTTCTCCTGCAAAAGGTGGAATTATCGAGGAACTATCACTCAGAAGTAAAAACTTCAATGTATTGAATTCATTAAAACGATATAAAGAAGCTTATCACGCAAAAGTGCATTTAGCTTACGAAGAACAAGATAATGATGGTGCTTCAATCCATGATATTGTCACTGCAAAGGAAGAAGGACTTGATAAACTTCTAAATTATGATACCCACTGTAGAAAAATGCTTGTGGATCATTTTATCAAAAAAGAAGTTACTCTTGATCAATTGCAGACAATGGAATATTACGAAGATAGTGATTTTATCGAAAATCACTTCGAATATGAAGTTGACAAGCGTGGTAAAAAAATTGTCATGACAAGAAAAGGCTGGGTCAACTGGCAGGAACTTGAAATGACAAAAGAGATTTGTATCAGAAAAAATAGTCTTGAGTGTAATTACAAATTGAAAAATTTAGGCAAAGAAGAAAATTTCTTCAAATTTGGTCCTGAATTCAATTTTGCAATGTTGGGTGGAGATTCACCTGATAGATATTATTTCTCAAAAGATACAAAACTTGATGGAACAGCATTGATCTCCAAAGGTGTTGAAAAAAAAATCAAATCCCTTGGTGTGGCCAATGAGTATGATGGTTTTAAACTGGAAGTGAAAACAAATGAAAAAGTTGATTTCTGGAGATTTCCAGTAGAAACTGTAAGTTTGTCAGAAGCTGGTTTTGAAAAAGTATATCAAAGTTCAGTGATCATCCCTTTTTATGACATTGTTCTAGCTTCAGGTGAAGAAAAAGAAATGACATTCAAATTGTCTATTTCTGATATTTAATTACAATTTTGTAAATAATTATGAAATAAATTTAAAAATAACGAGGCTGTCCTTAGTGGCAGCCTTCATTGAAAAGAAAATATATGGAAATAGCGATTATTGCTTCAGAAATTTCAGGATTTTCAAAAGTTGGAGGAATGGGTGACGTCGTAGGAACCCTTCCTCCATTTTTTATAGAAAAAGGAGTTGTAACAAATCTTTTTTCGCCTGCATACAGTTCAGTTTTTAAAAATGATAAAGTAAAAGAGACAGATATAAATTTCCTTGTTGAAATGGGAAGTGAAATCTTCAAATGCTCTGTTTATAAATATGAATATGATCAGAGGTCTGCGATATATTTTATAGATAATGAAAAATTCTTTCGAGATAGAAATGTCTATGTAGATGAAGAAGGATTGTTGTATGAAGATAATATCCAACGGTTTGTTCTATTTCAAAAAGCTGTAATGGATTTGATGGTTGTGTTGAATATGAAACCAAATATTATTCACTGTCATGACAATCAAGCCGCACTAATACCGCTATTTCTAAAAACGAAGTATAAAGATGTTGAAAATTTCAGCAAAACAAAATCTATTTTGACAATTCATAATATCGGCTATCATGGAAATTTTGATATGTCATTGAAACATTTATTAGGTATTAATGAGCATTATTTTCACCCAATGGGACGACTGGAATGGTGGGGGGAAATCAATCCCCTGAAAGCAGGAATCATTTATTCCGATAAAGTAACTACAGTAAGTGAACACCATGCTTGGGAGATTTCGGAAGATGAAATACTCAGTGCTGGAATGAAGGATGTGTTTGCTTCCAGATTTGACAAGGTGATTGGAATTGTTAATGGATTGAATTTTGACGAATGGGATCCATCTATTGACGAGGATATTGCCCGAAATTATACCTTGAACACAATTGATGATAAAGAATATAATCGAACATCACTTCTTGATGAATGTGGAATCAAAGATAAATTTAGAGAAAAACCATTTCTTGGAATGGTTACTAGGCTGGTTGAGCAAAAAGGTGTCTCATTGATCCTTCAAATTTTTGATAAATTAATGAAAGCTGGGTATCCATTTGTTCTACTTGGTAATGGAGAACCAGAATATCGTGAAGCCTTTGAGAAGTTACAAGAGAAGTATAAAGGGCAGTTCTATTTTGATTATACATTTAATAAGCCGCTAGGGCATCGAATTTTTGCCGGTGCTGATATATTTACAATGCCGTCAAGATATGAGCCCTGTGGAATTACCCAGATGCAGTCAATGAAATATGGAACACTGCCACTAGCAAATAAAACTGGTGGATTAGTTGACACGATTATTCATGATGAAACTGGATTTATCTTTAATGAATACAAGGCTGATTCCTTTTTTAAAATGATTAAGTATGCTGAAACTGTTTATAATGATAAAGATCATTGGGAAAGAATGGTAATCAATGCCATGAAAGAGGATTTTAGTTGGCATCAATCGGTAGAAAAATATATTAAACTTTATGAAGATTTGTGTCGATAATCGCATTAACGATTTGAAATTCAGATCCTTAATAGATTCATTGCAAAACGGAGTAAACATCGAGTAGAAAATAAATAAATTTTTTCTTGCTAGTGGTAGTTTAAATGGTTAATATTGGCCCGCTTTGAAAAGGAGATGACACAAAACGGAAGCCATTTGGCAGAAGTTGAGATAAGAATTAGAAGTCATCTCAAGATATTTAAAAAAAGATCAGAAAGTATTTGGAGGTAACGGTAGGATTAGTTAAGTTTGCCGGCTTTCAAAAATGATAAAGCAGATTCGGCTGGAAACGGCCTACTATAAAGAATCAATGTTCTTTGAAATTGTGAGGAAATAAGAAAAGTGAATGAGTGCAGAGAGTTTTTAAACAAACTATAAGTTTAAACCCAAAAATAAAACAAAATATATACAATGGAGAGTTTTATCCTGGCTCAGGACGAACGCTGGCGGCGTGCTTAACACATGCAAGTCTAGGCAGAACGTGCTTTCGGGCATTAGTAAACTGGCGAACGGGTGAGTAACGCGTAGGTAATTTGCCTTTAAGTGGGGGACAGCCACGGGAAACTGTGATTAATACCGCATAAGGTTGATTGACAAAAGTCGATTAATTAAAGTTGGGGACCTTCGGGCCCAACGCTTGAAGATAAGCCTGCGTCTGATTAGTTAGTTGGTGAGGTAATGGCTTACCAAGACATCGATCAGTAGCTGTTCTAAGAGGAAGATCAGCCACATTGGGACTGAGATACGGCCCAGACTCCTACGGGAGGCAGCAGTGAGGAATTTTGCGCAATGGGGGCAACCCTGACGCAGCAACGCCGCGTGACCGATTGAAGCTTCTAGGAGTGTAAAGGTCTGTCGTGAAGGAAGAAAAAGTCCGAGAATAATAAGTTCGGTAATTGACGGTACTTCACAAGCAAGCTCCGGCTAACTTCGTGCCAGCAGCCGCGGTAATACGAGGGGAGCAAGCGTTGTCCGAAATAACTGGGCGTAAAGGGTACGTAGGCTTTTTTGTATGTTTTCGGTGAAAGTCATAGGCTCAACTTATGAATTGCCGGAAAAACTGCAGAGATTGAATCCGGAAGGGGAAAGCGGAATTCCTGGTGTAGCGGTGAAATGCGTAGATATCAGGAGGAACACCAGTGGCGAAGGCGGCTTTCTGGTCCGGAATTGACGCTGAGGTACTAAAGCGTGGGTAGCAAACAGGATTAGATACCCTGGTAGTCCACGCCCTAAACGATGTATACTTGATGTCGGGATGTTCGGTCGTCTCGGTGTCGTAGCTAACGTGTTAAGTATACCGCCTGGGGACTACGGTCGCAAGACTGAAACTCAAAGGAATTGACGGGGGCCCGCACCAGCGGTGGAACATGTGGTTTAATTCGATGCAACGCGAAGAACCTTACCTGGGCTTGACATACATATGAAGTATGTAAGAAATTATGTATATCTGCTGCTTGCAGTAGACATATGTACAGGTGATGCATGGCTGTCGTCAGCTCGTGTCGTGAGATGTAGGGTTAAGTCCCTTAACGAGCGCAACCCTTGCTTTTAGTTGCCATCAGGTAATGCTGGGGACTCTAGAAGGACTGCCGAGGTTAACTCGGAGGAAGGTGGGGATGACGTCAAGTCAGTATGTCCCTTATGCCCAGGGCTACACACGTGTTACAATGGCCGGTACAGAGTGCAGCAAGACCGTGAGGTGGAGCAAATCACTTAAAGCCGGTCCCAGTTCGGATAGGAGTCTGCAATTCGACTCCTTGAAGTTGGAATCGCTAGTAATCGCAGAACAGCACGCTGCGGTGAATACGTTCCCGGGCCTTGTACACACCGCCCGTCACGCCATGGAAGTTGGGGGTACCCGAAGTTGCTGTCTATTCGGTGGAGGTAACTAAGGTAAAACCGATGACTGGGGCGAAGTCGTAACAAGGTAGCCGTACCGGAAGGTGTGGCTGGATCACCTCCTTTCTAAGGAGAGCAGAAGGTAGGGTAAGAAGAAAGATTGGATAAGATGATCGAAGTACAGAAGATTAATCCCAATTTTGAAACTTACAATAACTTACCGGAAGCAGACCGAGACTTATAGTCTCACATTCATTCACTTACTTACTCACAATTATAAAGAAGGGCTTATAGCTCAGTTGGTTAGAGCGCACGCCTGATAAGCGTGAGGTCGGTAGTTCGAATCTACCTAGGCCCACTAGGTAATGGTAGAAGAGAAGAGCAGACCTGATTTTTAAAAGATGAAAAGATAGACACCAAAGACCTAAAGGTTTTTGGGGCTATAGCTCAATTGGGAGAGCGCTGCCCTTGCAAGGCAGAGGTTAGCGGTTCGATCCCGCTTAGCTCCACAAAAGCAGACGCTGACAAGGCTGAACGAAACAACTTCAGATAGATCAGGAACTGCCATGATTTTTTACATTGAGAAGAAAAAAAGAGAAGAAAAAAAAGATATTGCAATTTTGATCAAGATATTAAGGGTATACGGTGGATGCCTTGGTACATAGAGTAGATGAAGGACGTGGCAAGCTGCGATAAGCCTCGGATAGACGCAAACAATCTATCATCCGGGGATTTCCGAATGGGGCAACCCGCTTAGAGTAATGTCTAAGCACTCCCTGCTGAATATATAGGCAGGGTAGAGAAAACGGAGGGAATTGAAACATCTAAGTACCTCCAGGAAAAGAAAATAATAATGATTCCCTAAGTAGCGGCGAGCGAACGGGGAAGAGCCTAAACCGACGTTGTGTCAAGCCTGGTGGCGTTGCAACGTTGGGGTCGTGGGATGAACTCGGAGAGAGCGCCAGATCTTTCGACAAGTCAAAAAATAAAATGTTACCTGAATGGTCTGGAAAGGCCGACCGGAGTAGGTGAAAGTCCTGTAGGGGAAAACATTCTATCTTGTTGGAGTTCACACCCGAGTACTGCGGAACACGTGAAATTCTGTGGGAATTTGTCAGGACTATCTGATAAGGCTAAATACTCCTATGTAACCGATAGCGAAGTAGTACCGTGAGGGAAAGGTGAAAAGTACTCCTGACGGAGAGTGAAATAGAACCTGAAACCGTATATCTACAAGCAGTCGAAGTCCATTTCTGGACGACGGCGTGCCTTTTGCATAATGAGCCAGTGAGTTACTCCTATGTTGCGAGGTTCAGTTTAGTACAAACGTAGCCGTAGCGAAAGCGAGTCTGAATAGGGCGATATAGTAACATGGGGTAGACCCGAAGCCGAGTGATCTATCCATGGGCAGGATGAAGCGTCAGTAAAATGTCGTGGAGGTCCGAACCCACTAATGTTGAAAAATTAGGGGATGACCTGTGGATAGGGGTGAAAGGCCAATCAAACTCGGTGATAGCTGGTTCTCCTCGAAATAGCTTTAGGGCTAGCCTTGCATTAGTTTATCGGGGGTAGAGCACTGAATGGGTAAGGGACCCCACCAGGTTACCGAGCCCAATCAAACTCCGAATACCGATTAAATGATGTGCAGGAGTCAGGGATAGTGAGATAAGTTTCTATTCCGAGAGGGAAACAACCCAGATCGACAGTTAAGGTCCCAAAATACAGGGTAAGTGATAAAGGATGTGAGGTCACATAAACAGCTAGGATGTTGGCTTAGAAGCAGCCATTCATTTAAAGAGTGCGTAATAGCTCACTAGTCGAGTGCCCTCGCGCCGATAATTCTCGGGACTGTTAACCCTGTTACCGAAACTTCGAATGCTAATTTATTAGCATGGTAGAGGAGCGTTCCATTAACCGTTGAAGGTGAGTCGCGAGGCTTGCTGGAGGAGATGGAAGTGAGTATGCTGGCATGAGTAGCGATAATTCAGGTTAAATTCCTGGACACCGAAAGCCCGAGGTTTCCTGAGTAAAGTAAATCTGCTCAGGGTTAGTCGGCCCCTAAGGCGAGGCTGAAGAGCGTAGTCGATGGGAAACAAGTTAATATTCTTGTACTACTTATAGTTTGTTTGACTTAGGTGGGGGCGCAGGAGTGAACGGTCAGCCAGTTAGTGAATTTCTGGTTTAAGCACGTAGGGAGACTGGGTAGGCAAATCCGCTCGGTTGTTAATCCTGAGATGCGAATAGGAGTCCTTTGGACATAAACTGACCTTAATCATACTGACAAGAAAAGCCACTATATTAGAACTATAAGTAACCGTACCGTAAACCGACACAGGTAGGCGGGGTGAGAATCCTAAGGTGCTCGAGGTAACTCTGGTCAAGGAACTAGGCAAATTAACTCCGTAACTTCGGGAGAAGGAGTGCCTCTAGTGGTGAAGACTTCGCGTCGGCAGCCACAAGAGGTCGCAGAGAAATAGTCTGGGCGACTGTTTACTAAAAACACAGGTCTCTGCTAAGTCGTAAGACGACGTATAGGGACTGACACCTGCCCGGTGCTGGAAGGTTAAGGTGAGTTGCCATCCCTTCGGGGGGAAGCAGCAATCTGAAGCCCCAGTAAACGGCGGCCGTAACTATAACGGTCCTAAGGTAGCGAAATTCCTTGTCGGGTAAGTTCCGACCCGCACGAATGGTGCAACGACTCGGACACTGTCTCGACCAGAGCCTCGGCGAAATTGTAATATCGGTGAAGATGCCGATTTTCCGCAGCAGGACAGAAAGACCCCGGAACCTTTACTATAACTTGATATTGGGTTTTGAATTTATATGTGTAGGATAGGTGGGAGACTTTGAAGCTACGATGCTAATCGTGGTGGAGTCACCCTTGAAATACCACCCTTATAGGTTTGGAATTCTAACTTATCACCTTGAATCAGGTGAGAGGACATTGTCAGGCGGGTAGTTTGACTGGGGCGGTCGCCTCCTAAAGAGTAACGGAGGCTTCCAAAGGTTCCCTCAACGCGGTTGGTAATCGCGTGAAGAGTATAAAGGCATAAGGGAGCTTGACTGTGAGACATACAGGTCGAACAGATGCGAAAGCAGGGCTTAGTGATCCGATGGTTCCGAATGGAAGGGCCATCGCTCAAAGGATAAAAGGTACTCCGGGGATAACAGGCTTATCTCCCCCAAGAGTTCATATCGACGGGGAGGTTTGGCACCTCGATGTCGGCTCGTCACATCCTGGGGCTGGAGAAGGTCCCAAGGGTTGGGCTGTTCGCCCATTAAAGTGGCACGTGAGCTGGGTTTAGAACGTCGTGAGACAGTTCGGTCCTTATCCGCTGTGGACGTAGGAAATTTGAAGGGTGTTGCTCTTAGTACGAGAGGACCAGAGTGAACGAACCTCTAGTGTATCAGTTGTATCGTCAGGTGCATTGCTGAGTAGCTACGTTCGGATAGGATAAACGCTGAAGGCATCTAAGCGTGAAACCTACCCTAAGACTAGATTTCCCATCCGTAAGGATCTGAAGATTCCTTGTAGACGACAAGGTTGATAGGTCATAGATGTAAGTACAGCAATGTATTTAGTCGAGTGATACTAATAAATCGAGCGTCTTGATCAAATTTTTAATATCTTACATTTTTCTTCTCTTATATTCTCAATGAAAAGTACTTGCTGGTGATTATTGCAGTGGGGACACACCCGATCCCATTTCGAACTCGGAAGTAAAGTCCACTAGCGCCGATGATACTGCCTTGGTAACGGGGTGGCAAAGTAGGTCGTCACCAGCTTAAATTTAATGAAACCCTCT
>Ga0070729_10005699_pt1 | contig 12705 bp, 11 predicted proteins | sample tdDd472_FD_66725 | JGI IMG/M metagenome (GOLD analysis project Ga0070729, IMG submission 66725) | Marine sediment microbial communities from the Atlantic coast under amendment with organic carbon and nitrate - tdDd47.2 | ecosystem: Environmental > Aquatic > Marine > Coastal > Sediment | place...
GCGACACCGGCCTTGGCCAGCGCGTCGGCGTTGTACCACATCACCGGGGTCGAGGAGTTGAACGGCATCGACAGGAGCTCGCCCTGCGACGTCTGGTAGTAGCTGATGACGGCCGGCAGGTAGTCGGCCTTGTCGAACGGCTCATTGGCGTCCTTCATCAGTTGCTCGACCGGATAGACGGCGCCTTTCGCCGCCATCATGGTGGCGGTGCCGACCTCGAACACCTGCACGATGTGCGGCTGCTGCTTGGCGCGGAACGCGGCGATGGCCGCGGTCATGGTTTCGGTATAGTTGCCCTTGTAGACGGGAACCACCTTGTACTCGGACTGCTTGGCGTTGAAATCGTCGGCGATTTTGTTGACCCGCTCGCCGTTGACGCCGCCCATGGCGTGCCACCACTGAATCTCCGTCGCCGCGAAGGCCGTGCTCGACACCAGGCCGAGGGTTAAGACCGTTGCAGCGAATACCTTGCGCTGAACCATGATGAGAATCCTCCTGTCAGAAATATGGACGCCACGAGGCGCGCATCGGATGGCCGATGAACCGGCCTGTTCCCCTGCGCGCCCAAGACGCCTTGGGTAACAATTTCCCATTTCGGTAGTGTGAATAATAGTTGAAGGGAATATGACGCGCTAGACCTTTGGAATCTCAGTTGATCGCCGTCGACAGCGCCGGCAGCGATTGCAGGTCGAGCTGCCCGGGCTCGGTCGGCCGCATGGGCAGGCGTGGGCGGCGGTTGGCCAGCATCAGGGCGAGTTGGCCGGCCGAGGCGATTAGCTCGCCGACGCCGTCCGGGGTTACCAGTTGCGACGCGCATTCCCGCGCCTCGCCTGCATCGCCGTGCTGGCAGGCGGCGACCACCGCGACGAACAACCGCTCGTCGTCGCCTTTGCAGGGGCAACCCGGATGGTGATAGCGTAGCGCGCGTCCGGCGTGGGTCTGCAAGACATTGATCATGCGCACGAACCAGGCCAGCGCCTGCTTGCCGTCGCGGGTCCCGAACTCCGCGAGAAACCCGTTCCAGACATCGTTCCAATAGCGGCTGTCGTCACCCTGGAGGCCCTTGATCCAGGCGCGATAGGAGCGGATCAGCAACCATTCGATATTGGTGGTTTCCGCGCCGACGGACAGGGTGTCGGAGCGGGAGTCGGGTCGGGTCTGAAAGACGGTGGGGTTGCGAATCTGGTTCATGGCGGCCTCGCTGAGTTGATCGATGGCCCTGACTTTATTGCGAATGATTGTCATTTGCAAATATATTTCATTCACGATCCCCCAGATGACGCCGGCCGCGCCGCCATGCTAGATTGGCGGCAAAAGTCGCTCATCGTTTTCAAACAGGGATTCGACGGTATCCGGCCATGACCATGCTTTCCTCGCCTTCGCGCGCCATCGGCGCCATCGCGCTCGCGCTTCTTGTCACCGCCGCGCCCGCCTCGGCCCAGCAGAGCCGCTATTCGCAATGGAACGACCCCAATGCGCCGAGCGCCGACGACCGGTTGCAGGGATTCATCGACCGGCTCAACAAGCTGATCGACGAAGGCGAGAAAGCGCGCGCCGCCGATCCCAACTTCCTGCGCGACCTGCGCGATTTGGCCGGCGGATACGACCGCCCCTGGCGCCGCCAGTTGTTCAGCGACGCCTTCATCGACGGCGACTACGTCCGCGATCCCGCGTGGACCGTGACGTCGGGCAAGTATTGGGTGGAGCGCGGCTGGGGGCTCAGGAGCGCGGTCAAGCCGGGCGCGGCGGCCGCCGCCACGGAAAGCCGCCCGGCATCGAACGAGGAAAAGGCGGCGCAATTGTTCGGCGCGATCCTCAACCAGGCGCTCGGCGGCGGCCAGGGAAGCCAAGGAAGCCCAGGAAGCCAAGGCGCACCGGCGCAAGAAGCCGCCGCGGCCGTCATCCACGCGCCGAGCGCGATCACCAACGCCTTCGCCTTGGAAATGGACATCAGTTCATGGTCGGCGGAAGGCGAATTCCAGGTGGCGGTCTACCAGGGCAGCTTTCAGGGCACGGCCAGTTCCGGCTACCGCCTCACCTACCGGCCCGGCGGCACGCTGCAGATCGACCGGGTGTCGGCGCGCGGCACCTCCGTGGTCGATCGCGCCGCCAAGGCCGTCCCCCTCGAGGACAAGAAGATCCATCGCATTCAGTGGCAGCGTTACGCCGACGGGCGCATGAGCGTCAGCGTCAACGGCAGCGAGGTGCTGGCCACCGCCGACAGGGGTTTCCGCGATGCCTTCAGCGGCCTGGCGCTGATCAACACCGGCGGCGACTACATCATCAAGACGGTGGCCGTGAGCGGAACGCCGTAGGCTAACCGACGCGGCGATAGAAATCGGGGTCGAGCAGGACCTGTTCGGATAGCGTCCGCACGCGGTTCGGGTAGCCGTCGCGGACCACTTGGAAATGCGGAATCGAGGCCACCGGCGCCCCCTGGCCGGCGACGATCCAGACCGTGTTCGGATCATCGACCTTGACGAATCTGTCGCCGACGTCGACGGATTTCTTGTGTTTCTTGAACACCGGGTGTTGGTCCTTTCAGGGCGGGAGCACTGCATCATGCAGGGGGCGGTTTTATTTAGCTGAAAAATCGGGTTCTTCAAGGACTGAAAACGCCGAGCACGATCAAATTTGCACGAGCAACATGACAACATGCTGTCAGGGCGGGGTCAGTCGAACTCAGGCCAGTTGTGATCGATGATGTCCTCGATCTTGCGGCGCTCGGCGCTGCGCCGTTCGAGCTTGCGGCGCTCCAGGTTTCGGCGCTGATCGGCGCGCCGTTCGCTGATCCGGCGTTCGATGCCATCCCAGTCGATGGGGTTGCCGGCGCCGCGCCGGTCGCTATCGCGGCGCTCGCCTCCGCGGCGGTCGTCGTTGCGCCGGTCGTCGGCGCGTCGCTCCGCTTCCCGGTCGCGCCGTTCCTGTTCGGTCGGCGCGCCGCCGGATGGGGTTTGTTCGCTCATGACCCCCCATTATCGGGCCGAAATGGTAAATAGCGCGTTAGCGCCGCTCGCGCATGAGTCCTATGGCTTGACCCGGCCCCGGGCTCGGCAATACTCGCGGTCATGACCCGCGCACCGGAAATCCGCCTGCCCCGGAGCCCCGCCGTCATCGCCGGAACCCGGCGGGCGATGTGGCTGAGCGCCGACGGCGAGGTCGAGGCGCTCGATCCCGCCGCCGCCGCCAGGCGCCTGCATGGCGGCCCGCCGCCCTTCGTCTGCCACGCCGCCGCGGTGGCCCGCAAGCTGGGCGCGCAGCCGTTCCAAGCCCTCGACCTGCTGGAGCTCTACGCCTTCGTGCATCCGGCGCGTTTCGCCCTGCCGACGGCGCTGGGCTTGGCGGATGCGCTCGGCCTGGCGTTGCCGGGAACGGCGGAATCGGAAGCCGAGAGCCTGATCGCCACGGCGCGCGCGCTGTTGGGCGATTTGGCGCACCTGGCGGCCAAGAGCCCCGACCGCGCGGCGCTGGCCGCCGGCCAGGCGCAGATCATGGCGCTCGCCGGCTGGCCCTGGGGACCGAGCGTGCTTGCCGCGCTCGGCCGCCCGGACGGACCGGAACAATCCACCGCGCGGGCCGCCATGCGGGTCTGGAACCGCCTGCCCGAATGGCATGACGGCCCGCCCGAGCCGCAGCCCGGCCATCAGCCGGTCGCCGTCAAGGAGGCGCAGGCCCGGCTCGCCGAACTGCTGGGCACCGGCGCCGAGGACCGCGACGGCCAGCGCGCCTACGTCTCCACCTGCACGCACGCCTTCGCGCCCCGCAACCGCCGCGACGAGCCCAACCTGGTCCTCGCCGAGGCCGGTACCGGCATCGGCAAGACCTTGGGTTACGTGGCCCCGGCGAGCCTCTGGGCGGAGCGCAACGAGGGCGCGGTCTGGATCAGCACCTATACCCGAAACCTGCAGCGCCAGTTGGATTCGGAACTCGACCGGCTCTGCCCGAGCCCGGCCGAAAAAGACACTCGCGTCGTCATCCGCAAGGGCCGGGAGAACTATCTCTGCCTGCTCAACCTGGCGGAAGCCGCGAGCCGCATGGCGCCCAGCGCCGCCGACGCGGTGCCGCTCGGCCTGGTGGCGCGCTGGGCCGAGGCGACCCGCGACGGCGACATGGTCGGCGGCGATTTCCCGGCCTGGCTGACGGATTTGTTCGGCCACCGGCTGACCACGGCGATGACCGACACGCGGGGCGAATGCGTCTATTCCGCCTGCGACCACTACCGGCGCTGTTTTATCGAACGCACCGTGCGCCGCGCAAAGCGCGCCGACCTGGTGGTCGCCAACCATGCATTGGTGATGGTGCAAGCCGCGCTCGGCGGCACCGGCGCCGAGGAAGGCGGCAGCCTGCCGACGCGCTACGTTTTCGACGAGGGGCATCAGTTGTTCGACGCCGCCGACAGCGCCTTCGCCGCGCATCTTTCCGGCCGCGAGACGGCGGAACTGCGGCGCTGGCTGATCGGCGCCGAGGAAGGCAGCCGGCGCCGGGCGCGCGGCCTCAAGGCGCGCGCCGCCGACCTGATCGGCGGTGACGGCGAGGCCGAGGAATTGATGGACGAGATCCTGCGCCGGGCGCGCGCGCTGCCCGGCGGCGGCTGGACGACGCGCTTGGGCGGCGGCAATCCCATCGGCCCGACGGAAGCGTTTCTGACGCTCTTGCGCCAGCAGGTCTACGCCCGCGACGGCAATGCCGACGGCCCCTACGACCTGGAGACGCCGACCGGCCCGGCGCTGCCCGGCCTGCTGGACGCGGCGACCGCGTTGGAAGGGGCGCTGAAGGAACTGGAGAAGCCGCTCAAGGGGCTGAGCCGCGCGCTACTCGCCATGCTCGACGACGAGGCCGACGAGATCGAGAGCGCGAGCCGCGCGCGCATCGAGGGCCTGGCGCGCTCCATCGCCCGGCGCGGCCTGCAACCGCTGGCCGCCTGGCAATCCATGCTGGCCAGCCTCAGGTCCGAGACGCCGTCCGACTTCGTCGACTGGTTCGCGGTGGAACGCCTCCAGGGCCGCGATTTCGACGTCGGCTTCCGCCGCCACTGGCTCGACCCGACCCGCCCGCTGGCCGAGACCGTCTACGCGCCGGCGCACGGGGTGCTGGTGACGTCGGCGACGCTCCGCGACCAGACCGGTGGCGGCGAGGATGGGGCTGTTGGGGAGTCCTGGACCGGCGCCGAGACGCGCACCGGCGCCCTGCACCTGCCGACGACGCTTACCGAGGCCGACCACCCCTCGCCCTTCGACTACGCCGCCAACACCCGCGTGCTGGTCGTCGGCGACGTCAACAAGGGCAGCGCCGATCACACGGCGGCGGCCTACCGTGAGCTGTTCCTGGCCGCCGGCGGCGGCGCGCTCGGCCTGTTTACCGCCATTCATCGGCTGCGCGCGGTGCACCAGCGCATCGCCGGCCCGCTCGAGGAAGCCGGGCTCAACCTCCTGGCCCAGCACGTGGACGCCATGGACACCGGCACCTTGATCGACATCTTCCGCGCCGAGGAAGACACCTGCCTGTTGGGCACCGATGCCGTGCGCGACGGCGTCGACGTGCCCGGCCGCTCGCTCCGCCTCATCGTTTTCGACCGGGTGCCCTGGCCGAGGCCGTCGCTGTTGCACAAGGCGCGCAAGGCGGCCTTCGGCGGCAAGGACTACGACGAGATGCTGGCGCGCTTGCGGCTCAAGCAGGCCTACGGCCGGCTCTTGCGCCGCGCCGCCGACAAGGGGGTGTTCGTGATGCTCGACCGCGCCATGCCGAGCCGCCTCGCCACCGCCTTCCCGGCCGGCGTCGAAGTGAGCCGCATCGGGCTGGCCGAGGCGATCCAACAGATTCGCGGGTTCCTCCACGCGCCTTGATCGAACCCGGCAACGCGACCCGCCGCCGCATGACGAACAGCTTTCCATTCGGAAGCGGACGATTGCGCTCGTCCCGGCATTGATCGGCAAATAGCCATTTGCAGACAACGTCATGCAGCGGCAAACATTTCTGCAATTGATGCCGAAGCCGCCACAAGCTTCGGGAAAACCGGTCCTTGAGGGGTTAGGTGTCGTCTAGCGCTGCCTCTTTCGCCTGGCGGCTATGTGAGCGTGCGCGAATGAAAATGGCACTGAGCCCTAGCAAAATGAATAGCAGAGCCACTGGGCGGGTAAGAAAGATCAGAACACGGTGATCAGACAGGAGCAGGGCCCGATGGAAGGTTTCCTCCGCTCCGCCAGCGAGAACGAAGGCGATGATAAAGGCAATCTAGTCGTTCCCATGCCTCGCTATGTGGCGACTGTCGCTATGGGCACCCCAAATTAATAGCGGCCGCGGCAGACGCGACAAAGTGCGGATTTGGCATTCGATGATGATGTTTCCATACGCTGCCGTCCGGAGCCATCGTGCCCTGCCCGCGTTTCGTCTCAAGCTGATTCGGCGGGGCCGCCCTATCTCGTTTGCTTCCCTGCACGCGTCGAAATGCTGCGCCTTGATCGCTTCGGCGCGAATGAAGCGCCACTCATCCGCAGGCACGGTGCACAAAGGGTTGACTAATTTCATTTCATAAATTAGATTTAATGAAACAGTTTTATTCATTTGTGATCGATGCCATGGAACCTGCTCAGGACGTCTTGAAACTCATTCGTCGCCGGATCCCGCAGTTGACGCGCAACCAGCGGCAGCTTGCCGAGTTCGTGCTGAAGGAGCGGCAGGCGGTCGCTTTCTCTACCGTCTCCGAATTGTCGGAACAGACCGGCATCAGCCCGGCGACTATTGTCCGCTTCGCCAAGTCCCTGGGTTTCGATGGCTATCTTGGCCTGCAGCGGGAAATCCGCCGGGCGCTGCGGGCGGAACTGCGTGGCCCGGAACGTTTCCGGGCCGCGTTGCAACCCAAACGCCATAGCGAAAGCGTGCTCAGCCCCGCCATTGAGCAGGAACAGGAAAACATCGCCGCGCTCCAGGATTTCCATGATCCGGCCACGATGGACACGGCGGTGCGCATGCTATCCGACGCATCGAGGATCCTCGTGATCGGCTGCCGCAGCGCGGCATCCCTTGCCAACCACTTCTGGTTCGCCCTCAACAAGGCCGGTCTCGAGGCCGAGCGCATCCTCACCATAGACGCCGACGCCGACGAGAAACTGGAACGCCTTGATGAGGAAGGCTGCATCGTCCTCATCGGCTTTCCCCGCTACCTGGCGGACCTGCACGCGATCTTGTGCCTTGCGCGTGAGAAGAACAAACGACTGATCGTCATCACCGACAGCCCGTTCTCACCGTTCAGGGGCGACGTCACGCTTTTCGCGCCCGTCGTTTCCTCCTCGTTCGTCGCATTCCACAGCGCGCCACTGATCCTGATCGCGACCCTGATATCCGAGATTGCGGCCGACCGACCGGAGCGAACGCTGAACGCCCTCGACCGTTTCGAGACCCTCGCAGAGAGGCGAGGCATGTTCCTACCAACGAACCAACAGGAGAAATAGAATGACGTCTTCTGACCAAAGCTATCGGCGACGCCTCAGCAGGGCATTGCTGTCCACTGCCATGGTGGCCCTACTTGCGACCAGCGCCGCTGCGCAGGATCGCAACCTCGCGCTTGGAAGTGTTTCGTCCACCTCCGGGGTTTATCCCTTCGCGGTCGCTCTGGCAGCCGCCATCACCGAGGCCAACAACGGTCTGAACGTGACGACCGTCGAGGGCGGGGGCGGGTTCGATCATGCGCGGCTGATGCGCCAGGGCGTTGTCGACTTCTCGACGAGCGGCAGTCCGGCGGTGGTCCGGGCCGTGACCACGGGAACCAGTGGTTTTGCGAAAGACGGTGCGTGGGATGGTCCGCGCCTCATGTTCATGCGGAACCTGAACGTCACCCGAATCTATGTCCGCGCGGATGTGGCAAAGGCGGAAGTTATAGCGACCTGGGCGGACCTGGCGGGCAAGGCCGTTGCTCCAGGGGTGCCCGGAACGCGGGACATGAAACGAATCATGGCGGCGAACGAGCTTTTGGCGACAGGCGTCTCAATGCTTCCTGCGTCGCTTGAGGATTCGACTGCGCGACTCTCGGAAGGGCGCGTCGCCGCGGTGGTCAAGGGCAGCCCGAACGACCGGTTCGACCCGGCGATGCAGGCCGTGCACTTCAGCCGCCCGCTGACCGTGATCGGCTTTTCGGCAGAGGAAGCTGCGAAGATCGCCGCACAAAATCAGCTCAACACCTTCGTAGAGACGCCGCAAGGAGGCATCCGAGACGTCCCTGAGGTCGGCCCCCTGCTCGAGATGAGTTCACCAGTGATGGTGATGTCGAGTTCCGGTCTCGCCCAGGATATCGGATACGCGATGGCGGTCGCGGTGGTGAACGGGTGGGACAAGATCGGCGAAGCCTATCCTGCGGCAGCCGGGGTTCATCCGGTGCGCGATGTCATTTTGCAGATCCCTGAGATCGATGGTCTCTATCTGCATGCTGGTGTCGTGCAATACGCCGTCGAGAACGGGATCGATGTACCCGAGCGTCTCATTCCGCCGGAATACACCCCTGTTCGGTAAGCCATCCCTAGCGCGCGGGGCCCAGCCAATCCCGCGCGGTTCCCCTGTCACTTTCCGGAGCCAACCGAGATGCCAGCATCGCCGCGCAAGCGCCTCGTCTACCTGGCCGGGCTTCTGTTCGCCCTTTTCCAGTTGACCGTGCCGACCTGGGCGGGTCTCTTCGACATGCAGCTTCGAGCCCTGCACGTGATGGTGGCCATCTCGGTGACGCTGCTTGCCGTCCCGTTCTTTGAAAAGAGTGAAGGATGGCGCGGTCTGGCCGCCGACTTCGTGCTGATTGTTCCGCTCGTCGCGGCGAACGCGATCATCGCGTTCTACTGGGAGGACATCCTTACCTATTCGCGCCGGCCGACGATGGTCGATCTATGTCTCGGGGGCGTTCTGCTCGTCGTGATTCTGGAAGCCGCGCGGCGCTCGACGGGCTGGGCGATTCCCGTAGTCGTGCTTCTTGCCTTCGGCTACGTCTTTGCCGGGTCCCAAATGCCCGGACGCTGGGCGCATCCAGGTTTCCCGCCCGCATACGTCCTCGAAAGCCTCTACTACTCGACCAGTGGTATCTACGGTTCGCTTACCGGTTCTTCGGCTACCTTCATCATGATGTTCATCTTATTCGGGGCGCTCCTCAAGACCAGCGGTGGCGGCCAAACCTTTCTCGATCTTGCGCTTCTGGCGGCTGGCCGTTTCCGCGGCGGGCCAGCCAAGGTGGGTGTGGTCTCCAGCGCGTTGTTCGGAATGCTGTCCGGAAGTTCTGTCGCCAATGTCGCGGTCACCGGAAACTACACCATCCCGATGATGACGCGGCTCGGCTACAGGCCGAATTTCGCCGGCGGAGTCGAGGCGATGGCCTCGGCGGGCGGCGGCGTGACGCCGCCGATCATGGGCCTCGCCGCCTTCATCATGGCAGATTTCCTAAACATTCCCTATTCGTCGATCATCCTCTACGCGGCGATCCCAGCCTTTCTGTTCTATTTCAGCCTCATCGTGGGGGTCCATTTCGAAGCCAGCCGGGATGGCCTGGCGGCGATCCCGGCAGACGAGCTTCCAAGGGCGCGCGACGTGCTGACCTGGCGGCGGCTCGCGCCGGTCGTCCTTCCCGTGGTTGTGCTGCTTGTCTTGCTCTTCTCTGGCTACAACCTGACGCGGGCCGGTTTCTATGCCTGCGTCACGGTTGTCGTCTTGTTCCTTCTGTCGGATCTTTCGACCAGAGGCATAATGAGCCGGACGCGGCAGCTTCTCGACGGCCTGGTAGAGGGCGGAGTATCGGCCGCCAGCATCGCCCCAATCCTGATCTCCATCGCGGTCTTCTCCAGCCTTCTCGGCATGACGGGCGTGGCCCCGAAGATCAGCGCCGTGATCCTGTCGCTGGGCGGCGACAACATCATCGGCGCGCTTGCGGTCGCGGCAGTCGTCCCGCTCATCCTCGGGGCGCCGCTGCCAGTGTCGGCCACCTACATCCTATCGGCCGCCCTGATCGCCCCGGCGCTCGTTCGCATCGGACTCGACCCGGTCGGGGTACATCTCTTCCTGATCTACTGGGCGATCCTCGGAGCCGTGACGCCGCCCACCTGCACCGCCTGTGTGATCGCCGCGAACATCTCCGGCGGCGACTGGCTGCGGACCGCCTTGGTGGGCATGCGCTTGGGCATCGTGGCTTTCATTGTGCCCTTCGCCTTCGTCCTGAACCCAGCGTTGATCGGCCGGGCCGACGGGTGGGAAGTGGCTGTGTCCACACTGACGGCGCTGGTCGGTGTCGTGTTCCTGGCGGCGGGTTTCAGCGGCTACATGCTCACCCGACTGAGAACAATCCTGCGCGCTGCATACCTGGTGGCCGGATTTCTTCTTTTCGTGCCCAATCCGACCTATTCGATGATCGGGGGCGCGATTGCGCTGGGCCTCGGGCTCACGGAAATATTTTGGCGCCGCGCTGCCCGATCGCAGGCCGACGCGGGCACGCCCCATCCCCCCTCGCCTGAGGCGATCCCCGACAGAAAATGGAGTGAAAGATGAGTCCCAGTCGACGAGACAAGCTGAACGTCATGATATCCACCGGTCATCTCGGGACGGCGCCCAGCGGTCTTGAAAGCTTCATGGCCGCGATTGAGACGATGCCCGACTACCTAGTCGCCGACGGGGGCAGCGCAGACCCCGGGCCCGTCTATCTTGGCGAGAACATTGAGCTTGGGCACTTTGTCATGGAAGAGCTTGAACTCTTCCTGACGGAAAGCCGAAAGCGCAATATCCCGCTCATCATCGGCTCCGCAGGGGACAGCGGCAGCAACGCCGGGGTCGATAGCTTCGTGCGCAAGATCCGAGATATTGCGGCTGAGCATCGGATTCCGAAATTCCGGCTCGGTTACTTCTATTCCGAGATCTCGGGCGATTTCCTGGCAAACGAGATCGCGGCGGGAAACACGATACGGGGCCTTGGGCACTACGGCGACCTCACCCCAGAAGAGGCGCACGCAGCCACCCGGATCGTGGCGGTGGCAGGAAACGCGCCGTTCCTCAAGTTGCTCGATGCCGGCGTCGACGTCATCGTCGCGGGCCGTTGCGGAGACGCCAACTTTACCGCGGCCCCCTGCATCCACGCCGGTTTTCCGGCGCCGCTCGCCTTTCACATGGGTAAGATGATCGAATGCGCTTCGCTCGTGGCCGAGCCCTTTATGGGCAAGGAGGCGGTGATCGGCACGATCACGCAGGACGACATCCGCATCACGCCATACCACCCCGATCAGCGCTGCACCGTGGCCTCGGCCGCTGCGCATTCGATGTACGAGCGTGAGACGCCGTTTTTCGAGCATACCGCCGAGGGCACGCTCGACATGCGCGCCTGCCACTACGAGCAGGTGTCCGACCGCGTCTGCCGCATTACCGGGGCCCGCTTCGACCCCTGGGAAACGCCTACCGTCAAGCTCGAGGGGGCACGCAAACTCGGCGAGAGATACATGGGCATCGCCGCCGCGCGCGACCCGCACGTGATCCGAAGCATCGACGCCGCAATCGAGTGGAGCAGGTCGGCAATCGCCAGGCGCTTTCCGGGCGAGCCGTACGAGTTGCATTACCACGTCTTTGGTCGTGACGGCATCCTCAAGCAACGGGAACCGCTGCGCCACCAGTTACCACACGAGGTCGCCGTCGTGGTGGAAACTCTGCACCCGGACGATGCGATGGCAGCTAAGATCACGGACCTTGCGGTGCGGATGTTTTTCCTTGCGCGAATCCCAGGCGTGAAGGGCACATCTGGCGCCTCCGCGACCACCAAACTGCCCATGAAATACCTCCCGGGCTACGAATGGAGCATCAATCACACTATGAGGATCCGAGACGACATGAACCTGTTTCCCACGACGATCATAGAGGCAGGGGTGTGACCATGACCAAGCTCTATGATCTGACACTCGCGGTGCGAAGCAAGAACGCCGGCGTCGACCAGGTGACCTTCGACATCATCTTCCACGACCGCGCGACCTACGACCATGTCGTCGCTAGCGGAGCTGTTACCGAGGATAGCATCTGCGACCTGTTCAGTATCCGGCCCGGCGATATCTCACACTTCGTCTACTTCGACGTTGCGAACGCCATCAAGTTCACGCTCTATCGTCCACTTCCGAATGGAAGCCCCGGCGATTGGGACATCCTGGGCTGCCAGCAGTATGGCCCGTTGGTCGAATTGGAGATACCCGACTGATCCTTCTGGGCTCGCCGCAAAATGGCAACCGCAGCACGGGCACCTCAAGCCGGCCGAATTAGATGGTTTAGTCCCCTCTGGGTCACAAGCGGCTGTCATCCGGGTTTCAACCCGGTGACCGCTTTGCGGCCCGAAGCGGCGACTCCGTATGGTTCCGTTTGTCGAATTATGAAATAGGAATTTATTGACTTTTATGGGTTTTGTGTTATGGTGCCGGTTCGCAGCGTCGGTTACCGGCGCAGGCTCGCTATTTCACAATCGAATAGGTTTCGGCCGGGCCGATGGTTCCAGGTTTGGGGATGCATTGGGGCCGGCTGTTGGGTAGGGCGTTCGCGTTGAGGAATCCCCCCACCCTGCCCCTTCCCCACAAGGGGGGAAGGCCGGGATGAGGGTGGTGACCGCCGGCAGGGGGGCATCGGGGGAAAATTGGGTTCGTTCCGGAGATTTTTTTAAGATTGTTTTGAAATCAATGGCTTCCAACCAGCGTTTCGATGACGGACGCTGCCGGGGACGAA
>Ga0070729_10005701_pt1 | contig 12700 bp, 11 predicted proteins | sample tdDd472_FD_66725 | JGI IMG/M metagenome (GOLD analysis project Ga0070729, IMG submission 66725) | Marine sediment microbial communities from the Atlantic coast under amendment with organic carbon and nitrate - tdDd47.2 | ecosystem: Environmental > Aquatic > Marine > Coastal > Sediment | place...
GACTTGATGTCGGGAAATTCGGCAACAACGAGGCTGCCGGTAAAGCCCGCTTCGCCGGGGTCATTGCTGTCGATGGCCGGGTGGGGGCCTGCGAGAATGAGGCGACCGGCATTCTTAAGTTCTTCCAGTCTTGCGAGATGGGCGGGGCGCGCCTTGAGGCGATCGGCAAGGCTGTTCTCTGTGTCCTGGCTGATAATGGCGTAGAGCATTAGTTGTCCTTTGATTTGGATTCTTCAACAGAGTCGGTGTTCGGCGACTCCGCAGGAGTTTCGGCCCGTGAAGATATCCAGAGTGCCTGCACAAGAAAGAACACGATGGTGATGCCCAGCAGGCCAAACAGTTTGAAATTCACCCATGTGGCTTCATCGAAAGTGTAGGCAACGACGATGTTCGCGGTTCCTGAGACCAGAAAGAACACCACCCACATTAGGTTCAGATTACGCCAGTGCTTGTCTGCGAGTACGAATTCGTCTTTCGCCATAGATTCAATGAGTCGCTGCACCAGCGGTTGCTTGCCGATGAATTGACTGCCAAGAAATACCAGGCCAAAAGCCCAGTTGAGTACAGTGGGCTTCCATTTAAAGACGAGGTCATTCTGCAGTAGCAGACTGATTCCGCCCAGCACGATAACCATTGCGGCGGAAATCAGGACCATCTTGGGTACGTGACGTTTGAATGCATAGGTGACTATCACCTGAATGGTGACAGCAATCATGATGACCTGAATGGCGGTATAAAAGTCTTTGGTTAGCCAATAGGTCACCGCGAACGCAACTACCGGTAGAAAATCGAGCAATGCCTGCATGAGAGGGTAAATACCTGCAAAAAGAGAGAGCGAATAATACTTAAAATCTTTACACTTGGTGTCGCTTTTACGGGTTAATTCAATTGTTTTGTGTATAGGGCTCTCGGGGCAGGGTTTTGTGTTGCTATGGCGCGCTTGTTAGAAATACATCCGGATGATCCTCAACCGCGTCTGATAGCGCAGGTTGCCGAGGTGTTGCGTGCCGGAGGGTTGGTCGCTTATCCCACCGATTCGAGTTATGCGATCGGCTGGCATATGGGTGACCAGCGGGCGGTAAAAGAAGTTCAGCGCATCCGCCGAACCGATAAGAAGCACAATTTTACGGTGGTGTGTCGCGATTTGGCCGAGGTAGCGACTTATGCGCGGGTGGAGAACTGGGTATACAGGTTGCTTAAGTCTCATACCCCGGGTCCTTATACATTTATCTTGCAGGCGACCCGAGAGGTTCCCCGCAGGGTGTTGAACCCGAGAAAGAAGACGATCGGTTTGCGCGTGCCGGACAATTCAGTATCTCAGGCAATACTCGCCGAGTTGGCTGAGCCAATGATGAGTTCGACATTAATATTGCCTGGTCAGGATATGCCGATGACGGATCCGAGTGAGATTCTGCACAGGCTTGGTAAAGATGTGGATTTGATCGTCGATAGCGGTATTTGCGGTATCGAGCCAACCACGGTGGTCGATTTAACCGGTGACTTTCCTTTGCTGTTACGCAAGGGGCAGGGTGACTGGACAGATTTTGAGTGACACTAGTATAAGTAGCTTATGAATACAGATTTTTCTCAGGTAATACAGACCCTGTCTGTTGCGATTATCCCTGTGCTTTTTGCAATAACTTTGCATGAGGTTGCCCATGGTTGGGCTGCCAGGCTTAAAGGAGATCGCACAGCAGAGATGTTGGGGCGTTTAAGTCTTAACCCGATTAAGCATGTGGACCCGGTGGGCACGATATTGGTGCCGATGGTCATGGTGTTGGTGTCCGGGTTTATGTTTGGTTGGGCCAAGCCTGTTCCGGTTGCTTTCGGCAATCTCAACAACCCGAAAAAGGACATGATTTTCGTTGCGGCTGCGGGACCTGCCGCAAATATAGTCATGGCCTTTCTCTGGGCGGTACTTTTAAAGGTTGTTTTGTTGGCGGGTGGCGGCGGTAGTCCGGTGCCTGAGTTCCTGCGCGGCATGGCTGAGATAGGCATATTTTTTAATGTGTTACTCGCGGTATTTAATTTGCTTCCTATACCGCCGCTCGACGGCGGGCGTGTACTGCGCGGTCTCGTCAACGAATCTATTGGCAGACAACTGGATAGAATGGAGCCGTTCGGGCTTATAATTGTGGTCGGGTTGTTGTTCCTCGGGTGGCTTTGGCCGCTCGTGAGACCGGCAATGGATGTTGTCCAGCGACTAATCTTGTCGTTGGTTGGGTTGTGAGTGCTAAAGAATGACCGAATCGGATAGTCAGTCCGAAACAAAACTCGAAACCGCTGCTACTCCGCAGGAACGTAAAGCGGCCATGCTGGCGGCTGCGCGTGCTGCGAAGAAGGCCGATGCTCAGGCCGTTAAGGAAGGGCCGGAGCAGGCGGAAATGCCTTTTGCTGTGGTCGAAGGCGAGGCTGTAACTCAACTGCCCCAGGATCTATATATTCCGCCGGATGCTCTCGAAGTTTTTCTAGAGGCATTTGCCGGACCGCTGGATTTGCTGTTGTATCTGATTCGTCGTCAGAACATGGATATTCTTGATATCCCGATAGCGCAAATTACCGAGCAGTACGTTGAATACATCGAGCTTATGCATGAACTGCAGCTTGATCTGGCCGGTGAATATCTTCTGATGGCAGCAATGCTTGCCGAAATTAAATCACGTATGTTGCTGCCTCGCTCCGGTGAAGGCGAAGAAGAGGACGAAGATGATCCCCGTGCCGAATTGGTGCGTCGTCTGCTCGAGTATGAACGTTACAAGACAGCAACCGATAGGCTCGTTGAACTGCCGCGCATGCAGCGTGATGTGCATCAAGCGAAGATTGATCCGGGTGAGCGTGAAGTTGTTACCAAATTGCCGGACATCAATCTGAATGAGTTGCTGGTTGCGTTCCGTGATGTGTTGAACAGAGCGCAGATGTTTGCACACCATCACGTGAAGGCGGAGCAGTTGTCGGTACGTGAACGTATGACCGACGTCCTTGATCGTGTGGGTGCGCAAGAGTTTCTGGAGTTTTCTAAACTTTTTGACCCCGAAGAAGGGCGCATGGGCGCCACCGTGACATTGCTTGCACTGCTTGAGTTACTGAAAGCCTCGGTGATTGAGGTTGTGCAGGCCGAACCTTTTACCCCGATTCATGTCCGTGCCACCGGTGCGGCCACGGAAATCTCTGATGAACAGGCTGCAGAGGCAGATACATACTCGTGAGCGAAGAAACAGAAAAGAAAAATGAAGGCGCTGAGCAGGTCGCGGAACAGGATTCCGCAGTCGGTGCTGAAGAGGAACGGCTGGATATCGAACCCATTGAAGGCGAGGCCGATGAGGTCACTGCTTCTAATGAGCCGGCAGAAGGCGATGACGCTTTCGCATCATCTGATGAAGTTGATGAAGAAGAGGCTGCTCCGGTAGAAGCTAATCAGTTAAAGATGATTATCGAGGCTGCATTACTCGCGAGTGGTGAGCCGCTTAATCTGGATGCTTTACGGGCATTATTCGGGCAGCGTTCGGCACCACCGAAAGAAGAAATGCGTGAAGCCATTAAAGAGCTACAGGAGGACTACGAAGGTCGTGGTGTGCAATTGCTCGAAGTGGCGAGTGGTTTTCGAATTCAGGTTCGTGAAACGATGTCACCCTGGTTATCGAAACTTTGGGAAGAGCGTCCGCCGCGTTACTCACGTGCGCTGATGGAAACGCTTGCCATCATTGCATACAGACAGCCTTTAACCCGTGGCGACATTGAAGAGATTCGCGGTGTTGCTGTAAGTACAAATATTATTCGTAGCCTGCTTGATCGCAGTTGGATCCGGCCTGTCGGTCAGCGCGATGTGCCGGGTCGTCCTACGTTGTATGCGACTACCAAACAGTTTCTTGATTACTTCGGTCTGAAGCGACTCGAAGACCTGCCACCTCTGGCGGAACTTGCGGAACTGGATCCTGTGAATATTCAGCTGGAACTTGGCGTGCCTCCCGATACCGGCGAAGTGGAGCCGGGCGTTGCTCCGGGCGCGACCGAGCCTTTGGTATCGCAAGCTAAAGAGAATGACTTACCCGACGAGCCTGCATCTGTTACATCACTTGATGAGGTGCGCGAGGCGCAGGAATCAAATGAGTCAGACGAAAGTTCTGTCGCTGAAGTCGAAGAGACTTCTGTAGACGCCCCGAATGAGTCCGCATCATCTTCCGATGAGGATTCGGGTGAGTCTGACGATAACGATGCAGGGCAGAGCTCTGACAACGTGATTCCGATCCATAAATCCTGATGGCTGAAGAGCGCCTGCAAAAGTGGCTGGCTCAGTCAGGGCACGGCTCAAGGCGTCAGCTTGAGACGATGATCCGCGACGGCCGTATAACAGTTGATGGCAATGTTGCTGAACTCGGCTGCAAAGTCACCGGTAGTGAAAGGATTACGATTGATGGCCGGCTTCTTAAAGCCCCCAAAAAGCGTCAACCAGCCCGCACGATTATGTACTTCAAGCCCGCCGGGGAGATATGTACCCGCTCTGACCCGGAGGGGCGTCGCACTATATTTCAAAGTCTGCCTAAAGTTGTTGGCGGTCGTTGGGTCAGTATAGGGCGGCTTGATGTTGCGACTGCGGGCTTGCTGCTCTTAACTACCGATGGTGAATTGGCGAATGCACTAATGCATCCCTCGGGCGGTATAGCAAGAGAGTATTTGGTTCGTGTTAAAGGCGAGCCGACAGCCGAGCAGATAAATCAATTGCTGACCGGGGTCGAACTCGATGATGGTGTCGCGAAGTTCGAAAAGATTTTGGCTACCAAAGACGAAGGCAGTAACCGCTGGTTTCGTGTGATGCTCAGAGAAGGGCGGAACCGGATTGTTCGCCGTATGTGGAATGAGTTGGGCTTTGATGTCAGTCGATTAATGCGTATCAGCTATGGCCCGATAGCATTACCCCGTGGCTTAGGCAAAGGTAAATACAGGGAGCTAAACCCTGCAGAGTTAAAGTTGCTTAAGCGCGCTGTTTCCAGCCCTGCTCCTACTGACAGTTCAGACTCTCACCGTTAACAGCGCTGCTGTCATCGCCCATCAGATATAAATAGGGCGCAAGAATATCTTCAGGTGTTTTAAGTGTGTCGGGGTCTTCACCGGGGTAGGCGGCTGCACGCATATTGGTGCGGGTGGCACCCGGGTTAATAGAGTTCGTGCGCAGTTTTGAATTTTCGCCTTGCTCATCAGCCAGCGTTTCCATCAGTCCTTCGGTCGCAAATTTGGACACGGCGTAGGCACCCCAGAAGGCTCTTCCTTTGCGGCCAACACTACTAGACGTAAACACTACAGACGCTGACGATGACTTTCGTAACAAAGGCATCAGAATCCGTGTGAGAACGAATGCGGCATTGACGTTAATGTGCATCACTTCCATGAAGGTGCCGATCGGGTATTGATCGAGAGACATTTTCTGCCCGAGCTTCGAGGCGTTATGCAGAAGCCCGTCTAATCGCCCGTATTCATTTTCAATTTGTTCCGCAAGATTCTCATATTCTTCGGGTTGTGCGGTACGGAAGTCCAAAACAGCGATACCGGGCTGAGGGCCGCCGGCGGCAACAATCTCATCATAAACAGCTTCGAGTTTGACCTGTGTGCGCCCTAGCAATATCACCGTTGCGCCATGAGTTGCGTAACTTTTTGCCACGGTTTTGCCGATGCCATCACCGGCGCCCGTTACCAGAATTACTTTGTCTTTCAAGAGATCGTCTGGTGCCTGATAATTTTGGGCGATGCTGTTTTGTTCAGTCATTAATTCAGTCTTTGTTTTCTTCGAGGCCCGACGTCGGGCGAATAGCGGTTTCAATAAGAGGTGGATCTTCCGGTGGTTTGCCGGCTTGCACACCCAATTCTTTGAATTTGCGTGTGGTGGGCAAGATACGTGTATCCAATGAACCGATGGCTTGATTGTAGCTTTTTACGCTGGACTCCAGTTGCCGGCCGACCTTCGCCAAATGTCCGGTGAAAACGCCCATGCGGTCATACAGTTCTTCAGCCAGCTTTTTAATTTCTTCGGCGTTATCTGCAAGAGACAATTGGAGCCAACCGTATGCCACTACTTTCAGCAATGCCACCAGGCTTGTGGGTGTTACCAGCATGACTTTCTGGCGCAATGCGTCTTCAAGCAGAGACGGGTTCTGGTCAAGCGCAGCGGTCAGAAATTGGTCGCCCGGAATGAAGAGCAGTGCGAAGTCGGGACTGCGGTCGAACTGAGCCCAATAGCTTTTCCCTGAGAGCTCCTTAATACGTTCGCTGACATTGCGCGAGTGCCTTGTCAGTGCAGTTTTACGGATGTCTTCATCGGTAGCTTCTACAGCAGCCAGATAGGCATCCATGGGAGTTTTTGCATCGACAACAAGCATGCCCCGGTCGGGCAGTTGCACAATCATATCGGGTCGCAGTTGCCCTTGGTCAGTATTAACTGTGGTTTGCTCGAAGAAGTCGCAGTGATTCACCATGCCGGCGAGTTCGGCCAGCCGCCTCAAAGTTAATTCGCCGTACTGTCCGCGTACTTCCGGGCGGCGCAATGCGGTAACCAGTTTGTTGGTTTCGCTGCGCAGTTGCTGCTGACCTTCGGCCATACGCTCAATTTCGGTTTTGATGCTGCCGTAGGCCTGTGCACGGCTTTTTTCAATTTCCGTTATTTGTTCTCTGGTTTTGGTCAGCGCTTCGTTGATTGGTTTGATGAGATTTTCAACAGCCTTCTCGCGCGCCTGAAGCTCAGCATCACTTTTTTCCTGCTGCGTGTTCAGTCGTTGTTGAGCGAGTTCCAGAAACATGGCGTTGTTCTTGCTCAGTGAATCCTGAGCCAATTCCTGAAAGGAGGCTTTTAACGTGTGTTGGGCTTGCTCCAGAGCTGCCGCCTGTTCGGCAATCCGTTCTTCATCGTTCTGTATAAGGATTTCTTTTTCTTTAAGGCTGGCTTCAAGGCCCGCCACAGTTGTTTTCGCAATCAGCATGCGGATCAACCAGCCCAGTCCGAAACCGGCCAGTAAAGCGATTGCAGGGTATACAAACAACGGGTTATTCAGAGCAGCAAAATCCATTAATAGCGCGCCATAATTTCCACTATTTCAGCGGGTGTGTGAATGATGTGGTCAGCTTGCCACTCTGACGCATTTTCCTCCGGAGGAATATAGCCAAAAGCCGCAGCGACAGTGTACATGCCGGCAGCGCGTCCGGCTTCAATATCGCGTTCGGCATCACCGATGTACAGGCTGTTTTCAGCACTGAGGCCTGCCTGACTTAAGCCGTGCAATAAAGGCTCAGGTGCGGGTTTACGTTGAGGCAGCGTATCGCCGCTCACCACGCAGGCACAGCGGTCGTAGAGGTTCATAGACTGCAGGAGCGGGTCGGTAAGAAAGGCCGGCTTGTTGGTAACAACACCCCACAAAATGTCGTTGGCATCGAAGTCCTGCAACAAGGGCTCCATGCCATCAAACAAAACGGTGTCTACCGCCAGCCTTGATGCATATATCTCCAGATACTCAGGCACCAGTCCGGCTATCTGTTCTTCGTTAAAGCCGGGGAATGCCATTCTCAACAGGCCGGCAGCGCCCCGCGATACATGTTCTCTGGCTGCTGCATACTCAGGCTCAGGTAAATTCAACCTTGAGCAAATAGGCAACAGTGAGGCCACCATATCGGGCGCGGTGTCGAGCAGCGTCCCGTCGAGATCGAATAGAACGCCGGTAATTCGGGTGTTATTTAGCATCAGCTACGGTGGAAATGTGCAAGGTAGTTAATATCAACATCTTCGCCCAAGCTGAACTCCTTCTTGAGCGGGTCGTAGCTGATACCTGCGAGATCCGTCAGTTCCAGATTTGCGGCTCTTGCCCAGCGGTTCATTTCGGAGGGCTTGATGAAGCGGGCATACTCATGCGTACCCCGGGGGACCAGGCCAAGAATGTATTCGGCGCCTAATATGGCACCCAGAAAAGACTTAACGTTGCGATTCAGCGTTGAGAGTATCAGTTGGCCATCGGGTTTTAGCAGCGCGGCGCAGTTGGCAATAAGTGCTGCGGGGTCGGGTACATGCTCCAGTACTTCCAGGCATGTGACTACATCAAATTGTTCGGCTCCTGATTCCAGCAGTTCTTCCGCCGAGGTAACCGAGTAGTCGATGTCCAAGCCGGATTCGTGAAGGTGTAATTTGGCGACCGCTATAGAGTCAGGAGCCAGATCTATACCTGTCACCTGAGCGCCGGCTTTGGCCATTCCTTCAGCGAGAAGGCCGCCGCCACAACCGACATCGAGAACATGTTTACCGCTTAGCGAAACCTGTTTATCAATGTAGCGTACCCGTAAAGGGTTGATCTCATGCAGCGGCTTGAATTCGCTGTCCGGGTCCCACCAGCGACTTGCGAGCTCATTAAATTTATTGACCTCTGCCTGATCCTGGTTTCTTTCGGGATGTGCTGACACGTTAGTTAGTCCGCCTGAGATATGGTCTGAATTACTGTTCTGTGCCGTCTTGGATCCGGTTGCGCCAGGCTTTTGCCTGCGCGATAACCTGATCTTCATCAACGGTGTGAAGTGTATGGTCTGTCATCAGGGCTTTTCCGGCAACCCATACATCGGATATCTGGTTGCGGTTGGCAGCATAGACGATCTGTGAAATCGGATTGTAGACCGGCTGAGTGGCTGTGTGATTCAGGTCGATACAGATAAGGTCAGCTGCCTTGCCGGCTTCTATTGAGCCTGTTTCTTCGGCGAGACCCAGTGCCTTCGCGCCATTAATAGTTGCCATTGCCAGCGCATCGGACGCCGAAAGTGTCGCTGCGTTGCCGGTCAGGCCTTTGGCGAGTAATGCGGCACTGCGCATTTCGCCGAGCATGTCGAGGTCATTATTACTGGCAGCACCATCAGTACCCAGTGCGACGTTGACGCCGGCTTCCATGAGCTCCGAAACAGGGCAGAAGCCGCTGGCGAGCTTCAGGTTTGATTCAGGGCAGTGAATCACGTGAGCAGCAACCGCTGCCAGTTCTCTCGCTTCACCGCCTGCCAGCTGGGTCATATGGACTGCTTGCAGTTGTGAGCTGAGCAAGCCGGCGTCTTTGAGGACCTCAAGCGGTCGTTTGCCGGTGGCGCTGAGGCTGCGTTCCACCTCATCAGCCGTTTCAGCGACGTGCACATGAGCGTAGGTATCGAGTTCGTTGGTTAGCGTAGCAACCTGTGCCAGATGCTCAGGAGAGACCATGTAGGGCGAGTGGGGTGCGAATACAGTCGTAATTAAAGGGTGTTCTTTGAAGGTGTCGTGTACGGCAGTACCTTTGCTCAGGTATTCGTCAAAATCATTAGCCCATGCCGTCGGTACGTCAATTACGATCATGCCGACGCTGCAGCGAATGCCGGCATCGGCAGCGGTGGCAGCGATTTCGTCTGGAAAGAAGTACATATCGTTAAAGCAGGTTGTGCCGCTGCGGATCATTTCCGCTATTGCGAGACGCGTGCCGTCACGCACAAATTCGGGGTTCACCCAGTTGGCTTCGGCCGGCCAGATGTGCTCTTGCAGCCAGGTTTCCAGCGGCAGGTCATCGGCGATACCCCGCAGCAGAGACATCGCGGCATGAGTGTGTGCATTGATGAAGCCCGGCAGCAGGGCGTGCTCAGGTCTGTCGATAAAAAGGTGTTCCGGAAAGCGTTGCCTGGCATCGTCTGAGCTTGTAATAGCCTCAATGCGCCCGTTTTTGATGACGACAGCGTGGTCTTCCAGTGCCACACCTTGTGGTTCAACGGGAATCACCCAGCGGGGGAATATGACGCAATCTGTTGTGCTCATTCTGGCTCCGGGTAAGGGCGATTTGGGGCGGTGTTTCGGTGCTTTGGATTGGCATAATGCCTGATACTCAGTTCAGGTGAAATATATACCCGAAGCCATGTCAAAAACCGGTCGGTTAGGGGTGGGGTATTTTAGGCAAAATATCTGCTTTCAGCGCTTGATTTTACTGCGTTTCAGCAGTTCTCTGTGCTACCATACCGCCTGTATTTTCAACGGTTGCACCGCTTCGTAGAAAGTTCCTGATAATCGACCAATTACATCACACTGTGCTGCACTTCACGGGGGCGGTTATACCGCTTTTTTGTGTAGCGAAAACGGAAGAAGAATCGAATAGCCAATGACTGAATCGGCCCAACAAGTAATACCTGTAAATCTCGAAGACGAGATGCGTCAAAGCTATTTGGATTACGCCATGAGCGTGATCGTAGGCAGGGCACTCCCCGACGTTCGTGATGGCCTGAAGCCTGTGCATCGCCGCGTTCTGTACGCTATGCGTGAACTGGGTAATGACTATGGCAAGCCCTATAAGAAATCAGCTCGTGTAGTCGGTGACGTTATTGGTAAGTATCACCCGCACGGTGATTCAGCTGTTTATGACACCATCGTTCGTATGGCCCAGCCTTTCTCGCTGAGATATTTGCTGGTCGATGGTCAGGGTAACTTCGGTTCGGTAGACGGTGATTCACCGGCCGCGATGCGTTATACGGAAGTTCGCATGACCCGCATGGCTGCCGAACTGCTCGCGGATATCGATAAAGAGACAGTCGACTTTGCCGAGAACTATGATGGTTCAGAGTCTGAGCCAACAGTTTTGCCAACGAAGGTGCCGAACCTGCTGGTGAATGGTTCGGCCGGTATTGCGGTGGGTATGGCCACCAATATTCCTCCGCACAACCTGATCGAAGTAATTGGGGCAACGCTTGCGGTTATTGAGAATCCGGACATCACCGTTCCCGAATTGATGGAGATTATGCCAGGGCCGGACTTCCCTACAGCCGGTATTATCAATGGCACACAAGGCATTTACTCCGCTTACACCACCGGCCGCGGTCGTGTACATATTCGTGCCCGTCACCACGTCGAGGAAGTCGATAAGAAAGGCAAAGAGGCCATTGTCATCACTGAGTTGCCTTATCAGGTGAATAAGGCACGGCTTATCGAGAAAATCGCCGAGCTGGTGCGTGACAAGAAAATTGAGGGTATTACCGAGTTACGCGATGAGTCAGACAAAGACGGCTTACGCGTAGTGATCGAACTGCGTCGCGACCAGATGCCTGATGTCGTGATCAATAATCTTTACAAGCAGACACCTCTGCAGACGGTGTTTGGTATCAATATGGTTGCACTGCTCGACGGGCAGCCGCGATTGCTTACTTTGCGACAGATGCTCGATGCGTTCCTGCGTCATCGTCGTGAAGTTGTCACCCGTCGTACGATTTTTGATCTGCGTAAAGCCCGTGACAGAGCTCATCTTCTGGAAGGGCAGGCGGTAGCGCTGGCAAATATTGATCCGGTTATCGCTTTGATTAAGAAGTCGCCGACTCCGGCTGATGCGAAAGTAGCATTGGTAGAGAAGTTGTGGGAGCCGGGTGACGTCATTGAAATGCTTGACCGCGCCGGAGGCGTGAGTACCCGGCCTGAACATCTTGAGGGTGACTTCGGGTTGATTGAGGGTGGTTATCGCTTTTCCGAGACTCAGGCACAAGCCATTCTTGAGTTGCGCCTGCATCGTCTGACCGGCCTTGAGCGCGACAAAATTATCAACGAATACAAGGATATATTGGAACGAATTAAAGAGTTCCTAAGCATTCTTGAAAACCCTGATCGTTTGACTGAAGTGATCCGTGAAGAGCTGGAAGATATCCGTGAGCGTTACGGCGATGACCGCCGCACAGAGATCACTCAGGACTACAGTGACGTTACCACTGAAGACCTGATTCCACGTGAAGAGTTGGTGGTGACGTTGTCGCACGGTGGCTACGTTAAGTCCCAGGGGCTCGATACTTACGCCGCGCAGAAACGCGGTGGCCGTGGCCGCTCTGCAACTAAAATGAAAGATGAAGATTTCATCGATAAATTATTTGTCGCCAACAGCCACGACACACTGTTGTGTTTTACCAGTCTTGGTAAGGTTTTCTGGTTGAAGGTTTATCAGGTGCCGCGTGCGAGTCGCGGTTCACGCGGTAAGCCGATCGTGAATTTGTTGCCGCTGCAGGCCGATGAGCGCATTAATGCAGTGTTGCCGGTTAAAGAATTTAGCGATGAGCATTTTGTGTTTATGGCAACCAGTCGCGGTACGGTTAAGAAAACCGGATTGGAAGCGTTCTCACGTCCCCGTACTAACGGCATTATCGCGGTTGATTTGCGGGATGGAGACAAGCTCGTCGACGTAGCCATTACTGATGGCCAGAATGAGATCATGTTGTATGCAAGTTCCGGTAAGGCCATTCGCTTTGCTGAATCGGATGTGCGTGTGATGGGGCGTGGTGCCGCTGGTGTCAGGGGTATAAAAATCCCTGCAGATCATGAGGTTATTGCACTCATTATCGTTGGTGAAGGCGAAGTTTTGATGGCTTCCGAGAACGGCTACGGTAAGCGTACTGAGGTCGATGAGTTTTCAACTCAGGGCCGTGGCGGTCAGGGCGTTATTGCTATCAAGACCAGTGAAAGAAACGGTCGCATGGTTGGTGCATGCCAGGCTAACGATGAGGATGAAGTGATGCTCATTAGTTCGGGCGGCACGCTGGTACGTACACCTGTATATGATATTTCTGTGCAGGGCCGCAACACACAGGGCGTTACTCTTATTCGTATGTCGGGTGATGAGCATTTGGTCGGAATGGACCGTATTGTTTCGCTGCCCGAGACCGAAATAAGCGGTGATGCAGTTGAAGGGGTAGATGCTGACTCGGA
>Ga0070729_10005703_pt1 | contig 12692 bp, 12 predicted proteins | sample tdDd472_FD_66725 | JGI IMG/M metagenome (GOLD analysis project Ga0070729, IMG submission 66725) | Marine sediment microbial communities from the Atlantic coast under amendment with organic carbon and nitrate - tdDd47.2 | ecosystem: Environmental > Aquatic > Marine > Coastal > Sediment | place...
TTTTCTTTGAGTTCATAACGAACCATATTGTGTTACTTAACCTTGCTTAGCGAATAAATACGAGAAAACACATTACCGTACATTTCAAACATAAACATTGAGTAAAGAAACGTCTATAGCCCTCCCCAATAACTAATAACAGTATGCCTAAGTTATTGTTGTGATAACGCCCCTAATAGGGCATAAACGTTCTAGAAAGATTTTGCTGATAATATCTTATCGCTTATTTTATTTTTCTAGCAGGCGCAAGGAGCGAAGTGTACACTTGTACATAAGCGACGAAGCAACACACTAGAAAAACAAAAGGTCCCCGTAGCTCAGTTGGATAGAGCACAAGTTTCCTAAACCTGGGGTCGGAGGTTCGAACCCTCTCGGGGACGCCATTTTTCTTAAAGCCATCTACAACAAAAAGCAAAAACGCCGTACAATAATTACAAAATTTGACCAACTACGCATATATGTTTACCTTACATACAAGCTATGCATAATTTGAATTAATCTATACGGAGTAACTAGCTATTTTAACGCGCGATGAATTCAAGAAAAGAGCCACCTACAAAATAATAGAAACTGAGGGAGGCACCACTTATATTGATGCAACCGTTCTTAGTAGAAATGGAAATCACCTTTATTCAATAGTGCAACACGTGCCTCCGGAGCAAAAGGAAAAGGCCCGAGAGTTTTGCGAAACAGGAGAAGGCACCTTCCACGAGAAAATAGAATGGCCTCCATCAAAAACAGATCCTTTTGATATTTTGTAATAATACTAAACAGCCAAAATTTCTGATAAAACCAACAAACTGTCCCGTTTATCGTCTAGGGCCCATAGGAATTATAGGAGGCGGGGCTGCTCTTACAGGGCCGTCAACTGGCATACGGGACGCTGCATTAAATGTAGGTCTTATTATTTTTCCTGGAATCATCTCTTATTCCCCCCCTAATTATCGTTTTACAGACGAATTTTTCTCTCCCCGTATATTTAATACGTATCAAGCAGCCTCCAATATGTCAAGCTACACACCACAATTGCTATACTACGTCATTCCGGCTCTGGCACGCGTTCAATCAAATCAGTTAGCTCAAAACCCTCACAGCTTCTAGTAACCCTTTCATGCGCACCCTTAATAGCAACGACATTATAAACTCGTGGGCCTTGCCCCTCTGATAAATCATGATTATTACCAACTTCCACAAAAATGCGCCCCAGCTCACCATTATTAATACTTTCACTTATTATTCCTTCACGACCCTTTTTATCCGCTGAAAACAATTCATAGCTTTCTCCAAGAGCCGTAACATAAGCCATATGGAATGCCGTACTTGTGGGTTTAAACCGCTCAGGATGGCCCATAAATTCTTCATGAATTCCCAGCTGCTCAGCACCGCCTGAACTACCGCCAACCAAATTAACACCATCCTCACCCGGCAAAACAAAACCGTCTTTATTCTTACCCATAACCACGTTCTCCATATAAATTGAGGAGCATTCACTACTGCACCACTACTCTATTTATTATGTATACTAGTTTTTGACATAAAATCAAATAACATGTACAATCTTTCAAATAAAAAATATAAGCGGATAATATAATTATGAGCCAACCAGAACAAATCACACCTTGGAGCGAAACACGCGCCGATAATCCTGTAGAATTACCAAACGAGCTATCTGAGAAAAATTCACGCCTATTTGATCCCATGGCCACAGCGGATTTGTATTATGAACTCTATGACAATGCCGCACAAACCGTTAAAGTCACCCACCCGGAAACAGACAACACCGAGACATATAAGCTCGTTGCCAATGTAAGCAACCCTGAATCCAGCTCTCATTTAAAAGTTATTATGAACCCGGAAACACATCACTACATCATGCTAGCAAAAGGCATGGACTTATTCGGCAGAGATGAGGGCGCAGGTAAACTTGTTGGCCCATTAATCGATCTAGCAGAACGCGGTAGCGCTGAAAACAATAGTTGCCTAACCAACCCAGTGCTTGATGCCGAAACCGCATATCTCGAATTACTTCAAAACCCAAATGTAAAAAGTCTTGAGGTAGTAGGCTATTCCATCGGAACCATTTCAACAAACTATCTAGCCGCTGTTTATGGCGCAAAAACCACAAACATTGCTGATTTAGGAGTTCCCGGTTCTGATTCCGCTTTATCTCCACATCTAAGATCGGTGTTACCCAACCATTTTAATACATGCGCTAACGGATTATATCCTCCGGCAACAGGTGCATTTGTTCAAAATCTTAATGATAATGTTATTGGTCTTAAAATGCGTGCTGATTTCCTTGGTGGCACTGTCGGTGGTGTTGGCAAAGAATACGGCGAACAAATTGTCCTTGATAAAGATAATTTTAAAATAAAAGGTGCCGGTCACGTTCCTGAAGTTTATGCAGATACTGCAAAAACAATGGATCCAACAACGCCAGATGTTGAAGCAGCTGTCGTATCTAAAGAAACACAATTCGAACCATTTGGGCAATTACGCTAAATCGCGCACACGCTCCATCAATAAGATTTGTGCGCGCTCATCAGTAACACTGGGCGTAGTTTTAATACTAAAATCATAGAACTTATGTGCCTCATCTATCTCATCAACAGCCTGCTCACCCTTAAGAAAATAAAAACGCAAATCTGGATTTGCATCTATCCATGGCTGGCAATAGTCCAAAAGTTTGGAAAGCGATGCCAAAGCTCGTGCACTAATGTAATCAGGGATAAAGTCTCCAGCAACATTCTCAATCCGCTCAGTATGCACCGTTACATTCTTTACGCCAGCCTCGCGGATAACGGTGCGCATAAACTGCCCCTTGCGCTCATCCGATTCCACCAAATGCACTTCAAGCTCCGGGCGCATCATAGCAATGACCAGCCCCGGAAAACCACCACCACAGCCTAAATCCGCATAACCCCTTACCCCATCTTCTACCGGAATAAGCCGAGAGAGCTGCGCGCTATCAGCAAAGTGCCTATGCCAAGCCTCATCCAGCGTATTATTGCTCACGAGGTTTATCGCTTTTTGCCACTTTATCAATAGGTTATGATAGATTTTTAACCCTTCAAACGCCGCGTCTGAAAGAGCAAAAGCTCGCTGGATATTATCTTGCGTATAGTCGATCATACGGAACTTATACTATTTTGTTTTCCTTAGGGCAAATAATGAAGTTCTAATAAAAATAAGTTTAGAATTCCAATTATGCCGACTTCCTAGACACCCTTTTCGAAGGCTTCTTAACATAGCGCAGCAGCGCCACAACAGCCGCCGGAGTAACACCCGGAATACGTGACGCCTCACCCAATGTCACCGGATTTACATGCTCCAGCTTTTGCCTTATTTCATTAGACAAACTACCAACCTTAGCAAAATCCAGATCCTTAGGCAGCACCAACTGCTCATCTTTGCGAAATGCCGCAATATCTGCCTCATGCCGATCCATGTAACCAGCATAAAGCGAGTCGATCTCCATCTGCTCACGAATTTCAAGCTCCACCTCCCCAAGCTCCGGCCAGTACACAGTCAAATCTTCCCATGTAATATTAGGATAAGACAAAAGGCTCGAAACCGTGCGCCGTGCGCCATCTTGATTAACTTTAATACCAGCGACCACCAGCTCACTAGGTGTAGCATTCAAACCATGAACCAATTCTCTCGCTGTTGCCAATTTCTCGGACTTTATGCCCCAGAATGCAGCACGTTCTTCACCAACGCAGCCTGCCGCTATGCCCTTATCCGTAAGACGCTGGTCTGCATTATCAGCGCGCAAACGCAAGCGATATTCCGCGCGTGAGGTAAACATCCGGTAAGGCTCTGGCGCGCCCTTGGTAATCAAATCATCAATCATCACACCGATATAAGCATCCGCTCTATCTAGCGTGAAAGTATCAGCTTGCTCACGCACAGCCCCATCATGCAAAGCCTTAGCCTGATTAGCTGCATTTACACCCGCCATAACGCCTTGTGCAGCGGCCTCTTCATAGCCCGTCGTACCATTGATCTGCCCAGCCATAAACAACCCCGGCAAACGCTTGCTTTCCAGTGTGCGTTTAAGATCACGTGGATCAACATAGTCATACTCAATCGCATAGCCCCACGCCAAAACCTTCACATTCTCCAGCCCTTTGATCGAGTGGATCATAGCGTCTTGAACATCAATCGGCAGCGAGGTCGAAATCCCATTAGGATAGACCGTGTCATCATCCAACCCTTCCGGCTCCAGAAAAATTTGGTGACGAGACTTATCGGCAAAACGCCTAAGCTTATCTTCTATCGAAGGACAATAGCGCGGGCCAATAGACTTAATCTGCCCCGAAAACATCGGAGAGCGCTTGATATCCCTCTTGATAATCGCGTGCGTCTCTTCATTCGTATAAGTCACATAACAAGGAATTTGCGGGTTCGGCAACGTATCCGTCATATAGGAAAAGGGCTGCGGTTTTTCATCGCCATATTGCGGCTCGCATACATCCCAATCAATCGTCCGCCCATCAAGACGAGCTGGCGTTCCTGTCTTAAGCCGCCCCAGAGGAAAGCCCAGACGCTCCAACGTTTCTGCCATACCTATAACAGGCTCTTCGTTAATGCGGCCACCCGGCGTAATATCCGTGCCCCGATGAAGAATACCACGCAAAAACGTCCCTACCGTCAAAATCACACAAGGAGTAATATACTCATTACCCGCTTTATCCTTTAAACCAGCAATAGAGCCATCACTCTCATTTAAAATGAAATCATCACCCTCAGCCTCTATTACAGTAAGGTTGGGATAATGCAGCAAGATATCCTGCATCGCTTCACAATAAAGCTTACGGTCAGCCTGAGCACGCCCACTTCGCACGGCAGGGCCCTTAGACGTGTTAAGCATCCGAAATTGAATACCGCCCCGATCAGCAGCCTCTGCCATAACGCCGTCAAGCGCGTCGATCTCGCGTACTAAGTGGCCTTTTGCCAACCCACCAATCGCCGGATTACAAGACATAGCGCCTATTGTGCCAATCATATGGGTCATAAGCGCCGTCTTGGCACCCGTGCGCGCAGCTGCGGCCGCGGCATCACATCCTGCATGTCCGCCACCTACAACAATAACGTCAAAGTTTTGTTTTTCTTTATCTTTTATCATGATATATATCCTTATGCGCCACTTCTCTGCGCCTCTCGCGAGGTAGGTATACAAGCTTAACGAATATTTTTCTAGAAAAAAGCGGATATATATTGAAAAAGCACCTTGTGGGGTTTAACATAATAAGGCAGTAAGCGTTTTTCTAGTCGGGTTGATATTATGTTAGACATACATAAAGGTGCAGTATTATCCAAAAAACCGTCAATAACAAAGCTTCTTACTTCACGAAAACTCTTTGCGAAAGCCAGTAAAAATAACGAATCCAAAGACCCTTCCCAATCAGAAGAACCCATCACCTTAGAATCTTTGCTCTCAAAAAAGATGGGAGAATTATCTATAGCATATAAGAAGAGCTTTAGATCTAATGGATACTGGGCCCTAAGAGACATTATAGACTCTCCCGAATTAACTAGAGGGGAAAACAAACCAGACCCAAAAAACGGATGCTATGCCGGACAACAATACTCTCTTCCGTTAAGTCTTTATTTTATGCGCTCTAGCATCCTTCGAAATACTCAGGACCTCCAGGAAATCGATAGAGACACGAAAAACAGCTTATACCTAAAAATGTGCGAAGATATAACCTCTGGTCCTTTGAGAAGACAGCTAAAAGAGATACCCGGTTTTGATTCCGATGATCCAAATTTTCCATTCTTTCCACCACAAAGCATTGTAGAAGAAATATCCGATAAGGCATTAAACAACCTAATAGATAAGAAATATGCCCCCAAAGAGCCAGCGCTCGAAGAACAAGAACCCGGTTAAATATACTTTGTTCATTTACCTATACAAAAATCACGGAAAACGATATCTAGCAAATCCTCAACATCGACCTTACCGGTAATGCGCCCAAGATCGCGCAAAGCCAACCGCAAATCTTCTGCTAAAAGCTCAGGTAAAGCAGCGCCCTTACTGCGCTCTAAAGACGAACGACAATCACTAAGAGCCGCGCGGTGACGGTGACGAGTAATAATAGGGGCCTCGCGCTCCATCTCTCCGCCTTGCATAAGCACATTAATTGTATCAATAAGCGCCTCTAAAAAAGCATCAACCCCATAATTATTCTTTACAGATATACGCAAAGCATCGCCCGGGTGAGCCAGATTACCGCCTTTATCGGTTTTGTTCACTACAGCCAAAGTATGAGCATATTTCTGCTCTAGGGCATAGCTATGCTCATCCAACTCACTGACTGTGCCATCATAAAGGATAACCCTGATATCAGCATCCTCTGCAATCTTCAAAGCACGCCGGATACCCTCAGACTCTATCGTATCTTGCGCCGCTTCGCTTTCCTTAATTTGATCAGGACGCAATCCAGCAGTATCCGATAAAATCACCGGATAGCCTGCGATATCCAAGTGCGCTTCAATCACATCACGCGTAGTACCAGCAATATCCGAAACAATCGCAACATCACGCTGTGCCAACGCATTAACCAAGCTTGATTTCCCGGCATTCGGAGCACCAATAACCGCAATACGTATTCCATCACGCAAACGCTCTCCGCGATGATTATCATTAAGATGTGCATCAATATGCTCACACAAATCAGTAATTTGCGGACGTATTTCATCTTGAATATCTACCGGCAAATCTTCATCTGGAAATTCCAGCTCTGCCTCTACATATGCCAAAGTCTTTGCAAGCTTATCACGCCACTCGCCAATCACTTGCCCCAAAGCTCCGTCCATCTGCAGCAAAGCTTGCTGCTTTTGCAAAGCAGTCTCCGCATGAATAAGATCGGCAACAGCCTCAGCCTCGGTTAGATCCATTTTATCATTTTCAAATGCACGCCGCGTAAATTCCCCAGGCTCCGCCAAGCGATAACCGGGCAGGGAGTTTAACTCCTCCAGCACCCCATCAATCACTGCAATCCCGCCGTGGACATGGTATTCCACCACATCTTCACCAGTATAGCTATGCGGCGCATTGAACGCCAACACAAGCGCATGATCTAATGTTTCACGTGAAACATTACGTTTCAGATTAAATAACTGCGCATTTCTGAAACGAATCTGATCGGCTTGTATCTCTGCAAGTGTGCACAGCCCAGCCAAAGCTTTTGGGCCAGAAACGCGAATAACCGCCACTCCAGCAAATCCCCTTGCGCTAGCCTGTGCAAAAATAGTATCCATCACTACTTCTTACCTTTACCAGAAGCATCAGGAGCGGCCATGCCCATCTGCCCCCAAAACATTTTTTGCATCTCGCCGAAACCTTGCATCGTCGCAGGCATCCATGTTTTTACCATTTCCTCGGGAGACAAATTACGAATATTCTCCTGCAATTGACCCTCAAGCTCTTTCATTACACGTTCTTGCATAGAGGCCACATCCGGCAATCCAACAAATGCCCGCGCTTCTTCGGGTGTACATTCTATATCAAAATTAAATTTCATTGTCTCTTATCCTTAGATTCAGTAAGCTTATTATGCTTGGTTTAAACTATATATATGAACGCAACAGCTTTATACAATACGTCCCTTAAAACTGCGCAAACATATACTTAAATCAACCCTATTTATACAGCTTTTTGAGGATTATACCAGTGACAGATACACCGGAACACACATTACCACTCGACGCTCAAATACAAGAGCTAAAAATTGAGCCCGAGTATAAAGACCAAGCCTTTGAGACAATTAAAAGCTTAGTTAAGGGAAACAATTATAATCCAGACGATGTAAAATTAGAAACTTTCGAAGGGAAAGTATTGCGCTTTAATGCCTATACTTTAATGACCCTGATCACTAATTGCGAAAAATCTATTAAACCCGGACGTTACGAAAGCGCAAAAAAAGTAGAAACTGAAGAGGCTGCAAATATTGAAATGCAGAAGGCATATAAGGCTCTGGCAGACAAAAAAGATTTAGAGCGCAACATACGCGAAACAGTTCTAAACAGAAAAGATAAAGGATTCGGTGTTAATGCTGATAACATTTACATTCCTCTTCCAACCCTTAAAAAAGATTTCGTCTTATTTGAGGCTTGCAAAACATGTCGAGCTAAAGGGACTGTGCCATGTCTACCCTGTAATGGTGACGGCCGCATAACATGCACGCGCTGCAAAGGAACAGGCCGCACACCTTGCACACATTGCGGCGGTGCCAGAATGGTGCCCATGGCCGGTAACTCCAACAAAAAAATTCAATGCCCGGTTTGCCACGGACAGGGCTTTACGAGCTGCTCAATGTGCAATAAAACCCGCAGTATCCCTTGCAAAGTATGTGCTAGCCGCGGCTATACCACTTGTCCAAACTGTCAGGGCACCGCTTGGAACAGCCATGTATTTACGCAAGAAGTTCAAGCGCGCACAAATTTCATTTATCCTAAAGACAAACTTCCCGAGAAGGTTGCTAGCAGCATGGAAGAGCGTAGCTCAAAAATAACTGAACACGCCATTATTCGTATCATCACAGATAGTATAAACATCACCAGATGGAAAGAAATGCAGGCCAAACTACCTGACCCCGTAAACCCATTTAATGAAGCACAGAAAAAAGGAGATATATGTTTTCCTATTCTCTACGATGTCACATTACCTCACGGACACATTGAGTACACTATCAACGGCAAGAGTTACTATACTTTTTTGTTCGGACAAAAGGCTGTTTTAGCCCATGTATCGCCTTTTCTTGACGACCTAATCGAAAACGGTCTTCGGAAATTAAAAGATGCAGCGGAGCTTCGCGGAGATGTACACGAAAACCTCAAAACCGCTGGAGAGTATCGAACGATTAAAGAGGGCATTATATTTGCAGCAATGTCGCCTCTTAAAAAAGCCAAACAAAAACTAAAAAAAGCAAACCCGTTAGGATTATCTAACAACGCGATAGAAGAAATCATTTCCTCGTCAGATCGCGCTTTAAGAAATATAACCAAAAAACCACGAGTGATTGGCACAGCTATAGTAGGAGCAGCTTATTTCACCCTATTCTATAGTTATTTTCTCACCCCATTTCGTAGCATAGTGGTAAACCATATCCCAAATATAATGTTACAAAACCTATCAGAAGTTATCATTCTTGGATCAGTGATATATATTGGCATGATAAGCATTCAAAGCGGGGCACAAAATGCGCTTAAAAAAACAATGAATATGCTCCTCCCAAACAAAATAAAAACTGCACCGCCAAAACTAGGCAAAGTAATTTATTGGAATATTGTTATTGCTTGTACCGCGTTCCTAGCGGCCATTGAAACAAGCCGTCATATAGCAAGCGCGACAACTCCCACATGGTACGAAGCGTTAATGCAAATATTCTAAACACTTCCTGCGATAAGCATACGAGCGATGAGCTCCTTATACTATGTCCGACAATTAAAAAAGGTCGTTCCGTGCTAAACAGCAGCGGAACGACCAGCAACAAGGGACAACTAAATAAAAACCATTACGCTTTCAAAAACATTAGGATTAACGCGCTGAAGCAATCCGGCCAAGAGCCTGATTCTTTTGACACTGACGATAGGCAGCAATAGCACGGGCAGAACGCGCCGGAGCAACTTTATCATCAGCATTAACGACCTGACATTCAAGCAAAACATCTGGTTCTTTAATAATAGCACGATTATGTTGTTGAGGCGGCGCGAGTGCAAAACGAGCTCCAAGCAACAATCCTAACGCGGCTACTTTCCCAACCGGGCGTTGGGTTCTAACTGCAGGTTTCTTTTGGGAGGATGTGTCTTGAGTGCTAATCAAAGATGTACACAGATTACCCGCAGTAGAGGAAGACTTTATAGAAGTAGAAATTTTAGAAAAACGTGCCCGCATCTTAACTTTATGCGCAGCATCTACACTTTCCGTCATTTCTATAATTTCATTAAAAGAGCTTATTGTTTCACGTGAAACAATTTCTGGATCAATAGTGCTCATACTAACATCAAAAACATAAGAGCGTGCTGTTCCAACTGAAAACCCCAGAACAATAATCGCTAGCAAAAATACACGTCCGTAACTGCGCAGCTTCATAAGCGGCACTACAGACACAAAACTACGATATGTAATAATATTAAGCCCCATTTTTTCCACCAAATAACTGTCATGTTTAATAGTGCTTTTAATGCACCTTATATTTCCATTGTAGTCACAGAATAGCGGTTATGGCAAATACTATCGTTTTGATTTTATTGCGCTTTTTGGGAGGTTTTTCATAAAATATTTGATAAATTTAATACAAATTTATACGCTCAAAGCAAATACCCGGGGGAAATCCTCATACTTTCAGATAAGCATTTAAAAAAATTTGAATATTTATTAAGACGGCTTTGTAAACAAAACTATTTAAAGCACATAACCAAGTCTTCTATTAGAAAGGATCACAACTTTGCTGAGAAAGAGAACCGCTTCCAAATTTTTCTTTGCAATAAGCTGGATAAACCGCCGGTGATTTTATGCCAAACTCGGCAATATCACATAGCTCAATTCTCCGGGCAATAAGATCATTATCTTTGCTTTCATTCTCAGACAAAAATAACTCTACATCCTCTTCTAAAGCAACAAGAACAGATCCCAGCTCACGATTAGAATAAGAAGATAAACGTAGTCTATGTGACGAAAAGCCCATCTGACCTAATATACTCTCTACTAATTCTAAATCTTCCAGAGACCATCCATATTCTTCCTGCCCTAAAGTTCTATAGTCATCTATAACTTGTCTAGACATACTATACCTCCAAATATTACATTTGCCGTAAAACATAACACAGACAACTTAAAAATTGCAAAACATGCAACAGTCGTATTCCATCTGCTTTCAAAAAAAGCCGATAAGAAGAAATGATAATAATTTAGAAAATAGCTAACGGCTACTGGTTCATAGACTTAAAGAACTCATCGTTGTTCTTCGTACCTTTAAGTTTGCTGGTCAAAAATTCTACCGCGTCCACTGTACCCATAGGATTAAGAATACGTCGTAGTACCCACATTTTCTGCAATGTTGGGCCAACCAGAAGTTCTTCTTTCCGTGTACCGGATTTTTGAATATCAATCGCAGGGAATACACGTTTATCAGCAAGCTTGCGATCAAGAACAATTTCAGAGTTACCAGTACCCTTAAATTCTTCAAAGATTACTTCATCCATACGAGATCCTGTATCAATCAAAGCCGTAGCAATAATAGTCAATGAACCACCCTGCTCAATATTTCGTGCTGCCCCAAAGAAGCGCTTGGGACGCTGTAAAGCATTTGCATCCACACCACCCGTCAGAACTTTACCCGAAGAGGGCACTACGGTGTTATATGCGCGAGCAAGACGTGTAATAGAGTCTAGCAAGATAACAACATCGCGTTTATGTTCTACAAGACGCTTAGCCTTCTCCATAACCATCTCAGCCACTTGTACGTGACGTGAAGCTGGCTCATCAAACGTAGAAGATACCACTTCCCCACGTACAGAGCGCGCCATGTCGGTCACTTCCTCTGGACGTTCATCAATAAGAAGAACAATCAGATATGAATCTGGGTGATTAGCTGCAATCGATGTAGCAATATTTTGTAGCATCACTGTTTTACCAGTACGCGGCGGCGCAACGATCAACGCTCGCTGACCAAAGCCAATCGGAGACGTCAACTCAATAATACGCTGTACGTTATTATTTTGAGTTGGATCATCAATTTCTAAAGTAATTTTACGATCGGGATAAAGAGGGGTAAGGTTATCAAAGTTAATACGGTGACGCAGCTTCTCGGGAGGCTCATTACTAATCGAACCAACCCTAAGCAGCGCAAAATATCGCTCGGAATCTTTAGGAGCACGAATTTCACCTTCAACTATATCCCCTGTACGCAAACCAAAACGACGAACTTGTGAGGGTGAAACATATATATCATCAGGCCCTGGTAAATAATTTTCTTCAGGAGAACGGAGGAAACCAAACCCGTCTTGCAAAACTTCAAGTACACCTGTACCAGAGATTGGAACGCCTTGGGAGGCTAATTGCTTAAGGATCGCAAACATCATATCTTGTTTGCGCATTGTATTGCAGTTCTCTATTTCAAGTTCTTCGGCAAAAGCCAACAACTCGGCAGGAGAGCGTGTTTTTAGTTCCTGTAAATTCATGAAAAACTCGTTACTTAATCAGTATCTAGTTGGAAATAGATGCCTTAAAACTTTCCGTTTAGGATAAAAATGCGTGATTCTAAAATAATATGTTGTAAGCCTTCATCCATGCCGCACACATACGGCGAAAATTACCTAATAATTTATGGAATTTTCTTAAAGACGTATCCCTTATATCGAGACTCACACTAAGAGTCAAGATATTATCCACAATTTGATTCGCCCAATATTCGCTGATTCTACAACCCTAAAACTGATACTCGGTACAACTTGTTACAAAACAAAATTAAAACTACTCACATATCTTAAATTGAAAACACAACTTTTGCCGTTCTGATAGATAACGTTTAAACTGAAACATAAACCAAAACAGCATATTTCTAAGTTTTATATTTATTATCATTTTTAAAAAATTATTCACTAAAACAGCCCTTTTATTTTTTTGTAAAACTAATAACACATAACTAAAATTTCCCATGAAGCCTGATCATTTATTCTTAAAG
>Ga0070729_10005704_pt1 | contig 12689 bp, 9 predicted proteins | sample tdDd472_FD_66725 | JGI IMG/M metagenome (GOLD analysis project Ga0070729, IMG submission 66725) | Marine sediment microbial communities from the Atlantic coast under amendment with organic carbon and nitrate - tdDd47.2 | ecosystem: Environmental > Aquatic > Marine > Coastal > Sediment | place...
AAAGCATGAGTAAATCACATAAACCTGAATGGACTCCTGATAATGCAGGACAAGAATTTGCATCAAAAATCATAAAAGGGGTTATCGGCGGACACGATGGAATCAACAAGGTTTCCCCCACCGATCAACCCCCACGCCGTAACATTGATGTAAATACCTATGCAGACGGTGTCCTCGCTGGTGATCGATCCATGTTGGCGCGCGCCATCACGTTGGTTGAAAGTAACGCCCCGCATCATCTAGCATCTGCACAAAATTTGCTCCAGCGATTATTACCCCATACCGGAAAGTCGATTCGGATCGGTATCACTGGAGTACCAGGAGCTGGCAAAAGTACCTTCATTGATACCTTCGGGACATATCTCACGTCGCACGGTCACAAAGTTGCAGTACTGGCTATCGACCCCAGTAGCAGTGTCACACGGGGGAGCATCCTCGGTGATAAGACTCGTATGGAAAATTTATCACGCGATGAAAATGCCTTTATCCGTCCATCGCCAACAGGTGGGATGCTAGGTGGTGTTGCTCGTAAAACCCGTGAGTCAATCTTAGTGTGTGAAGCAGCTGGCTATAATGTCATCCTTGTAGAGACTGTCGGCACAGGACAAAGTGAAATTACAGTTCGTTCGATGGTCGATTTCTTCTTGCTCTTATTAATTACAGGCGCAGGAGACGAATTGCAAGGCATCAAAAAAGGGGTGATTGAAATTGCCGATGCGTTGGTTATCAACAAAGCTGATGGGGATAATAAGATTCCAGCACAAGTCGCTCGCACCGAATATAATCGCGTTTTACACTTTCTGACATCTGCAACCGATGGCTGGCAGACACAAGCTCATACCGCATCTGCATTAACGGGTGAAGGTATCGAAAATGTTTGGGCTATCGTACAGGCGTTTCAGAAGAACACACTTCAATCAGGCATATTTAAGCAACGCCGAGAATCCCAAATGCGTGAATGGTTACATTCTGTTGTCGAAAATCAATTAGTGGATTTTTTCTTTCATCATCCGAAAGTACAGTCTGCCCTACCCAGCATCGAACAAGCTGTCATGAATGGAGATTTACCTGCAACAGCTGGCGCACAACAATTACTGAGGTTAATTTTGTCAGATAGCAACGAGGATATATAAAATATTATGTCTGCAAATCCGCCAAAATCCCTTTTGCCGAATAGATCGTTTCTGCAAATATTAATTTGTGAAATACCGAAAATTCTTGAAACGCACCCTTAACCCGTGATCGTAATTCATCAACTTCTGATAAAATTACAATCACTTTTTTGAGTTGTTCTCGTTGCAGTACCTCTTGAACAAAAGGTCTAACATCGTCATTATAAATAGATTCCACAGAATACATCATATTGCTATTGTCTATAACAATATAATCAACTTCCATCGTCAGCACCTGTTGATAAGCCGTAATGAGTTGTTCTTTTGTGATCATACCGATACGATCTATAAGTATAGATTTGTCATCTATAATACTGACTGTAACTGCCATGCTGTAATTCCTTGATGGGTACTTTACCTATCTCTTATTTTATCATCAATATGAAATCAAATATTGTATGGCTATACTAAGACTGCAAATCTACCAAAATCTCTTTTGCTGTTTCTAAATCATCGGCAAATGTCAATTTATCCTTGAGGTTTAGACGTTGAAATTCATCATGGATAAGAACTCGCATCTCATTGTCTTCGGGAACAACGATAACAACATGTCGGAAAGCATCACGCACCATGATACTTTCAACTAGTGGCTGAACATCTATATTATAAATTGTGGCATGTGATTGCAACATCATATTCCGATCATCAACAATCGCATATTCTACATCCATCGCCAAGAGTTGTTGATAAGTATGAATCAATTGCTCTTTCGTTATGAGACCCACCCGTTCAACAATAACCGATTTTTCTCCTACGATTGTGATATTGATTGTCATAGAATTATTCCCTGCAATTGCATCAATATATCTTAATCTTACTCTAATTTACAAGCGAATCAAGTTTAGTAAGCATGATGTTTAGTATATTTTTTCACTATTTCAACTATTCGATTGACTGGTATTCTAAATTCTAAATCGATCCAATCACAAAAAGAGCATCTTTCTATGGCATCACAAGTATTATGTTATGGTGGAATCTGTATTGATAATATTATCCATGTCCCATATATGCCCACACCGGGAATCGCTACTACCCCAACCCATCAGCAATTTCAACTTGGTGGTGGTGCAACACAAACCGCCGTCTGGTTAGCAAGCTGGAACATCCCTGTAACATTAACTGGGAATGCAATTGGCAATGATGCTTATGCTCAACAGATATTAGATGAGTTACAATTATTCAAGTCCTTCGACACCTCACAAATAGAGCAAAAAGTAGATGTCGATACACCTTATACTCGTGCACTTGTTCCACCCAGTGGAGATCGCTATCTTATCGAGTTTGGATATGATACAGCCCCCATGTATCCTGCTGATAATGTTCAACTGGATGGTATCCAAATTCTCACTGTCAACTTCTATTACAACAACACCGAGCGCGAAACCCAACGCTTGGCACAAAAAGCGCATTCACAAGGTATTCAGGTGATTGCATCGGATGTACTGGATGAAGATAATGCCTTGTACAGTGTTTCTGACATTCTCATTAACTCACGGGCAGTCATGGAAAAAAAATTGCCTCATACAGACCATTATGGATATTCAGTTGCATTACAAGCAAAACACGGTGGCATCGTTATCATGACAGATGGTGAAAATCGGGTTTGGGTTATCAATCGTGATGGGAAAACATTCAGCGTGGATGTGCCAAAAGTCGATGTTTATGATACAACAGGGGCAGGCGATGCGTTTCGAGCTGGGGTTGTATATGGACAATTGAAAGGTTGGTCATTAGAAGAGTCTACCAAACTTGCGGTTGCATCAGGAACTATACAAGTTGCACGTAATGCTTCGGTTACGCCACCAGCATCACTTCAAGACACTCAGGTACTTGCGAACACCCTAACCATAAAAGCATAATTTACTTATTTTTTTTGTCTTTTTTGTCTTTTTTATCTTTATCCTTATTTTGACCGGGTGCATTACAGCTATTTCCCGGACAATCCTTATCTTTGTCTTTATCCTTATTTTGACCGGGTGCATTACAGCTATTTCCCGGACAATCTTGATTACCACTGTTATTATCAGCTTGTGTATTATCAGCTTGTGTATTATCTGTCTGAGTATTATTTGATTGTGTATTATTCGTCTGTGTGTTATCGGTTGACTCGTTAGTTTGTTCTTGTGAGCCATTTGATTGAGACGAAGCACCATCAGCATTATTATTAGATTGCGAAGTCTCATTTTTTGTTACGACATAGCCATATTCCACGACTTCATTATACTGAACTGTGGACAAATTATTTGAGCTAGCAATATATGCAGTACTAGCTGGTGCAACCCGGTCAACAAGACGATTAAATAGTTTCAACGGTGGAGGAACTTCCGATTGCTGATCAGTTGGTTCGGGTGGATTAACTTTAGGAGAATGGTTATCATTGTTTGGTAAATCAACAGTTATAGATGATCCCTCAACAGCAATATACCCTCCTTGATCCGATTGAACATAAGCATCACCTTCTAGCAGTTCAACCGACATAATTTCATCACTCGGCATCTGAATAAGCGCCGTTGTACCCGTATTCGACAAGAAATCTATGGTCACTTCGTTAATCCAAACAGAAACTCGTGCCACCCCTATCGGTGTCTGAATCATTATGCCATTCGACGGAACAGACGCACAATCAATTTGACTACCACTTCTAAAATAAAATGCTTGCATCGGCGCAAAGTAGGGCTGAGTCGCTTCTACGACAGAAAGGATATCCATATCAAAGTCACCGAGTAAATCTGCAAAAATCCAACCCGATAGATCAGAGTCTGTATCGGTGATCTGTACCCACGTGTTATCCGATAATCGTCCTGTTGCCATTAACGTAGTATTTTCCGTCACAGAGTTTACGACAGGCGACGATGTACTAGGATAACGTCGAACATTAGCATATGTTGTGGTAGTAATGGGAAGCACTTCTGAAGGTTCAACAGCAGATTCAATGTCTACATCGCCAAACAGCAACATGGTCACATCATCGGTATGGCTAGGGTCAAGATTCGCGAGTAAGCGCAGCATACTAATGCCCCAGTTTCCGGTTTCTTCATCTAACGCACTAAGGGACAAACTACGGATAATTTCAACATCGGTCATATCCCCCGGCGCATCAAAATCATACTCAACAGTTTCGGAAAATGGTGTAAGGTTAACAGTATTATTTCCATAGCAGGCTTGATTCCGACCTGTGCCATCACATAGTGCTTGAGTTTGGTCAAGCGCGCGAGAATAATTTATAGGGCAAGGTGTCACCTGTGCCGAAACAATAGTGATTGACAATAGGAAAAACCCAACTAGAAGTACAAATCTTTTCATAGTGATAATGGTATCTCAATATTTTATATTTACATTATAGTTGAATAATCGAATAAGAAACATTAGAGGTACATTGTTCAGATGTTATTATGCCGTTACAATTCGATTATCATGTTAGTTTATTAATCTGAATTTACTTGGAGGCGCAACTGATGTGGTGACCGAAATTCATATCCTAACGGCATATCGTCAGCAGGAAATGCTAACTGCAATTTAGGAAAATAATCAAGCAAGATTTTGAGGCTAGTAATCGTTTCCATCCGTGCGAGACCCGCACCAATACAAAAGTGTTTCCCATTCGCAAATGCTAGATGATCGTCTGCATTATCTCGAAAAATATCAAATTGGTTAGGACGGTTATAATGAGAGGGATCACGATTTGCCGCACCCAACATACATTGCAAGGTATCTCCAACCGCAAGCCTTACCCCCGCCACATCAACTTCTTGTAAGACATGGCGCGTACAGGTTTGCACAGGGGATTCAAACCGTAATGCTTCTTCAATAGCACTAGACAGCAATCCATCGGGGTTTTCACGAACAGCCTTTAATTGCTTGGGATGGGTTAACAAACAATACAAGGTATTGACGATTAATGCGGATGTTGTCTCGACTCCACCAAAAATCATAACCCGTGCGGAATCAATTAATTCTGCATCCGTGAGCTGGTGATGGGGATGATGCATCATCATACCCAACACACTGTTATCAGGGCTTTCACGTAATCGATCTAAGTGACCTTGCACATACTCCGCAAATTCTTGCACCGACTGTTTACCTTGTGTGATAATCGTTTCATCCCCTGCAAAGTTACTCATGATCTGACCGAAATCAAACACCCATTTCCGAATTTTCGCAGTATCCTCAATATCCAAACCCAAGATATCAATAATCGTTTTAATCGCAATAAAATCAGCAAATTCAGCTTTAATATCAATTACAGTGCGCTTATCAAATGATTCGATCAAATCTTGCGTGACAGATGCAATAAACGGTTCAGCATAGTGACGTATCCCACGTGGGGCAAATGAAGAATTAAATGGACGACGTAAACGAGTCTGTTCATCTCCATCGGTGGTTAACATGTTATAACCCATTGCCTGCCGCATCATTGACTTATCGGAGACAACAGTAAACATATCTGTATCCGCCAAAATCCGCAGAACATCATCACGGCGCGTCACATACCACATGTCAATCTCATCTACCCATGAAATAGGTTCGCGCGCCAACATGCTTTCAAACATCGGATAGGGATTGATGTATTGCTGACTCATTTGAACACTAGCGCCTATTGGGAATCGTGTTTTTTTATCCATGCTATTGACTACCATCATTCATTAAGCAATTTATCGACTATAACATGAGCCAAAGTCAGAAACCAAGTGATGCCAACTCTAATCGATGGGGGCATCAACATGAGATTCAGTTGACGGTTGTACCCATGGTGGAACACTACGGACATGTAAATCGCGTTGTGGGAACGGAATTTCAATATTGTGCTTCTTAAATGCACGCCAAATCATCATCCGTAAATCTGTTTCCGTGAGATACCAATCATCAAAATGATCAACCCAAAAATAAACACGAAAATCTAAACTGCTTGCACCAAAATCTGTGAAGAAAACACGCGGCTCAGGGTTTTTTAATACCTTACCATGATTGGTTACAACTTCACGGAGCAAGCGTCGTACTTCTGTAGGGTCAGAATTATAACTTACACCAACATTGATCTCCCCACGAATCGTACCAGAGTGAGTATAATTTTTAACTGAATCCGTCAAAAAACGCTCGTTTGGAATAACAACATCAATATTGGATAGGGTGCGGACTGTGGTTGACCGTATGCTCAATTTCTGAACAATACCTAGTTGACCATCTACATCAACCACATCACCGGGGCGAATGGATTGCTCAAATAAAAGTAAGATACCACTCATAAAATTGGATACAATCTGCTGTAAGCCGAACCCAATCCCAATTGACAACCCACCACCAATGAGAGCTAAAGTCGATAAATCCAAGCCCAGTAAGCCGACACTAATCAGCAACCCAAATAGTATCACGCTATATCGCGACATCGTTAAGATTGCATTTGACGTACCCACATCAACTTGTAGCCGAGGCAGTACAACCGTTCGCAGTAAACTTTGGATGAAGTCGCTAATGGTAAATGTAAAATAGATGGATAGTACAAATCCGAGAATACGCGTCAAGGTAATGTTAAGATCACCAACAGTAAATAATTGGATTGCACCAAGTTGATCAAGATCAAAAATACCACCCAATAATTGCGCTAATACAAATAACACAACAAATGGCAATATCAACCGTCGATGATAAGGGCGGACACGCTCTTCCCCAAACAAGAAATACATAACCGTGATGATCGCTAAATACCCAAAGAACAGCCATAACAAATTCCGTGTCGCAGACATTAACCCTGTCGGATAACCTAGCGATATCAATATCTGTGATAGCATCACATTAATAGCGATAGCAATAACTGGAAACAAACCTGTCGATATAAACGTCCATGGCTCACGATTCATGCGACGCAATCGGTATAAAATCAGCATCGTAAAACTATATGCGATCACAATAGCCAATATAAACAGCGCAACCTGAATTAATACAACAGGGCGTTGCAGATAGGTTATCAGTATTTCATATTGTTGAAGAACGGTGTCAATGCCAGCATCACCATTGATTATTTCTGGATTCATTCGCTGACCTCCACTGCTGAAAGAGTATCGAACAATTCTTGTGCCACAATATCAGGGGCTCGTCCTGCTGTGAATATTTGGTCAATAGCACGGCTAATATCAGACAAAACGCGGGAGGGATTGTCCGTAATTGCAATTCCAGTTTGCATGATAGTAGCGATTGTTGATAGTGTATGATCATTATTTAAGCCCACAACAGCCGACGTATTTGTAGGAATCCACCGTAATGATTCGACCATTGTTTCTTGTTGTTCTGTGCTAGTTACTACTGCACTAAATGCAGTTGACGTTGCTTGATGCTCGCTATTTGGATTCGTAAATAATGCTAATGATGTAACCAATGGTGAAGCAAACTGGCTTGTACCTGTTGGGAAAACAGCCACTGATAATGCGTCTCCCAAAGCAGAGGATAACGACACTAATTCATGATTACTACCAATATAATATGCAGATTCCCCTTGCTCAAAGCGGTTTGTTTGCAAAAATTTATTGGCAGTAATCGTAATATAATCCGTTGCTTTGACTCGCGTTAACCATTCTAGCCATGTGGTTAATTGATCGAGGTTAGGCACTATCTGATCGTTACTGACAGCAATGCCATTATAAGCAGTGAGTGTCCACAACATATGATCCGCATTGCGTGACAATAAAAATGGTGCAGATCCTTTTACGAGAAGCTCATCAGTCGTAACCGGAGCATCGGACACAATGTCGGTATTGTAATAAAATACGTTGCTAATGAGTGTAATCGGTATTCCATATGCTATGCCACCTAATGAGACTGTTGCCTGACTAATCGGTGAATACGTCTGCATCATATCCCGTCCGACACTGGTAACGGCTCCTGCTTCCACCAACATTTGCAGATGACTCGTTGATGTAAGGATCATATCGGGAGCATCATCCTTATCAAACACCTCGATATACGCACTCACCAGACTATTTACAGGCACATATTTGAGCGACAACGTGAATTCTGGACAACGTAAACTAAGATTTGTCGCAAGCTGTTTGAGATAATTTGAATCCCCATTGGCGAGGCTGTGCCATAACGTGATCTCACCATCCAAGTCACAGCTGAGTGTATTTTCAACGGTAGCTAACCCAAATTCTGCGTTAATTGTCCGTGTTAATTCATCAGCCGCCGTATTGGGGGTAATGACTCCTTCTAACACACGTAATAAGGATTCATCGCCTTGTTCAAGCAAATATGTAACCTGTGGTAGATGAGGTAACGCAACAGCTGTGCGTGTTTGTGCGATAAAACCAGCAATTGCAGGATATGTTCGTAAATCAACCCGTACCCGTCGATTGGTCGGGACAAATTCTAAATCACGCATGAATGTATTGGATTGCTCCAAGTTGGTTAAAAACTGAGCCAATTGAAGTGCCATATCGCGTGATGGTTGCGACGAAAACGAGTTAAACATCAGCGCATCAACTTCGATTAAAGGACCTGATGCACCATTTGGACCTGCGGGTAACGGGACAACGCCCACTTTACTTGCCCCCATCATCGTACGAATTTGGGTTAATTCCGAAGCTGACCCTGTATAATAAGCAACCTGTTCATCCGTAAACAAACGTTGGAGCGTCGTTGTATCTCGGCTCAAATAGACTTGTGGATTAGAATTTGCATTCAGCAACCAGTTCAACCAATTGGTATATGCACCTTGATTCAGAATAATTTGACCATCACTATCTAATAATTGTCCACCAAATGCCTGTATGCCCCAAACAATCTGGCTAAATTGAGAATTAATAGCAACGCCTGTACCGGCTTCCGCTTGTAACAATAAATCGCTCAAGGTTGTTGCTGGGGTAGAAACCATGTCTCGATTGTAATACATTGCTAATGGACGCATGGTAAGGGGAATACCATAGAGATTGTCATTGTAGGTCATCGTTGTGAGTGAAGCTGTATAATACAAAGATTGATTAAGCGCATCGGGTGCTAACGGTTCAATTAGATTTGCATCCGCTAGTTCACGCAACGCCGCACCTGATGCCACAAAAATATCAGGACCTAGTCCTTGCGATGCTGTATTGACATAACGTTCTATCATTTCATCAGCGGGTATATACGACGCAACGATTGGAGTATCAAAAATTTCACTAAAACGATCCAATGCGGCGCTGATGACCTGCGCTTGATTCCCTTCCCATGAGTGCCATAAGATGATGCGTGGCTTTAAAATAGTTTGACATGCAGACAAACTCAGCACAATCATCCATAGAAAAATAATAAACCGTAACTTCTTGTATTTAGCGCTTAGATACAACTTAATCCCTCATTTAATAAGCATTTCATCAGTTTTGTAAACCATATGAGATACCATCGAATACCGAACAGCTTACAACGATATAGCATAGCACACACAGATGAGTGTAACCTTATTTGTTCAGTTGTAAATGATCTTGGGAAAGATGAAGAGCGAAACCCCGTAACATAGACGCTACGAGGTATATGAAAGTCAGAGGTTATGATTGGAGCGTTGCTTCAATGACGAGTGTTGCTGTGCCACCTTTTAATAATTTACCGATTGGGCAACCTTCACGGGTGCTTTCAACGATTTCATTAAATTTTGCTTCATCAATATCAACAACGGTTGCATTAACATTCAATACCACTTTGCTAATTTCCATACCGCCACCTTCAGCAGGGGTCAAATGAACATTACCGGATGTTGTCACACTGGTTGACGGTGTGCCGTTCTTTTCGAGCCCTGCACTCAATGCCATAGAAAAACAACCTGCATAAGCCGCGCCGATGAGTTCTTCTGGGTTGGTGCCGGGTGCTTCTTCAAAACGTGTCGAAAAAGAGAACGCCCCTTCAAATGCGCCACTACCAAGTTTCATTGTACCGTCGCCACCTTTAAGTGTGCCGTTCCATGTTGCATCTGCTTTACGAACTGCCATAATTTAATCTCCTTCTTTTATCCATTAAGATTAGGGATTTGATGTCTCCCAATGCTAGTACATGATAACATATTGATAGAGCGGATAGCATACCGGCCTCAATATCTCTATTGTAATCGCCACATAATAATATCACCCAAAACGGTACTCGTTGCCATCAAGGATGCGTCGTCGCTGAAAACAATATCCGTCACCAGTTGTGCTGTCCCAATATAGTGAATCTGATTATAAGATGTCATATCGACAAATGCGACTTCATTCTGGCGTGATGCAATCGCAAACATCGTTCCATCAGGGATAAACTCAATAACTCCTGCCGGTACACCTAATGAAAAATAGGTTGTAGCAACTTCTTGTGGTCCATTGATCGTCACATTATAAACCGTATAAAAACCTTGTGTGTTGTCCAAAGATGATGAGGGTCGTATACCTGATGTCACTAGCTTACTTCCATCGGGACTGAGCGCAACATCACGAATGATAACCCCATCGCTCGGTACAATCACATGTTGAGGTGTCCATGATTGATAATTTGTGGCTGAACCCGACCATATAATCAAGGTGCCTTTATCTGTTAACCCGATCAGACTTTGACCATTGTGACTGAATTCCAATTTTGTATAGATTTCGGTTACAGGTAGAAACCGAGAGGCTTGCGATAAGCCACCAGCTGATTCAGATTCAGGATTTCCATCCGCAAAAATAAGACCTTGCCCGCGTTTTGATATAGCAAGAATATTGCCATCATTAGGATGAAATGCGGCAACATCAACCACGACATTGTCCTGTAATAGATAAAATTGATCGATCAGAACCCCATCCTCTAGCCGAATTCGGATCACACCTGTTGGAGATTCAACTAATCCTACAACCTGTCCGCTTGAATTCAGCCCTGATGCTAGCGGTACATTGGCAATTTGCTCTGTAAGTGGCGTAGACCATGACTCACCAAATGGACTAGCTTTCACAAAATGGTCTGCCCATACGCCGATAACCTGCTTCTGCTGATTGATAAACACAGAAACATTATCTTCTATGTTCGGGATAGATGCGTCAGAACTCAGTGTAACAACGGGAGCAAGACTATTTACAGAATTGATGGTAATTGGGAATACAGCATTGGCAAAAATGGGCTCTACCCAATAATCATCCGCCGCCCCAGCTTCACCTGTCCAACCAATCGTACCTTGATAATTGACCTGCCACCACAAGATATTTGAGTTACATTCAGGTCCACCAACAATCTGGAATGGAAAACCGGGGGGTATCTCTCCTAATAACGTCCCACTTTCGCCCGGTAATGCCCGTAAATTATTGGGTAAACCCGGTGTCACCTGTGCCGTTAAACCAGCATAAAGTCGTGATGTCATGCCGTTACAAGAAAAGGTCGGAATTGAAGTCGCAACCAGTACAGGTGTCGGATTAATCGGGGTTGAATTTACAGTAATTACGGCAGGAACAGCACCAGCAATCAGCCAATAATCTTGCCCCTGTCCTTCAGCTGTCCAACCTTGTGATCCATTGTAATTGACCAACCAGAAGCTCGTCCCACTGGCACAGCGCGGACCATCCATAATCGTAAATTCGCCTGAAGGTGGAATTTCACCAATCAGTTGACCACTTTCACCAGGTTGTGCCCGTAGATTATTGGGGATTCCGTCGGGTGCAACATGTCCGCGTCCCCCAATAACTAAAAGTGGTGGCAATGTCCCACACTCATAACGTGGTGCATTGCAAAAACCAAAATAAGAATAATCGCTATACACAACAACCGTCCACTCATCAACACCATCAAAATTGGTATCAAAGAAGACACGATAATAGCCTGTTGCTCTTGTCGAGGTCGGTAACGTCAGTGGACTGGTACAATTTGCAGATAATGGGAAACCATCTCCAATTGACCCACCACGCCAATCCCAAGCTGTATTATTGATGTCGAGTGTGCCCTCACCATATATGGCGTTGATTTCTTGTGCAGTCCGAATCACATAATCAGGCATCGTTACTTGTGCGGATACTGTGCTAGCAATGCTCATCAACAGCAACCCGACTATCATAAAAATGATACGTTTCATAATGTACCCCTTGAATCAGTCAGTAGAATCATGCCATTGTAGCGTAGAACATTCGCCCATATATTAGTCGTCGGGTAAGCGCATAGATATCGTTTACAAAGCATCAAAATCTTCATAGCTATATCTTTACACTACTTAGAAATAGGCGTAGGGTTCAGTTCCACTTGATGATTTTTGTGCAGAATTTGGATTGTGCGCTCAATTTCAGTTTGCTTCAGCGCATCCGACCATCCCAGAGTATTGGCTGTCACATCGGCAAGTTCGCTAAGTAGCTCTGCATTTAAGAAACCGAGCATCGCAATCAACGAGCGACGCAATACCAAATCATCCAAATGAACGAGCTTTTCATCTTTGACAAGGAATTCGATTTCACGCTGACTATACACAGAATGATGTTCCAACGGCTGATCGTTACCTTGTGAAATATATTCCGCAACAACTTCCGCCCGTGTACCGTAGCGATCAAAGAGTTCGCGCAGTCGCTCTAATGGTAA
>Ga0070729_10005705_pt1 | contig 12682 bp, 13 predicted proteins | sample tdDd472_FD_66725 | JGI IMG/M metagenome (GOLD analysis project Ga0070729, IMG submission 66725) | Marine sediment microbial communities from the Atlantic coast under amendment with organic carbon and nitrate - tdDd47.2 | ecosystem: Environmental > Aquatic > Marine > Coastal > Sediment | place...
TCTGGCTTTGGCTCAGAACTGGACCGCCAACCACCTGTGGGAATCCGTTGCTCTGGCCTCTTTGGGCGCTGACAACTGGGACGCCCTGTGGTCCGGCAAGCTCGCTTTCGATTCTCCCGAAGGCGTCAAGGCGTGGGAACTGTTTGGTCGCGTTCTGGAATACACCAACGCTGACGCTTCCTCCCTGTCCTGGCAGCAGGCAACCGACATGGTCATTGATGGCCGTGCCGCTTTCAACATTATGGGTGACTGGGCTGCCGGTTACATGACTACCACCAAGAAATTGGCTCCTGGTACGGGTTACGGCTGGGCCGCTTCTCCGGGTACCGGCGGCGAATTCATGTTCCTGGCTGACTCCTTTTGTCTGCCCAAGGGCTCCCCGCACCGTGACAACGCCGTTGCATGGCTCAAGATCCTCGGTTCTCAGGAAGGCAGTGATGCATTCAACCCGATCAAGGGTTCCATCTCTGCTCGTACTGACTCCGATCTGAGCAAGTACAACGACTACCTCAAGTCCGCTTCTGCCGATTTCGGCAAGGACCGTGTAGTCGGTTCTCTGGCTCATGGTGTGGCCGCCAACGAGACCTTCATGGGCGGATTCGCTTCTGTCATGGAGATGTTCCTCAAGTCCAAGAACGCCACAGCAGCGGGCAAGGCTTGTCAGCAGCTCGCCAAGAAGTCCGGCATATAACGAATAAATGGGCCTGTTTGTGCGCCGGGAGCATTGTCGCTCCCGGTGCACCCCGCCCTCTCTAAGATTTTTACGAATTTCGAGTTAAGCATGCGAGAAGCATCACTGGATAGGTTGAAAGCGTTTTTGACGTTGCTGCCGTCGATGATCCTCATCGGGGTTTTTGTCTACGGGTTCATCGGTAACACCATATGGACCTCCATGACCGACTGGGGTGGGTCGGGGGCGCTTGCGCTGGAACCTGAGAAAAATTTTGTTGGTCTGGCGAACTATATCGACCTGTTCACCGGGTTCCTGGGTGGCGGATTTCGTCAGGATTTGGTCAACGCGGTTTATTATTCCATTATGCTGCTGGTGGGAGCAGTGGGACTCGGCATGTTCATCGCCATCCTGCTCGACCAGAAGCCCAAGGGCGAAGACCTGCTGAGGACCATTTTCCTTTATCCCATGTCCCTGTCATTCATCGTGTCCGGTACCATCTGGCGGTGGTTGCTCGCTCCTCAGGGCGGTGTTAATGTTCTGCCTACCTATGCGGGCATGGAGCCATTGACCTTTAGCTGGCTTTCCAGTCAGGCGGCGATCCTCGTCTTTAACTGGCAGGATATTTTTCGTATTCTTTTGTATCTCGTATCTTTCGTTCTCATCCTTGTCGGTATTTTCGCGATGCGGAAGGATACTAGTCGTGCCATGAAACGGTGGCTCATTCCGGGCATTGTCATCGGCGCGCTCGTCTGGCTGTTCGGGGGGATTATCCCTGATGCTTACATGATGGAAGAAGAGCATGGCTTCAACCTTGCCACGCTCGGAATCATCATGGCGACCATTTGGCAGTATTCAGGCTACACCATGGCCTTATACTTGGCTGGCTTTAACGGCATTTCGCAGGACTTGCGCGACGCGGCCATGCTCGATGGCGCTTCGGAAGTCGGGTATTATCGCTATATAGCCATACCCATGCTCAAGCCAATTACGATTTCCGCAGTCATCATCCTGTCGCATATATCACTCAAGATGTTTGACCTCGTGTTTGCCATGACCGGGCCGGATAACGCTGAAACCGGCCATCCTGCTCTGAATATGTATTTGACCACTTTCCGCGCCAATGACTTTGCTCAAGGTGCGGCTATTGCCCTTGTACTTTTCCTGATCGCGGCCATGTTCATCGTGCCCTATCTGGTCAGTCAATATCGCCAGAGAGGGAGACGTTAATATGACCACTAAAAAGATAACACCGGGTTCCATCCTGCTGTATGGGACTCTGACTGTCCTGGCCCTGTTCTTTCTTATGCCTGCCTATATGGCGGCTGTAACCGCGCTTAAAATGCCTGCGGACATCAGTCTCCCCTCGGCTTGGGAGCTTCCGGCTACCTTCAATTGGAGTAGCTTTTCCGAGGCCATCGAGTTGCTCAAACCGAACTTTGTGAATTCCATGATTTTGACCATCTGCGCTACCATTGGTTCCACGGTGCTCGGGTCTCTGAATGGATACGTGTTTTCCAAATGGAAGTTCAAAGGTTCGGAAATCGTATTTACCCTGTTTCTGTTCGGCATGTTCATTCCGTATCAGGTCATTTTGATCCCGCTGTTCCAGACACTCAGGGCCATGAATCTGTATGGTGGTTTGCCCGGGCTTATTTTGGCGCATATCGTCTACGGTCTGCCCATCACATCACTTATTTTTCGTAATTTTTATTCACAGATTCCCACGGCGCTCATTGAGTCCGGGCGACTGGATGGTGCCGGTTTCTTTTCCATCTATCTGCGTATCGTGTTCCCTTTGTCCATTCCCGGATTCGTGGTCACGTCGTTGTGGCAGTTCACCCAGATATGGAACGAATTTCTGTGGGGTATCTGTCTGACCCGACATGCGGACAACCCGATTACTGTCGGATTGGCGAATCTCGCAGGGGGCCAGGCTGTCAGTTGGAACCTGCCCATGGCCGGGTCCATTATGGCGGCGGTTCCGGTGCTGTGTATCTACATTTTTCTTGGCCGCTACTTCATCCGTGGCCTGCTGGCCGGATCGGTCAAGGAATAGATGTGATGCCGCAATTGCAATAAAAAAAGGCCCGGATAACAATCCGGGCCTTTTTTTATTGGTGGTGAAAACTTATTTTTTTTGCTTTTTGCAATAGTTGAGAAATTTTTGCGCTTCGACGAAATTGGGGTTGATGGATAGGGCCTGTTCAAGACTGGACGTACAGCGATCATTAAGTCCTTTTTCAAAGAACACCCGTGCCAGGTTGAAATAGACGTTCTCATCGCTTTCAACTATTTCCAAGGATTTTTCGTAGTAGCGGATCGACTCGTCGTAATGGCCGTTCTTTCGAAGGGAGATGCCAAATTTATTGAATTTCTGCCGGTGTTCGTAGGTGAAAGCCTCATCCAATCCGAGTAGGGTGTTCAAAATTCTTTTGAGTTTCTCAAATTCCTTCTTTTCAGAATAGACTTCTCCCAGACCATAATTGGCGTCGATGTTCTTATCATCGATCATGAGCGCCTTGATGAATTGCCGTTCAGCTTCGTCCAAATCTCCATCGGTAAAAGCCTGCTCGCCCATCCTGATTTTTCTGACCAGGGTGTCGAGAGCGGGGACTGTATGGAGTTTGTAGTATTTTGGCTCGGGGGTGTATTGTTTGAGGAAATCCAGTTCTTTCATGGTGCTGCGCACGCCGGACGGCACGTGATGCGCATTGAGCGGCTGCACTTCGAATTCTTTTTCTGAAAGCTGACGGGCGTACCAGTATGTAACGTTATCATGCGCAACGGTTGTTCCACCGGTGCCTATTTCTGCGTCAATCTGGAGTGAATAGACACCGAGTACTTCTGGATATTCGTTCAAGGTCATGGGCTTCCTGTTTTTTGCATATAAAATGCTAAGTGTAATCTGTGATTTTAAAAGATACCTCACGTTAGGTTGAAAATCAATAAATCTTCATGCGTTCTGTATTGGTTTTTCATGAAAAAAGCCCCGTGAGGGGCTTTTCGGAGGGGAATGTGCATGTGCATCAGTCGCATGGCTTCCATGGTTCATTCACTTTTCGGTCATATCCATAAAGAGGAATGGAGTTCGGCAATATGGCCCCGACCAGAGGGGTAAAGGGCTTGTAGCTGTATCGGACAGAGACTTCAGCCAATTGGCAGGGGGCACCAGGATCGTTGTCTATGCCATCGCCTGTGGCGCTCAGGTCCGGCCATGAGCGTACGTTGATCTCATAAGAATTATTATCCAGAGTGGTCAGGGCTGCTTCTGTTGTCGTGATGATTTGGGAGAGCCTTGTGCCTTCTTCGTCTCCTCGGCCGGTGGCTGCGAACCGGGCTCCAATCTGGGAAGCTTTTTGCACGGTCAGCCATGAGTATGCCGCATTGCCGCCTTCGATGATACCCATGATCAGCATGAACAGAATTGGAAGGATGAGAGCCATCTCTACGGCAGCCATACCTTTGCGTCGGGAGTTGGTTGTGTTTTTACGCATAATTAATGCCTCCCCTAGAGCAGACGCCAGCCGAGCTGCTTGCCGATTTGTTTGAAGATGTCCGGGATGTCGTACACGGACGGTGCATCGAAGTAGTGGTCATTTGTTCCCGGTTTGCTGGATGCGATTTGCTTCATGAGCGAAACGTCTTCATAGTCTGAACTGCCGAACCGGATGGCGAATATTTCAATGCCTGCGTCCTTGGCCAATTGTGCTTCTGCGAGCATGTCGTCGTTAAGTACGCCGCGATTTTCACAGTGAGCGTCATCCCGTCCGCTGCCAAAATACGCATTGGTCCAGTAGTTGTTGGGTCGATACGATGCTCTATAGTTGCCGCCGCACTCGCCGTCTTCAGTGTCACCGTCTGTAAGGACGATCATGATTTTACGGAAATCTTCCTTGTCTCCGGCCTGAGTATAGGGTGCTTCCGGTGTCAGGATATGGCGCGCCCATTTGATCCCCTCGGGGATGACCGTACCGGACCATGCGCCTGTGGCGGTCTGGGTGTTGATGGAGTCAATGACGAGATCCTTGTTCTTGCTCAGGGGTAATGCCTTGGGCAGATCGGAACAGGTGTCCAGCGAGATTCTTCTTCTATAAGAAGACGAGAGCCTCCAGTAGTCGTCCATGAAATCTTCGTGGATACCTTCATTGACGCTGCCATCAGCGTTGTAACAACCTGCTGCAAGCCCGGACTCTTCACCGATGCGAACTTTGCCTCTGAAGGCGACGAGGCCGACTTTGGTGTCTGGCGATGCGCCATCGGGAATCAGGAGTTCCGTCAGTTCGATAGAGGCCTGTTTGACCATGGTGATGGGTGTGCCTTTCATGGAGCCTGAGTTGTCGACGACGAAAACGACTTCCAGTTTGTTGAATCCGGCCATGGCCTTGGCTTCGACAACCTGGTCTGCCAATCCGAGTACTGACATGAGCAGGAGATTGACCTCGGCAGTTGCGGTGACCTCGACACTGCGAATTTCCGTTCCGGCTATAACGGATTGGACTTGGGCTCCTTCCATATTCAAGGCGACCATGTCTTCTACAGCCTGCTGTACGATACCCTTGGAGAGATCCGGATCGTACGGGAGTTCGAGGCTGCCGGCCAAAGCTCCAGCGTCGACCGTGGCTTGGAGTTTGGTGTGGGTCATGTACATGTTGCCCATGTCAATGGCGATGCCCGCCACCCCCAGTAAAATCGGGATGAGCATGGCAATCATGGCCGTTGCCGACCCCTTGCGGGATTTATGGCATTGGCATGGTTGTCTGTGCGACGAACTGGAATGAATTGTCATTGCTTTCCCCTATTGGTGTTGTGCTGCTGGCATTGCCGAACAGTTCATATTGATATGACACTTCGACGGTAACGGTATTGGCCACCGGGTCAGTGGTCACGTTGGTGTTCAGGGCGGCACTGTCTATGTCGGCGACCAGTGCGGCTACGAGGGCTTCGACGTTGGCATCACTTCCTTTCAGAAGTACATGCCGCGCGCCCTCTCGACTGGCTTCCACCATCGAGGAGTATGTGTGCATGGCATTTGCCCCTTCCACCAGAAGCATGAGCAGAACAGCCATTACGGGGAGCATCAATGCAAATTCGACTGCAGCGAGGCCTTGACGTTGAGTGTCTCTCTTTCCCATTCCCGTACTCCTTCGGTTCCATTTTTATGTGATCCGGGATTGTTTCAATAAATCCATAGGCAATGGATGTGCCAAACTGAAAGCAACTGAGTGAATCTGTGGTTTATAAGTATGAATTTATTTAATAAAAAAATTTGTGACCAAGATGCCATTTTGTTCGTATTGTTTAATGAGAGCGTGAATATCTATTTTTTGTGGATAAGATTTTACGTTTCAGGTAAGATAAAATTGTGGTTGTAAAAGACATTCAGGAGCATGCTTGTGGCTGAACGAATTTTGATAGTAGACGATGATCGAGCCTTCCAGGGTATGCTTGTCGAAGCGTTGATCGAGAAGGGGTATGATGTGGAAACTGCCCTGACCGCTGAAGACGGTATCAAGAAGGCTGCATCGGGGAATTTTGATCTCATCCTTCATGATATCAAGTTGCCCGGCATGTCGGGGTTGGACGCTTTGCCTCATTTGGCCGAGGCTGCTCCTGGTGTGGATGTCATCGTCATGACTGGATATTCTTCCAAGGATTCCGGCGTGCAAGCCATGCAGCGTGGGGCTTATGATTATTTCACAAAGCCGTTTTCGTTGGGAGAAATGGAAGTCGTCGTCCGTCGTGCTTTGGAAAAACGACGGATGCAAATGGAGTTGTCCGAATTAAAACGGAAGGGTGATTCCAGTCCCCTTCATTCTATTATTGGTCAGTCTGCCCCCATGTTGGCGGTCAAAGAGCGTATAGCTCGGGTTGCCGAACTCAACACCGACGTTTTGGTCATGGGCGAAACCGGTACCGGTAAGGAACTTGTGTCTGATGCTATTCATAGCATGAGCGCACGCGCCAAGGGGCCGTTCGTCAAGATCAATTGTGCCGCTATCCCTGAAAATCTTCTAGAATCCGAACTGTTTGGTCATGAGAAGGGCGCATTTACCGGTGCAATTTCTATGAAGCAAGGCAAGTTTGAGTTGGCCAAGGGCGGCTCTCTCCTGCTCGATGAAATCGGCGATATGCCATTGCATTTGCAGCCCAAAATACTGCGGGCAGTGGAGCAGAAACAGGCTGAGCGCGTGGGCGGTTCCAAGGCCATTCAGTATGACGTGCGTATTATCGCGGCTACCAACCAGGAGTTGGAGCAGCGTGTGGCAGAGGGCAAATTCCGTAGTGACCTCTATTATAGGTTGAATGTGGCGACGTTGGTGTTGCCTCCGCTCAGAGACCGCAAGTCGGATCTTCCTCTGCTGGCGAAGTTCTTCTTGGATCGTGCCAATCGTCGGCTCGGCACGGATATCAGTTCCGTATCCAGTGCTGCCATGGAGATATTCTTCAACTATGATTGGCCAGGCAATGTGCGTCAGTTTGCCAATGCCGTGGAACGTGCTGCTATTTTCTGTAAGTCACATACCATTACTCCGGCAGAAGTGGATCAGGCGTTTACCAATACATCTTCGGTCGTCGATAGTGGACCGCAGGTATTCATAAACGAAGGCGTCCCCCTGAAGCAGGCCCTTATTGAGTATGAAAAAATGCTTATTGAGAATGCCCTGCAGACCTGTGGTGGTACCCAGACCGAAGCCGCCAGTGCCCTTGGCGTGTCTGCAAAGAACTTGTGGAACAAGCTTCAAAAGCACGCTATCGACCCGACATCATATAAACATTAGCCAAAATCCTTCACCTTTTTTCCCTTGCTACTGACTGACGATTACTTCGTCGTATCCATCTTTTGTGGTTATTTTCTATCTCCGAACTCTGAATTGTGTCTTGAAAGCGGTTAGTTACTGTCTGTGGAGTTCCTAATTGTGGAGCTTTTTCCGCAATCCATTATTTATAGATCAGTTTAACTCGTTGATATGTAAGCTTTTGATAGGCACCGCGGACAAGGTCGTTGTTTGATCGATCTAAAAATAATGGATTTGGTCGTAAGAGGGGGATGTAGTTAAAACGGGCGTTTGCGTTGTTGAAAATTATTTTTTCTTTATATTTCGAGTTGTTGAAAATAAAATAAAAGCTATTTGTCTGGTGTGGCACACGGGTTGCTATATTAAGTGCGTGGCTGGTGCATAACAGCAAAAAGAAATTTTCAACTTTCATGAAAACCGAGGAGAATTAAAATGACAAAGCTTATGAATCTTATCCGCGACGAAGAAGGCGCAACCGCTATTGAATACGGTCTGATCGCCGCCCTGATCGCAGCCGGTATCGTCGGCGCAACCACTGCTCTTGGTGACCAGGTCGTCTCGACCTTCCAGTACATCACCGGACAGATGAGCGCAGCTACTACCACTGCTTCGTAGTATTAGTAGTTACAGCTAACCGTTTAACGGAAGCAGCCAGAGCAGCCGAACCGGGGCTTGCGGAAAAGATCCGCCAGCCCCGGTTTTGTCTTCGAGGGGAAAACGAAGACAACAAGATCGGCTCCTGGGATTATCGGGGGGGGGACATGAATTTACTTATCAGCATAGTGCTCGCAGTGGCACTTCTTATTGCATCCATTACCGACATACGAAGCCAGCGTATTTATAACTGGCTTACCTTTCCAGTCATTCTGGCTGGATTTGTCACGCATACAGCTTTTGGTGGTTTCGAGGGGCTGAGGTTCGCCGCTGGTGGATTTGCTCTCGGTTTGATTGCCATGATAATTCCATATTTATTTGGCGTGATGGGCGCAGGTGATGTAAAGCTAATGGCAGGGGTCGGCGCTTGGCTCGGTGTTTCCAGCACGATGACCGCGTTTTTATTCACTTGTATTGCCGGTGGCGTCTATGCTCTCGGCGTGCTTGCCTTTGACAGAAAGGTTTTTAAAGCCGTCATGGGTAACATTGTGAATACCTTTACCGTTTTTATGGCGACCCGGAAGTTCAACTTCGCCCCTACTCATACCGAAAAGGCCTTGCCTCGGCTTTGCTACGGCGTGGCCATCGCTGTGGGTACCTTTACTGCCATGGCTGTTCATGCCTGGCAGACCGGTAGCGTTCACGGTGGTTATTAAAGGAGGATTTCATGAGTAAGTCCAAGAGAGCTTTGCTTCAAATCAGCTTGTCACTGATCCTGGCCATTGTGGCTGGTGTGCTTATTTTTCAATGGTCCAGCAACGTGACCCGGAAGGGGGCAGGCGAACAGGTTGCCGATATGGTCCCCGTGGTCGTGGCCAAGGTGGATATCAAACGTGGCCTCAAGTTGACTGAGGAAATGATGGAAGTCCGCAAATACACCAAGGACTCCCGGCCCTCAGGCGCATTTTCCGATCCCGGTCAGCTTTTGGGCCGTGTGGTCAATCAGTCCGTGGGTGCCAATGAAGCCGTGACTACCATGCGGTTGGCTGATGATTCCGTTATGGGTGGCGGAGTCAGCGCGCTTATCGAACCCGGTAAAAGGGCCATGGCTGTCAAGGGTAATGAGGTCATGGGGCTATCCGGTTTTGTTCGTCCCGGCGATAAAGTTGATGTCATCGTCACGCTGGTCGTTGGTCGGGATGAGGTTCCCATGACCAAGCTGGTGCTTGAACGAATCAAGGTCCTTGCCACTGGTACACAGTTGACCCCGCCCGATGAGGAAGGCAAGACCGCGAGCGTGGACGTCTATACTTTGGAACTCACTCCGCCTCAAAGCGAGCGTCTGGCTCTGGCTTCTACTCAGGGAACTCTGAATTTTGCTTTGCGTAATGAGCAGGATGAGAAGGAAATCAGGACAAGAGGCTCCGACATTCCCAGGACCCTCGCCGCTCTGAGGCCTGCTACCCACACCCGGCGAAGCAAGAAATCGAAGGCCGAGAAGGTCGAAGTCATCACTGGCGGCATGCGTTCGTCGGTTAAATTCTAGGAGGAGGTCGTCATCATGCGTATCCATTTCATGCGAATCCTTCTGGTGGTGCTGAGCTATTTCCTGATCTTGTTAGTTCCTGCGGGAGTCCATGCCGGGACTCAACAGACCAAGACTCCTGAAATTCTCAAATTGACGCTTGGCAAGTCCCTTGTGATCGACACCGATTTCAAGGTGAGTCGTGTCTCTCTGGCCTCCGACACTTTGGTTTCAATAGTGGTTCTTTCGCCCCAGCAGATTTACCTGACCGGTAATGAACTCGGCTCCACGACCATGACTCTGTGGTCCAAGGGCAAGGTGGCAGACGTGTACGACGTGATCGTGACCCCGAACATGACGCACCTCAAGCGGATAATCCACGAGGTCATGCCCAATGAGAGAAATATCAAGGTTCTGACTACGGGCGAATCCGTTACATTGGCTGGACATGTATCCAATACTTCAAACCTGTCGTCCGTCCTTGCCTTGGCTGAAGCGGCTGCCCCTGACAAGGTCGTCAACCTCCTGACCGTGGATGGCATCCAGCAAGTCATGCTGGAAGTCCGTGTGGCCGAGATGTCCCGTTCCGTAACCAAGCGGCTTGGCGTCAACTTTGCGGCCATAGGATCAAACTTTTCCATTTATTCCATCATTAATAATCTGACGAGCTACAATGCTGCGGACGACATTTTCGAACTGACCGACAACATCACCTTAAGCGGTGCGTATAGAGGCGGCGGTACGACCATCTTCGGCATGATTGATGCCCTCAAAGCCAACGGGTTGGTCCGAATGCTGGCCGAACCGAATCTGACCTGCGTGTCCGGTGAGTCCGCTGAATTCCTGGTTGGTGGAGAGGTCCCCATTCCCATGCCCGGACCTTTGGGCAACGTTGCCATTGACTACAAGCCGTTCGGCATCGGTCTCAAGTTCACGGCCACGGTCATGAGTTCCGGCCTGATCAATCTGCAAGTCAACCCGGAAGTTTCTGAACTGGATTATTCCAAGGCAGTTTCCGTGGGAGGGTATGAAATCCCGACTATCTCCACTCGTCGCGCCAATACTGTCGTGGAGTTGGGAGACGGACAGTCATTTGTCATCGCTGGTTTGATCAGTGATACCTTGAAGGAAAATTCGAATAAGTTCCCTGGACTGGGCGAAGTTCCGGTTCTCGGCACTTTGTTTAGCTCCAAGGATTTTTCCAGCAACAAGACCGAATTGGTGGTCCTGGTGACCGCTCATCTGGCAAAGCCGGTGGACATGGCTTCACAGACTCTCCCCACGGATGGGTTCAAGGAGCCGAGCGACAGTGAATTTTATCTCTTTGGTCTTATGGAAGGCATAGGCGGGTACGAACCTTCCAAGGTGTCCGGTGCTAATTCCGGTGCTGTGGAGCCTGGAACCGTGGTCCGGCCTGAAAGCGGATTTGACGGTGAATTCGGCCATTCCTGGCCGCAATAGGAAAGTGCGGAGGATATTATGCAGAATTTTCTGGTTTATCTCGCTATCGTGGGGATTATGCTCCAGGCCGGTTGTGGTTCCATGTATGAAGTTGATGAGACCACGCCGCCCTTTGGCAGTTCAGTCCGTATGGCTCTGGAAAGTCAGACTGCCAACCCTGAAGCCGGTTCCGATGCTCCGGTAGTGGGAATCGACGGTAAGTACGCCGCCAAGGCCGCTGAAAAGTATCAGGCCGGTCCCAAGGAAAAGAAGGAGCGGGCAAGCGGTTCAACGTTTGGTGTCGTCGAGGTTCAGAACTGATGCGCGGCTCAGGACGCTTCGAGTATTGGCCCGAGTTTCTTCTCGTCGTGCTGATGTTGAGTGTTCTGATCCTGAATTTCACATTGTTCGAAAATTTGTGGCCGTACGGGGAAGACGGCGGGCAGCCTGCCCAGACTGTTGTGCAGCCCAGATAGGAATATGGGAAAAGGGGAAACCATGAATAACAGAATCATACCGATTTCGTTGGCAGTCAGCGACAAGGAGCAGCGTAAGCGTTTTGAGCAAATGATCGCTGCTAATCCCATGGTTCGACTCGTGGATGATGATGCTGAAGAAATGGGCGTCCTCATTTACGAACCAGGTGATTCAGTCGAAGAGGATATGCCGCATGTTATTCAGGCGCTGGAAACCGGACAGGCCGAAGACGTCTATCTGGCTGGCAATAACGCCGACCCCGAGGTCCTGATTCGTGCCATGCGCAACGGTATTCGTGAATTCATCAAATATCCAGTGGATGAAAATGATTTTCGTGCCGCTGTAGTGCGGACGGCCATGCGTTCCAGTCTGAGCGAGGACGAGGGAGAGAAGGGTAAGATCTTCACCGTACTCGGTGGGAAGTCCGGCATGGGAGCAACTTCTTTGGCCGTGAATCTGGCTTCGGTTCTGAACGAATATGATCCCGGCAATACCATTCTTGTCGACCTTCGCCGACCCGGTGGAGAAACTCCTTATTTTCTGGATTTGAAGTACGAATACTCTTGGGGGCAGCTGGCTGAAGACATCTCCCGTCTGGACGGGACTTATCTTCGCAGCGTGGTGGCCGAACACGAATCCGGCCTGCATGTTTTGCCCGGTCCGTCTGGATATGAACGTCCTGATCCGCATTCCTTGTTTCTTATTTTGGAGCAGCTCCGTAATAATTACGAGCATGTGGTTATTGATACCGCCTATCCCCATGACGAAGTGCTTCCCAAGGAAGTGGAACAGGCCGACTCTATTCTTATTGTTTTGCAACTCAGCCTGCCGTGTCTGGCCCGGACCTCTCGCCTGATGGATTCCATTCGCAGTCAGGATCCAGATGGTGAACGGCGTATGAAACTCGTCGCTAATCGCGTCGCAAAGAATTCGACCATCGGCGTCAGTGAAGCTGCTGAAGTATTGGCTCGAGAAATTGTCTGGGTAATCCCCGAAGACGCAGATTCCTCCATGTCCGCCATCAATCAGGGCACTCCTCTGGTCCTGGCCTATCCCAAGTCGCCTGTCACCAAGGCCATCCGGACCATGGCTTCAAGCCTGGTTCCCGCACCCCAGAAGAACAAAAAGGGATTTTCTCTGCCGTTCGCTTCTTTTTTCAAGAAAAAGAGCAAGAAG
>Ga0070729_10005707_pt1 | contig 12680 bp, 7 predicted proteins | sample tdDd472_FD_66725 | JGI IMG/M metagenome (GOLD analysis project Ga0070729, IMG submission 66725) | Marine sediment microbial communities from the Atlantic coast under amendment with organic carbon and nitrate - tdDd47.2 | ecosystem: Environmental > Aquatic > Marine > Coastal > Sediment | place...
AATCAAAAGTCACATGATGACCAATGGCGACCGTTGTTGGCGGCTGATACGAGCGTTGTGCTGGGCGAAAATATTTTGGGTAAACCTGAGAGTGAATGTGATGCTAGAGACATGCTGCGGTTACTTTCTGGCAAGACGCATCAGGTAATGACCAGCGTCGCTCTGGTTGATGAAACTGGCGTTGCGACAAAAACCAGCATTACAGATGTGACATTTTGTGATTTGCGAGATGTTGATATTGAGGCCTATCTGGAATGCGGTGAAGGCAAAGATAAGGCGGGCAGCTACGCGATTCAGGGATTCGGCGCCATGTTTATCCGATCGATTAATGGCAGTTACTCAGGGGTCGTTGGATTACCGCTTTATGAAACTAATTTATTGTTAGAGAAACATTTTAAAGGGTGACTATGAAAGAAGAAATTCTGGTAAACGTAACCCCCCAGGAATGCCGCGCTGCCGTGGTCGAAAACGGTATGCTGCAGGAAATGTATATTGAACGGGCTTCTAGCCGAGGTTTGGTGGGCAATATCTATCGCGGCAAAGTGATAAGGGTATTGCCAGGCATGCAGGCTGCGTTCATTAATATTGGTCGAGAACGATCCGCGTTTTTGCATGCCGCTGAAATATTGCCGATCTCCGAAACCGAGCTCATCGAAAATGAGAATATTACGACTCCGGACATTAACGAACTACTCCACGATGGACAGACAATCACTGTACAGGTGATTAAAGATGAAATTGGCACCAAAGGAGCGCGCTTAACCACTCACCTCACCATCCCATCGAGGTTTTTGGTGATGATGCCTGATAACCCACATATTGGTGTCTCGCAAAGAATTGAAGATGAGTCCGAACGGCAACGTCTTAAAAATATTCTACAAGAGTCAGAACGGACCGAGGATTCGCCGGGTTATATTATCCGGACGGCGGCCGAGGGAGCGAACGACGAAGAACTTAAGCGGGATATGGACTTTTTAAGCCGGCTCTGGAAAACCATCAAAACTAAAATTCGTGGCGCGAAGGCGCCTTGTCTGGTTCATGAAGATCTGGACTTGACCATTCGGCTTATACGCGATCTAGCCCCTTCTGTGGTCGAAAAAATCAGAGTCGATTCAGACGAGGTTCATGCGCACTTGTTATCATTTGTGGACGACTTTATTCCGGCGCTAAGACCTTGCGTAGAGCTTTATACTGGAGAAAGACCACTTTTCGACGTATTTAATGTTGAAGATGAAATTGAAAAAGCACTACACCGCAAAGTTCAACTCAAATCAGGGGGCTATCTGATAATTGAACAAACTGAAGCGATGGTCACTATTGATGTTAATACCGGTGCCTTTGTCGGTTATCGAAACCTGGAAGATACGATCTTTAAGACCAATCTGGAAGCGGCATCGTCTCTGGCTAGACAACTGAGATTGCGGAATTTAGGTGGTATTGTGATTATCGATTTTATCGATATGAAAGAAGAGGAACATAAGCGACAGGTCTTACGAACATTGGAAAAAGCGTTGGAGCGTGATCATGCCAAGACGCATATTTCCGAAGTGTCTTCGCTTGGATTAGTGCAAATGACGCGTAAGCGTAACCGTGAAAGTCTCGAGCATGTTTTGTGCGAGCCTTGCCCCACTTGTGAAAGTCGCGGCAGTATTAAAACGGCACAAACTATCTGCTATGAAATTTTTCGTGAATTGTATCGGAGCGCTCGTGCGTATGAAGCGCAAAAGTATCTAGTGCTGGCGACTCAGGAAGTGGTTGACCGCATGTTAGATGAAGAGGCATCGCATCTGGCAGAGCTCGAATCAATGATTGGAAAGCCAATTCGTTTTCAGGCAGAGCGGTTGTACAATCAGGAACAATTTGATGTGGTATTGTTGTAATAAAACGCTATGGCGCGAAATCTATTAATAGTATTTGTAACCTAGAGAATTTTTGTGAGACAACAGAAGAGTCATCCGATTACAAAAGCTGTTATTTACCTGGTTAATAAACTCTGGTTATTGATTGCGACCCTGATTATTTTAATCGCAGTAATTTTTACCCTACTGCGAGTGCTCTTACCGCAGGTTGATTATTTTAAAGCTGATATTGAACAATGGATCGAGAATGAATATCAGGTAGACGTCGAAATAGATGATATTGACGGCGAGTGGGGAACCAAAGGCCCCGTTTTTTCTTTAAACGGTTTGACGCTTAAATCTGATGACGGGCAATTAAGCCTTGCTAAACTCGACGCACTATCCATCCATTTTGATGGAATTGGTACATTGTTATCCGGGCATATCACCACAGAAAGCATTCAGATTGCGGGTGTTTCATTAAACTTCTTACTCGACAGAAAACTCGCTGTTCGGTTTGACACCTTGGAAGATGCCGAAGAGGACGGTCAGGTCGCCGAGGTTGATGCAGCCAGCAAAACGCTATTGACCTATCTTTTTGGGCAAAAAAAATTAGTCGTGGTCGACTCTCACATTACCCTCGAAACATTAACCGGTAAAGCCTTTCACTACCGTATTAGCCAACTTGATATTGATAACTACGAAGATATTCACCAATTTCAAGGACAATTGATTGACGATCATGGTGGTAATTTGAAGTTGGTTGCTGAAATATACGGCGATCCATCATCCGATAAAAGTTATACCAACCTGTTTCTTCAGGGAGAAAATGTCGCCCTGGCACAATTACCCATTCTTGATAAACATCCCCAGTTTAAGCCTAACCAAGGTCAACTCAATTGGCGCCTGTGGAGTGATTGGCGTGACGGCCGCTGGCAATCTGCCGTTGGTGATCTCAAGGTGACGGATACGCAGTGGCCGCTTCACGACTCATTGAGCAATCAGCCGCTTATTCCTGAACTGGAATCTTTTTCAATAGATTTTAGTTGGCGATATGAATCGACTACTACCGGCTCGCTGGTTTTTCACAACGGCGCTTTAAAAAAGCAAGACCAATCTAGGGTGGAGCTGCCTGAATTTTATTTGCTTTTTAAACAGTTGGCCGAACAAGATATTCAATGGGAAGTCATTAGTCACGAATTTCAGTTAGCCTCATTGACAGATTATCTTGCAATTCCTTTGGTTGATTCAGAATCGGGTATTAATCCTGTCGCCGATACCGGCCTGACACTTAATTTGAACGATTTAGGGCTAAGACTTTCTCGCCAGGCCGGTAAATGGAAGGCACCAATCGTGCATATCAGGTTTGATCAATTGGATTACCAGGATTTATTTAATTTGCCATTAGTTTCTGGTTTAGTCGGAGATATCGGGTGGTCCGAAAACTTTGGCATGGCGCAATTGGCAGCCAAAAATACTCAAGTCGACCTTCATGATCTTTTTCGTGATCAATTAGGTTTCGATTTGTTTGAGCTCGATCTCAATTGGCGACTAGACGCCAACCAACAGCTCGACCTTCGGATTAATAAGGCGCTCGCCCAAAATGACGATCTATCGCTGAGCGCAACTTCGAGATTTTTCTTTCAGGACAATGAACCGAATCTGGCGCTATTTGCCGAAGTAGCAGATGTGAATGCCAGTCAAAAATCACGCTATTTACCGACTGGCATAATGACCGAAGCATTGGTTGAGTATTTAGACCAGAGTGTAAAAAGCGGGACATTATCGCTGGCAAAAGCAGCGGTTCGTGGACCGTTGAAATCTTTTCCCTTCGATAACGAAGAAGGATTATTTTCTATTTTGGGCTTTCTGCAGGACGCTCGGTTTGAATACCTGCCCGAATGGCCAGCGGTAGAAAATTTTGCGGCAAAATTATTGTTTGAAGGAAATGGCATGGACCTGCGCGCGCTCGCCGGTAATTCCGGTCAAATTTCGGTCAATGATGCCAGGGCGGTAATCAAAGATTATTCGGCGTTAAATACGCCATTTCAATTGCATATTGATGCAACCAGTGAAGATAATAGTGGGCGAGATTTTTTGAACAATTCGCCGCTGAATCATATTGGGGAAGGAATTAGCCTGCTCGATTTTCAAGGCAAGCTTCGCACCCGCCTTGACATGGACTTTGGTCTTGACGATACCTCAAATATGAAAGTAACAGGCAAAATCGTACCGCTCAATAATAATGCCTCTGTAACCATCAATGAGTTTACATTTAATCAGTTAGAGGGCGCGTTAAACCTTGATCAGACAGGTGTGCGGGAAAGTCAGTTTACGGCGCAGTTTAAGGACAGTCCGATTTCGGTAGCTCTGAAAAGCGGCCAACTTGAATCTGAGGCCAGTGTAATAATTGACGCGCAGGGAGAACTGACAGCATCGTCGATTAGCGATATCGTTGGAAAAAAATGGAGTGATTTGGGACAGGGCAAAAGTCAGTTTTCAGCTCATATTCAAGTTTCACCACCCGACGATCGTGATAGCGTCCATTTGCATTTTAAAAGTGATCTAGAAGGCATTCAGTTAGATTTACCCGGCGAACTGGCAAAATCTAAGCACGACAATACGCCTATTGATGTACAAATTCGTCTCGATGAATTTTCCGATATAAAAATTTCCTGGCGCGAGTTTAATGGCCGCTGGTGGTGGCAGTACGACCAAAATGAACGCTATCGTCACCTCGGTGGTAATTTTTTCTATAATGCAGATGTCGCAATCACCGACAATATTCTCAATCGATATACCGCTGAAATTAATCTAGAGCAAACTGAACTGCAAGAATGGTGGCCTGTCCTGGAGCGAATAACGGGGTTTTCAACGGAGCGAGAAGAGACTGAACACCTTCCGGATTTGGACCTTTTATTTAATGTTTCTAAACTCGGTAATCCCTACGTCAAAGCCGAAAATATTTCGTTAAATTTAGTCAAGAAAACAGATGAAAATTGGCAGGTGTATGCAAAGAACGACAAGTCGTCTTTGAGTCTAAGAATTAAAGATAATGAGCCATGGGAATTGGATATTGAACGGCTAGAAGTACAATTTACTGACAGTTTTTTGCAAAACATTAGCAGCGAAGACGCTGAAACTGATCATGACGTTGAAAGTCCTAATTCTTCTAATGCCGTGGAAGAAATGAATAAATGGCAGCAGCCCGGTCAATGGCCGTCAGTTATCGTGAACTGTAAATTTTGTCAGCTACAAGATTTTGAAATGGGTACCATTCGATTGAATCTTTTGACTTCCGCCGAGTCGATGTGGCTGAACGGCAATATTAAAAATGGCAGTAACCATGACCTAAATGTTGATCTGTTATGGCAGCAACGTTTGAGCGAATTGTCACCAGAGGAACAAGCGAAAAGTAGCAAAGAAAATCTGACTCAAGTTAACTTTGAACTTGCCAGTAATGATTTCGGTAAGTTTCTCGACCGATTTGACTATGCGAGTGGCGTCAAGGATAGTGGTGCAAGAATTAGCGGTAAACTGTGGTGGTCTGATTCGCCCTGGGAGTTTGATTTACTGCGAGCTAATGGCTTGGCTAATTTTAATCTAGGCAAGGGATATTTGAGTGAAGTAAGCGATGCGAAGGCCAGATTATTTTCTCTCTTAAGTTTGCAAAGCTTATCGCGAAGGCTACAACTCGACTTCAGTGATGTCTATAAAAAAGGATTTCACTATAACGGCATTAATGGAAATATTAGTTTGTTGGATAATGTTTTGCAATCTCATGATGTTTATGTCGATGGAAGTGCTGCCAAAGTCAATTTAAGCGGAAGCATAAATTTAAAAGATCGCGATATCGAACAACACGCACTGGTGGTGCCGCAACTCACTTCCAGTTTACCCGTTTTAGTCGGTTGGGCGGTTGAACCAACCACAGGTATCCTGGTATTTTTATTGAATAAAATTTTTGAACCAGCGATCGAAGTAGTGACTCAGATTGAATACCGGATTCATGGAACTTTAGATGAAATTAATGTTGACGAAGTTAAAAAATCTAAGTCAAAAGTTAAATATGAAACACCCGAGACTGAAAATGGCGATGGTCAAACATTGGAAACCGATGTGTCGGAAGAATCAACGCCCGCTAAAGAAAATGAATCGGCTAAGGTACCTTTCGGCCGCTAGCGCATTGGAGTGTAATTACGCTTTGCAGCGCGAATTTGAATTTTACTGACTCGAAAAATAAGCCATGACTCAATTGTCACAAGTTAAAGTTGCTGCCATCCAAATGGTTTCAGGCACTGATTTTTTTCAAAACCTGAAAGATGCAGAATTGCTGATTATGCAAGCGAGTAATTCTGGTGCCAAATTAGTCGTTTTACCTGAGTATTTCGCTATTATGGGGCAAACAGAGAAAGGCAAGCTTGCCTTGGCCGAGCCTCATGGACAGGGACAACTACAATCATTTTTGGCGCGAATGGCTAAAGACCATCAAGTCTGGATAGTCGGTGGCAGTCATGCGATTAAATCTTCAGAGGAAAATCGCCCGTTGAGCCGTTGTTATGTTTTTAACCCCGAAGGTAAAGCGGTTGCATGGTACGACAAAATTCATCTGTTTGATGTTACGGTCGATGACAACACTAAGACATACCGTGAATCTAAGCACAGTCAGCCGGGTAATCTGGTGAGCTGTGTTGACACGCCTTTTGGTCAATTGGGGTTGTCCATTTGTTATGATCTGAGGTTTCCGGAGCAATTCCGACAAATGGCCGAGCTGGGAATGGAAATTTTAGCGGTCCCGGCTGCTTTTACGGCAACGACAGGCGCCGCCCATTGGCAAGTACTGTTACAGGCGCGCGCAATAGAAAATCAGATATATGTTATTGCAGCCGCTCAAGGCGGACAGCACCAGAATGGTCGCCAAACCTGGGGGCATTCGGTCATCATTTCGCCCTGGGGTGAAATACTCGCTGAGCTTGGCACGGGTGAAGGGGTGTTAACGGCTGAGTTAGATCTCAAGTATCTGCAAAAAATTCGAAGAGAATTTCCTGTCCTGACCCATAGAAGGTTATAATAGTGATAGCTATATTAAGGCTGTTCAACTACTCAACGAGACAAAAATGAAGCAATCCCTCGTACAGACTCAACAGGAGTTTCTCCAACCAGCCGGGCTCGATACCAAGGACCTGTCGCGGCTCCTTGAGTCCATGCTCAGCCATAAAATTGACTTTGCTGAGCTGTTTTTTCAAAGCGCCCGTCATGAGTCCTGGGTTTTAGAATCGGGTATTGTCAAAGACGCCAGTTTTAGCAGCGATAAAGGCGTTGGTGTGAGAGCGTTAACTGGCGAAAAAACCGGGTTTGCTTATTCAGAAGAAATCTTGCTGCCCGCATTAGAACAGGCGGCAAACGCTTCAAAAAGTATCGCTTTGAAAGGCCAGGGTGGGCGTATTCATTTGTCGCCCATTGATGCGCCGAGCAAGTTGTATGTGAGCGACGATCCCCTGACGAGTTTAAGCGAAAGTGAAAAATTACAGCTTTTGCAAAAGTTAGACACTTTGGCGAGACAGCTCGACCCGAGAGTAACGGAGGTTATTGCTTCTTTGTCCGGTGTTTACGAAAAAGTCCTGATATGTGCCAGCGACGGAACCTTGGCGAGTGATATTCGGCCGCTTATTCGAGCGAATGTTACGGTGATAATGCAAAGTAACGGAAAAACCGAACGGGGAAGTTCTGGCGCGGGTGGTCGAGACAGCTATCGAATGTTGACTGATGAGTTATTAAAACAGATCGCACAAGAAGCGGTTCATCAGGCCAGTATCAACCTTGAAGCCATTGATGCGCCGGCCGGAATTATGCCTGTCGTATTGGGCGCGGGTTGGCCAGGCGTATTATTGCACGAAGCGATCGGGCACGGTCTGGAAGGCGATTTTAATCGCAAAGGGTCTTCGGCTTTTGCCGGTCGTATCGGCCAGCGCGTCGCCTCGCCTCTGTGCACTATTGTTGACGATGGTACCATCAATGGTCGCCGAGGCTCGCTGAGTATCGATGACGAAGGCACACCTAGCCAATCGACCACATTGATTGAAAATGGCATTTTGACGGGCTATATGCAAGACAAGAAAAATGCGCGTTTAATGAATACCCAATCGACCGGAAACGGTCGCCGCGAATCTTATTCCAGTCTACCTCTACCGCGAATGACCAACACCTATATGTTGGCTGGCGAAAGTGACCCAGAGGAGATCATTCGTAGTGTTAAAAAAGGCATCTACGCGCCGAACTTTGGTGGTGGCCAAGTTGATATTACTTCTGGAAAATTTGTGTTCTCAACCAGTGAAGCTTATCTCATCGAAGATGGTAAGGTAACAGCGCCGGTTAAAGGAGCGACCTTAATAGGTAATGGCCCGGATGTACTCACCAAAGTGAGTATGGTTGGTAATGATCTCGCGCTCGACAAGGGCGTTGGCATTTGTGGCAAAGATGGTCAAAGTGTCCCGGTCGGTGTAGGACAACCTACTTTAAAGGTTGACGAACTCACCGTCGGCGGAACAAACTAACAATCGAGTGACAAGATTTTATGAGTAATCAGTCAGAAGAACCGGCCGATTCTGCCGGTGAATTCGTCAGTAAAACGCAACTCAAAAATGAAGCCAAAGCGCTACAGGCTTTCGGTAAAGAACTGCTTGCGTTGCCGGACGCAAAATTAAAGCGGCTTCCCATTTCTGCCAATACATTAACGGCGTTGGCAGACTTCCACAAGCAAAGTGGAAATATCGCCCGTAAAAGACACTTGGCTTATATCGGTAAGTGTTTGAGAAACGATGATGCCGAAGCGATTAAAACCGCATTAACGCAAGATAGCTTCGAGCAAATGCGAGAACAGCAAGAGTCTGTAAAAACATCGCCGCAAGATGAACTAGTCAACGCGCTGGTTGAACAAGGCGACGCTAAAATTCAAGCGCTATTACAAGTACATCCAGCCATTGACCGCCAGAATTTAAGGCAACTTGTGCGTAATGTGAAGAATGCAAAAAATGACGTCAAGCGTGCTGCGGCCAGCCATAAATTAAAAACTTTTGTTAATGATTTTAACCTCGCCTGAATTGGAATTTTATTATGAGTAACGCGCAAACCGACCTCGTTCAACAATCGGCCGACGACATTGATGTTGACGCAGAGTTAAAGCGTTTTGAAGCGGTTGGGGCAATATTAATTCAACAGGCGTTGGACCATGGCGCTTCACAAGTTGAAGTTGGCGTCAGTAAAGATATTGGTTTATCGGTCCAGGTGAGAAATCAGGACGTTGAAACCCTTGAATACAATCGTGACAATAGTTTTGGGTTGACCGTTTATTTCGGCCATAAAAAAGGTATAGCCACAACGAGCGACCTATCGCCAGACGCCCTCAAAGCGACTGTCGAAGCGGCGTGCAATATCGCGCGCTTTACTGAAGAAGATCCTTGTTCGGGGCTAGCCGAAAAGGCTCTGATGGCGACCGAGCCAAGAGACCTGAAACTCGATAAACCAATGGGCATCACCGCAGAAAAAGCCAAGCAGCTAGCGCTTGAATGTGAAGCAGCCGGTTTAGCCGCGTCGGATAAAATTAGCCAAAGCGAAGGCGCCAGCTTTAGCAGTCACAGAAATATTCGTTACTATGCTAACTCTCACGGCTTTTCAGCAGGAACACCGTCAACACGGCATAGTTTAAGTTGTGTTTTAATCGCACAGGATAGTCAGGGCATGCAGCGAGATTATTGGTATTCCTTATCTCGAGATGCCGCTTTGCTAGAGACGCCACAAATCATTGGCGAAAAAGCGGCGCAAAGAACGGCCTCCAGGCTAGGCGGCAAAAAAATAACCACTCGTAAAGCGCCGGTCCTGATGACGCCTGAAATTAGTCGCGGCTTGTTGAGTAATTTGTGCTCAGCGATCCAGGGAAGTAATATTTATCGCAAATCCAGCTTCCTTCTCGATAGCGTCGGTCAGACGATTTTCCCAGAATTTGTTCAAGTGGAAGAAAAACCTTTTATTGAAACCGGCCTGGCGAGTACCTGGTTTGATAACGAAGGGATGGCCACTAAAGAGCAGTTTCTTATTGAAAATGGCGCGTTAAAAACCTACCTGCTAAATTCCTACGCGGCACGCCGATTAAATCTTCCACCTACAGGTCACGCGGGTGGCGTCCATAACCTTCAAATTAAACCTTCTGCCGGTTCATTCGAAGCGCTTGTCCAACAAATGCAAACCGGTTTGATAGTCACTGAAGTCATGGGGCACGGCATTAATCTGGTCACCGGTGATTATTCTCGCGGCGCATCCGGATTCTGGGTAGAAAACGGCGAAGTTCAGCACTTTGTTGAAGAAATTACCATTGCCGGAAATTTAAAGGATATGTTTGCCAATCTGGTCGCAACCGGTAGTGACCTCGACCATCGAAGTAGTATGCTGACGGGTTCGTGGTTATTGGAAGAAATGACTATTGCCGGCAATTAATCGGTTTAAGTTGCATTCCGAGAGAGCAATCTTTCAGAACCGCCAATATAGACTTAATCGCAGTTCGCGTCCCGGTTGCGGGATCTGTGCGTTATAAAAACTTTCGCTGCCGATCCAGACCCCATCGTTGTTCAATGAACCGCTATTAACCATACTCGCGCTCGCGCTTCGAACACCAGGGTGGAAATAGGTTTTGTCGAATAGATTGGTCACGTCGAGTGCCAGTTTTAGCTGACTTAAACTAGTCGGAGAATAGCTCAGGTTCAAATCCAGCGCGATAAATTCATCGATTTTATCTAACGGGTTAGTGTCAACCGGTATCCGGTCACCATAGTAACGACCACGCAAATTTAATTGCCACCGCGGATTAAATGTCAGGTAGCTGCCAAAATGGATAGTCGAGTCGGCCAGATCGCCTGTTTCTTGCCACACCAGCTGGTTGTTCAGGTTAAAATTTTGTTCTTTGGCTTTTATCCTGCTGTAGACAAGCCAAACAGACAAATCTTGCAGTGCTGTTGTGTCAGATCGATATTGAACTCTAACATTGCCGCCTTCGCTGTGTGCTTTACCCGCATTGACAGCGCCATCATCTGTAGTGTTAAAAAGATTTTTACTCTCCATCTGAAATAGATTGGCCGAAATCAAGAATTGGTTAAACTGATAATTAGCGTTGAACTCCCAGGTTGCAGCGTCGCGCGGATTCAGATCAGGATCACTGCCTGAACCTTGCCAGCCACCGTACAATAATCTGGCCGAAGGCTCCTGAAAAGCTTCGCCATAAAATAACTTAAAGGTGGCTTGATTAAATTGCCCAACATAACCGGTACGAAAAGAGGTCTCAGTGTTGTACTCGGAATGATTGTCGCTACGCAAGCCAAAATGTAAATTATGCCGATCGGACGACTGATCGGGAGAAAGTAGATATTCTGCAAGCGCATAAAGACTGCGTTGACGGGTTTTAATATGATTGTTGGCCACCGTGTCGCTTGTTGGTGGTGAAGGCAAGGGGTAGGTATCTAAGGCAATTTGTCGTGGTGCCAGCGACGGACCAAATTGAATGTTATACGCTTTTTGTAAATTTTTATTTTCTAGTTCGATGCCGGCTAATAAATTCCATCGCCTTGCTGGTTGCCAGGACAATTCAGCCGATGCGCTATTACTTTCATTAATTGATTCCCAGTAAGACGCATCGACCAGACGTTCTAATTGATTGCTCGTAGCGGAAGATGCCAAATAGCCTTCGATAAAAAATGAGTCATCATCGATGTCGCTATGGCGATTACGAAGTAGCGTTCGCACGCGTAAATTGTGGTCGAGTTGGCGTTGCCACCGCCAGGAGAAGGAACTATCGGTTTCGTACCATAGCCCTGCATCAGGTAAAGAATGGTCAAAGGTATATTCAAGACCGTAACCTCTGGCCAGCTGAAAATATTGTACGGCGAGTTCGTGATTTTGATTAAACAGGCGAAGGTCGATACCTCGGTTTTTATGCGGTGAACTAAGTCCACCGAAACGTTCAGTAAATCCTCCCCAGATATCCGGATTTCTGAGTAGCTCGGGATCAGTCCAGCGATATTGGTCAGCTTTTCCGAAGTCTACATCGCCGTCATCGACGCGAGCCGAAAAACTTAAAGTGAAGTCGTTCAATTTCGATAATAAATGAAGGTCAATGACGCGTTTATTATTTTCGCCAACCTGGATAAACCCCTGATTTGTATTGCGTATTTTGTCGGTAATGATGTTGATTATGCCGACTACCGCGTCGTGACCATACGCTACCGAGCCGGGGCCGTAAACCACTTCAATGTGTTTGATATTCGACATGGGCAAGGAGGCAAGAATTTCGGTTTCATTGTTATACAAATGGTTAAACTTGATGCCATCAATCAAAATTAAATAAGAGCTACCAATAGTATGACGAACGCCGCGCCACAGTGTACTGAAATAGTTGTCGCCGTAAGTGCGGGATATCTGAATTCCTGCCAAATCATCTAGCAGGTAGCTCAAATCTTTGTAACCGCGACGTTGTAAATCGTTCTGGCTGATGATTTCGACAAACGCAGGAGATTCTTGCAGGCTGTGCTCACGCTTTGCGGCCGTGGTGGTTTTTATTTTGAGGAGTTCGTGCAGAGGTAAGCTGTTGATATCTTGGTCGAAATAACAATATGCAGGCGATGTTATCAAACTGATTGGCGCCATCAGAGCGAAAACGAATAGGATTTTTTGTTTACACATTTTAAGTATGCACTACCGAATACCTGCGATTAACAGTCGAACACTAGCATGTAAAAGTATAGTATAACTGCTGGAAGTCATGGATTAGATATATTAGAATTTATTAATATATAAACT
>Ga0070729_10005709_pt1 | contig 12674 bp, 7 predicted proteins | sample tdDd472_FD_66725 | JGI IMG/M metagenome (GOLD analysis project Ga0070729, IMG submission 66725) | Marine sediment microbial communities from the Atlantic coast under amendment with organic carbon and nitrate - tdDd47.2 | ecosystem: Environmental > Aquatic > Marine > Coastal > Sediment | place...
CTCATACGAACTTGTCAATTCTGAGTAGGTTTCCGCTTGGTAATAGAATTGACTTTTATAATTACTTTAATATTGGAGGTGTCGAGGTTCTGCTCAATGATTCAACAAAGCTAATGGTATTTGATACATGGCTCAATTATCAGCCTTGGGACAATCAACCTCATTTAATTGGTAAAACGGCTGAAGAGCTTGTTGATTGGGAAATCTCTGGTTCACGACAGAAAGAGGTGAATACAATCTTGAGTGGACTGCAACAATTTTTGGATAATACCGATGAAGTACCTGTGATAGTAGGTGGTGATTTTAATATTTGGTCGCATCGTGATTGGGTGGAGTCTAATAAAGGCATGCATAATGATTTGGTCGTTGATTGGTGGACGTTGGCATCTTTTGAGAATATAGGCTTAACCGATTCTTTCCGTGAAAAATATCCGGACCCTAAGCACTATCCCGGTATATCATGGGGTATGCCAGGTATAGCTGATGATCATCGGATTGATTACATCCTTTACAAAGGGAGTAGATTAAAAGTGATTGACTCGCAAATCAGGAAGGTGGACTTTAACGAGGATATTGTGATTAATGGCAAACGCTCTATGTTTCCTTCTGACCATGGATATGTAATAACTCATTTTAGTTTGAATTAAAGTTATTATAAGATTGTTTCTTTCTGTAGTTGTAGGGCGAAAGCAAGAGCCGTCTGGCTTGAGGACTGTATTACCTGATATGAAAAAAGCGAAGTTTGATAGATAATATTGATATTAAAAATATAAGTACGAAAGGAATAGGATGAATAAATTGTTGATTATAAGTTTTCTGTTGTGTTTTGTTACATCCATTAATGCATTCTATCAAGGGAGAGTTTTTCAGGATGGTAATGGAAACGGAAGCATCGATAAGAATGAGAAAGGAATAGCGGGCGTAAAAGTTTCGGATGGAGTAAATGTTGTTAATACAGATGAAAATGGTTTTTTCAATTTACCAGGAGATGCTGTCACACGTTTTGTTTTCATAACAGTACCTGGAGGATATCAAACAACTCAAAAATACTATTTATCGGTTCATGATCATAAAGGATCCTACGACTTTGGATTAAAGCCGTATGGTAAAACAGCCGAGCAAGCACGTTTTATTCAAATCACCGATACAGAGACCTATGAGCATGATCAATGGATAGACAATATCCGAGATTATGCAAATAATCAAGAAGTAGGTTTTATTGTACATACGGGCGATATCTGTTACGAGAAAGGATTGAAATTTCATGCAGAAGCTATTAACAACAATACAATGGGAGTGCCTGTGTTTTATTGTATTGGTAATCATGATTTGGTGAAAGGTGATTATGGCGAGCAACTGTTTGAATCGTTATTTGGCCCCGTTTATTACTCCTTTGAAGCCGGTAATACTCATTTTATTGTAACCCCTATGCCTCATGGAGATTACAAACCTTCTTATACGAATGAACAGGTTTATAATTGGTTGGTGAATGATTTGAAACACGTGGCTCCTTCCATGAATGTGGTCGTCTTTAATCATGATTTATTAACTTTTGAAGATGAATTCATTTTTAGAGGAAATAAGAAGCAAGCACTAAATCTGAATGAACATAACCTAAAGGCATGGATTTATGGTCATTGGCACATTAATTTTGCGAAACAGCATGGAGAAGATGGACCAATAAGCGTGTGTGCTTCAAGCCCGGATAAAGGTGGTATTGACCATTCTCCCTCCAACTTTCTGGTATATGATGTAACTGCCGATGGTGATGTCAATATCACACCCAGATATGCGTATGTAGATCGTCAATTAATAATTAATTCGCCGATGGAACATTTGGATATTGAGAAGGAGCAAAAGGACCTGCTGGTGTCGGTTAATACTTATCATTCAGCAGCAAATACCAAAATGGTTAATGCGGTTATAACAGACGATAAAGGAAAACAGCTTACATTCGACCTTCATCAAAATAGTGATTGGAGTTGGAGTGCAAATGTACCAGTAAAGAAAAAGTGGAGAAAAACTAAATTGCAATTATCGGTGGATGCCACATTTACCAATGGTGCAACGATTAATCGTATACACACATTTGCTGTAAAGGATGAGAATGAAAGGTCCGAACCACTTCAATTGAAATGGCTGTCTAATATAAAGGCTAATACCTGGATGGCCAAACCCATCGTAGCAGATAGGAAAGTGTTTATAGCATCTATTGATGATTTCGGACTGGAAGCTTGTGGCATACATGCATTGGATAGTGAAACAGGACGTCTATTATGGCGATACACAACCACGGGATCTGTAAAAAATACAATCTGTTATGCAGAAGGGATCGTACTGGCGACTGATCATTTTGGAATTACTTATGCCATTGATGCCGATACCGGTCATTTGGTTTGGAAGAAAGAGTTGGGACAAAAAAGCCTGGGAGCTTATATTACAGGTAATGTGGTAAAAGATGGTGTTTATTATACTGGTTTTGGAAACTATCTGAAGGCATTGGATGTGAAATCTGGTCAAGTGCTTTGGAACAATAACGCATGGAATGGGGGAGAAGGTGATGCTTCAACCATGATAGTGGCCAATGATGTCTTAATAACAGGTTCTAACTGGAGAGCATTGTATGCGCATAATTTGAAGGATGGGAAGCTGCTTTGGAAAAAGAGTGCGGATGGATTTCGTTTTCGCAGCAGTTCGGCCACATATCATAACGATACCTTGGTTGTGGCTTCTCAAAAGGGTATTGGTTTGATGAATAGCCATTCAGGCGAAGTGTATAAATATATTGAAACACCTTATGACATACAGGTCGCGACAAAACCATTGTGTGTTGATCAATTTATTATAATCGGGACTTCTACAGAGGGTTTGGTGGCTTTCGACCGTAATTCGGGTAATGAAGTCTGGAAAGTCAAAACAGGCGAAGCTTTGTTTTATTCAGCCCCATATTCGAAACCTGAAAGTTCTACAGTTGAGTCTGCTCCAGTATTGTTGAATGATACAATCTATTTAGGTGCTTCCGATGGATATCTATATCGAATAAATCCCAAAAATGGAGAAGTAATGCAGAAGGTAGAATTAGGAGCTCCTGTTTTTTCACCTATTACCGCTGTTCCAAATGGTTTTGTGGTGACAGATTTTGGAGGTAGTGTGTATCTATTTGAATGCAATATGAAATAAACCAGTTAAGAGTGAGAAGAAGTAACTGTATTAAAGTAGTCACAATTTTATTTATCATTTTAGTTTCAATAAATAGCGTTCGGGCAATTAATGACCAACGTGAAATATGGACAGATATTGGCGGGTATACCAGTTGGAAAGACTGGAGCTTATCATTGACTATGGGAAATTATTTCTGGGATAGAACAGGTTGGTATCTGATTAACGGGGAGCTGCAAGTCGTTTCTCCATCTTGGCATTCGTTTTATTTTGGTTTGGGCTATAAGCAGGAGTACTCACAATGGATGGAGCGGTGGTACGTGGAGTACCGGCCTATGCTTAATTTATTTTATAAAAAGAGTTTTGGGAAGGTAAAGTTGAGAAATCGATTCAGAACAGAATTCAGGTTTGTTGAAGGTATATCATCTTTAAGATACCGTAACGAGCTTAAATGCACATTAAAAGGGGAAAGTAAATTCAAACCTTATCTTTCAACAGAACTGTTTTTGAATAATGAGCCATTTAAGTACACGCGAAATAGATCATATATAGGAACTAAATGGTGTATTAATCGGTTGACATTAGATAGTTATGTCTGCTGGCAAGTAACAAAGATGAACCAAGAGCTTTGGCATCATTTATTTGTAATAGGCACAGGATTGTATTTAAAGATATAGAAGGCTAAGGGAATATTCTATGGTCAACTTGTTTGTGCTGAAGTAATAAAGTACTAATATAAATTGTGAGTAGATAAGATGATGTTATTATGGTAAATTACACTATGGAGAAATATACTTTACTTGTTATTGTTGTCATATTTTTGGTGATTTCCTCATGCACTCAGAAAAGATCGGAAACAACTATTGAAAAAGGCATTTTGAAATGGGATCGTTTCTCTCATTATATTGAAACGTTCAATAATTCCGATGATGAATTGTATCAGCAGTTCATTCCCAATGATCGGTCTGGTGCTTTTCTGAAAAATAATATTCCTTACTTCGAATGTCCTGATAAAGAATTGGAAAAGAATTATTATTTCCGGTGGTGGACTTATCGAAAACATATCAGGCATACGCAGGGTGGTTTTGTTATCACAGAGTTTTTGCCTGATGTATCCTGGTCAGGAAAATACAATACCATCAGTTGTCCGGCTGGTCATCATTTTTATGAGGGGCGTTGGCTGCACAATCCTATTTTTTTAAAGGATTATGCTTTATTTTGGTTCAAGGGAGAAGGTAACCCACAACAATATAGTTTTTGGTCTGCCGATGCTGTTTACCGTTATTTATTGGTTCATCCAGATAGAGCGTTTAGAGATGAAATACTACCGTTATTGAAGCATAATCTGGATGAATGGAAAAAGGAGAGAAGAGATACTGGTGAAAAGTTGTTTTGGCAATACGATGGCAGTGATGGGATGGAGATCACTGTGTCTGGAGCCATTATGAATGGAAAACAGGTGTTTAGTGCCCCTTCATTACGTCCCACCATCAATAGTTACATGTATGGCGATTTAAAAGCATTAGCTCGTCTCGAACGTGAAAGTGGCTTATATGATCTTGCGGCAACCCATGAGAAAGAAGCAGAAGTGTTGCGTGCAGAAGTGCAGGAACGTCTCTGGTCTCCAGAACTCAATTTTTTCCATTGCCTGCCTCGTAATGAAGATGCTGACACAGCTATGGTTAGAGAGTTGATTGGTTATGTTCCCTGGTATTTTAATTTACCTGAGGATGGCAAAGGATTTGATAAAGCCTGGAAGCAAATTAAAGATACTACTGGTTTTAAAGCTCCATTCGGCCCCACGACGGTTGAACAACGTCATTCTGCTTTTGACATTTCCTACGAAGGTCACGAGTGTCAATGGAATGGTCCAACCTGGCCTTTTGCAACCACACAAACCTTAAAAGCTATGGCCAACCTGTTGCGAAATTATGACCAGGATGTGGTGTCAAAAACAGATTACTGGGATCTTCTTAAAACCTATACCCATTCTCATACCAGAAAAAATGATTTTGGGCAGACGGTACCCTGGATTGATGAAAACCTGAATCCGTATACTGGTGATTGGATTTCGCGCACACGACTCAAAACATGGGATAAGGGAAACTGGAGCGAGCAAAAAGGAGGTGTGGAGCGAGGAAAGGATTATAATCATTCAGGTTTTTGTGATCTGATCATTAGCGACCTGATAGGAGTAAGACCAGAAGAGGGGAATTCAATAAGCATTCACCCTCTGTTGTCCAACGAAACATGGAGTTGGTTTTGCCTAGACCATTTAAAGATTAAAAATAGGATAGTAACCATCGTTTGGGATAGTTCTGGCAATAAGTATGGAGTAGGAAAAGGTTTTCTGGTTTATGTGGATGGAAAACTTAAAGTTCATCAGGTTGATTTAAAGTCTGTTATAATTGATTTTTAATTAAAATATATATGTATAAGTCTATTGTAGTTATTTATTTAATTTTCATGTTTGCTGCCTGTAGTGAAAGAGGTAATCAGCCGAAGTTAATTCCAGTTGATAGCTTTGAAACCACTATCAACGGTAAGCAAGTGCATTTATTTACACTCCGTAATAAGAATGGATTAGTCACACAAATCACTAATCTTGGAGGACGTGTGGTGTCTTTATGGGTGCCCGATAGAAAAGGAAGTTTTGATGATATTGTTTTAGGGGTAGAAACAGCGCATGACTATCTGACAATTAAAGAGAAATATTTTGGAGCCTTGATTGGCCGGTATGGAAATCGAATCGCTAAAGGGACTTTTAAGTTAGATAATGATACCTTCAAGCTGGCTGCTAATAATGGTCAAAACCATTTGCATGGAGGAATAAAAGGATTTAATAATGTCGTTTGGGATGCCGATTTGATCGATCATCAAACATTGGAGTTAAAGTATCTATCACCACATATGGATGAGGGGTACCCTGGGAATTTGGAAGTAAAAGTGATTTACAAGTTGACCAATGATGATGAATTGAAAATAGAGTATTGGGCGACAACAGATAAGGCAACTCCAATTAATTTAACTCATCACAGCTTTTTTAACTTAAGAGGAGCAGGCAAGGGTACCATTAACGATCATATACTTCATATTAATGCTGATTATTATACACCTGTTGATGAGGAATTGATACCTACTGGTGAAATAGCTCCTGTAACTGATACACCGATGGATTTTACACAACCAATAGCTATTGGCGAAAGGGTAAATGATGAATATGATCAGTTGAGATATGGTGGTGGTTATGATCATAACTGGGTACTTAAGGGTAGCAATCAGAAAATAGGCCTCGCCGCTCGTGTCACAGAACCTGTCTCTGGCCGAGTAATGGAAGTATTTACCAATGAACCGGGGATGCAGTTTTATGGAGGGAATTTCCTTGATGGTGTTACAAGAGGTAAGTATGAATTAAGTTATGGGTATCGGTCTGCTTTTTGTTTGGAAACTCAGCATTACCCTGATAGTCCCAATCACGATAATTTTCCTTCAACCATCTTGTATCCTGATGAAGAGTATTATTCTGTTTGTGTGTATAAGTTCGCTTGTCAAAAGTAAATTTAAAAGTCATTGAAGATATTTGTTTTAATAAGCATTGTACTTTGTCTATATGCAGTACCGGACAACATTAAGGCCCAAAAACCAACAATTAATATTGATGAGGTCCCTGCTCCGCTCTTTCGTGATCCCATCTATGACGGGGCTGCTGACCCAACCATCATTTGGAATGACACAGAACAGGAGTGGTGGATTTTTTACACACAACGCAGAGCAAACCAGAAGCTTGAAAATGTGGCCTATTGTTATGGAACTGCCATTGGTATTGCAGCTTCTTCTGATCGTGGCAGGACATGGTATTACAGAGGTATTGCAAACCTGCCTCAATCCGACTGGGGGCACAATACCTTTTGGGCACCACAAGTGAAAAAGGCCAATGGAAAATACCACATATTCGTTACTTATATCAAGGGTATTTATAACAACTGGGGAGGTGAAAGCCGGATCATGCACTATGAAAGTGCCGATTTGCAGAATTGGAAAGATGCCCCTTTAAATGGAGTCCCCAGTGAAGTCATTGATGCTTCAATCCACCGGTTATCAAATGGAGAATGGAAGATGTGGTATACTCTAAGAGGCCAGACCTACGCCAGCACCAGTAAAGATTTGGATAACTGGAAGAAGATCGATAAAAAGGAAGTTGGTGGACCAGCCCATGAAGCACCTGTTGTTTTTAAATGGAAAGGTTATTATTGGATGTTTGTAGATCCACGAGATCATGGCTTTGTAGGTATAACAGCATATCGATCTGCAGATGCCACCCACTGGGAAAAGAATAACGAATTATTAAACACTCCCGGTCTAAGACCGGATGAGTTTGATCAGGGAAGGCATGCCGATGTGGTTATTGAAGGAGACCGCGCTTATATACTTTATTTTACACATCCCGGACGCAGATTCGATATCAACGGAATTGAAATTAGAGAGAATACACATGCATATAGACGCTCATCACTCCAAATGGCCGAGCTGGAATTAAAGGATGGAAAAATAATGTGTGACCGTGATAAGTATATATCAAAATCTAAATAATAAAACATGAAGAAATTTATAATTTTAGGAATCATCTTGTTTACGCAAATTGCATCTTTTGTGACTGCTGGAAATCAAGTTAAACAATGGAGTATCACCAAAGCCAATAATTGGTACAAGGAAACAGGCTGGTTGGTAGGGGCCAATTTCGTTCCTTCTACAGCTATTAACCAGTTGGAAATGTGGCAGGCCGATACTTTTGATCCTGAAACCATAGAGCGTGAATTGACATGGGCCGAAGAGTTGGGTTTTAATACTATGCGTGTGTTTCTGCACCACCTGCTTTGGCAGGATGATTCGCAGGGATTTATTCAGCGCATTGAGAAATACCTGGAGATAGCTGACAAGCATGGCATTCGTACCATGTTGGTATTGTTGGATGATGTATGGCATCCTTATCCAAAACTGGGTAAACAGTCCGATCCGAAGCCACACGTGCATAATTCAGGGTGGGTTCAAAGTCCGGGCTATGAAGTGTTGATTGATCCTAAAAAATGTGATGCGTTAGAAGGATATGTGAAAGGTATTATAACACATTTTAAAGACGATAAGCGTGTCGTAATCTGGGATCTCTACAATGAGCCTGGTAATACCAATGGGAGTAGTTATGGAAAAATGGAGCCAAAGAATAAGTCAGCGTACTCTCTGGATCTGATGAAGAAAGTATTCAAATGGGCTCGTGAGGTATATCCTTCCCAACCTCTTTGTGTGGATGTGTGGACAATAGGTGCTAAAGATCTGAGTAAGATGAGTGCTATTGACCGCTATGCCTATGAACACTCCGATGTGATCAACTTCCACTCGTACTCAAATGACAGGGAGACTGAAAAAATGGTGCAGAATTTGGCGGCTTCAGAAAGACCTCTGATATGTACAGAGTATATGGCACGAGCAACGGGTTCAACATTTAAGGATATATTGCCAATCTTTAAAAAATATAATGTATCGGGGTATAACTGGGGTTTTGTTGCGGGTAAATCACAAACGATATATCCATGGGATTCCTGGAGTAAAAATTACACCAATGAACCTGAGTTATGGTTTCATGATATTTTTCGTGTAACAGGCGAGCCGTATAATAAGACAGAAGTGGAGCTTATTAAGTCGTATTGCTTACCTGATGATAAAAAGTAAAATAGATTTATATAAATTGTTTGAGATAAAACTTAAAATAAAACTAGAATGAATCGACTTAAAAAATTATCTTCTTTGGTATTAATGATGCTTATGCTGTTTGAAATTCAGGCAGCAGATCTAATACCGAAACCTCTAAAACATTCAGAAAACGGACAAGCCTTTCTTGTGCAGAATAATACAAAGATTAGTTATTCCGGTGATCTGGAAAGAATGGCAGATTATCTGTTTGAACGTCTGGCTGCGCCTACCGGATGGGATTTGGAGGTGATCTCTACGGGTAAGGCCCAGAAGAACGCCATATTCTTAACTGTAGATGCTTCCATAAGTGATAATAAGGAAGCTTACAAACTATCAGTCAGTAATAAGCAAGTCATTATTACAGGCCAAACAGCAGCAGGAGTATTTAATGGTCTACAAACCATGCTTCAGTTGATGCCCGTTGAAATCTATAATAAACAACGGCAGCGAGAAGTAAAGTGGGAAATAGAAGGTGCTGAAATAGAAGATGCCCCCCTATATCCATGGCGAGGAATGATGCTGGATGCGAGTCGTTATTTTTACGATAAGGATTATGTATTACACCTGATTGATATGATGGCGATTTATAAGATGAATGTATTACATCTACACTTGATTGATGATGCAGGTTGGCGTTTAGAAATAAAAAAGTATCCTAAACTTACATCCATCGGTGGTTTTAGAGGCGAAGGACATGAACGCACAGGAGGATATTATACACAGGATGATATCCGAGAGATAGTAACTTATGCCACTCTACGTAATGTAGATGTGATACCTGAAATTGAAATTCCGGCTCACACTTTAGCGGCCATTGCTGCCTACCCACATTTATCATGTGCCGAGAAAGATTTTAAAGTACCGTTACAGCACTTTATTAGTCGCGATTTGTATTGTGTAGGTAAAGAATCGACATTTGAGTTTCTTGATGATGTATTTGAAGAGACGTTTGAGTTATTTCCCTCTAAATACATACACATTGGTGGAGATGAGGCAAAGTACGATCGTTGGAAGAAGTGTCCGCATTGCCAGAAAAGAAAGAAAAATCTTGGTTTAAAGAAGGATGCTGATTTACAGGTTTACTTTACACAGCGTGTTCAAGAGATGGTGAAAAAGCATGGCAAAACCATTGTTGGTTGGGACGAGATGCTGGAAAAAGGTCTGAAGGATAAAGCCGTGGGCATGGTTTGGCACAACAAGGAAAAAGCTATCTCAGGAACCAAAGATGGACATGATGTGGTTATGGCACTAACAGGCCATTGTTATTTTGATGTTGCCGAAAGTAAAATTCCGGGTGAAGTGAAAGCGGCGACCTGGTTACCTCCAATTTCTTTAGAACAAGTCTATGCGCTTAATCCAATGATTGATGGTATAGATGAGAAATACCGCTCACAAGTATTAGGTGGTCATGCTACCCTTTGGTCAGATCAATTTATTCATGGTACTACCTTACAGGAAATAGCGCCGATTAATGAAAATCGATCAGAGAAATACTTCGATTATCTCACATTTCCCAGGATGGCTGCTTTGGCCGAAGCATGCTGGATACCCGTAGAAGATAAAAACTGGGAGGATTTTGAGAAACGGATGAGCAGCCATTATCCTCGTCTTGATGCAGCTGGTTACGGTTACCGTGTTCCACAACCCAAACTCCTTAGTACCGAAAAAGTAGGCAATCAATTTGAAATTAAACTTGCCAATGTGGTTGAAGGTGCTGAAATTCGTTATACAACTGATGGTGTTTGGCCTAATCCTTATTCATCAATATATTCAGAGCCATTAAAGGTTGAGAAATTATCCGATTTTCAAGCTATTACAGTCGTTAATCGTAAGCAATATTCACTACCACTGTATTTTCCTGAGAAATATGAGCGTTTTAAAAAGCACGGGCAGTTATTGGCAGAATGGAAACCATCTGTAATTAAAGGAAAAAATTATGCGGAATTAACGATGAATGCAACCGGAAAAATAAATCAGAATGGTACTTATGAAGTGTCGTTTTGGTATACTGGTGGAACATATAAATTAGAGATTCAATCTGTGGAAGTCTATAAAAATGGTAATAAGGTAGCCGAAGATATTCATGATGGATTTACCGGCGGTAAGGCCAAGGATAATACTTATACCATTACCATTGATAACTATGAAACCGGCGCAGCTTTCACTATAAAAGCAATGGTTCGGGGTGATTTAGGGAATGATTCTAATGGAGTGATTTTTATTAAGAAGAAATAGTACATTATTAAAGATAAAGCGTTTAAACCTATGGTAAAGAACAAACATTTTTTAACGATGAGCCTGTTGATGCTCATGCTTATCAACATGGGGTGTAAGCAAAAGCAACAATCCAATGAATACAACCTTATTCCTTATCCGCAAGAATTGCTTGAGAAGGAGGGTGTTTTTATCCTGGATAATAACACCCAAGTATTGTACAAGGGAAGCGAGAACTGTCGGTTTGTAGCTAAGTCCTTTATTGATTTTATTTCTCCTGCTACAGGATATAACCTTAATGTTGAATCCACAAAGAGTGATGTTCTGGTACGAGGTGCTGTTACCTTTATTGAAGATCCACAATTGGAAGGTATTGAAGGTAGTTACAAGTTGACGGTTACACCTAATGGTATTGTTGTAAAGTCGAATAATCCGGTGGGATTATATTATGGTTTTCAAACCATTCGTCAGTTATTACCGGTAGATATTGAGGCGAAAACAATTGCAGAGGTAACAAAATGGCAGGTTCCGGCAACAGAAATTACCGATGCACCTCATTTTTCATATCGGGGATTACATCTTGATGTTGGTCGTCATTTCTTTCCGGTTGAGTTTATCAAGAAGTTTATCGACCTGTTGGCCCTGCATAAAATGAATGTGTTTCATTGGCATCTAACCGAAGATCAGGGATGGAGACTGGAAATTAAAAAATATCCCAAACTGGCAGAAGTGGCTGCGTACCGCAATGAAACACGCGTAGGCCATGGTGGTAGCCGCGAAGAAAAGTACGATGGTAAACGCTATGGCGGTTTTTATACGCAAGAGCAAGCGCGCGAGATTGTTAAGTATGCAGCTGATCGCCATATTACGGTGATACCGGAAATAGAGTTACCTGGACATGCACAAGCAGCATTAGCTGCTTATCCAGAATTGGGTTGTACAGGCGGTCCATACGAGGTGGCTAAGACATGGGGTGTATTTAAAGAAGTGTATTGTGCAGGAAACGAACAGTCGTTCGAATTCTTGGAGGATGTATTGCTCGAAGTGATGGATATTTTTCCTTCGAAGTACATTCATATTGGTGGAGACGAATGCCCAAAGTCCAGATGGAACGAATGTCCAAAGTGTAAAGCACGTATGCGAAAAGAGCATTGCGAAGATGCCCATGAGCTTCAAAGTTATTTTATTGGACGTATTGAGAAATTTTTAAATAACCATGGTCGTGACATCATTGGTTGGGATGAGATATTAGAAGGAGGTTTAGCACCCAACGCCACGGTAATGTCATGGCGAGGCATAAAAGGCGGTATTGAAGCAGCTAAGCAGAAGCATAACGTTATCATGACGCCAAATTCACATTTCTACCTCGATCATTACCAGAATAATCCAGATAAAGAGCCATTAGCCATTGGAGGTTTTTTACCCTTAAGTAAAGTGTATTCATATAACCCTTATTCATCGGAATTATCGGATGAGGAAATGAAATATATTATTGGTGTACAGGGAAATCTGTGGACCGAATATATGCCAAACAGCGATCATGTGGAATATATGGC
>Ga0070729_10005710_pt1 | contig 12670 bp, 13 predicted proteins | sample tdDd472_FD_66725 | JGI IMG/M metagenome (GOLD analysis project Ga0070729, IMG submission 66725) | Marine sediment microbial communities from the Atlantic coast under amendment with organic carbon and nitrate - tdDd47.2 | ecosystem: Environmental > Aquatic > Marine > Coastal > Sediment | place...
GGCCGCAAGGCCTCGATCATGCTCGAGGAGGTCGGGCTCGACTATACCGCGCATCCGATCAATATCGGCGGCAACGAGGATCAGTTCACGCCGGAATTCCTCAAGATCGGGCCCAACAACAAGATCCCGGTGATCGTCGATAGCGACACCGGGCTGAGCGTCATGGAGTCCGGCGCCATCCTGATGTATCTCGCCGAGAAAACCGGCAAGTTGCTGCCGACGGAGCCGAAGGCGCGCTGGTCGACCGTCGAATGGCTGATGTGGCAGATGGGCGGCGCCGGCCCGATGCTCGGCCAGGTCCACCACTTCGTCCGTTTCAATTCCGGCAAGGCGCCCTATGCCGAGGAGCGTTTCCTGACCGAGGCGAAGCGGCTCTACGGCGTGCTCGACCGGCGGCTGGGCGAGGTCGAATATCTCTCCGGCGACTATTCCATCGCCGACATCGCCACCTGGCCGTGGATATCGCGCTTCGAGTGGCAGACCATCGACTTGAACGATTTCCCGAACGTCAGGCGCTGGTACGTCGCCATCGCCGGCCGCCCGGCGGTGAAGAAGGGCTACGACGTGCCGAAATACACCACCGACATTCCGATGCCGGCCTGACGATCAGTTCTGCGGGAACCCGCAGCGGATCAGGGCATCGCCGAGATCGCGCCTGAGGCTGTCGTCGGCGACGGGAAACGCGCGGAAGAACGCTTCCACGTTCGCTTCTGGGCGGCGACCCAGCGTCTTCGCTGCCCAGGCCTTCGCCTTGTCCCCGTCTCCCGCCATCCCGCGCACCGCGGCCGCGATCATCGCGATGAGGTAATGGGCGCCGGGCGCGCGGGCGCCGCGCTCGGCCCACAGCGCCCCGTTCACGAAATCGCCGTCGATCGCATAGGTGAGGCCGCGGATCGACTGCATCGCGTAGAGGAACGGATCGAGCGGGCTCAGCGAGATCGCGGTATCCACCTGCGCCCGGCCCTCGCCGCCGCGGCCGAGGAAGGTGTCGGTCCAGGCCTTGGCGTAGAACCCTTGCGCGTAATTGGGACTGAGCGAGATCGACCGTTCGAGCCAGGAAAGGCTGCCTTCGAGGTCGCCGGTGAGCCAGTAGGACCGGCCCATGGTGAAGTTGGCGAAGGGATCGAGCGGGTCGAGCTCGATGGCGCGTTCGGCCGCGGCGCGGGCGGCGGCGATTTCGGCGGCCGTATCATCGGTCAGCCGCTGGAAGGCGTTCTGGAACCGGGTGAACGACAGGCCGGCATGGGCGCGGGCGAAGCCGGGTTCCTTGGCGATGGCCGATTCGAACAGCCGGATAGCGGCGAGATTGTCCTGCTTGTTGAAGCGATGCATCCGCTGCAGCCCGAGGTGATAGGCCGCCCACGTGTCGAGGTTCTCCGGCACCGCCGTCTCGGCGATGCGGGCCTCGTTGAGCGGGATATAGACCTCCAGCGCCGAAACGATATTGGCGACGATCCGCGCCCGGATCTCGTGAACCTCGTCGATGGACGAGGAGAACCGCTCCGCCCAGACGATGCCGCCGTCCCTTGTATCGGTCAGCTCGACGGCGATGGTGATCGACTTGCCGAAGATCTCGACCGCGCCGGTCAGGCAATAGCGGGCGCGGAGCAGTTCGCCGACGGTCGCAACGTCGGTCTCCGACGGCCGGAAACGGAAGCTCGACCCGCGGGCGATGACGAACAGCCAGCGCAGTCGCGACAGGGCGAAGATCAGCTCGTGCGGGATCGCCTCGGCAATGGCGCCGTGAGTCTCGGTCTGTCCGAGCAACCGGAAGGGCAGCACCGCGATCGAGGGCTTCCCCGTTTGCGAATCGGGCAGCGGCGCTGGATCGGAGTCCGCTCTTGCCGCGACCGGAGCCGCCGCGGGCGCCACCTCGGCGACGAACCGGAATCCGCGACCGTGCACCGTGCGGATGAGCCTCTGCGCCGTCCCGTCGTCCCCGACCGCTCGACGCGCCGACTTGACGCAGCTCGATACGGCGGCTTCCGAAATGTAGCGGCCGTCCCAGATCTTTTCGACGATTTCATCGCGGCTGACGAGCCTTTCGCGGTTTTCCACTAGCAACGTCAGCAGTGCGAAGACCTGCGGCTCCAGGGCCACCCGCTCGTCGCCCGAGCGCAGTTCGATCTTGTCGGTATCCAGTTGGTACGCGCCGAAGCGGTAGAGCATTCCGTTCTCCCGGCCGGAATCTTCACGAAATCACCCCCCAATCTACAAGCTCTCCTCAAGCTTGGCGAGGAGCCGCGGTCTATATCCGTATTCGTACAAAGGGCCGGCGCTGGCCGGGCCTCACACAAGCGAAAGGAACAGACAATGCCTCTGGTCGACATCCAGCTCATCGAAGGCGTCTTCACCTCCGAGCAGAAGAAGGAAATGATCGAAAAGGTCACCGACACCATGGTGGCGATCGAGGGCGAGCCGATGCGCGGCGTGACCTGGGTCCGCGTCCATGAAGTCGCCTCCGGCGAATGGGGCATCGGCGGCAAGGCGCTGACGACCGAAGACGTGAAGGCGCTCGCGGCCGGCGGCTGATCGCCGTCCCACCGATCTTCCTCCCGGAAGAGCAGGGGCCCCGGCCCCTGCTTTTTCCTTTTGACCTATATACGGAATATCCGTATATACTGCGAATGCAGACAGTCATCGAAACGCCGGCCTATCTGTCCGCCGCCGAAAGTTCGGGAATGGATGCGGACATCCGCCAGGAAGTGGTGAGCCGGCTTGCCGCCGACCCCGAGGCCGGTGTTGCGATCAAGGGAACCGGCGGCTGCCGCAAGGTCCGGGTCGGGCGAAGAGGCGGCGGAAAAAGCGGCGGCTTCAGGGTCGTCTTCTTCTTTTCGGGCCACGACATTCCGGTATTTCTGCTGACTGTTTTTGCGAAGAACGAAGCCGACAATCTGAGCAAGGGCGAACGCAATGCGCTCAGGACCCTGACCGGAACCCTCGTCGCCGGTTATGCGAAGCGACCTTTATGAAGAGCCATGTGAGACATGAGTAAAACAAAGACCGCGACCGCTTTCGACAAGATCGCCGCCGGACTGGAAGATGCGATTGCCTTTGCCGAAGGCCGGGCGGAGACGAATGAATACGGCATCCACATTCCGCCCGAAATCGATGTGAAGGCTCTCCGCGAGCGGCTGGGTCTGTCGCAGGACCGGTTCGCGGCGCGCTTCGGCTTCACCGCGGCGCGTATCAGGGACTGGGAGCAGGGACGATCCAGCCCCGATGGCGCGGTCCGCGCCTATCTTCTGGTCATCGCGCGCGAACCGGAAGCCGTCGACCGGGCGTTGACCGCGGCGGAGTAGTCCTCACGCCCCGAGCAGGTGCAGCGTCACCGACCGCTCGTGCGGCCGGGCGCGGTGCTCGAACAGATAGATCCCCTGCCACGTCCCCAGATCCATGCGGCCGCCTGTGACCGGGATGCCGAGCGACACGCCGGTCAGCGCCGTCTTTACATGGGCGGGCATGTCGTCGGCGCCCTCGATGCCGTGGCGATAGCCGGCATTTGCCGGGGCGAGACGGTCGAACGCGTCGAGCAGATCGGCCTGCACGTCCGGATCGGCGTTCTCCTGGATGACCAGCGAGGCCGAGGTATGGCGCAGGAACAGTGTCAGGAGCCCTGCGCGAATGCCGGTCCCGGCGAGCCACCCGGCCACCGCGTCCGTGATCTCGGTCATCGATCGCGGCACGGTCGAAAGCGTCAGCCGGCCGAAGGCTTGCCGCGTCGGCGCGTCGGGAAGGTCGAGGGTCTGGACGGTGGGGCGTCGGAACATCGGGCGGGTCTCGCTTGGCTTGCGGGAAGGGCCGCGCTAGGTTAACCGCGACCAGCCCATCCTTCATGCCTTTTTCGGACATTTCCCCTCATGCTGACCATCGACCCGGGCGTTTTCGCCGACGCCTCGATCCTGCCCGAAACCCGCGCGCTCAACGACGACATCGTCGACAAGCTCAACGCGCTCCCCGACATGTGGACCGTCGAGCCGGCGATCATGCGCGAACGCCGCAAGCAGGGGCTGAGTGCCTTTCCCGTCGCCCCGTTCGTGCCGCACGCGGAGGTTCGCGAGATCGACGGCCCGGCCGGACCGATCCCGCTGCGGATCATCGCGCCGCGGGCACGCGCATCGCGTGGCGTCTACCTGCACCTGCATGGCGGCGGCTGGACCCTGGGCGCCGCCGACCAGATGGACCCGCGGCTCGAGCGCATCGCCGAGAATTGCGGCCTGACGATCGTTTCGGTCGACTACCGGCTGGCGCCGGAGGATCCCTATCCCGCCGGTCCCGACGATTGCGAGGCGGCGGCCCTGTGGCTCGCCGGGAACGCGGCCTCCGAATTCGGCACGTCGTGTCTCACTATCGGCGGCGAATCCGCCGGCGCGCATCTGTCGGTGGTGACGCTGCTGCGTCTGAGGGATCGGCACGGCCTGACCCCGTTCTCCGGCGCCAACCTGGTCGCCGGCAGCTACGATCTCGGCCTCAGCCCCTCGGTGCGCAACTGGGGCGAGGAAAAGCTGATCCTGTGCACCCGCGACGTCGAGTTCTTCTCCGGCAATTTCCTTCCCCCCGAACTCGACCGCCGCGATCCGGACATCTCGCCCTACTATGCGCGTCTCGACCAGATGCCGCCGGCGCTGTTCACCGTCGGCACCCGCGACATTCTCCTCGACGAGACCCTGTCGATGGCGGTCCGCTGGCTCGCGGCCGGCAACGGCGCCGAACTGAAGCTCCATGCCGGCGGCTGCCACGTCTTCCAGGCCTTCGATTGCGCCATCGCCGAAACGAGCCTCGCCGAAATGGACGCCTTCCTCAATTCCGTCTGCGAGGCCGCATGAGCGAACTGGTCACCGTCCGCTCCTTCGTCAACACCTGGGAATGCGACGAGAACGCCCATCTCAACGTTCAGTTCTATTTCCAGCGTTTCGAGGCCGCGCAGAGCCATTTCCTGCTACAGGCCGGTCTCGACGGTGCGGCGCTCGGCCCCCGCGCCGCCCGTCACGTACGCTATCACTCGGAAATGCATGCGGGCGACCTGATCGAGGTCCGCTCCTCGGTCGTCGACGCCTATCCGGGCATGCTCGCGATCGCCCACCGCATGTTCGACTCCACGACCGGCGGGCTCGCCGCCACCGCGCTCGACAGCTACGCCAGGGCCGCGCCGCTACCGGCGGATTTCCGCTGGCGGACCGCGGCCGATCCGCAGACCCTGCCGCGCAGCCAGACGCCGGAGCCGAGCGTGTTCGTCGACGCCGACGACATCGACGCGCCCGGGGCCCATCTCACCAATCGCAGCATGCTGCTGCCGCGCGACTGCGACGAGAACGGCCTCGCGCTCGACCGTGCCATCGTCTCGTGTTTCTCCGACGGCGCCGCCCATGCATGGAATGCGACTTCGCTCGATGCCGCCTGGTTCGGCGAACGCAACATGGGCCGGGTGGCGATGGAGATGAAGCTGACCGTGCTCGACCGGTTCCGCGCCGGAACTCCGGTCACGATGATCACCCGGTTTACCGGCGCGGCGGGCAAGGTCTTCACCTTCCGCCATGTGATCTCCGACGCCCGCACCGGCCGGGCCGGCGTTATCGGCGACGTCACGGCGCTGGTCATGGACATGGCGACCCGCAAGGCCATCGCCCTGCCGGCGGAAATCGTCGAGATGGTGGAAAAGACCGGACATCCCGCCTAGCCAGGGAATGCTCCAAGCCCGCATGGCGGTTTGGGAATACTCGGTGTCGCCGCCCGTCAAGCCGAAGCGGGCGGGCGGTTTAGGTTGTGCCGTAATTTGGCGCAAACGGTGGCCGGACGAGAGAAGCGGCCGGATGAATATCGGGGGAAGTAAGCGATGAAGACGAAAGCGCGCGTGGTGGTCGTCGGAGGCGGCGTCGTCGGCGTCAGCACCCTCTATCATCTGGCGGCCAAGGGCTGGAGCGACGTGGTGCTGCTCGAGCGCCACGAACTCACCTCCGGCTCCACCTGGCACGCCGCCGGCCTGCTGCCGCTGTTCAACATGAGCTACAGCGTCGGCCAGATCCACAAATATTCGGTCCGCTTCTACCAGGAGCTTCAGGAGGAGACCGGCCAGGATGTCGGCTTCCGCAAGGTCTCCAATGTCCGCCTCGCCCGCCAGCCCGACCGCATGGACGAATACCGCTTCTATGCCGGGGTGGCGAAGACCATCGGCGTGCAGGTCGACTTCATCGAGCCCGAGGCGATCAAGGAACGCTGGCCCTATGTCGAGATCGACGGCCTGATCGGCGCCATCCAGCACCCCGAGGACGGCTATATCCAGCCCGCCGACCTGACCCAGGCGCTGGCCCGCGGCGCCCGCAATCGCGGCGCCGAGATCTATCGAAACACCACCGTCACCGGATACGAACAGCGCCCCGACGGTACCTGGATCGTGCATACCGACAAGGGCGACATCGAGTGCGAGCATGTGGTCTCCGCGAGCGGCAACTACGTGCGCCAGACCGCCGAGATGATCGGCATCGATATTCCGGTGATGCCGGTCGAGCACCAGTATATCGTCACCGAGCCGCATCCCGAGATCCGCAAGTTCCGCCAGGCCGGCGGCGAGGAGCTGTGCGTGCTGCGCGAGTCGGATTCCTCCTGGTACATGCGTGAGGAGAATTACGGCCTGCTGCTCGGCCCCTACGAGGTCGGTGCCCCGGTCTGCTATGTCGACGGCCCGTCGGCGGACGCGGAATACGAGCTCTTCCAGGAGGATATCGAGCGCCTCGAGCCCTATATCGAGACGGCCATCGCCCGGGTGCCGTATTTCGGCGAGGTCGGCGTCAAGCAGGCCTATAACGGCGCCATCTGCTACACGCCCGACGGTTCGCCGATCGTCGGCCCGGCCTGGGATCTGAAGAATTTCTGGCTCAACGAGGGCCACTCCTTCGGCGTCACCGCCGCCGGCGGCGCCGGCTGGCAGCTCGCCGAATGGATCGTCGCGGGCGAGCCCTCGGTCGACATGATGGGCGTCGACCCGCGCCGCTTCGGCCCCTACGCCTCGCGCGGCTACCTCAAGGCCAAGAACGAGGAAGCCTACGCCAACGTCTTCACCATCCACTATCCCGACGAGGAGCGCCCGGCGGGACGGCCGCTGAAGCGGGTTCCCTGCTACGACCGGATGAAGGCTTTGGGCGCGGTATTCGGCTCGGTCTACGGCTGGGAGCGGCCCAACTGGTTCGCGCCCGAAGGCTACGAGATCGCCGATGTCGACCGGCCCGACCTGCTGATGAACGACAAATATTCCAAGCCGCTCGACGACGGCCGCGTGGTCGAGCAGATGAGCTTCCGTCGCTCGAACTATTTCGAGCATGTCGGCAACGAATGCCGCCACGTGCACGAGAAGGTCGGCGTGCTCGACATGTCCGCCTTCGCCAAGTGCTTCGTCACAGGACCCGGCGCGGAAGACTGGCTCGAAACGCTCTTCGCCAACCGCATCCCCAAGAAGGTCGGCCGCGTCGGCCTCTGCCACATGCTGTCGGCGAATGGCGGCGTGCGCGCCGAGTTCACCGTCTACAAGACCCGGCCCAACGGCTACTACCTGGTTTCCGCCGGCGCCTTCGAACGTCACGACCACGACTGCCTGATGAAGCTTCTGCCCGCCGACGGCAGCGTGCAGTGCTACCCGGTGACCACCCGGTTCGGCGTGCTGGTGCTGGCCGGCCCGCGCTCCCGCGACGTGCTCGCCAAGCTCACCGACGCCGATCTCTCCAACGCCGCCTTCCCGTGGCTGTCGGGCAAGAAGATCAGCGTCGGACCCGCCATGGCCGACGCCATCCGGGTCAATTTCGTCGGCGAACTCGGCTGGGAGCTGCACCACCCGATCGAGATGCAGAACACCATCTTCGATGCCCTGATGGAGGCCGGCGCCGAGTTCGACATCAAGCCCTTCGGCATCCGGGCGATGGATTCGCTCAGGCTTGAGAAGTCGTACCGGCTGATTCCGCGCGAACTCTCCATAGAATATTCGGCGCTGGAAAGCGGCCTCGACCGCTTCGTGCGGCTGAACAAGGAGAATTTCATCGGCCGCGACGCGCTGGTCGCCTGGCAGCAGAAGGGCTTCGCCAACCAGTTCGTGACGCTTGAGGTGCACGACGTCACCGACGCCGATGCCCGCGGTTCCGAGCCGATCTGGCACGATGGCAAGATGGTCGGCCGCGCCACCTCCGGCGGTTACGGCTGGCGGCTGGGCAAGAGCCTGGCGCTGGCCATGGTGCCGCCGGCGCTGGCCGGGGAGGGCAGCGAGGTCGAGATCGAGATCCTCGGCAAACGCCACCGCGCCACGGTCATCTGCGAAAGTCCGTTCGACCCGGACAACGAACGCCTGCGCGCCTGATCGCAAGGCGATCGGCGGCGGAAAATCTCAAACCGCCGCAACAATCGCCACATAAGGTTTGCTATAGGGACGGATACTCTCTCCCCCAGTGGCTCCAATCGCAGGAAGGACATGGTCCAATGTTAGACATGCACAAATCCGCCGACGTCGACGACACGCTCGGGGGCCGGATCGTGCTGGCGCGGGAAGCGATGAACCTGACGACGGCGCAGCTCGCCCGCCGGATGGGCGTCCAGTCGAAGACGCTCGCCAACTGGGAGCGCGATCGCGTCGAGCCGCGAACCAATCGTCTGGTCAATCTCGCCGGCATCCTCAATGTCAGCCCGACCTGGCTGATCAGCGGCTACGGAACGTCGCCCGACGAGGTCAACGCGGAAGCCGAGCTCAATCACCTTCGCACCGAACTCGACCGCATGAAGGAACTTCATCGGGAGATGGGCGAATCGATCCTGACCGTCGAGTCCGCCATTCATCGCCTGGCGCGGTCGACGCCGGAGGAGTAGCGGTTCGCGCCACGGGGGCGGATCAACCCCGGCCCGGTAGTACTCCACAGCCCGTCGCCCCGGAAACGCTGGATTCGGGCTTCAATTCCCTGCATCATGCCCCGACTGTCACAAATCGATGATATCGGTTTGCTCGAAAACGAACACTGCTCGAAAGCAGGAAACCACAGGGAGAGGAATATGAAAGCGATTTACAGTCTGTTTCTGGCGTTCGCCATGATCGCATGGGCCGGCATCGCACAGGCCGAGGAGTGTCCGCGCGGAACGCTGGACAAGCAATATTGCGACCGCAACAACGACCTCGTGGCCGATCTGCCCACCGACGAATCCAAGTGGGTCGATCCCTCCACGATCATCTTTTCCTATACCCCGGTGGAGGATCCCGCCGTTTACGCCAAGGTCTGGGACGGCTTCATCAAGCACATGTCGAAAGTCACCGGCAAGCCGGTGGTGTTCTTCCCCGTCCAGTCCTACGCCGCCCAGTACGAGGCGATGCGTTCGGGCCGGCTGCATATCGCCGGCGTCAATACCGGCGGCAATCCGGTCGCCGTGTCCTGCGCCGGCTTCGTGCCGTTCGCGATGATGGCCGCCAAGGACGGGTCGTTCGGCTACGAGATGGAGATCATCGTTCCCGCCGACAGCCCGATCCAGACCCCGGCCGACCTCAAGGGCAAGACCCTCGCATTCACGTCGCCGACCTCGAATTCGGGTTTCAAGGCGCCGTCCGCCATCCTCAAGAGCGAGTTCGGTCTCGTCGCAGACAAGGATTTCAAGACCACCTTTTCCGGCAAGCACGACAACTCGATCCTCGGTGTCGCCAACAAGGACTACGAGGCCGCGGCCATCGCCAACTCGATCCTCAAGCGCATGATCCAGCGCAAGGCGGTCGACCCGTCCAAGATCCGTACGATCTACAAGTCCCAGACCTTCCCGACCACCGGCTACGGGTATGCGCACAACCTGCATCCGGTCGTCGCCGCGAAGATCAAGCAGGCCTTTTTCACCTTCCCTTGGGAGAATTCCGACCTCCAGAAGGAGTTCAAGAAGGAAGGGCGCTTCGTCTCGATTCATCACAAGAGCGACTGGTCGGTGATCCGCAAGATCGACGCGGCGAACGGCGTCACCTACGACTGCAAGTGACACGCTTGCGTTCCTGATCGCGTCCGGCCGCCGGCCCCGGTTCGGGGCCGGCGGCCGCGAGCGGGATGAAACAGGCTATCCAGGCAGGTCCGCATGCTCCGTCTCGAATCTCTGACCAAGCGCTACCGTACCGGCGACCAGGCCCTGAAAGGCGTGTCGCTGGAAATCCCGGACGGACAGGTGATGGCCCTGATCGGGCCTTCCGGCGCGGGCAAGTCGACCCTGATCCGCTGCATCAACCGCCTGGTCGAGCCGACCTCGGGCAGCGCTATCCTCAACGACATCAACCTCACCGCCCTGTCGCAGGGCGGCCTGCGCGCCGCGCGCCGGCGAATGGGCATGATCTTCCAGGAATACGCGCTGGTGGAGCGCCTGACTGTCATGGAGAACGTGCTCTCCGGCCGCCTCGGATATGTGAATTTCTGGCAGAGCTGGTTTCGCCGCTTTCCCGCCAGCGACATCCAGGAAGCCTTCCGGCTGCTTGACCGGGTCGGGCTGATGGAAATGGCCGACAAGCGCGCCGACGAACTCTCCGGCGGCCAGCGCCAGCGGGTCGGCATCGCCCGGGCGCTGATCCAGAACCCGGAACTGCTGCTGGTCGACGAGCCCACGGCGAGCCTGGATCCCAAGACCTCGCGCCAGACCATGCGGCTCATTTGCGAGCTGTGCCGGGAACGCGGCCTCGCCGCCATCATCAATATCCACGACGTGCAGCTGGCGCAGATGTTCGCCGAACGGATCGTCGGCCTCCGGCTCGGCGAAATCGTCTATGACGGCCCTCCCGACGGGCTGACGCCCGACGTGCTAACCGAAATCTACGGTGAGGAGGATTGGGAGGCCACCATCGAAGCCGTTGCGGACGAGGAAGCGGACAATGGGGGCGACGGCGCAGATCCGCAAACGCTGGTCGAAAATCTCGGGATCGCGGGGTCCTGACGCGAATGAGCGAAACCGCCGTTCCCGACTATCCGCGCGCCTGGAAGAAACCGCCGCTGATCGGCAATCGCCTTCTGCGCTGGAGCCTGTGGTTCGGCGCCGCAATCTATGTCGCGCTGGCGCTGAGCACGATGGACGTCAACTGGGGCCGTGTCGCCGAGGGCCTGCCGCGCGGACAGCGTTTCATCGCCGCGTTCTTCCCGCCCGATTTCGTCAGCCGCTGGGATTCGATCCTCGACGGCATCCTGGAGAGCATCTGGATGACGGTGATCGCGACCGTCGCGGGCATCGCCCTGTCGGTTCCGGTGGGCCTGGGCGCGGCGCGCAACCTGGCGCCGACGCCGGTCTACCTGTGCTGCCGCGCCATCGTCGCGCTCTCGCGGACCTTTCCGGAAGTCATCCTCGCCATCTTCGCCGTCAAGCTGTTCGGCTTCGGTCCGTTCGCCGGATTCCTCGCGCTTTCAATCGCCACCATAGGCTTCTACGCCAAGCTGCTGGCGGAAGACATCGAGGACATGGACCCCGGCCAGGCCGAGGCGGTCAAGGCCACCGGCGCCGGCTGGTTCCAGTGGATCAATTATGCGGTCCAGCCCCAGGTCATGCCGCGCATGATCGGGCTCGCCGTCTACAGGCTCGACATCAATTTCCGCGAATCGGCGGTCGTCGGCATCGTCGGCGGCGGCGGCATCGGCGCAACGCTGCTCACGGCCTTCGACCGCTATGAATTCGATTCCGCCGCCGCCATCCTGATCACCATCATCGCCATCGTGATGGTGCTGGAATATTTCTCCGGCTATCTGCGCCGGTGGGTGCAGTAGTGCCGGTCTTTTCCACCGATAGCGGCACGGTCTGGCGCCGCCGCACCACCGCCTCCCAATGGGCGATCTGGGCCTGCTGGCTCGTTGGAACCGCGATCGTCGTCTATTGCGCGAAGCTTGTTTCCGACAAGACCGTCTGGTTCTTCGTGCTCGACGCCGGCACCCAGGCGGCGGACATGGCGTCGCGCATGGTGCCGCCGAAATGGTCCTATATGGACAAGTTGTGGCGTGCGGTCTGGGACACGATCAACATCGCCACACTCGGCACGATCCTGGCCATCGCGATGGCCTTCCCGGTCGCCTTCCTGGCCGCCCGCAACACCACGCCGAACCGGGCCGTGCGGGCCATCGCGCTGCTGGTCATCGTCTCGTCGCGGTCGATCAATTCGCTGATCTGGGCGCTGATGCTGGTTGCCATTATCGGGCCGGGGGTCTTCGCCGGCGTCCTGGCGATCGGGCTCCGGTCGATCGGATTCTGCGCCAAGCTTCTCTACGAGGCGATCGAGGAGATCGACGAGACGCAGGTCGAAGCGATCACCGCCACCGGCGCCAGCGGCGGCCAGAAGCTCGCCTTCGGGGTGCTGCCGCAGATCCTGCCGGCCTTTGCCGGCATCACGGTCTTTCGCTGGGACATCAATATCCGAGAATCCACCGTGCTCGGCCTGGTCGGAGCGGGCGGCATCGGCCTTCAGCTCGACGCCTCGATATCGACGCTCGCCTGGACCCAGGTCTCCCTCATCCTGCTTGTCATCCTGGCCACGGTGATCGTCAGCGAATGGGTCTCGGCCCGTGTCCGGCACGCGATAATCTAGAGCGTTTCCAGTCAATATTGAACCATTTGATGGAGCCAGATCGGTTCATATGCAAGGCGCGTCGCCCGGAACAGTCCCATGGTCGATGCGGTGTATCGGGCAAGCGGCGGAACGCAGCAGATG
>Ga0070729_10005716_pt1 | contig 12661 bp, 14 predicted proteins | sample tdDd472_FD_66725 | JGI IMG/M metagenome (GOLD analysis project Ga0070729, IMG submission 66725) | Marine sediment microbial communities from the Atlantic coast under amendment with organic carbon and nitrate - tdDd47.2 | ecosystem: Environmental > Aquatic > Marine > Coastal > Sediment | place...
GGGGGGGGTGTTTGATGTTTGTTGAATCACGTTGGCATCGTGTAGCTACCGTTTGTTCGATTGCTATTTCAGTCTGCTTCATAGCCGGGTGTGAATATCGCGGCGATGGCGAGTATAAGGCTCATGATATATGGCCACTGGAATGGTTTGAGTTGACTCTACCTGCTTTTGAATTACAGGAGGGCCTGCATAAGCGCTTTACGATTGACGGTTACAGATCACACGGCACATCGTATCTTAAGCTGGTGATTACCAACCCCGAGTCGATTGATTTTTCCAAAATTGACGCCGAGTTGGATGTAAAAATTATGGACACCATAGCAACGTCGTTCTTTCACAGGACCGGACCGTTGAATAAGCACTTACTGCGTGCTCGAGAGCTAAAAGAGAATGTTGAGCCGAATCCTGATGAATGGGATTGTCATTACTTATATGCAGCCGATTACATCAATCGTCAGGCCCGGGCTTTTTCGCTTGAGGTGCCAATTGTGGAAACGCCGACATTGACTTGCTACCACTTTATGCCAAGCGGCAAAACGGAGTATCAAGTCATTATTAACGTGGGGCATGTGCCACCGGAGCTGGCAGGCGCAACCGCTCAGATCCGGCTGCACAGCAGTTGGAAATGACCCCTCGGTAGCCTGTTCCAACCGGTTCTAATTGATCCTATCTAAGTTCAAACGTCGCGTTGGTATTGACCGTAATGCTGATATCGCCTGCGTTATAGCTTTCCTTCGGCGCTGCGTCTGCAGCCATCGCCATTTCCATTCTGTACATGGGGCGAGGCATATTCTGGCGTGCAGAAGAAATCGTAATAACGTTGCCGAGTTGGGCATCCAGAGCTACTGCTATAGCGGCGGCATTACCCCTGGCATCTTTTGCAGCAAGCGCCAGAGCGTCTCGATAACTCTCTTTTTCGTTGCTGCTGCTCAGCTGTGGCGGACTGACGTTATTGATCCCAGCTTCAACTGCGCCTTCCAGCAGTGCGCCTAGTTTGTCCAAATCCTTTAGTTCGACTTGCAGGCGCCGCTCAGCAATATGGCCAATCAACTCTTGTTGATTGCGTCCTTTATTCCAGCGGTATTCGGGTCTCACGGTTGCGCCAACCGTTTGAACATTCTTGCGATCAATGTCCAGTTCGTCAGTTAGTTCCAGAAACCGGTTAGCGATTCCGCCGACCTGTGCTTGAGCATCTTGCAAATCTTTACTGCGAATCTGGATGCTCATGTTGATGCTGGCCTGGTCGGGAATCATGGAAACCGTGGCCGAACCTGAGACAGCAACAGCTCTGGGCGCAGGGCCGTGATGCCTGGCGCCGCCGTGCTTGCCGGAGTGATTGTCAGCACAGGCACTGATAGATAAAAGCGCCAGAGTCGCTAAAAGAGTTTTCTTGATCATCGTTATTGTCCCGCTAAAGGCTTATAGGCGTTGACTGATGCAAATAGTGAAAGTTCGCGTGTTTCAGTTGTTTTTGGGTTCTCGGGCAAGGCGAGAGGATACGAGTCTGTTAAGGCTTACACCTTGTTCAGCCGCTTCAATCGTTAAATCTCTATGAACGTGCGGCGGCACTCTCACCAGAAATTTCCCGCTGTACTCATGGAGCGCCAATGCCTCGGGAATCTTCTCACTATTCTCGAGCATATCGGCAACCACCTCGTTAACGAGATTAACAATCCCGTCCAGAGCGCCCTGCATGGTGGGTTCAAGCCAACTAAGACCGGGGAACTCAGAGCACAATCCGACATACTCTGAATCCGGCTCGGACCAAACTACCCGGTAAGTAAATTTATCAGTGATATTTTTCATCAAGTTGCTCGAGTTTTTTGATTGCTGCGATGACTTGAATTACCTGATACCGTTTAGCCATCTTGCCATTTGGCTGCAAAACTACGCGTGGATCATTTGGCCAGGGCGTGCGGTATATGCGGTGACTGCTCCGCCGCTGTCTGGCTTTTCCGAAATAGAAGTCGCAAACTTTGCAAAGATCGCTGAACCGCACCCCCGCGGGGTTTCGATTCATTAGTTCCAGAGTTTTTTCTATAGATGCCACTATATTATGGTATCTATAACGATACTAGTATTCGCAGGGTATAAATGCCCTAAACGAAGATAAATCCACATATAGAAGCCGGATGAGCGGCCGGGACAATTACATGACAGCTATCCCTGATTCTTTCAAAGCATTCCGTGTGCACGCAGATAAATCCGGTGTTTCTGCCGGTGTTGAGCAGTTAACCCTGAATGACCTGACACCCGGCGAAGTGATCGTTAGGGGTGAGTGGTCCAGCATTAATTACAAAGACGCGCTTGGTGCCACCGGGGCCGGCAAAATCCTGCGGAGCTCGCCTTTAATTGGCGGCGTCGATATCGCCGGTACCGTTATTACCTCTTCTGACCCGTTAGTGAAAGAAGGCGACAGAGTCTTGATGAATGGCGGCGGTTTAAGCGAAGTTCGCGACGGTGGCTTTACAGAGGTGGCCAGTTTGCCGACCGGTGGCCCCATCGTGATCCCCGACGGATTGAGTTCACGCGACGCGATGTTGGTGGGTACGGCAGGTTTCACCGCGGCTTACGCTATCCATCGCATGCAGCTCAACGGCCAGAAACCGGAAAACGGTACGATTGCAGTAACGGGTGCTACCGGCGGTGTTGGCAGCATGGCTGTCGATATGTTGTCGGGAATTGGCTATAACGTGTCGGCTATTTCCTCGAAAGGCGGCGAACAGGCGGATTACTTGAAATCTTTGGGCGCGAGCGAAGTTCTGACTCTGTCGGAGGTTGATTTCGGCAGCCGGCCGCTGGAAAAGGCGGTTTGGGCGGGTGCTATCGATAATCTTGGCGGAGAAACCCTTGCGGGTCTGCTCCGGACAGTTAAACCCGACGCAAATGTTGCTGCGATTGGCCTCGCGCAAGGCTTCAAGGTCGACACCACCGTGATGCCGTTCATCCTTCGCGGCGTAAATTTGCTGGGGATCAATTCCGTTGATGTCCCCCGAGAGTTGCGCACCGAGATCTGGGGCCGTGTCGCGACAGATCTGCGCCCGTCTCACCTTGATGAGATTAATGCTCAGGAGGTCACGCTGGACACCTTGGGTGAAGCGATGCAGCCGTATATAGATGGCAAGGTTACAGGCAGAACCTTAGTTAAAATCGCTTAACTATGCGTGAAAAGCTGTTAAAAGGCCTTAAAAGCCAAAAAATAGATGAATCCGCTGCTGATGGCCTGCTCGCCTATGTTGAGTTGCTCAACAAGTGGAACAAAACCTATAACCTCACCGCTGTGCGTGACCCCGGAGAGATGATCACGCTGCATATTCTGGATTCATTAACCGCCCTGCCTTACTTGAAAGGTAGCCGGATTCTGGATGTCGGCACAGGTGCGGGCTTGCCGGGCATCCCGCTGGCCCTGGTGCGCCCCGATATCAATTTCACTTTGCTTGATACAAACGGCAAAAAAACCCGGTTTGTCGAGCACGCGGTCCGACAGCTTGGATTGGGCAACGTAACCGTTGTGAAATCACGAATAGAAGAATACCGGCCAGACGATGAGAGCGGTTTCGATACCGTGATATCAAGGGCGTTTACGGCACTGGATGGTTTCGCTGATGCCTGTGGCCGCTTCCTGAGTGATGGCGGTCAGTTAACGGCCATGAAAGGCCGCTTACAAAATGAAGAAATTTCATGTGTAAATGAGGCACAATGGAGCATCACTTCCAGTCAGGTTGTTGTGCCCGGTCTCGAGGCCGAGCGGCACATGATAGTTCTGACTCCGAAGTAAACCGGCTAGAGAGGCAGCCGGCCCTAAAGAACTAAAACAGTACGAATAAGAACCGCTGCCTTAAATGGCACACTCAACGGTATAAACAAAAGAGCTAATAATGGCCCGAATCATTGCAGTATCGAACCAGAAAGGCGGCGTAGGCAAAACCACCACCGCGGTTAACCTCGGCGCTTCGCTGGCAGCCGGCGACCAGAAAGTATTGGTTGTGGATCTTGATCCGCAGGGCAACGCGACTACCGGCAGCGGTATTGATAAAAACAATCTGGAGCGCACCAGCTGTGAGGTTTTGCTGGCTGAATGTTCCGCAGCCGATGCCATCGTTCATTCCGAAGCCGGTGAATATGACCTGATGCCTGCTAATGCTGATCTTACGGCTGCCGAAGTCCGGCTGATGCAGGAGCTGGGGCGTGAGACCAAGCTGCGTACAGCATTGGAAAGCGTGCAGGACAACTACGATTTTGTACTGATCGATTGTCCGCCCACTATTAACATGCTGACGCTCAACGCAATGACCGCCGCAGATGGCGTCTTGATACCGGTTCAATGCGAGTTCTATGCGCTGGAAGGTTTGTCGTCACTGCTGGAAACAATTCGCCAGGTGCGTAACTCGGTCAATAACAAGCTGGGCATCGAAGGTTTGTTGCGAACCATGTATGACCGCCGTAATCGTTTGTCGACCGAGGTCTCGACACAATTAGCCCAGCATTTCGCAGACACTATTTATTCGACGATCATTCCACGTAATGTGCGCCTTGCCGAGGCTCCAAGTTTTGGCGTGCCGGCATTGAAGCACGATGCCAAGTCTCCGGGTGCGATGGCCTATCTGGCACTTGCCAGCGAGGTGATCCAAAGGCAGCAGGTCGCAGCAGCCTAGTGTTGTTGCTAACTAATTAAGAAGCTTTATTCATGTCAGCAAAGAAAACAGGTTTAGGTCGCGGTTTAGATGCTCTGCTTGGTGGCGCCGATGCTCCGCCAGCAGCACCTCCGCAGCCGGTTAAGCAAACCCCAAAGGCAGGCGCCAAGCCCACTGCATCTGCAGCACCAGTTGCTGCGGCTCCCGAAGAATTGCCGGGCGATCGTTTGCAGTCTCTATCGGTAGACGTCCTGCAGCGTGGTGAATATCAGCCGCGCCAGGATATGCGTAAAGAGGCGCTGGAAGAGTTGGCCGAGTCCATCAGTGCTCAGGGCGTGATCCAGCCTATTGTGGTTCGACCTCTCAAGGGTACCGACAAAGGGCGTTATGAGATTATTGCCGGCGAACGTCGCTGGCGTGCAGCCAAAATAGCTGAACTAGAAGAAATTCCGGTTATCGTCCGCGATATTCCGGACTCTGCCGCTGTAGCAGTTGCACTTATCGAGAATATTCAGCGTGAAGACCTTAACCCGCTGGAAGAAGCGGTAGCGCTCAAGCGCCTTATAGATGAGTTTGAAATTACTCACCAAAAAGCCGCCGATGCCGTGGGTAAGTCGCGGGCAGCGGTCAGCAACCTCCTGCGTTTGCTCGACTTATCAGTCGAAGTGCGCGAATTGGTGCGGGACCGGGAGCTGGATATGGGCCACGCCCGAGCGCTGCTGGGGCTTACCGACAAATTCAAACAGGCTCAGGTTGCCCGTAAAGTGGCGGACCAGGGCTTGAGTGTGCGCGAAACCGAGGCACTGGTTCGCAAGATGTTAAATGGCGACAGTGCGCCGGCCAAGAAATCCAAACGTCTGGATCCGGATACCCAGCGGCTGCAGGATGACCTTTGCGTAAAGCTTGGCGCCAAGGTAAACCTCCAGCATGGCAATAAGGGCAAGGGAAAGCTGGTGATCACCTATAACTCCTTGGATGAGTTGGACGGTATCCTCGGCCACATTAAATAGCGCCCGTTTAGTCTTTATTGGTTATTTTTTGCTCTAAGCCCCTCTAGGGCTTGAATGGGCTTAGTGAACTCCCTACAATGCGCCTGCTTAACGGAGCCTCGGTGATTCCGGGCTTGTTATGCAGCCACATAAACCTCGCGTAGAAGCGGCGTGATTGTTGGTTTTTGTAACCGCCAAACCCGCTAAGACGGGTAACACGCAGGTAATCCAGATGATGAGCAAAGAAGCCTACCGGCTGGCCGGGTGGCAACTGCTGGTTACCGCGTTAATAAGCCTGCTTGCAGGTTTGCTTGGTGGTAACAATTGGGCATTTTCGGCAGCTGTCGGTGGCGTAATCGGAGTGATTACTAACCTATGGCAGGCACTGAGAATGGCCAAACTCGCTGGAGGCGCCCCGGAGAAGTTCCTGAGTGGCTTGTACCTGAGTGAGTTTATAAAGGTAGTACTTACGGTTGCTCTCTTCATTGTTGCGATTCGATCGCTGGGTGTAGAGCTGGTACCGACAATTTCAGGCTACGGTGTTTGTTTCATAGTGCACCTGGCTGTTGTACGAAAAAACTTCTTACCTGCAGATCCTGCAGTGTTGGAAGCCAACCGTCTGGCGAGAGAAGCTCGCGGAGACGATGAGAACGACGACCGGTACTAGCCGGTTACTCTTATAGATATAGAGACGAGTTTAGAATGGCCTCAGCTAACGGCGAAGTAACCGCATCAGGTTATATTGAGCACCATCTTCAGAATCTGCAGATTTGCAGTGGTCCCGACGGTTGGGTGTGGAACGACCCCAACGTATGTTCAGGCAACTTCTGGGCAATCAATGTTGACTCAATGTTCTGGACTATCCTGCTGGGCGTAATCTTCTGCGCCGTGTTCCGTAAAGTGGCTACCAGCATGAGCCTGGAAAACCCGGGCAAGCTGCAGGCGTTTATCGAAGTGGTCTATGACTTCGTTGCTACCAGCGTTAAAGAAACCTTCCACGGCGACAGCAAGGTTGTCGCACCACTGGCACTGACTATTGTGGCGTGGGTATTCCTGATGAACCTGATGGATCTGGTGCCTGTTGACTGGATTCCTGAAATTGCCATGCTGATGGGCATTCCTTATATGAAGGTCGTGCCATCAACCGATGTGAACATTACCTTCGGTCTGTCGTTGTCAGTCTTCGCACTCATTCTGTTCTACAGCTTCAAAAACAAAGGCGTTAAAGGCTTTGTCGTTGATGAGCTGATGATGAACCCGCTGAACCCTAAAGAACTCGGCATGCCGAAGGTCTTCTGGCCGTTCGTTATGGCGTTCAACTTTGTTCTTGAGATTGTGGCGCTGCTGGCTAAGCCGCTGTCATTGTCGCTACGACTCTTCGGCAACATGTACGCCGGTGAGTTGATGTTCATTCTTATTGCTTTGTTGTTCGGTTCGATACTGGTAAGTGCTATCGGTCCGGTCTTCGGTGCTATCGGCGTATTGCTGCATTTCGCATGGGCCGTGTTCCACATCCTGGTGGTAACCCTCCAGGCATACATTTTCATGATGTTGACCATCGTGTACCTGAGTCAGGCACACGAGGCGCATTAGTTTTTTAGTTTTAATTTGTTTGATTGCTTAAGTTAGGAGCAGCTTGATGGATATGGTAATTGGTTTGACTGCAATCGCAGTTGCGATCCTCATTGGTTTTGGTGCGCTGGGTGTTGGCATCGGTATGGGTCTTCTTGGTGGACGTTTCCTCGAAGGTTGTGCACGTCAGCCTGAATTGGCACCAATGTTGCAGACTAAAATGTTCCTGGTTGTTGCACTGCTTGATGCGGTTGCCATGATCGGTGTTGGTATTGCGTTGTTTTTCGCTTTCGCAAATCCGTTTATCGCGCAGTTCCAAGCTGCAGTTGCCGGATAAGAACAGGGTTTTAGACCTACGTCTTTAACTAACCCTGAGGAGAAAGCAGCGTGGATATTAACAGCACGTTATTAGGCCAAACGATTGCATTCGCTTGTTTCGTTTGGTTCTGCAAATCGTTTGTCTGGCCTTTGATCATGGAAGTGATCGAAGAACGTCAGACTACAATTGCTGACGGTCTTGCTGCCGCTGACAAGGGCTCACGAGCTCTTGAAGAAGCAGAAAAAGAACGCGGTGAGATTGTTGATGCAGCACGTGGACAGGCTCGCGAAATTGTTGACCAGGCTAATGGCCGGGCAACAGCTATCGTCGATGAAGCCCGTGTAGCAGCAGATGCAGAACGCGAACGTATTCTGGCCTCTGCTCAAGCAGAAGTAGAACAGGAAGTCAGCCGGGCTCGTGAAGAGCTTCGCGGACAGGTGGCACTTATTGCTGTCGCCGGTGCAGAGAAGATCATCTCTAAAGAGATTGATGCTACTGCTCACCAAGACCTGCTCGACAAGCTTGCAGCGCAGATATAGGTAATAAGTCATGGCCGAAAACGCAGCCATCGCGCAACCCTATGCCAAGGCGGTCTTTGAGCTAGCTAATGAAGCTGGCCAACTGGCGCCGTGGTCAAACGTACTGCAGGCAGCCGGTGCCGCAGTCAGTGAGGCAGAAATTGTCGATCTGATTAGTGCTCCCGGTACCGATGTAGACGCTTTGGTAAATGTGATTGCCGATGTAGCAGGACAAGCTGGTGGTTTAGAAGCGGGCGCAGGCTCACAGGTAAATAACCTGTTGCGTCTGTTGGCAGAAAATAAGCGTCTGCTTGTTCTGCCTGAAATCGCTTCTGCTTACGATGCATTGAAAGCGGATGTTGAAAATCGCATCGACGTAACACTGACAGCAGCGACCGAAGTGGACGCAGCTGCTCAGGATAAAATTGCAGCAGCCTTGAAGCAGCGTTTTGGACGTGACGTAAACCTGACATTCGAGCTGGATGAAAGTCTGATTGGTGGAGCTAAGCTCCAGGCAGATGATCTGGTAATTGACGGATCGGTTAGTTCCGGTCTCGCCAAGCTTTCCAGCTCTCTGATGAACTAGAGGAAATATTGAGATGGCTATTAAAGCTTCTGAAATCAGTGACCTGATTAAGGAACGCATCAGCAACTTTGAAAGTGCGGCTGAGGCTCGTGACGTGGGCTCCGTAACTTCAGTTACTGACGGCATTACCCGTATTCACGGGCTGGGTGCCGCGCAGTACGGTGAGATGCTTGAGTTCCCCGGCGACACATTCGGTCTTGCACTTAACCTTGAGCAAGACTCTGTTGGTGCCGTTGTATTAGGTGACTACAAGCACATCTCTGAAGGCGACGAGGTGAAAACCACCGGTCGTATTCTTGAAGTGCCGGTTGGCCCTGAGCTGCTCGGACGAGTTGTTAACTCACTGGGTGAGCCTATTGATGGCAAAGGCCCTATCGAAGCCAAGCTGAGCTCTCCTATTGAGAAAGTGGCCCCTGGTGTTATTGAGCGTCAGTCAGTTGATGAGCCTGTGCAAACAGGTCTTAAATCAATCGATGCCATGGTTCCTGTTGGTCGTGGCCAGCGTGAATTGATCATTGGTGACCGTCAGACTGGTAAAACAGCTGTAGCACTCGATGCCATCATTAACCAGAAAGGCACCGGCGTTAAATGTATCTACGTTGCTATCGGTCAGAAAGCTTCTACCGTTGCTAACGTTGTACGTAAGCTGGAAGAGCACGGCGCTATGGACCACACCATTGTGGTTGCAGCGACCGCCGCCGAATCTGCAGCTATGCAGTACATCGCGCCTTACTCTGGTTGTTCAATGGGTGAGTACTTCCGCGACATCGGTGAAGACGCTCTGATCGTTTATGATGATCTGACTAAGCAGGCATGGGCATACCGTCAGGTATCTCTGTTGCTGCGTCGTCCTCCAGGTCGTGAAGCGTATCCCGGTGACGTTTTCTATCTCCATTCCCGTTTGCTTGAGCGTGCATCACGCATCAACGCAAAAGAAGTCGAGCGTTTGACCGAAGGCCGCGTTACTGGCCAGACCGGTTCTCTGACTGCTCTGCCCATTATTGAAACACAGGCTGGCGACGTATCTGCATTCGTACCAACCAACGTGATTTCTATTACCGATGGTCAGATCTTCCTTGAAACCGATCTGTTTAACGCCGGTATCCGCCCTGCTATTAACTCTGGTCTGTCGGTATCACGTGTAGGTGGTTCTGCTCAGACTAAGATTATTAAGAAGCTTGGTGGTGGTGTTCGTTTGGCTCTTGCTCAGTATCGTGAACTTGCAGCGTTTGCTCAGTTCGCTTCTGACCTCGACGAAGCAACCCGTAAGCAGCTTGAACGTGGTCAGCGCGTTACCGAACTGATGAAGCAGGCTCAATACAGCCCGCTGTCTGTTGGCGACATGGGTATCTCTCTGCTGGCTGCTAACGAAGGCTATCTGGATGACGTAGACGTTAACCAGATTGTTGCGTTCGAACTGGCTATGCACGCTTACATCAACGATAAGTATTCTTCTTTGATTGCCAAGATCAACGAAAGCGGCGCTTTCAATGACGAAATCGAAGCTGAAATGAAGACTGCTATCGAAGACTTTAAAGCGAACGGCGCCTACTAAGCGTTTCATTAAAGGCTTTTAAGAGACTTTAAATGGCAAACATTAAAGAAATCCGCGGCAAGATCGCGAGTGTTAAAAACACTCAGAAGATCACGAAAGCGATGGAGATGGTTGCAGCCGCAAAGCTGCGCCGTACCCAGAATCGTATGGAGGCTACCCGCCCCTATGCTGATCGCATTCGTACCGCTATCGGTCACCTGTATCAGGCAAACCCTGAATACCGGCATCCGTTTCTTGTTGAGCGTCCTGAAGTGAAACGCGTTGGTTACATCGTGATTTCAACAGACCGTGGTTTGTGTGGTGGCTTGAACACCAACTCTTTCCGCAAGCTCATTAACGAGATTCAGGAATGGCGTGACAAGGGTGTAGAAGTTGATCTGTGCCTGGTTGGCGCGAAAGCAGTTCAGTTCTTCCGCAGTCTTGATGTAAACGTTGTTGCTGCAGCGTCTCATCTTGGTGAAGACCCGCATATCAGTGATCTGCTGGGCGCTATCAAGATCATGCTCGACAGCTTTACCGACGGCAATATTGATCGTTTGTTCCTGTTGCACAGCACATTCCAGAACACCATGAGTCAGGTGCCTGAAGTTAAGACCCTGATTCCTGTTGAAGCACCTGATGCAGATGAACTCCCGCAGCACTGGGATTACATCTACGAGCCGGACGCAATTGAATTGCTCGACGGCGTGCTGCTTCGTTACATCGAATCACAGGTTTATCGTGGCGCGGTTGAAAACGTGGCCTGCGAAATGGCTTCTAAGATGGTTGCTATGAAGAGCGCCACCGAGAACGCCGGCAACATGATTGATGATCTGGAAACCGAGGCTAACAAAGCTCGTCAGGCAGCGATTACGCAGGAAATTTCGGAGATTGTTGGCGGCGCTGCCGCTGTAGCCGAATGATCCCGGTTAAAGAATTTAGTATTTAAAAGATTTTTGAATTTTTGATTTAAAGGCTGAGCAAGACTTAGCCACCAGAGGACGAAAGCATGAGTTCCGGAAAAGTTGTACAGGTTATTGGCGCGGTTGTTGACGTGGAATTCCCACGCGATGAACTGCCTAAGGTATACGACGCACTCAAGATTGAATCGCTCGATCTGACCCTCGAAGTTCAGCAGCAGCTGGGCGACGGCATTGTTCGCGCCATTGCGATGGGTGCCAGTGAAGGCCTGACCCGCGGTGTTGCTGCGACAGGTACCGGCGCACCGATTCAGGTTCCCGTTGGTGAAGCTACTCTCGGTCGTATCATGAACGTACTTGGTACGCCGATTGATAACGCCGGTCCTATCGGCGAAGAAAAGCGCATGCCGATTCACCGTGCAGCGCCTTCTTATGACGAGCAGTCTGCATCGACAGAGCTTCTGGAAACCGGCATTAAAGTTATCGATCTGGTTATGCCGATCGGTAAGGGCGGTAAAATTGGTCTGTTCGGCGGTGCGGGTGTTGGTAAGACCGTTACCCTGATGGAACTCATCAATAACATCGCTAAAGCCCACGGTGGCTTCTCTGTATTCGCCGGCGTTGGTGAACGTACTCGTGAAGGTAATGACTTCTACTACGAGATGGAAGAATCGGGCGTGCTCGATAAAGTATCTCTCGTATACGGTCAGATGAATGAGCCTCCGGGTAACCGTCTTCGTGTAGCGCTTACCGGCCTGACTATGGCGGAAGAATTCCGTGATCAGGGCATGGACGTTTTGATGTTCGTAGACAACATCTACCGTTACACACTGGCTGGTACCGAAGTATCAGCACTGCTGGGTCGTATGCCTTCAGCTGTGGGCTACCAGCCTACGCTGGCTGAGGAAATGGGTGTACTTCAGGAGCGTATTACTTCTACTAAAGTTGGCTCTATTACTTCGTTCCAGGCCGTTTACGTTCCTGCGGATGATTTGACTGACCCCTCTCCTGCAACCACTTTTGCTCACTTGGACGCGACCCTCGTGTTGTCTCGTCAGATTTCAGAACTGGGTATTTACCCGGCTGTGGATCCGCTTGATTCAACTTCACGTCTGCTCGATCCCAACGTGATTTCTGCCGAGCACTATGAAACAGCTCGCGGCGTTCAGTCTGTACTGCAGCGTTATAAAGAATTGCAGGACATCATCGCGATTCTGGGTATGGACGAACTGTCTGAAGAAGATAAGCAGGTTGTACAGCGTGCACGTAAAGTGCAGCGCTTCTTGTCACAGCCTTTCACTGTTGCTGAAACCTTCACCGGCGCACCTGGTAAGTATGTTGCTCTGGCTGACACCATCCGTGCGTTTAAAGGCATCGTTGCTGGTGAGTATGACGATCTGCCTGAGCAGGCGTTCTACATGGTTGGCGGCATCGAAGAAGCTGTCGAGAAAGCGAAAACTTTGTAAAGCTGGTTTAGCGATTAGCTAAGGTATCCAAATGGCTACTATTAATGTTGAAATCGTAAGTGCCGAAGGCCACATCTTTTCAGGTGAAGCCAACATGGTATTTGCGCCGGCCAAAGCCGGTGA
>Ga0070729_10005717_pt1 | contig 12660 bp, 8 predicted proteins | sample tdDd472_FD_66725 | JGI IMG/M metagenome (GOLD analysis project Ga0070729, IMG submission 66725) | Marine sediment microbial communities from the Atlantic coast under amendment with organic carbon and nitrate - tdDd47.2 | ecosystem: Environmental > Aquatic > Marine > Coastal > Sediment | place...
GAGCCCCCTCTCCGCTTCCCCACGGCATGAAATAGTAGTTCATTAATAACAGCAATTGAATGTTTTTTTCTAATTTTTGAAACATTGTCTCCGGCGGCAAGGGTGGCGAAGCCACAGTAGCGAAAACACCTTGAAAGCGGGTTACCGAAAGGTTTTGCCCCTCGTTCCTTGGGCCAGCCCCTGCGGTGTTCTGATGCGGTGGGTTTTTAAGCCGTCTTCCCCGTTGCTATGGGTTGAAACATCGCTTTGGGTTGGTGTAGGGCTCGATGAACCAAAAGGAGAGCATGTAGTTGAAATGGGCAACGCAGACAAACGAGAAGGCCATTGTCCCCAATGGAAATCTGTACGCTTGGATGTCCAGGATGTATGGGGGAAGCACAACAGCAAGAATGAAAAACAGGACATAGCTGATCAGTCGGTACAGATGGCAGCCAAGTGCGGGAATCAACCCAGTGTCCTGACACCCCCTGAAAGGATCATCCTCATTTAATATGACGGGCATATCCAAGACTTGATGCTTGACCATCTGGACATCCCGAATGGTCCGGAACAGCCCGTCCGGCAGGATAAAGGTGAGGATAAAAAGGGCGTGATACAGAAGGATGATCAGACAATAATGGCTGTAACTGAAAGGCAGGCCCTTGTTGTCTGATTTAATGGTTAACATTAAGAGGACCAGGATCGGGGAGGTGAGAAAAGCCGTGATAAAAAAGGAGATCACATAGTGCTTGCGGGTTGGTGAGGCATAGTTTTCCACCCTTAGACGAATCTTCCGTTGGGCCTCCTCAGCAATCTGAGCATAACGACTCCTCAGGTGGTGAAACGTGTTTCTCATTACATGTACATCCTTTCCCCTCGGCCTTGGTCACGGGGCATTCAGACACAAAGCAAAAACAGCTTAACTATGAAGGGCATGAAGATCATGAAGCCGGCTGCGCCGGAAATAAGACGTCGTGACTTACAACAAGAAGCGATTTGGTCACAGATGCGGCTGTGCCGCTGAAAGCACCATATCTCACTTTCTTTATTCTTCCTACCCTTCATGCTCTTCATGTCCAGTAAGGTCCGATATCAAAACGCGCCCTTCGGATCACGCCACCGTCAACGTGATGAGCCCTTTCTCATCGCCATGTTCTGCCAGATGCCACTCAGTTGCTGCGATCCGATGAAGAAAGCGATGGTCATGGCTGACGACAAGAAGGCCGCACGGACAATTCTGCAGTGCCTCTTCCAGGCATTCCACCGAGGGCAGGTCCAGGTGGTTGGTGGGTTCGTCCATAATAATGAGGTGTGGCTTCTTGCGGATGCCCAAGGCGATCAGGAGTTTCCGAACCTCCCCCGGGCTCGGTTTCAGCGTCTCCAGCAACCTGCCCGGCCGGGAGCCCAACCGGCTGACGAGGGTCATGATATGCCCACGCTCCTCCTCCGGCAGCGACCGCACCCCGGAGAGAACCCTGTTGGCCTGCGTCTCGCTTACCTCCTGGGGAAGAAAGATCACCCGCTCCTCCGGCAAACCGACACGAGAGAGAACATGCCGGATAAGAGAGCTCTTGCCCGTGCCGTTCCCGCCGGTCACACCGATCCTGTCGGAAGGCCCCATCCTGAGATCCGGAACAATCAGGGTCTTTTCCGGTGACAGGGCGATCTCCCCCTTCGGGAGATGAAACAGTTGGTCCTGTTTCGAGCGGGTTCCCGGCAGCCAGATGCCGGTCTCATAACGTTTGATGACCCGCATGCCCTGAATGTTCTCCTCAGCCTGCCGGATTCTGCCGCCAAGGCGCTTCAGGGCCCGCCCCTCCATGCCGTCCTTGCCGGAGAGACGAGAAAGGTCGATTTTCGATTTCGCGTCGTGATCTTTGGCGGCAAGGCCCCGCTTGGATCGCTTGCTGTCGGCATGGCAGGCATTGCTGCGTCTCCGGGCTGCCTCACGCTTTATTTTTTTCAGCGCCTGACCTGCGGTTTCCCGCTCCTTTTCCGCGGTTTTCTCCTCCAGGCCCGCCTGCCGGCTTCCCCGCGAGTAGTTACCGGGTCGCATCCGCACGTCCGGGGGATCGATAAACAGACACCTGTCGCACAGGTTGTCCAGGAGATCCCGATCGTGGCTCACCAGAAGCCCAATTCCGTCAAAGGACCTCAAGGCCCTGAAAAGGAGCTCCCTTGCCCGGCTGTCCAGATGGTTGGTGGGCTCATCCACGGCCAGAAGGTGCGGCTGCCCCCAGAGGGCAGTGGCCACCTGGGCACGTTTCCGTTCCCCGTGGCTAAGGGTATCCCAGCGATATGCCCAGTCGTAACCCAGCTCCAGCATCGAACAGAGACGGCCGGCGGCCTTGTCCCCGGATGCCAGAAATTCCTCAAATAAATCGGGCACCCGCTCCGTGTCTTGATGGCAGTACACAGCGTGCTCCGGCCCCTTGATAATGCCGCAGTCCGCCGGAAGAACGCCCGTGGCAAGCTTGAGCAGGGTGGTTTTCCCCGTTCCATTGCCCCCAACGACCCCGGTCCACCCATGGGGAATGGTGACAGACAGCTCTTCAAAAAGGAGTGTTTCGGAGGAGTCGTATGCGAATGTGATATCTTCTAAAACAACGGCTGAAAGGCCCATGGCTACCTCGTGATTCGTATCATGAGCATGTTCCGTCACCGTTTGATAATCGTGGTGCGATTTCGCATTTTCGACCGAAAGGCCAGGCTGGAAATGAAAAAAAGCACGGATGATAAACAGACGAGGGGAACGGAACATGGAAATGGTCTGTGGCATGACGGCCCGAAAGCGGTCGCCCTTTTTTTACCCATTCAAATGTTCTGGTGTGATCCCTTCGCTATCTCTTCATCGGCGCCTTTTCCTTGGTGGGTTGGATAAGCCCTGAACGTGACGTATCAGGGCGATATAATGAACACTATACAGGCGGGGGGATTAAATCAACGTCAAAATCGGCTCCACGGCCAAGGAGTAAGCCCTTGGACCGCAAGGGGTAAACTCGCTTTATCCCGCATTTGAGAAATTTGACGACGCTTTGGGTTCCCGTACAAAAACAGCCCAACCATGAAGGACACGAAGCGCACGAAGGCGGCTGCGCCGCAGGTTTCAATCAGAGATACAGCCAAATCAGGACGAAAATAAAGGCCTGTCCATCTCTGAAAGGGTTGGGAGAAGCCGTCCTCAGGCATAGTTGAAACGCGCATGATGGAGAGGCCTGTAGGGTGCATTTTATGCACCAATTCCAATCAGTGGAGCGAAGCGACTCCTCGAACCAAGAACGAAGAACCAAGCACCAAGAACCTTTATTTTAACCATGAAGGGCATGAAGATCATGAAGCCGGCTGCGCCGGAAATAAGACGTCGTGACTCACAACAAAAAGCGGTTTGACCACAGATACACACAGATGAGCACAGATGCGGCTTCGCCGCTTAAAAAGGACATCCGCATTGTGAAGCCATATGACCTGGCATCGTTTCCGAATTTACGTCAACTTTAACTGCCAAAAGGGATTTCTACCACGAAGGACACGAAGCGCACGAAGGCGGATTCGCCGCTAAAAGTATTTAATCTATCTTTGGTTTTTCTTCGTGTCCTTCGTGCTCTTCGTGGTTCACAGGCAGTTCATTTGCTTCAGGCACTATCGCCAGTTAGTGAGCGAAAATCTCCCAGGCAATGATCCCCGTAAAGAGAAGGCACAAGACCCCAAGAAGAACCAGCAGGGAAAACCCGAACGCTTTCCAGTTTGAGATGAACTCCCCGCCTGCGTTCATATGCATGTTGATGTCGTTTTGCTGCAGGTGCTGGGCAATAAAGACAGTCAAAAAGACAAGGGGGACTGAAACGGAAGTGTTCGGAAGGTTCCAATCCTCGGGAATAAACCAGAGGAGGGTTACCACCGTCAGCATGGCCAGAACGGAGAGCCATCTTGCCTGCCTTGCCTCTTTCAGCTTTCCCATTTGTTTATAATTTTTAGCGATCAACAGCCCTCCGGCCACCGGCCCGCCAAAAAACGCAGCAACACCAATGCCGGATATTTTATAAAGCCTGTGCCCAATGGGCTCATTAGTGGGAGGCGTTTCCGGTTTAAAAATAGAATGGTTCAGCGAGACATGTGCCCTCTGCGTGAGCTGATGGCAAAAGGCTTCAAACTCTTTTTTGTTCCGAAAATTATTGGAAACAAACGAATGCTTTTTTCCGTCTGTTTTGACATCAAAAACCTGGTCGAAAAATACCGTTCGAAAATCGAGGTCCACAATGGCCCCATACGGGACATGCGTGGTGCCGAGCCGCCAAACGGGCCCAGGAAAAACAAGCCCCTCGGTGGTCAAGCACACCCGCCCGAATCCATTGATCCTGGCGATCAAATACAGAACGCCCTGAAGCACAAGGTACATCATCAAGCAGGTCATCAACCAGAAATGAGCCTGTTCGGTTAAAAGGCCCTTATTCACCAACCCAAAAATATCCGTGTGTGAACTGCCGTTGATCAAAAGCCACTCACAGGAAAGCCCTATGAATATAAGTACCAAGCCCCCCATCACCTTCATCTCATACCTGTACTCCTGCTCGATCTGACACTCCATGAACGTCTCCATTTGCTCAGCTGGTTTTCACGTTAAGAACAATTACAAAAAACAGTTTGGCCACAGATACACACAGATGGGCACAGATGCGGCTTCGCCGCTGAAAAAACCATCCGTACCGTGCAACCATGCGACCCGATATCGTCTCCGAATTTACGTCAACTTTAACTTCAAAAGGGGTGTCTACCACGAAGGACACGAAGCGCACGAAGGCGGCGTTGCCGCGAAATACACTGTGTCTCTTTTGGGTTTTTCTTCGTGTCCTTCGTGCTCTTCATGGTTAAAAAATGCTTTCAGTTGACCCAATCACAGACACCGAACCCCTTCCGAACAGATGCAAGAAAGACAAGAGGCCCGATGGCACAGACTAAAAACAGCTCCACCATGAAGGACATGAAGAGCATGAAGCCGGCTGCGCCGGGAAAAAGACATCTTTACTTACAATACAAAGTGGTTTGGTCACAGATGGCTGCGCTGCTGAAAAAACCGTGAATCAACGTAACGAGTCAACCTGGGCAGTATCGCTCTTTTGGAGCAATTGATTTACCTTGTCTACAAGATCATCCGCATTGTGCAACCATGAGATCCGGTATCGTTTCCCTGATTTAAGGATGAGTTGGATTAAAACAACAAACTTGGTCTCACCACGGCTGAAATTACCCACCCCTCTTGCAATGACATGAGGCCAACGTTGATCTCTATTGCCCCTAAAATTAAATGACGAGTCACTATCAGACTCATACGTACTTATTGTTTTGACCTCTTGAACCTGTGTCAGCTCAATTCGTTCCATGCGCCCAAACTTGGAAAGGGATCTCAGGTACAGGCTTTGGTCTGTAACGATGAATTCCTTCAAAGCCAGATTCACATACATAAGGCCCGATAACAAAGAGCCAACAACGGGAATTAGAATCTTGGAGCCAGCTTGCGGATCTTGAAAAAATAACGACACATTCGCTGAAGTGACACAACCAAACCCAAAATACAAAAAAACAGACAACACGGGGATGATGAGAAAACACATGAGGTAACTGGGCCGGGCTTTTACAATGGCAACTTCTGTGGTTTTGAAAACAACACGTCCTATTATTCGAACAAAAAGAAAGATGAGCACAAGCACACCAAACGTCATTGCTAAACCGTAAGTGATCTCCCGATCCCTTTCGAACGTCAAATCCGGCTCAAGATACCGCGCATAGGACTTGTCTTGACGCTCTTTATGTTCAATCCCAATGCGGCCGTACGCCACCCCCCTGGCATGGTAGGCTGGGGCGTACTTTGCATCGAGGTCAATGGCCTGGGTATAAGCAGCAATGGCATCTTCCCACATCAATAGGGAACTGTACGATCTACCCATCACATAATAGAACTGGCTGGTCACCACAAAACCATCTGTTGCAACAGCACGTTGGCAACTCTCAATGGCCCCCTCGTAGTTATTCAGATAATACCAGCATACCCCTTCATAATAATGAATTTTACCGATATCTACGCCATAAAAACGATCTCCATCTTGACAGATGATCCTCTCGAATTGTCGAACCTTCTGAAGGTCCAAAACGGCCTTCTCATAATCACCAAGCTTCAGGTAAGCAATTCCCCGACGATTGTAAGCACAGGGCAGATTCCCCCCGTTCGAAATCTCTTTGGACGCTTCCCCAATAACATTTTCAAACTCTCCGGGTAGAACCGGGGGCGTTGAGGCAAAAACCGGTGCAGCAATAAATAAGACAAGTAGTATAAACGCTCTGGGAACCAGTGTCATCGGTCGCCTTGTCATTTATGGGTGATGAGCACAAGATAACGGTCGAAACATCATTTAGCTACAGTGGACACATTCTCTGAGTTCGAAGCCAAGACGCGCCCCCTTTTCACAGACTAAAAACAGCTCAACCATGAAGGACATGAAGAGCATGAAGCCGGCTGCGCCGGGAAAAGACATCATGCCCTTCTGATGTCACCTCAACGTCAACGGCCAAACAGGATGTCTACCACGAAGCGCACGAAGGCGGCGTTGCCGCGAAATACACGGTGTCTCTTTTGGGGTTTTTCTTCCTGTCCTTCATGCTCTTCATGGTTAAAAAAAGCCGTTCAGTTGACCCGATCACAGGCACCAAATCTTGTTTTGATTACCCCGTATTCGCAGCCAGATCATGTTTTTCTCATAACTGATAGAGCACAGCGACTCCTCGAACGAAGAACGAAGCACGAAGAACTATTTTTTCAAGCCACCATGCTGGGGACATCAATACTCTTGGCAGTAGCTGATAAGGCCGGTAATCCGAAAACTTATTGAGCGAAAAACGCATCCGACTTGGCCTGCTCAGACTCCGAATACGCCGCCGCCCCCACCGGAACCTTCCCGTCGATGGCATCGATCACCCTCTGGACCGCTTCGCCTTCAAAGCCGCCGCACAGCTCGATCATTTGGACGCCGTTTTTGACCAGCTCTTTTGCTGAGTCACAGGCCTGATCCACGGTTTCAACGCCCACGACCGTGGCTTTGAAAAGGGGAGAGGAGGTTTCTATGGTGTTTGCTTCGGAGCTGAGGCCGGGGCCGATGACCATGAAGGCGTAGTTTGTGAGGTGCATGGGGAAGTCCAATTAGGGGTTGCGGGGTGCTTGGCAATCAGGGGTATCCCTAAAAAAGCGGTTTGGCCACAGATATACTCAGATGGGCACGGATGGAGCTGCGCTCGAAAAACAAAAAGAGAAGGCCTTGGCTATCTCGTAGGGGTGTGGGGTTATCAAGCGTGTCTGATGTCGACGTGCCCTCTATTCCTTATAAAGCTAACTCATCCTTGAAAGCTTATCATTCAAATATTGGACTACAAATCTTGCTGAAATTGTTGAAGCTGTAGTGTGAAGGGTATCACCTTTTGAGGAATCACCTAAATCAACAACTGCTTTTGCGCCAAAATATAACGGATCACACAGTGATTGACTTGCCGTTTCATACATTGCGTACATCTCCATCTCAAGACCAGCCATTTTCCTGTGTTGCAATCCAATCTCGGCCATTTTTTCTTCACTAGCTATTACAGCTGAGCCAGAAGATATGGGTCCCAATAGAATTGTTGAATCCTTCAACTCTGTATCATATAGCCCTTTCTTAATGTCAATTATAACATCTTCTGATTCTGTCAGTTGGACAAGTTCATTTCTAATCTGATGATTTATCTTAGCTTGATATGGTTCCTGCTTAAATTCATAACCATTATACTTACCTGTTTGGTACTCCCAACATACATCACCAATGATAAGATCTAAAAGATTAACCTCCCCCTCAACACCAGCACAAATACCACTCATAGCTACTATTTTAGGTTGAAATGCCTCTATACCTTTTGCAACAGATATTGACATATGAACCAAGCCCATCCTGGCAGGGGTTATACACAAACCGTTATAACTTCCTATCTTAACAGACTGACAATTAAGACCGTTTAATGTCTTAAGCTCACCTAAAATTGCATCAGTATTGGAGTAGGCGGAACGTTCTTTAGCAAGAGCACAAAAAATCAAAAAATCATAGTTAACCGTATCCATGATTCGTTTAATTTTCAATATTAAGCTATTTTTCCATTTACCATCTTCTTCAGAATAATGAACAACTGTAACTCCTGTTTCATTAAATCGATTCATATTTTCAACATCACATATTTCACAAGCCGTAATAGCTATGGTTTCGGTCTGATAATTTTTACTTTTTGAAAATTCGGATATTATTTCATCTGATACATCTATTGTTTCGGCACATACATCATCTGTAGCTGGAAGATAAACATCAAATATAATGAGGTCATAGGGCTCGCTGATTAATTGTCGGCGAGCATCACTTAAATTTTCTGAAACCATTATGCGGCATTGTTCACTATCTATATTGCTTAGTATACACTCTTCAATTGCGTCAATCTTCGTTTTTTGATCTTCAATAATAAGTATGCGCATTATCCCCTCAAAAATTTAGATGTTACTTTCTGCCATTCAACAGAATCATTTTCATACAAAACAACAAGTATATTTTTTATACCATAGAGTGTCTCAATCTCTTCTTTTGATTCATCAATAGTATAATACTCATTTTCAATCTCAATCTCAGGATATTGAGTTAATATAATGAGTGGTATATTGTTTTTATTTAAACTTCTTAATTCCAGAATAATCTCTATCCCACCGGTAGGCATAGATAACGGGCTACCCTCTCCAATTCTCGCCGCATGGCTTGGAAGTGACATATCTAATATTATTTTATCGGGAGTATTATCTTGCAAATAGTTTATTGTATCATGAACGTTATCAAAATTTGTAATTGCTGCCGTTTTTAGTAAATCGTTGGCAAGGCTCTCAATCCTAGAGAATTTAAACGAATCGTCTTCAACAATTAGTATTTTCATTTTAGTAGTCCACACTTAAGTTGAAAGAAGATGTTACTTCATTAGTCTGAAACTGATATTCAACACCACTAATATATTGATCTTTCTCCATTCTTTTCAATTTCTTAATACCACTTCGTCCTTCGACAATATGTGCATCTTCAAAATCTGCATCTAAGGCTATGTTAATCAATTTTTCTGAATTTAAAAGTTCACTTTTATTTTTAACCTCAGAAGCAACAGATATTCTGATAATTTTTTGGTCTCTTAAATGATCAATTCTAAATTTTAAACCGCCATTTCTTTTCCCATACTTGGCAGCATTGTACAGCAATATATATAACGCGTCATATATTACAAAATAATTCCCCCCACTGATTTCAAATGGATCATCGTCATAGGACAAATCAGGCTCATAGTTCTTAAAAAAATCTTTAACCTCTGACAAAACAGCGCGAAATAACAATGTGAGATCTGCTGAGGGTGAGGCTATTGAAGGCTTGTTAAACCAAGATGATATAGTTCTGAATTTTTCTGCGGTTACCGAGTTCAAATCTTGACAAAAATGTTGAACATCCCTCACCCTCAAACCAATAGAAATACTGCTACTATTGTTAAATACTCCATACATTGATTTAATTTCCATAAGAAATTTCCGGATTTTTGACAAGTCCTCTTCTATAAATCTCCAGCAATAATCTGTTATTACATAAGGAATTTCCAAGCTACTTTTATTCCTTTTATATGAGTCAATAACATCTTTAATCATATGATTCGCTATGACAATTTTCTTTTTTGTATTAAATCCTGAAAATATCATCCCTTCGGGTTTCTTTTTACTATAGATATGTAAATAAGAATCTTTTAGTTTGTCGAAGATTTCGAGATATTCATCCAGCCATTCATTATATCGTTCGGAAAACTCTCTATTTTGAAAAATTATTGAGTATTTATCATTTGATCTAAAATCAAGAACCTCTTTTAGACCAGTCCCTTTAAACGTCCCATGACGAATGCGCCGCCCAAGATATGACGCAATTCCAAACAAATTATTAGTACAGAACTCTTCATAACATTTCAACAATATAGCAGCCATTTGCTCATTATGCGTAATACCAACCTTGACCTTGTTCCAATCGACTGTAATATTCGCGTTATCAACTTTATCTATCACTAATTCTAAGACCAATGTAAGTTCATCAAGTATATTATCATTTATCCATTGAGTGTACTTGACAGGGTCAACATAAATCCTCGAATCGTCAATCGTGCCTTTCTCTTTGCTTATTTGAATATCAATTCTCAGATTTTTAGCTCTTTCAATGTATGCTGAATCATCAATTTTCTTGCCGTACCACTCAAGAATTCTCGCTCGTTCTTCTATTGCTTCATTAGGAACTTTAGTAACAAAAAAAAGCTTACTCAAAAATGTTTCGTCGCATATCTGTATCAAATGCTCTGTCACAGACGGCGAACTGACCCACAGATCTTCAATAAGATTGATAACTGAAGAGTATCCACGACCTTTGATGATATTTTGAATTATTTTTCTTAAATCATGCTCTGCTATATGACTTTGATCCTTAATCAATATTAAACAAGATAAAACTAACTGTAGTTTATCAATCTTGGCATTTTGTCTCATTTTATGAAAATAATGTTTAGGGCAAGTGAAACCAATATCCATTGTGTGACTCATCAGTTTTACAAACTTTTCTTCTTGTCCCAATAATTCAGCATCATTCTTTTCAATTAAAAATAACAAAGCATTTGAATTTTCAATATACAAACACTTTTCAGAATTAAACTTTTTCAAATTAAATTGATAATCATTTTCTGTATTAGTCCTCAAATGATCAAGAGAATCTATTCCCGCAAAATAATTATTAATCCATTCTTTTTCTACTGGAATTCTTCTTTCTTCTTTAGATTCACTTTTGTTGTATAGAGACCCATGAATTGTTTTGTATTCAAAAAAATCATTCAACTCTATCAACAAAAAGCAGTCCCTAAAATATTCGATACTCAGTTTACTATCATTATTCGAAGAGTATCTCTTAGGATTGACCTTAATTGTAGACAACTCAGTAAAAGCAGAGAGTAGAGATTCATCAAATCTCTTAACATCAATAGTAAACGGCAAACATAGCCTATCTATACTCACATAATACAAAAATGAATCTACAAGGGAGAAAGAATAATACGCATTTAATGTGGTTAAAAAGATTTCTTCCGTATTGACAACATGGTAAACAAAACTATTCGCAATATTTGAGCTTGCACCATTCTCTGAATCTTTTATTTTTTTACATATATTAAAGTAGTCAGTTTTTGAATTATTCAACTCTTTGATCGCATTCTCAATATATGCAACATTATCCAACTTTATTCTTCCAAATATTTCCCCAATAGAATCAGATAACTCTTGGTCAACGCCAATAAAGTGTCTTCTTGCGTAAAACAAAGCCCTTAAAAAAAAACATGACACTCCATTTTTAGCAATTATTAAGTGCGAAGTTTTAATGGTTTCTTTCAAATCCATGCATTGAATGGATTTTACGAGCTTAGAATATAACAGTACTATACTTTGGAGTTTTATTTGATTCGCATTAATTCTATCTATAATTTCAGATTGAGAGAACGAAACTGATTCAGTTGGAATTTTAGGACAAACTTTATTAAACTCTCTATTTATTTCATTATTATAAAATAATGTACTTGTCCGAATTATTTCTATTGATTTTTTGTAATCAGAACTACTACCTATTTTTTGTATTTTGAATAAAGCCTTTTCAACTTTTGAATTCTCAGTTTCATTAATAACACCTCTGAGAATATTTCTAACTCGCTTAGACTTTATGCTAATAATTCTATTGTTGTTTGAATATATACTTTTCATTTTCTATTACCCTAAAACGATTCTTATAAAACGATAAACTACAAGATTATTATTCTACAGGACTAGCTTAAATCACAATTTTAAAACCTCTGAAATAATATACTCCAGACCAAACCTACAAGTTTCGCGTAACAACAGCCCTTATTAGAGCTACCATCCCCTCCGGCCGATCCGAAATAACCACCGCCACCCCAGCCCTCACCGCCGTATCAAAATTATCCTCACTATCCACCGTCCACGCATTGACCCGTTTCCCCAAAAGCCTCGCCCCTTTGAGCCACAGTTTTTCGCCTTTTTCCGGAAACAGCTTAATTTCGGGATGCAGGGTATCGACTCCGGCCAGAAACCCTTTGATCCCAGACCTGTTAACCAGGGTGTTGAGTTTGTAGGTGAACCGTTTTTTGTCTTCGACATTCAGGACCCGGTCGTCCTGCCTGAAGAGGTATGCGGTTTCGATGGTGGGGTGAAAAAGACGGGTGGTGAGGAGGGTGTTGATGTCGAAGGAGGAGACGATCACTTGGTCGTCGATGTTATGATGCTTGATCACCTTCATGGCTTCTTTGGCGGTGCGGCAGAGGAGTGTGTTGCTGGATTTTATTTCGACGTTGAAGACAGCCTGAGGTCGGTTCTTTATTAACCTGCAGGTTTCAGCGAAGGTGGGGATGGCGATGCCTTTGGTGAGGCCGAGGCGCTGGATTTCGGCAAGGGTCCCCTGCCACGGAAAAAGTCCGAACTCGGCGTTCAAGAACCATCGGTTCACCACCACGAGTTTGCCGTCTAAGGTGGTCTCCACATCGATCTCGATGCCGTCGGCCCCAACG
>Ga0070729_10005719_pt1 | contig 12653 bp, 8 predicted proteins | sample tdDd472_FD_66725 | JGI IMG/M metagenome (GOLD analysis project Ga0070729, IMG submission 66725) | Marine sediment microbial communities from the Atlantic coast under amendment with organic carbon and nitrate - tdDd47.2 | ecosystem: Environmental > Aquatic > Marine > Coastal > Sediment | place...
CGCCCAGAAAGTAAAGGATTTATCAAAGGTTTCGGCAAAGTAGCAATCCTGCGGTACCCATTTGTCGAAATGCTCCTTCCCGCTGATGGCTGTAGAATATCCCGCATCTTTCAACAAGGGGACGAAGGAGATGGCCTGGTCATTTCCTTTATACAAACCCGTGATCAGGGTAGAGCGGGTAGGATTACACTTGGCCATATTATAAAACTGCTTGAAGCGCATACCTCCTGTAGCTAATCGATCAAGGTTTGGCGTTTGAATTTCAGCACCATAGCAGCCGAGGTCCGAATAGCCCATGTCGTCGCCCATAATTAGGACAATATTCGGTGGTCGCTTGGCTTCTTCCTTTTCCTCGGGTTTCGGTGCGCAACTTTGCAATAGGCAGGCCAGTACTAAAATAGAGCCGCCAGTTCTCCAAAGGGAATATTTCATATTAGTCGCTTTATGGTTTTTGTTTGTCGTAAGTAGCGGCCCAGATAACCTACTTCATCTTCAGCAGTTTACGTGCATTTTCACGGTAGAATTTCTCCAACACCTCCATGGGTAAGCCCAGACTCTTGGTAGACACAGGAAAAGAGATCATGGGACTATCAAAATACAATGAATCCTTTCCACTAACGTAATCCCAATGTAGCTGCCACATTTTTTCAAATCGGTTCTGTTCGGCTTTCAGATCTTCTTCGCTCATTTCATCTTCCGAACCAGAACTACCTAAATCGGTACCATATAACACCCTATCCTGGTATTTCAGGAAGAAAGCTTTTACTTTTTCTGTTTCCTGCCCCGTAATATCGCCCCAGCGCGCTGCTGTTTCTACCTGAAAATTCGGGAAACGATCCAGTCGTTTAGCTACCTCATCTAAGTCATGAGACATACTACCCATATGTGCACCAAGAACCACTAAGTCAGGATTTTCTGCTAGCCAATTGTCTCTAGCCGCCATGATAGTTTCCCAAGCCGGCACATCGGGCTGATTATAAAAATGATACTCCGGATGATTATCATAATAGTTATAGTGGGGGTTTCCTTCTTCCAAAGGTCTCCAAGCCTGTAGGGGTTCACCGATATGTGATAGGACCGGGATGTCTTTTTCGATGAGAAAATCCCAAATCGGCTGTAGCCGTGGATCATCAATTTGCACGAATTGACCAGACTGATCCTTGTCTACCAAGCCAAAATTCTTCCACACTTTGACCATCTTTGCTCCGGCCGCTATTTCTGCTTCCAACTGGCTAATAATCTGCTCGCTATAATCTGGTGCATCTATTCCGAAAGCACTAAATCCTGTGCATAAGCTGAATTGAGTCGGGTATCTTCTTTGTTGATCCAACAAACGCGACCAAGAACGTTTGATTCCAGTACTATCAGAAGTAACCACATCAACCAAGAGCGCCTTCATCCTCCAATCTTCCAGTAGGTTGCTGAGATAAGCTCTATCAGACCTGAAGTGGGTATGGATATCCAACTTTTCGATACTTGAAATGGATGGAGTTGAATCTACTGGCGGAGAATCGGATGTACAAGCACTAAGGCATAGCAGACAAAGCATGACTCCACCCAAAAGGAGATTTGTCTTTTGTGATAATAGGGACACAAAAAGATGTTTATATAACATAGTTCAACTTGTTTAACCTAACTAATTTTGTTTAGGAACACAGGCTACTTCGCTGTCCACCCTCCGTCGACAGTGAGCATTGATCCCACCATATAAGAGGCCGCAGGGCTAGCCAAGAAAATAGCAGCTCCCTGAATTTCGGGCAACTCTCCCCATCGCGCCAGTGCTGTGGCACCTACAATAAAGTTTTTAGCTTCTGGCGTACCTGCAATCGGGATATTCATCTCGGTGAGAAAGGGCCCAGGGCAAATCGCATTCACATTGATATTAAAAGCAGCAAGTTCCAAGCCAAGGGCACGAGTCATCTGTACCACCGCACCTTTACTAGCGGTGTAAGGTGTTCGATTGGCAAGGCCCACGACACCAAGTGTACTGGCTATATTAATAATCCGACCGTCTTTTTGCGCTTTCATCTGAGGCGTTACGGCACGGGAACACAACCAGGTTCCATTGACATTGACATCCATCACCTTATTGAAGTCAGCTGCACTTAACTCATCAATAGCTCCTCTAATATTGATACCGGCACTATTGATGAGAATATCAATCCGACCAAAAGCATCCATCGTAGCTTTGGCCATCGCCTCTGTTTGTGCTTGGTCTGTCACATCGGTAGCACAGGAAGCGGCCTTTACACCATATCTCTCGACTAGTATTTTTGCAGCAGCTTCTCCTTCCTCCTTATTCCGATTGACAATCATAATGTTGGCGCCGGCAGAAGCTAGGCCTTCCGCCATGGCGAGTCCCAGGCCTTTCGACCCTCCGGTAATAATGGCGGCCTTCCCGCTGAGATCAAATAATTTAATGCCTGGTAGTGCTTGGTTTTCCATTTCGTTATCGCTTGTTTGTAATATTTAAAAAGTTGAAGGTTTAGTTCGTCATTAGATCTAATTAGCATCTAGGGCTAACTCTTTTAATTCTTCGGCCGTCCAGGGCACCACTTTGCCTTGAGAGCTGACCCTGGTTTTGCCTACGGTACCTCGGGCTACTGCTCCGGCTTGGTGTCCCCACTCATTGCGAATATAGGTCAAAATCGCAGCAATATTGGCATCGTCTACCACCGAATGTGAGGGCATAACGGGTAAAATATCTGGTGCATCGTATTTCTTACCATTGACTTCTAACGGGCCTTCCATTCCATGCAGCAGTATCAGTGAAAGCTTCCTTTCATCTCCTAGCACCCATTCCGATTGTACCAAAGGAGGGCCAAAACGTTTGATGCCGCGGCCATCTGTACCATGACAACCTGCACAAATAGACAGGAACTGTTGCCGACCTTTGGCAAATTGTTTTAGGCCTTCTTGATCCAATGTCTTACCCGTACCAGCAATCGCTTTTTCTATGGCCTTACCTGGCCATTGCAGTCCCCCTGATAAAGTGCGCAGCTTTCGTTGTAAATCCAAGTCGAACTGATCCATTTGAAGCATAAATTGGGGCTCCTTGGCTAGGATAATTGGATCGGTTTGCTGTAGTCCAGCTTGGACTACTAAGCCATTTAATATTGCATTTTGTTGCCAATTTTGCGTGCCTACTTTGGGGTCTAATTGCTGAAATAAAACTGTTAATTCGTCTACATTCCCCTTCTTGAAAGTAGCTGCAGCTAGCATTTCCAAAAAGATGTCTTTGCCCGGATCATTAGCCTTCCATTTATTTGCAAGTTGTGCCAAAAGCTGCGCTTCCAAATTTTCCAAACTACTGAGTGCTGCATCTCTCAATAAGGCTTCTTCCGCATATTCACTCATCATCTCTCCCAATAGAGATAGGGCGTCCGGTGGCTGTAAAGCTGCTGCTGACAAGATGATCTGCAGGGCCAGGGATGGCGGAGCAGTGGACCATGCTTGTTTTAATTCCTCTCCCATTTCAAGCTGTAGCCTGGGATCTTCTACCATTAGCGGCTCCATTAAACGCAAAGCATGCGCCTGCACGATTTCACTTTCATCTTTCCAAGCCGCTTTCGCCGTCGGTGCATCCAGTGCGGAGAGCCCTTCCAAGGTCCATAAGGCGTGTAAACGGCCCAATGCGGTCGGGCCTTCAACTACAAATTTCTGTAAGATCGGAATCGTATTTTCATCCTTGCGCTCAACCAGCAAACGCTGGGCCACATCCCGATACCAACCATCTTCGTGAGAGAGCAGGGGTACTAAATCCGTGCTACCGACTTCCGACAAGGCCTGCGCAGCAGGAGCCTTCCAGGCCTCCGGGCTGATGCGCCAGATACGGCCCATGCTTACTGGACGATCTAATTTTCTTTCTAGAATTTGTTCGTGTAGATAAGGCGTCATATAAGCCCCATGTTGAACAATACCTCTATACATATCGGCGAAATACAAAGCCCCGTCTGGTCCAGTCGCAAAAGCCACAGGCCGAAATCTTTCATCGGTCGAAGCCAGGAATTCTTTACCAGGATTGGGATCATAAGCCGATATATTGAAACCGCTAGCCGTCACTATATTTCTTTTGATCAAATTGCCGGTGGGTTCGCAGACGAAGGCATTACCGCGATAAGCCTCCGGTAAAGCTGTTCCTCGGTAAACAAAGGGGGAACAAGCCGAAGTGAATTCGATGAGTTTTCCCGCTTCATCAAGTGTTCCGGGGATATAGCCTCGATTGATGGCCGGATTGGTGCGGATAGGAAAGATTTTACGCTCTATCGTCAACCCATGATCTATTCCTGTACTTGCTTCATGATGAGGATTTCTCGATAGGTAGTTGGGAGGAACCAAATCAGCATGTAACTGAGACCAATTATAATTGTAAAATAAGCGCCCTTGATCATCATGAGAGATGCCCCACTGTCCACGAAACTCGGTTTCCTCTTTTACCCACTCTCCAGCTATACGCCGATATCGAGCGGTAGCTTTCGCATTGTAATACCAATTGTCTAAACCACGCCAAAGGCCATTCGGAGAATGCTCGGGCATACCACTAGCCCCATAAATAGAGTCCACCAGGGTTTTACGGTCGCCTTTCCCATCTCCATCTGTATCTTCGACAAACCATAGCGGTTTTCGCTCTGCTATTAAGACTCCATCCGATAGGACAGCTACCGCTCTAGGCATGACAAGGCTATCCATAAAAACCCGCCTGTCATCCATCACTCCATCTCCATCACTATCTGAGAGGACTACGACCCGACCAGAGGGTAAATCCTCTCCATCCATATCGATAGTCGTCATATAGCCCATCATTTCCACTACCCAAAGTCTGCCGTCTTCATCAAAAGTCATAGCAACAGGTTCAGCAATCATCGGTTCGGCTGCGACACATTCAATTTGCAGGCCTTCTTCGAGTACAAACTTGGAAAAAGTCGCTGTCGGTGATAAAGGAGGAGAAGGTTCCGGTGGTGAACAGGATGACACACCTACTATTAGACCTAGCAAGCAGGGAAGTATTAATGAACGGCTGGCTCTCATCTTTTTTCGTTTCGTTAGACTTTGTGGATAAAAGTTAGGGAAAAATTATTACGCATTAGTGAAAAAATGATTTGCCTCAAAAACTAAGAAATTCTTATCGATATCGATCAAACCAAGCGACAATGTGTTCAATTTTCGTTATCAATTGACTGGGTCGGTTGGCTATTAAATGATACGCACCTGGCACTTCCACCAAAGCTGTTTCTATCTTCCTTAACTTTAAGGCATGATATAGCTGTTTGGCCTCCGACAATGGGGTACGTCTATCCGAGGTCCCCACCATAACTAGGGTCGGCGTTTGAATATTACCCACCAGGGAAATGGGAGAATATTTCATATAGGTTTCCATGTTTTCCCAAGGCTGGCCCGGGTAACGAGAGTTGGCATAGCCATAGTAATTATCAGCAGTGAGGGTCTTGCTGATCCAATTCATCACCGGCTTGATGACAGCAGCTGCACGAAACCGATTATTTTTCCCAATCATCCAGGCACTCATAATTCCACCTGCACTTCCTCCAGTCACAAACAAGCTGTCTTCGGACAGAAAGTTCTTTTTGAGCATGGCATCTACCCCATCCATCACATCGTGATAATCATCGCCGGGATAATCATGGTACAATAGATTGCCAAATGCCTCACCGTAACTTGTACTCCCTCGTGGATTGGGATATAAGACGACAAAACCAGCGGTGGCATACAATTGAATTTCCGGAGAGAAACGATCTCCGTAATTGGAAATAGGACCGCCATGGTTCTCGATCAGCAAAGGGTATTTTTTGCTAGGATCAAAATTAGGAGGGTACACAATCCAACCTTGGATATCCAATTGATCGACGGATGATTTCCACCAAAATTCTTCCACCTTACCCAAGGTGCGTTGGCCCAATATATCACTGTTCAATTCGGTGATCACCTGGGCTTTGGCTTTTCCTTTTTGGGTGATCGCCAGAGCAGCGGGATGATAGGGGGTAGTGTGCGTAAAGGCAATTTGGCCAGATTTAGCCAGGGAGAAAGAACCGCCACCATAAGGGCGGGCTACACCAGTCCCTCCCACATTACCGGTCACCAGGGATGCCTTGCCGGATAAGGTCATATAACCGATCTTCGTATTCCCTTTATCATCATAGGAGAAATAGAGTCCTGCTCCGGATGTATCCCATACCAAATCAGATATAGCTCGATCTAGTGGATTCGCTACTTTCTTTTTACCCGAACCATCAGCATTCATCAGGTACAAGTGGTTCATTTGGTAGGTCTGTACCTTATCATCATAGCCTGTATAAGCGATTGTTTTCCCATTAGGAGATAGTGCCAGGCCACGATCCGGCCCTTTGCGATCGGTTAGTTGTTTGATCTTGCCATCCGCAATACTTACTTGATAAATCTCTGAATTGCGGAAATCATATTCCCAATCTTCGTTGCGGTTCCCAGAAAACAATAGGGCTGCACCATCATTTGTCCAAACGGCTGTGCCTCGATGATTAAAATTACCCGAAGTGATCTGTCGGGCACTTCCTCCAGCTGCGGGTAAAACAAAGAAATGCGAAAAGCCCGGCTTCATATAACCCGAGCCATCTGCCTCGTGTTTCAGGCGAGTAGTGATCCGTGGAGCAGCCGCCCATTTCGCGCCTGCCGGTTTTTTGTGCGGCTTAACGAGGGACAGTTCGCTGCCATTTACAAACATAGAAAAGGCTAGCCACTTGCCATCTGGTGACCAACTTAGGCCACTCGGCGAGGCCGATAGTTGAGAAATTCGAGCCACTTTCTGGTTTTCTACCCAGTAGATAAACACTTCAGAGCCCTGTTCGGTAGAAGCGGTAAAGGCGATTTGCTTACCATCTGGCGACCAACGTGGGCTAGACTCTCGGACATCCATGCTGGTAAGCTTTTGGTGCTGGGTTCCATCCGTTTTGACGAGCCATAACTGGGTCGTTCGGCGGTCAGTCATGATATCCATTCCACCGCGAGCATAGACCACCCATTCTCCATCCGGAGAGATTTGTGGATCACTGACCCATTCTAACTCAAAGACGTCCATGCTGGTGAAGGGCGGTTTTTCCTGGGCCACCAGCTGGCTTGACCAACAAAATAGTAGTAGTAATAGAAAAAATAATCGTTGTTTCATTTAAATATTTCCTTTAGTATAAACTACTGAAGTTAAGCCAATGATCTCCTGGGCAAAACTTCAGTAGTTGACGAGTTTTACTTCTTCAAGTCGTTGTATTTATCGATGTATTGCTGATCCAGTTCTGGTGAATCTTTGTATTGAACGCGCATCGCTGCTAATTTCTCTGTCAATTCTTTTACCACCTCTGCATAAGCAGGATCGTTGTAAACGTTCTTCATTTCGTTCCCATCCTTCTTTCGATCATAGAGTTCCCATTCGTCCACATCATAGTAAAAATGAGCCAATTTATAATCTTCAGTCACAATGCCATAATGTCGTTTTACCATATGCACGGAAGGATATTCATAATAGTGGTAATACACCGCTTCTCTGAAATCCTCCGTCTCTCCTTTAAAGAGAGGAACCAAACTTTCCCCTTGCATATCGCTTGGCGCTGTAATGCCGGCGGCATCTAGGAAGGTCTGTGCAAAATCTAGGTTTTGTACCATCTGTGTATTGACACTACCCGCCTCAATCACACCTGGCCATTTAACCAACAAAGGCGTTTTAAAGGATTCATCATAGATAAATCGCTTGTCAAACCACCCGTGTTCCCCTAGGTAAAAGCCTTGATCGGAGGTATAAACGATGATGGTGTTTTCACTCAAACCATTAGCCTCTAGATAGTCCAAGACCTCTCCTACCCCATCATCCACTGCGGCAATACTCCCCAAATAATCCTGCATATAGCGCTGGTATCGCCATCGCATTAAATCCTCTTTAGACATATTGGGGTAGTTCTTCTTGAATTCTTCATTGATGGGACCATAAACAGCATCCCAGGCAGCTCTTTGTTCCGGGTTCTGACGCCCTACTTCTCTTTTAAAAGCACCTTTATCCCAATTAGCTGTTTCAGGTATGCCCAACTCATCCATAAGTTCAGGATAAATCTTGCTATCACCCGCCCAATTCATATGGGTCAGCAAGTTCATTTCTGCATTTTTAGCAGCAGCGCCTCGGCCTTCGTAGTCATCAAAGAGGGTTTCGGGTTCTTTGAAAGTACGCTTGGTGAAGGTCTTGTAATGTCTTTCCGCGGGCAACCATTCTCGATGTGGTGCCTTATGAAGATACATGAGCAAGAAGGGTTTATCTTCTTCTCTCTCCTCCTTCAGCCAGTTGAGCGTCATATCCGTGATCAAATCGGTGGTATAGCCCTCGACCCGTATTTTGCCCTCTTTTTTGGTAATAAAGTCGGGGTTGTAGTAGGTCCCTTGACCAGGTAAAATTTTGAACTCATCAAAACCTTTCGGATTATTACCAAAATGTAATTTTCCAAACATAGCCGTTTGGTAGCCTTCTTTCTGAAGGATTTGTGGGAAGGTCATTTGTGTCGTATCAAAGGGAAAACGATTGTCTATTTTCCCATTGAGATGACTGTGCTTTCCAGTCAAGATAACGGCTCTTGAGGGTGCACAGATCGAGTTGGTCACACAAGCATTGGTAAATAGCATGCCATCTTGGGCAATGCGATCGATATTAGGTGTCTCCGTCAAATCTTTGGAATAGGCACTGATAGCTTGATAAGCATGATCGTCCGACATCATGAATATGATATTGGGACGTTGTGGTGCCTTTTCTTCTTCTTTTGCTGTGGGTTGGCATGATACCAAACCGATAGTAAATAATGCAAAAAGTAAATGGCTTAAGTTGAGCTTCATTGTCAGTTATTTGAATAAAGATACGAGTTGTTAAGCAAGCTGATAGTTTTATCCTGTCTGACTTGGGGCGTTAAAAATAAATCCTACTCCAGAACAAACAGGAATTGGACATCGGTAGCTTTGGGGCTTTGCGACTTAGCCTACCTACCGATGTCCTTCTTACTACTAAACTTCTTTAGTTACCACATAAGGTTTGCGATATTTCCGAGTGAGTAGCTTATCTGCCTTTTTGTTTTTCACAAATTTCTCCTTGGCCCCATCGAAGGTCAATTGCTTTCCGGTACGCAAAGAGATATTGGCTAACAAGGGTAATACTGTGGAGTAGAAACCTTGCTCGATATCACAGGTCAAGTCTTCTTTTTTACCGGAGCGCATGGCCGCTAGGAAATTGGCATAATGTCCACCACTGCCAGGTGCCGCCAAATAATCGACGATCTTATCTGTTTCGCCACCACCACTCTCAGAGCTTGGCCCTGGCTCATTCTTACGGCCCATGTAAGTCTTCCATTTACTACCCCTCACTTCCATCCAACCCTCGGTACCATAGAATAAATTGCCAATTTTTACATCCAAGCCTGCTTCCCCTCCGGTGTATAAACCACGGGTTTCGAATTGAAGCATTTTGCCATCTGCATATTCATAGACCGCAGTCTGAGTATTGGCGGTTTCCTGGCTGCATTCATTTTTACCAAACTTGTAATAGCCTCCCGTAGAATGGACCTTAACCGGATGCTCATCTTTGTTCATTCCCCAACGAGCAACATCATACTGGTGAGGTCCCTGGTTTCCAATATCTCCATTACCAGTTGCCCAGTGCCAGTGCCAGTTGTAATGACCTTTTTTCTCATTATAAGGTCTCCATTGGGCTGGTCCTAGCCACATATCATAATGCAAACCTTCTGGTGGATCAGAATCGGGTGCGATGCCAAAGGAATCCCGTGGCTTGTAACACAAACCTTTCGCCATATAGACATCTCCGATGCCGCCATTGTGCAAAAACTGCATAGCCTTACGGACGTTTTCAATCGACCGATTTTGGAAACCCACCTGCACAATCTTGTTGTACTTACGAGCGGCCTCTATCATTTTTCGGCCTTCAAATACATTGTGAGAGCAAGGTTTTTCAACATATACATGCTTCCCTGCTTGTAGGGCCCAAATGGTAGCCAAGGCATGCCAGTGATTCGGCGTAGCAATAGAAACGGCATCGATGTCCTTATCAGCAAAAACCTCGCGCATATCGGCCGTCGTCCCTGGCTTATTCCCTTGCAGATCGCTAACTGTCTGTACGCGTTCTGCCCATAGATTTTCATCCACATCACAGATCGTCTTTACCCGAACATTCTCCTTTTCAGCCATAGAAGCCCATCGGCGTAGATGACCGAAGCCCTGGCCACGAACTCCAATCACACTTAGATTGATACGATCATTGGCACCAATAATGGAATTGTAACTTTTGGCGGTAAAGGGCAAACTGGTCGCTCCAAGGGTAATACCAGTCGTCGCCAGTGCAGACTTCTTGATGAAGGATCTCCTGTTTTCTTTCATTGGTCTTCGTTTTGTTTACAAATGATGATCCGAAAGATAATTAATAATGGACAATGGGGAATGGATAATGGAGAATAAATGATGGGGAGGGGGGAATGAGGAATGGGGAATGGATATATCGGAAGGAGGGACGCTTCGGCCAGAAGGGAGAGGCTCATGGTTTTAAGCTAGGAGAGAATAGCCTTAGGTCTAGAACCATTCTTTGATGAAATCGACCAGATAAAGTCCAGCGCAAGCGACGGCTGCATAGGTACCCATTTGAACGAGAGACCACATATCCAGTTCTAATTCAATAAACTGTTCACTGCCGGCCATAACGATTAGTATCCATATCCATCGGGCGACAAAGACCAGGGAGAGGGCTGCGCCAAGAAACTTCACCCAATACCAACGCAATAAGGAGGCCAAGAGGGCGACTGCGGCAGCGATGGGAATAATATAGTGCCCCAATAGTTTATCAGGAATCAAAATGAACGGCTTTTCCCAATTGGCATAGGCCTCAGGAATCTCCATGCCTGTGAAGAAGATTGCATCTTGTAATTCAAATAAGCGCCCATCTATCCAGGGTTGAAAGAAGCTAGCTATCATGCCGGCTGAAATGAGCATCGTAAACCACTCGATCCGTTTAGTCGACCGCTTGGGTGTATGGGTTAGGATAGGAGTCGATTGAACGGGAGAAGCCAAAGCGGAAAGATCAGTCGATTGACCAAATTTGGAGAAATAATCGTTCATTCCCTTACCGGGATTATCTCTCATCCATTCCCTCATGGAGGGTTTTGGGGTTTCATCAGCCATTTCCGAAAGTGGTTCTGTGAGTAAAACTTATCTCATACTTCGAAAGCGGCAAGACCTGTATTCGCTGCGCTATCCGCTCTCTGCATGAGCTTGTTAGTTCTTAAAAAACGAAGGCTGTTGGAAATTTGTTGCCCACGGCAGAGTCTAGCGACCTTTTGACCACCAAATGAAAAAGCCCGTAATCGGAAGTGAAGCAAAAATCAATGAAGCTAGGCAGGCTAGAAGGCGGCCTGGAAAACCTAGAATTGTGCCAAAATGAATATCATAAACATAGCTATTGAGTCGGTGGTAACTGCTGGTTTCTTGCTGTAGATCGTATTCAAAGTGGCCTTCCAATTGTTGCCCCGCATATCGGTCGTGATAATAGTGGTCTGTACGGTATAGCAGCAGACTAGGATCGACCACTGTCACTCGGATCGGCTCCTTTTCCCCATGCGGATTACTGACGCGAATGAATTTATCTGGAAAGGCCTGTTTATACGAAAAGGCCAAACTATCTAACAAAATGAAATGATCTCGATCTATCTCACTAGTCGGAGGAATGGACTCCGCTATATCATATTGAATTTTGGTTTCGCCAGTCATCCACTTCAAGCCATCACGTACCGACTCAAATCCCCAGAATACGCCAGTCAAGGCAATAAACAATACAATCCAACTGGCATAAAATCCCAACACATTATGAATATCGTAATTGAGTCGACGAGGAGATACGCCCCATTTAATAAAAAATCGCTTTCGACGCCCTATTTTATTGACGGGCCACCAAAGGACAATCCCAGATGCCATCATGAGTAGCGATAAAAGCGTAACCCAATGCACGACTTGCTTTCCTTTGGGCCCTAAGAGTAATTCTCGGTGTAGCAGTTTCAAATAATTCAGCCATCCTCTCTTCATATCCTGTAGATGCACCAGTTCGGCAGTGTAAGGATTGAGGAAGGCGATGTAGTAAGTACCGGGGACATAAAGCAGAACCTCGGCGGTATGCGTTTGATCCTTAAAAAAAGCAGTTCGGAAGTCACCTTTGGGAAATTCGCTTTGCATCGTCGCACGAAGCTCCGAAACACTGACGAAGGGCTGATCTTGCGCCGAGACATGCTGCTGATAAATAATAGCACTAATTTCTGGTTGCCAGGAATAGATGGCCCCAGATAGTGCAATAAGGAAGAACGGGATACCAATAGCAAGGCCGATCCACAAGTGGATTCGGCCCCATAGACGTTTCATTTTCATTTCAGTACGCTTTATCCGATCACATGGCGGAGAAATGCCCGCCCACTAATTAATTTCCATAATGCGATCTTCTTCTATCGTTGTAATTTCTTTAGCTGCCTTTGCCTTTTTCAGGAAATCATCTTTTTGTGATACGGGAATGCTGACTGCAAAGCCGAACATCATGCCACTATAAAACTGGGTCATGTCTTTGGCTTTTACACCGAGTTTTTTCTTAGCAAAGG